>Ga0310811_10005050_pt1 | contig 16621 bp, 12 predicted proteins | sample YCmetagenome_FD_207642 | JGI IMG/M metagenome (GOLD analysis project Ga0310811, IMG submission 207642) | Soil microbial communities from experimental microcosm in Duke University, North Carolina, United States - YC | ecosystem: Engineered > Artificial ecosystem > Soil microcosm > Unclassified ...
GGCGGCAGCAGGAGCATCTCAGCGAGCTGCGGGCGAGTGGGATCGCCTTACGAAGATTATTTGGCGACGTCTTTGACTATCTCTGCATTGCTTCCGGGCACTATGCGGTCGATCAGGCCGAGGTCGACGTGTGGCGGGTGCTCGAGGAAGTCCGTGATTTCTACCGGCCTCTGGCGGTGGAAAAGGGACTGTTATTCTCTCTGCGTCTGGAAGAGAGCGCGCCGTTGATCGCCAGGACGGATCGGAAAAAACTCCGGCAGGCGCTCGGAAACCTGGTCGGCAATGCGGTAAAATTTACGGAACGGGGCGCGGTCGCGGTCGTCGCCTCTTCAAACTGGAATCAGGAGCGGACGAAATTCCGTGTGCGGGTTGAAGTTCGCGATACGGGGGCTGGCATTCCGCCGGAGCATTTCGACAAGGTATTCGAGCCTTTCACCCAGCTCGACGGCTCTCGTTCCCGCACTCATGGCGGATCCGGTCTCGGATTGGCGATATGTCGGAAGCTGGCTCAGTTGATGGCGGGAGAGGTGGGGGTCAAGGAGTCCTCGCCACGCGGGACGACGTTTCTGCTCTCGGTCGAGCTCGATAGCGTCTCTCCGCCCACGCGCACCCGCAGGCTTCCAGTCGCCGGCAGGCTGCCTTTCGCCCGGGTGCTTGTCGTCGACGATCATCGGATAAATCGGCTGCTGGCACGGCATATCCTGAGCGAAATCGGCGTCGAGGTGGACGAGGCCGAGAACGGACTGAAATGCATCGAGATGCACACCCTTTCGGCCTACGACCTCATTCTGATGGATATCCAGATGCCGCAGATCGATGGCATCGAAACGACCCGGTTGATCCGGCAGGCGGAGTTAGCCAGGCAGTCGGCGAAGAAGGCGCGCATCGTGGCGGTCACCGCACATGCCCTCCCTGGAATCCGCCAGCAGCTTCTCGACGCCGGGATGGACCACTGTCTTGCCAAGCCGCTCCGGCGCGAGGAGCTGGAAGCTGTCCTCTGCGCGGATCGGGACCACCCGTAGGGTCTCCGAGTGCCTCGCCGGCTTTCGGTTGGCCATTATTTCCGGCCAGCCACCGCCGCCTGCGCTTTCGAGGCCAGAACACGAGTGGCGATGAGGCTGGCGGCGTAACGGTTTTCCACGCCCAGCTTGAAGAAAATATTCTCGAGGTGGCGGCCCACCGTTCCGATGCTCACGCCGAGTATGGTGGCGATCTCGGTATTCGATTTGCCGTGGGAGACCCAGAAAAGCACTTCGCTCTCTCTCCGGGTGATGTTCAGACCCGGAAAAATACGGTTGTTTTCTAAAGATGTCTCCCGCTCCTCGAGCAGCAGCCAATAGGCCCGGCCTTCGGGTTTGCGCTTCAGATAGAGCGTAAGCGACCGGGTGCCGCGGCTCAATTTCAACGGTTGCGTACCCTGGGTGACTTCCGAGGGTTTCTCGAGAGCGGATCGTTGGACGAGGAACCAATGCTTCACGGCGCTGGGCAATTCGTCGTCGAGAACCAGGATGCCCTGAGCGGCCAACAATTCCCGCGCCTCCTTTGACCAAAGGCAGCGGTTGCTTTCTTCGTCCAGACTGACTTGGGCGCGTCTCAGGACGAGGTCTGCATCCGCCATCGGATTTCCTTGAGCGACGAGGCGCCGATAGACCTGCTTTACATGCGGCCCCAGCAGTTTGAGCTTCAGTCGATCGGATGAAACGTAGCTTCCATAGGATGATCGGACGTCCACGAGCATCAAAGTGAGGGAGGGAGTCAGAGGGATGTCGAGACACAGACAATCCTCCTGGCTGACCTCGCTTAGGGCTTGAAAAATATCCCGCTTCGACCATTGCGTACGTGGTAGAAAATCTGAAACAGAACAGGGTTCGTCAGCGCATTTCAGCCAGAACGGAGATTGTGAAGGGAGAAGGATATGAGCGAGGGCATTCAACTCATCAGAGATCTCATGGCGGGGGAAGTACTGGCAAAAAAACGAGACGGAGGTTTTGGGATGGATCCAGTCGACCACGACAATCTCGCCGGGAATCATCTTCCGGATCGCCTGGAAAATTTTTCTGGGAAATTCCTCGGCCGATTGCGTGGAATGCAGTTCGAGCGCGGCCTCGTTGAAGACTTTCACATCCCGGGATGAAAGGCCGCTCATGAGAGCATCCCCATACCTTTCAGTCGCAAACATCAAGCAAATAGCGCGCTATTTCCCGTTTGCGGCAAAGCGGGACTCGGATACTTTTTTAACAGGTAAATTTCCGTTATACGTATCGGAGGGGCGAAGGGAGGCTAAGCCAACTTGAACGTCCGATAGTGGCTAGGGAGCTATTAGTTTATGTAACTTAACTGTGGCTTAGGCAGAGTCGGGGTTAACCAACGATAGGTCGTGTCTGGACTTGGAGGTGAGCGCCTGCATGACCATAAGCCCCGCCGCGTAGCGATTTTCCATTCCGAGTTTTGGGAATGCGTTTTCCAAATGCCGTCCGATGGTACCGACACTGACCCCCAGAATGGTCGCGATTTCGGAATTGGATTTCCCTTGAGCGACCCAGAAGAGAACCTCGCTTTCCCTCCTCGTTATTCCCAACCCGGGGAAGAGGCTATCGCTCTCGGAAGTCGTCTCCTTTTCCTCGAGGATCAGCCAGAAGCTCTGGCTTTCCGGCTTGCGCATCAGGAAGAGATTCAGGGTTTTCGACCCACGCTGGAGAGTCAGCGGCTGCACCCCCAAGGTAACTTCCGAGGGGTGTTCCAGGGCGAGCTTTTGGGCGAGGAACCAAATCTTGACCGAACTGGGCAGTTCGTCGTTGAGCACCAGGATCCCCTGGGTGGCCAGCATTTCACGGGCGATTTTTGACCAAAGGCAATTTTTCCCGCCTTCGCTGACGGTCACTTCGGTTTGCCGCCAAGTCTCCCGCCCATCGGGGGCGGGCTGTCCTTGCGCGGCCAGCCGGCGGTGGACCTGCCGGATGTGTGGGCCGAGTAACTTGAGCTTGAGTCGCTCCGATGGGAGGTAGCTCCCAAAGTTCCGGCGAAGGTCGCGGAGTCGCAAGGTCAACGAAGAGGTCAGCTCGATGTCGAGCCCCATGGAATCCATCAAGCCGCTCTGCCGATAGACCCAATGGAGATCCCGGCGCGCCCAATCCGAGTAGGCAATGAAGTCGGAAATGGCGCCTGGTTCGTCCGCACATTTCAACCATACGGGACTCTGCGAGGGGGCGAGCGTATTGGCCAGGATGCTCAGTTCCTTGGAAATAAGGTTTTCTGGATACAGCTTGCACGCGAGGGAGATCGACCCGTGAGGGTCGATCCAATCGACGACGGTGATCTCGCCGCTCATCAACATGCGCAGCGTCTTGTGCAACTGCCACGGAAACTCGGCCGCGGTGTGCGTGGCATGCAGTTCGAGAGCTGCTTGATTCAAGGCTCTGATATCCGTGATCGAGAGGTCCATTTAGAGGCGTGATCCGGGCGCAAAACGAAGTCTTGCCCGTCCCCATCGGGGAGGTGGATTGGTTCGAAGTTGGAAGTGACTAACGCGGAACGCTGGCAAGGACGCGGTCGGCGAGGGCCTGATTGACCATGAGACCGGCGGCGTAGCGGTTTTCCACGCCCAGCTTGGGAAAGGCATTTTCCAGATGTCTTCCCACCGTGCCGGTGCTCATCCCCAGGATGGTGGCGATTTTGGCGTTGGGCTTGCCTTGGGCCAGCCAGTAGAGCACTTCACTCTCGCGCTTGGTGATTCCGTATTCCGGAAGCAGCCCGCTAGTATCCAGGGATGATTCCTTTTCCTGAAGGATGAGTTGATAACTCCGAAGGCCCGCCCGTCGGGTCAGGTAAATCGACAGGTCCATACCTCCTCGTTTGAGGCAGAGGGGCGTCGTGCCGAGGGTCACCTCGGTGGGGTTTTCCAAGCTCTGTCGCTGGGCGAGGAACCATTCGTTGACCACGGGAGACAGGTTGTCACCCGCGACCAGGATGCCGTAGTGCTCGAGCAAGACGCGCGCCTCGTCGGTCCATTTCGTAACGTGGCCGGATGGCGTGACAAAGACTTGTTCCAGACGACGGACGATGGTGGATGAAGCCGAGACCTGTCCCTGTGCGGCGAGCCGGTGGTAAACTTGCTGGATGTGCGGTCCGAGGAGCTTGAGCTTCACTCGCTCTTCCGGGGAATGCCTTCCGAAGCGGCGGCGGATGTCCACCAGCCCGACCGAGAGGACAGGGGTGAGCGGAACGTTCAGGAACAGATAGTCTTCGGCTTCGAAGTCTCTCATCGCCCAGTAGAAGCTCCCTTGCGACCATTTGGCCCGGGGGACGAAATCGGAAACGGAATGAGCGTTCTGCACGCACTCTCCGAGTTTATCTCGGATCGGGGTATCCGGCATGAGGGTGTGGATGAGGGCATTCTGCTCCTCGGTGATCCCCTTCCCGGGATGATAGTCGCAGTAAAGGGAGAACGGCCGGTGCATATCGAGCCAATCCGTGGCCAGGAGTTCGCCGTCGAGCATCTGGCTCATCGAGCTCAGGATCTGGGCGGAAAATTCCGCAGCACTGTCCGTCGCCTGCAGATCGAGGGCGGCCTGGTTGAAAGTCGCGATATCGCGGGAGGAGAGATGAATCATGATGCCCGCCCTCCAGAGAGATTTTTCCGCGATGCGAGCGGGGGCTCGCCATGTCCCCTGCGGCCGCCTTTGTTGGCCTCGAGATCGATCGAGCGACCGCGCACCCTATGCCAAATCGAAGTTTCCATGGACGCGGATGATCGCAGCATTCGTCCAGATCGAAAATGGGGAGAGTCACACATTCTCTTTGTAGAAAACATTTGAAGTGAGATTTGGTTGGGGACGAAATCGAGCGAGCAGGCGACTAATTTCTGGTGGCGATGACGGTGACCGGCTGGGAATCGCGGCCCGGAGATTTTCATGCTGGTCGATGCACGCGCCCTTTCCCGGCAGGGGGGAAAGTCGGGCCTACTCACGAGTGATCGTCAGTTTCGCTGCCGCGGAAGAACCGGCGCCGTTGATGGCCTGGACGGTGATATGGTTCACCCCGCTCGCGAGGTGCGCCTTGAAAGACCAAGCCGAGATGCCTTTGGCCCGCTTGAATTTGGCGGAGCCTACCTTCACCTGCACGTAGCCGGCGTTCGCGCTGGCTGTGCCTTTGATGACGTAGACCGATTTGGTGGTCTCGACCTTCTTTTTCCCTCGGACGGCGAGGGTAGGTTTCTGAGGAACGAATGGCGCGGGGCTCGGGGGTGAGACCACGATGATATTCTGTGGATTTTGCAGGCCGGAAATCAGCGCGGCGTTCACCGTTGCCCCGGTCGTGGCGTTGTAACGGCCGATCGTGCCGGAGGTGGAGTTTACGACCAGCAGATCTCCGTCGAGCAGGGCGATGCCGGCGGGCCCGGAGAGGCCGGAGATCAGGCTGGCATTGATCGTCGCGCCGGTGGTGGCGTCATATTCTCCGACGGTGTTGCCCGAAAAGTTGGTGACGAACAGATCGTTGCCGGAGATGGCGATGCCGTAGGGGTGGTTGAGCCCCGAGACGAGCGCGGCATTCACCGTCGCGCCGGTGGCGGCGTCATAGACTCCTACGGTGCCGCCGGTCAGATTGGTGACGAAGAGGTCGCCACCGGAGATGGTGATGCCTCGCGGGCCGGAGAGTCCGGCGATCAGCGTGGGATTAACGGCGGCCCCGGTCGCGGCATGATATTCACTGATCGTGTTGCCGCTGAAGTTTGCGACGAACAGGTCCGGGCCGGCCACGGCCAGGCTTTGCGGATGATCCAGCCCCGAAACGAGAGCGGGATCCACCATCGCGCCGGTGCCGGAGTCAAAGGTGCTGATGCTATTGTTCTCGAGCCTCGAGACGAGGAGGTTCCCGCCGAAGGCCGCGAGGCCGTACGGCTCCGCCAGATCGGAAAGAAACGCCGCATTGATCGGGGTTCCGTCGCTGGCGTATTTGCCCACGGTGTTGGTGCCAAAATTCACGACATACACCTGTTCGTCGGCGGCGGCGGTGCAACACATGGCTGCCAGGACGGACAGCATGGAGAGATGAAGGCGAGAAGAAGATGGCATCGGTTTCTATTGACGGATGACCGTCACTTTCACGGGTGCCGAGTTGCCGCCAGGTCCCTGGGCGATGACGGCAATCCGGTTTTTTCCGGGCGCGAGTTTTGCGGTGAATTTCCATCGGGTCGTGCCCGAGGCGACCTTGTAAGGACCTTTCGCCCCCACGCGGTACGAGATGCGGGAGACACTGCCCTGGGCGGTTCCCTTGATGGCCAGTCTCCCCTGCGAAGTGAGCTGCGTTTTCTTTCCTGAGATCCTGGCGGAAGGAGCCGGAGGAAGAGAAATTGGCTGGGCGGGAACGAGCACAAAGGCGTGCTGCGTGCCGCCGATTTGACCGGCTCCGACGATCTCGCCCTGATCGTTGATGCCATTGGCGATCGTGAGGGTCCATCCCGAGGAAGGAGAGATCAGGGTGTTGAGATCCGTGGGTGTATTTCCGTCCCAGACACATGCGTGGACGGTATTGGATGAATCGCCGAATTGTCCGACGATGGTCCCGGAACTATTGATTCCCACCGCTTCGGATTTCGTGGTTCCGGAGGCGGCGGGAAGAGAGGATGGCAGTTCCGTGCTGTTGGCCCAGGTGCACGCCTGCTCCGTATTGGTCGCGTCGACGAAATAGCCGACGATTTGTCCGGAGTCGTTGAGGTTGGTACCGACGACTTGAGTCGCGGAGGGAGGGCTCAAAAGCGTGATCGGAGCGCTCGATACATCATTCCAGAAACAGGCTTGAAAACCCGTGGTTGCGGTCTGGAAATATCCCGTCATCTGGCCGGAGCTATTGATCCCGAAGCCGATGGTGTTCGTGGCATTTGGAGGGGTGGGGAGCGGCACAGGCAGCGCGGAGGTCGTGGACCACAAGTAGGCGTGGAAAACGCTGGAGCTGTTGAAAAAGGAGCCGACGACGCTGCCGGATTTATTGATTCCCCCGCCCAGGCCTTCCTTGTTATTGGGGCCGGCCGGCGGAGAGAGGGTTTCCGGTGCCGCGGTCCTGTCGGTCCAAAAACAGGCGTGCGAGACGAAAGAGGTGTCGAGATAAGTGCCTGCGATCTCGCCTGAGTTGTTGATCGCCGTCGCGGAGCTGGTGGAGCCTTCGGCGGGGACGCCCAGATCGATGACCGTATATTTCACGGCTCCATGCCCGAGGGACGACACTCCAAGGAGGATCAGGAAAAAGAGTGCGCGTGTCCGGCTGGAGGTCTTGGGGCGGGGCTGAAACTGGAGTGCCGGGTGATCTTTGCGCGTGGCGCATGCTCCTGAGGAGCATGCGGGATCTCCGGGCTCACGGAGGGCGGTCGCCACGGTACCCGGATGAAGGCCGCGAGCTTGTCGTCGCGGGGAAGTGGTGTGGATGCGATGTGTCATGAGTCCCGGTCGCATATACCTGATACGCGGGGAGTTTTTTGAAAATTGGGTGACTGGCCCATTTCGCATGTAGAAAACATGCGGTTCGAGGCGGCGGGATTGCCTCGGCGGCGCGAGGCGCGGACCGCCCCCCTTGAGGGCAAGGACGACGCTTCGCGACGTCCGGACTTCTAAATCGGATGCGTGATCGTGTTGCTGTGCATCTACTCTAGCCAGGTGAAGCCCTTCTCACTGCTCAGCACCTTCGCAGTGGCTTCGAAAAAGTCGGACGTCAACGGAGTGACGTTCCCTACCCAGGATCGACTCCGCTTCGCGGAATTATCTGAAGACGGCGAGTCCTATAGATTATCCAGGCACGCGGCCATGATGGCGGCGATTATCTTCGTGTCTGCGCGAGCTCCAAATTTTTGCAGCGTCGTGTAGTGCGGAAGTTTTTTTTCCATGCCGAGAATCTTTCGCACCGGAGGTTCGTTCGCCAGGAAGACCAGCAACGTCCGATAGGTCGTTTGCAGATAGGTGCGGAGCACGAGAAGCGTCACGAGCTGGCTTTGGGTGAAGTCCTTTCGGCTCTTGGTGCTGCCGTAGTCGGCCAGGTGTTCGTGGCCCAATTTCATGGCCCGTGCCGTCATCTTCTCCAGCTTGCTCTCCACGGTTTCATCGTCCGCCGGTTGGATAGGAGGCTTCAAGTGATTTCTACAGAAAGAATGTGGAGCTTGCCCCATTTTGGGTCGCGTGGCGCCCATGCAAGCATCCGCCCATGTTCCAACTTGCGCATGGTGAAGACAATCGGGCCTCCATTTTACAGGCAGCATGCCGTCGCCGCCTGGCCTGGCTCTCGGGCCTTTGCCTGATTCTGGCCGCGCAGGGCGGTCAGGCCGCGACCGACTACTGGAATGGGAGTACGGATACCGATTGGTTCAACGCGGCAAATTGGAGCGTAGGTGCCCTGCCTTCCTCCGCAGACCTGGCGGTCGTTACTTCGAGTCCTCAAAATCCGGTCATCTCCGGGGCTCTTCATCCCGGTTCCAAGGCGGTCGCTTCCCTGCTTTACGTCGGCTACTCGGGAACGAGCTCGCTCACGATTTCGGCGGGAGGGACTCTGGTCACGACCAGCACGCGGATCGGCTCGGGTGGCGTCGGCTCGGTCCTGCTGACGGGGAACGGGTCCACCTGGTCGAATACCGGGAACAGCGCGGATTTCATCCTGGGCAGTTCGAAGAGCGGCGCTCTCACCGTGGCCAACGGCGCCAGCTTGAAAGTGGGGAGCGCCGGCACAGGAACGATCTATCTGGGATATCTCGCCACCGGCAGCGGGGTCCTGAACATCGGATCCGCGGCAGGAACTCCGGCGGTGGCCGCGGGCACGATTGCGGCGGGAGTGATTGCGACCAGCGCCGGCACGGGAACGGTGAACTTCAATCACACCGATCCCGGCTACACCTTTGGCACTCAGATTACGGGGCCGACGGCCGTTCAGCAAAATGGGGGCGTCACCATTCTCAGCGGCGCGAATACTTATACCGGCGGCACTCTCGTCAAAGCGGGGACACTCCAGGCCGCGAGCGGCAGCGCGCTTGGCGCCGGGTCGGTCTCGGTTTCCGGAGGCATTCTCGATCTCGGCGGCTCTGGCGCGCTCACGCTGACCCTCGGCACCGGGGCAAACTTCGTTGCGAACACCGGGACGTTGAAGCTGAATATCCTCGGTAGTGGGAGCTACGATCAGATCGTGGGCAATGGCGGGAAGCTCACGATCGGAGGAACATTGGATCTGAGCGGTAGTGTCTTTACCGGCGGCACCTACCAGTTGTTCAGCGGCTTCAGCACAAGCTCCGCCGGGACGTTCTCGACCATTACGGGATACGATCCCTCGCAGTACCTCGTCACTTTCGGAGTCTCGAACGGAGTTGGCACGCTCAACCTGTCCACGATCGCGGCAGTTCCGGAGCCTCGGGAGGTGCCGGTTGCGATCTCATTATTCCTAGGGATCCTCGTCCTGCTGCGAAGCCGCCTGCGGATCCTGGCGCTCGATTCAAGGCTTCCATGAGCATGCGGCGCGCGGTTTCCAGCTTTTTGAGGGAGAGGCGATGAACCATCTGTTCAATCTGCTGTTCATCACCGTTCTGTTGCTGAATCTCCTCGGCCTGGCCTTGGTGACGGTGCAGTACACCGGCCTGACTCCCGGCCTGGCGAAGTCTGCCTCCGTGCTGGCGATCTGCCTCGTTTTCTTCTGCCTCGAGCATTTCGTCGGGCTGGGCGCCCTGGGATGGCTGCTTCCTTTCTGCACGGTCGGCGCGCTTTGGGTCATTTGGAAAGAGCACCGGTTGCTGTTGGAAAATCCATGGGGCGAATTGGCGTTTCTGGCCGGCTTCGGATACGCGCTGCTCTGGCGTTATACGTATCCGGATCTGGACGCCTCCTCGGAGAAACTGGCCGATCTGGAATTCGTCGCCAGTTACATGACGGGCGCCCGCCTGCCCGCACCAGACCTCTGGCTGCATCCCTACACCCTCACGCAATACTACGCTTTTCAGCACTACTCCGCAGGGTTGATGGGGCGTTTTTTGAATGTGTCGTGTGGCACCGCCTACAACGTTGCGTACTGTGTGGCGACAGGGCTGGTCCTCGCGCCGGCTTGCGATTTCGTACGCTTCTTCACGACGAGCCGGGCTCGTCAGATCCTCGTCCTGGCGGCCCTGCTCGTGGGGGGCACGGGGGCCTGCCTGATCACTCCATTCACGGTCAAGAACGAGCAGACCTTTTCCTCGATGCGGTTTGTCGGCAGCGCGGACGCCGAGGACGACAGCGTTTTGACCCCTTTCGGAATCGCGCTCCGGAAGATGGAGTACGGCGCCGCGCCGATCGATGCCGCGCGGCATGAGACCATCCTCGAGATGCCGATGGAGATTTTTTCGTACGTCGTGCATCTCGGCGATTATCACGCGCCGCTGGGTGGGTATGTGCTTCTCGCCACCGCGCTGGCTGCTTTCGGATTGCTCCTCGGAAAGCCGGAGGCCGTGCCCCGGCGCTGGGCGACGGGTGTGCTCACCGGCACGGCGCCACTTTGCATTTTCACGAACACCTGGACCTTTCCTTTCCAGTCCATGCTGGTGGCGGGATGCCTGGTTTTCCTCTGGTGCTACCGGGAGCGGCCACGCTGGGAGGAACTCATCGGAACCAGCCTGATTCCCTGGCTGCTGCTCTATCCGGCGTTCACCTATTTTCTGTCGCGGACGATTGGAGCTTCGATGAAAATCGAGCTGGTGGGGCCGGGGCAGCATGCCCCGGTGCTTTCCTATCTGTTGCAGATGTGGCCGGTGCTCGGCCTGGTCGTTCTGGCCTGGTTTGCCGCCGGAAAAGGCCGGAAAGAGTACCGCTGGTTCGCGGTGGTGGTCGCCTTTCTCCTCGTCCTGATGGAGACGATCAATATCGACGATATCTACTCCGGCCGTTTCGAGCGTTTCAATACCACGCTCAAGTGGTGGCCCTGGGTGGGGATGCTCTCTTTCCTGCTCCTGGCGCCGCTGAATCTCGCGGATGCCACGAAGTCGAAGGTCGCGCGCCTGGGGACCATCGTCATTCTGCTCGGCAGTCTCGTCTTTGCGGTGATGCTCGGTCGCGAGTTCCTGCGTCGTCCCAGGACCGCCGTCGGCCAGCTCGATGGGGCCGCCTGGCTCCGGCAGGCAGGCCAGGATCCGCGCTCGCCGCAGAATCTCACGATCAATGGATCGATCCTGAACTATCTCGGGGCCCGCCCAGGGGGAGTGACCCTGGAAACGGTCGTGCCCAACCGGATGTCTTTCGTCGAGACGGGAGCGATCTCGCTCTTCACGGGACATCCCACCGTGGTGGGGTGGGCGGCGCATGAACAGCTCTGGCGGGGCTACCAGCGCGACATCGAGCAGCGCTGGAATCGCGCGAACGAGTTCTTTCGAGGGCAGCTGCCTTCCGCCCTCGACTTTCTGGCCGAGCAGGACGTGCGCTTCATTCTTTGGCCGGGGTCCCAGGATGTCGATCCGACCCTCTTCCAGAAGATCCAGGGCCAAATCGGATCGCGCTATTTCTTCGTCCGCTTTGACGAAGGCCAGCCCCTGAAGGGGATCTGGGAACGGAAAGAGTGGGTGAACAAATGAAGATGCAGGAAACGCCGGATTTCCAACTTTTCGAAATGGAGAGGGCTCCGCGGAAGCCAGCACTGGCGATCGTCATGCCGGTTTACAACGAAGAGGCTTCGCTTCGAAAAGTGGTGTTCGAGTGGTTCGACGAAGTGGACGCCTGGGTCGAGGATTTCGTCTTTCTGGCGATCAACGACGGATCGAGCGACCGCAGCCAGTTGTTCCTCGAAAAGTTGCACTCCCGGCTCGGCGATCGGTTGATCGTGATCAACAAGCCGAATTCGGGCCACGGCCAGAGCTGTCTTTTTGGTTATCGCGAGGCTTTGCGGATGGGAGCGGAATGGATCGTCCAGATCGATTCCGACGGCCAGTGCGATCCTCAGTATTTTCATCGGCTCTGGCGGCTGCGCAAGCAGGCCGACATCGTCTACGGCCTGCGCACGCGCCGCGATGACGGCCTGCGCCGGCTTCTGGCGAGCATGGTCCTTCGCATCTTCCTGCTCGTGTTCTTTCGGGTCTGGTGCGCGGACAGCAACGTGCCGTACCGGCTGATGCACTGGAGCTTCGTCGCGAAATACGTAAACAGCGTCCCTTCGGATTTCTCGCTCGCGAACGTCGCGTTCGCGGTGCTGCTGGCGGCGGACCCGAGCTGCCGCCATCGGTACGTGCCCATCCGCTTCCGCGAGCGGTACGGCGGGGAGCCGAGCGTGAAGATGTCCCTTTTCGGCCGCAAGGCCTTCGAATTGCGCCGGCAATTGCATGAAATGCTGGCTGGCGCTCATCCCCGCCGGGAAGGCTCCGTATGCTCGACTGCGACATCCTGATCGTCGGTGCGGGCTTCGCGGGAGCCGTGATGGCCGAGCGCTTTGCCTCCCAGAACGGTTGCCGATGCCTCGTGGTCGACCAGCGCGGACACATCGGTGGAAACGCCCACGACGAGCACGATGCGGCGGGCATCCTCATCCACAAATACGGACCGCACTATTTCCGCACGAATTCCCCGCGGATCCGCGACTACCTCAGCCAGTTCACGGGCTGGCATGCCGTGGATTACAAGATTCAGTCCTGGGCGCGCGGGCAGTACTGGCAGTTTCCGATCAATCTCAACACCTTCGAGCAATTTCTGGGGCGGCCCTCCACCTCGGAGGAGATGCAGGCGACCCTCGAGAAATGGCGGGTGCCCATCGCCAATCCGGCGAACTCCGAGGAAGTGATCGTCTCCCAGGTGGGTTGGGAACTCTACGAGCTTTTCTTCAAGAACTACACCCGCAAGCAGTGGCGCCGCGACCCGAAGGATCTCGATCCTTCGGTCTGCGGTCGCATCCCGATCCGTACGAATCGCGACGACCGCTATCTCTCGGAGAGTTTCCAGGCCCTGCCTGCCGCCGGCTATACGCGCCTCTTCCAGCGGATGCTCGACCATCCGCTCATCCATCTCTGCCTCCAGACGGACTATCGCGATCTCCTGCCGCATGTGCGGTATCGCCACCTCGTCTACACGGGGCCGATCGACGAGTACTTTCACTGCGTCGACGGCGCCCTCCCGTACCGGTCCCTCCGCTTCGAGGCCGAGACTCTGGAGATGGAGCGTTTTCAGCCCGCCCTGCAGGTCAATTATCCCAACGACCAGGACTTCACGCGCATCGTCGAGATGAAGCATGCCACCGGCCAGCGCAGCCCGCTCACGACGATCGTGCGGGAATACCCGGTCGACTATGGGCCCGGGAAGGAGCGCTATTATCCCGTGCCGGCCGCGGATACGAGCGTCCTCTATCGCCGCTACGCCGAACGCGCCGCCGCCGAGAAAAACGTCAGTTTTATCGGACGGCTCGCGACCTATCGCTATTACAACATGGACCAGGTCGTCGGCATGGCACTCGCCGAGTTCGATCGGCTCAAGCATGCCCTGCCGGGCAGGGGATGACCGCAGGTTTTCATCGGCTTGGGAAATGGGGCTCGAGGGCTTCTTTTTCTTTTAATCTCTCGATCCGTCCTTTCAAGGAATCCGCGCGTTCCTCCCGCCGGACCTTCTGTTTGAGCGGCTCCACGGATGATCTCTCCCCAAGGAGCGCAAGGGTCGAATCCGGGGTTTTAGATGGTTTCTACAAGCCAATTGGGGTGGGTGCCACATTTTGGTCATTGAGCCGTTCAGGCACGATGGACCGCATGGAAACCAGTGGGAAATATATGGAAGCGGTTGCCGTTCGTTGGCCGGTTTCCACGGGTTTTTGCCGTCGCATGTCCGCGATTCTCGCGGTTGGCTTGATCTCCGCGCAGGTGGCCGTCGCGGCCAATCTTTTTGTCTCGGACTCGGGGGCCAACAATTCAATCGGTCTTTACGATTCCAGCACCGGGGCCGTGGTGAACGCTTCTTTCGTGACCGGCCTGCACCAGCCTCACGGCCTTGTGGTGGCCGGGGGAAAGATATTCGTCACGAACTTTGCGGGTGCCACTCCAGGTGCCTCGGGATCCACGGTTTCGGAATGCGACGCCACCACCGGAGCGATCATCGATCCGGAGTTTATTTCGGGTCTTTCCCAGCCAACAGCGATCACGGAATCGGGTGGCAATCTCTACATTGCGAATCTCGCGAGCCAGGGGTGGATCAGCGAGTACAGCACTTCGGGAGCTTCGGTGCAGGACCCGCTGATCTCCGGATTGAGCTTCCCGATCGGGGTGGTGACCTCGGGAGGGCATTTGTACGTCCTGAGCAACGGCGGAGCAACCGGCGCGGGGAAGATCGGCGAGTATAATCTCGATGGGTCAGTCGTAAATGCGGCCCTGGTTACGGGATTGAATTCGCCCTATGCGATCACCGTATCCTCCACAGGGCATCTCCTCGTCGCGGATATCGGCACCAATACGGTCGGCGAGTACGACGGCACGACCGGAGCGTTGATCAATGCCGCGCTCGTCTCAGGCGTGGGTGGTCCCAGAGGTTTGGCCACCTATGGCGGCGATCTGTTCGTCGCGAATGTGGGGAGCGATACGGTCGGGGAGTACAATGACACCACGGGGGCTGCGGTGAATGCCTCGCTGGTGTCGGGCCGTATTTGCTGGGGGGTGGCTATCCAGCCTCCGGTACCACCGACCTTCGTATTACATCCTGCGGATGCAAATGGTGACCACGACCTCTCGATCGACGAGATCGGGCCTTATATCACGGCTTATTTGAACGGAACCCCGTGGCCGACTCCCGCGCCACCCAGCCAGATCGATATCGGGTACGTGGGCCGCGCGATCACCATTTATCTCCAAGGAGAAAAATACGGAAACGACCCCAGCCAAAGTCCGCCTCTCCTCTGGGTGCCGGCACCATAAGGGGAATAGAGAATTTCATTGCTAATCTAATTATCCACCATGAACAAAAAACTGAAAAACCTAGCCTTGGGAAGTACCTTTAAATCTCCAGGGAAGGCTCTCGTTCGGGCTGGCTATTTGTTGCTGATGCTTGGTGGAAGTTTGTTCGTTGCCTCCACGGCTACGGCCAACAATCTTTACGTTACGAGTGGTGGCGATAATCCGCCCACCGATGGGTTTGTCAGATCTTATGACGCAACAACGGGGGGCGGAGTTAACTTCTTTTTGGTTCCAAATTTGAATTTGCCTGCGGGCATTGCCGTGGCGGACGGCAAACTATACGTCGCCTGCTACGGTACGAAGACCGTTGGACAATACGATGCGGCGACCGGGATGCCTATCAACTCCACGCTCGTTTCGGATCTTTCTAATCCCAACGGTGTCGCGGTTTCGGGTGGAAATGTTTATGTAACTAACTTTCTGGCTAAAGCCACTGGGAAGGGAACTTTTGGAACATTAGGAGGGTGCGTTAATCGGTATCGTACCGACGGAACCCCTGCAAAAGGTAACCCTTTGGTTAATTTTATCGATTACCCGATCGGGGTGGCGGTGAGTGGGAGTAATTTGTACGTTTTATGTGCCCCGCCTGAGGCTTCTGGGATCAGTGGTTCGATCAAAAAATATACGACTGATGGAACCTTGGTTAACGACCAGCTCGTTACCGGCCTGACCAGGCCGTATGCTATCACGGTTACTTCGACCGGATATCTGGCCGTCTCCGACAGCGATAACAACACGATCAATGAGTATGATCCCACTACCGGGGTGCGGAAGTTTGTTCCTCACGGTGGCGCCGGTTTGATCATGGAGCTTAGCAGCGTAAGAGGAATCGCTGCCAGTGGGGGAAGGTTATATGTCGTCGAACAAGGTAAGAATACCGTTTCCCTGTATGACGATACTGATGGCCAGCTCATAAGTTCCTCTTTCGCTCCTGGCACCGTTGGTCTTTTAGGTATCGCCGTCGAACCTCCGGCACTAACTCCGACACCGACGCCAACCATAACGCCGACGCCAACCATAACGCCGACGCCAACCATAACGCCGACGCCAACCATAACGCCGACGCCGACCATAACGCCGACGCCAACTCTAGCGCCGACGCCAACCCAGACGCCGACGCCAACCCAGACGCCGACGCCAACCCAGACGCCGACGCCAACCCAGACGCCCACGCCAACCCAGACGCCCACGCCGACGGCACTACCATTCCTATTGCATCCCGCGGATGTAAATGGGGACCACGATCTGTCGATCGATGAAGTCGGGCCATACATCTCGGCTTATTTGAACGGAAGCAACTGGCCAACGCCTACACCTGCCGGGCCGATCGACATTGGTTATGTGGGGCGTGCGATCACCATTTATCTGAATGGCGAAAAATATGTGAACGATCCAAGCCAAAGTCCACCGCTCATCTGGGAGCCTGCACCTTGAACCTCACAGAATAATTGCCATGACTAATCCACTCTCACAAAGCTTCAGGGCCAGGTCTCTTTCCGGAAGATCGATCTTCCATCGCGGGATGACGGGTTTGACCAAAGGCCTGCGTAAACTTTCGGTGACCTCCTGGGCGTTGCTGGCCCTCTTCTGCGTGGCTGGCTCGTCGCTGGCGGCGGGTTCCGCGACGCGCACCTTGCCGTCGACCTATAGTCCCGGGGTGCCGTTCACGGTGAGTATAACGGTCGTTCAGGACCCTACTTCGACCACTCAGGTGGTCGA
>Ga0310811_10005051_pt1 | contig 16620 bp, 15 predicted proteins | sample YCmetagenome_FD_207642 | JGI IMG/M metagenome (GOLD analysis project Ga0310811, IMG submission 207642) | Soil microbial communities from experimental microcosm in Duke University, North Carolina, United States - YC | ecosystem: Engineered > Artificial ecosystem > Soil microcosm > Unclassified ...
TTTCGCGCGACACGATAGCCATGGCGACCGGCATTGCGCTGTCGCACAATATGTTCGATGCCGCGGTGTATCTCGGCATCTGCGACAAGATCGTGCCGGGTTTGCTGATCGGAGCCTTGCACTTCGGCCATTTGCCGGCCGTCTTCATTCCGGGCGGACCGATGACGAGTGGCATGTCGAATTCCGAAAAGTCACGCATCCGCCAGTTGTACGCACAGGGGAAGATTGACCGCGATGCGCTGCTGGAAGCGGAAAGCAAGTCCTATCACGATCCCGGCACTTGCACTTTCTACGGCACCGCGAACAGCAATCAGATGCTGATGGAAGTGATGGGGCTGCACTTGCCGGGTACGGCCTTCGTCACGCCCAATACACCGCTACGCGATGCGCTGACGAGGGAGGCGGCCAAGCGCGCGGTGGCGCTGAGCGCGCAAGGAAATCAATTTACGCCGGTAGGGCGGCTGGTTGACGAAAAAACGATAGTCAACGGCATGATCGCACTGCTGACGACAGGCGGTTCCACCAATCACACGATCCATCTGGTTGCCATCGCGAAGGCGGCCGGCATCGTGATCGACTGGAACGACTTCGATAAGCTCTCCTCGGTGGTGCCGCTGCTGACGCGCATCTATCCGAACGGCGAAGCCGATGTGAACCACTTCCGCGCCGCTGGCGATACAGGTTTCGTCATCCGCGAACTGCTGGATGCGGGCCTGCTGCACGAAGACGTGACGACCGTGCTTGGCCGCGGCTTGCGCGCCCATTGCGTCGAGCCATTCCTGGAAGGCGAGCGCGTGGCCTGGCGGCCGGTGCCGGAAAAAAGCGGCGACGAGAATGTACTGCGTACCGCGAAGCAGCCGTTTGCACCGGATGGCGGCTTGCGGCTACTGACGGGCAATCTCGGCCGGTCGGTGATCAAGGTATCGGCGGTCAAACTCGAGCACCGCAAGGTCGAGGCACCGGCCATCGTATTCAATTCGCAGGAAGAATTCATGCACGCTTACCAGGACGGCAAGCTCAATCGCGATTTCGTCGCGGTCGTGCGCTTCCAGGGGCCAAAGGCTAACGGTATGCCAGAGCTGCACGCGCTGACGCCGGCGCTCGGCAGCTTGCAGGATGCGGGCTATCACGTCGCGCTGGTGACCGACGGCCGCATGTCCGGTGCATCCGGCAAGGTGCCGGCGGCGATCCACGTGTCGCCCGAAGTGCTGGCGAACGGTCCGCTGGGCCGCGTGCGCAATGGCGACGTAATCCGGCTCGATGCCGAAGGCGGCGTGCTGCAGGCGGTCGTCGCCGAAGAGGAGTGGAACCGTCGTCCGCACGCGGTGGCGGATCTGTCGTCGAACATGATCGGCATGGGACGCGAACTGTTTGCCATGTTCCGCGCGTGCTCGACCATCGCGGAAGAGGGCGCGACTACCTTTGGCCTGCCGCACCTGATTGAACCGGCTTCGACCGAGATCAACCAGCCGAAGAAAAATGCCGAGCCCTTCAGCGACGAAGACACACACGTTCAACAAACCATATGAGCTGCCCATGAAGCTGATTGACATCATGCGCGCATCGCCGGTGATTCCGGTGATCGCCATTGACGACCTGAACCACGCGGTGCCGCTGGCGCGCGCGCTGGTTGCCGGCGGCATCCGTGTGCTGGAAGTGACATTACGCACCGAGCATGGTTTGGCATCGATCCGCGCGATTGCGGAACAGGTGCCGGACGCGATTGTCGGCGTGGGTACACTGACGCGACATGAGGATTTCGCGGCAGCACGCGATGCCGGCGCCGTATTCGGCGTATCTCCTGGCCTTACTACCGAATTGATCGAGGGTTCGCAATCGAGCGGCTTGCCGCTGCTGCCCGGCGTGATGACGCCGTCGGAAGTGATGGCAGCGCGCGAAGTCGGCTTCCGTCAATTGAAACTGTTTCCGGCGGTACCGGCCGGCGGCGTCGGCATGCTGAATGCGATTGCAGGGCCGCTGCCGGACATGCAGTTTTGCCCGACTGGCGGTATATCGCAGCAAACGGCGCCGCAATTCCTAGCCTGTAAGAACGTGATCTGCGTCGGCGGCTCATGGTTGACGCCGCAGGATCTGGTCGCCGCCGGCGACTGGGCCGCGATTACCACGCTGGCAAAAGCGGCGTCGCAGCTGCGTTAGTCGCTTGCCGGCGCGGCAACCACCATGTTGCGGCCGCGCGCTTTCGCTTCGTACAACGCGATGTCGGTGCGGTGCAGCAGATCTGCGATGGATTCCGATTGCCGCCGCGTGGCTACGCCGATACTGACCGTATAGGACATGCCAGCCTGCGCCTGCGAAGGCGTGGCGTCGGCCGCCTCTGCTTCCAGCGCTGCACGCAGACGCTCCGCAACCGCACGTGCGCCAGACTCGTCGACTTCCGGCAGCAGTACGGCGAATTCCTCGCCGCCAACACGTGCGAGATAGTCCATGCTGCGGATCTCGCGGTTGGCACGCTGCACAATTTCCACCAGCACACGGTCGCCGATCGCGTGGCCCCAGGTATCGTTGATGCGCTTGAAATGATCGACGTCGAACAGCATCAAGGACACCGCACGGCCGTTACGCTGCACGCGCAGCAATTCGCGTTCGGCGAATTCGAAGAAGGCGCGGCGCGACCAGGCGCCGGTCAGGAAGTCGCGGTTGGCGTCGTCTTGCGCCTTGCCCATCATCTTGTCATGCACCATCATCACCGCGCCCATCGTAAAGACCGGCATCACCAGCGTGCCGATAGACAGGAACACCACATTCCAGATCGAGGTCTGTATATTGGTCGTCAATACGTCGATGTGTGCGCCGTAGATGAAACCGCGAAACAAGTGGCCGCATCCGAACAGCAACGCCACGATGGCAGTGAAACGGTAGGGATAGCGCGCACGCGCCTGCTGGGCACCTTTCAGTATGGTGCAGGCAATTGCCAGGCAGACGGCGCCATGAAAGACCGAAACGGTCACGGTGCGCCAGGCGACGGAGTTCCAGGCGTAGTGAAACAGAACCAGCAGTAGAAAGACGGCACCGAGGCCGGATAGCAGCGTCCGCACCGGTATCCGACGCTCGAAGAAGCGGCAAAAGCCGCCGAAGATCATCGCGATGGCGCCGGCCAGCAGGATATTCGCCGCCTCGATCGACAACAGATCGGGAATGCTGCCGCGCCCTGCAAACAGCAGCAGCGAAATCGCAGCCATGCCGTTTGCAACCAGCCATTCCCTGATGCCGGCGATGCCGCTGCGCATCAGCGACGCCAGTACGAACAGCATCACGATGCAGAAGCCGCCGGTGATCAGCAGGAGATTGAGCGGACTTAACATGGGTGGATAAGGTCAAGGAACATAGCTTGATCGCCAAGGTCTGCCGTCAGGGAAAGAAGAGGTGCACCATGCCGGGCCGTGTGGTAGCTTTTATGTGTACGGCCCGGCCACAGTATACCTTGTGCGCCTTTCGCGATTTAACGCGCGTATCGGGTGACAACTCATACCGGAAAGGATTCCATGCACGGAGCCGACTTCATCCACGATCTGGCGGTGATCATGCTGATTGCCGGCGTCGTCACAGTCTTGTGCAACCGCTTCCGGCAGCCCGTGGTGCTCGGTTATATTCTTGCCGGCGTCATTATCGGCCCGCATACGCCTCCCTTCGAACTGATCCAGGACGATCATACGATCAAGATCGTGGCGGAACTCGGTGTGGTGTTTCTGATGTTCTCGCTCGGGCTTGAGTTCAACCTGAAGAAGCTGAGCAGCGTTGGCGTGACCGCCTTCATATCGGCCCTGATGGAAATCGCGCTGATGACCTGGGTAGGCTACGAGATAGGGCGCTATTTCAAATGGAACACGATGGATTCGCTGTTCCTCGGCGCCATGCTGGCGATCTCGTCGACCACCATCATCGTCAAGGCACTTGATGAACTCGGCATGAAGCAGGAGCGCTTCGCGCAACTGATCTTTGGCATCCTGATCGTGGAAGACATCCTTGCAATCGGGATGATTGCCTTGCTGTCCGGTATCGCGATGAACGGCTCGGTCGATGCCGGTGACGTCTTTGCGACGGTCGGCAAGCTGTCGCTGTTCATGATCGTGGCGCTCGTGCTGGGTTTGCTGATGGTGCCGCGCCTGCTGGCTTACGTCGCCCGCTTCGAGAGCAATGAAATGTTCCTGATCGCGGTGCTGGGCCTGTGCTTCGGCTTCTGTCTGCTGGTGTTGCAGCTGGAATACAGCATTGCGTTGGGTGCCTTCATGATCGGCGCCATCATGGCGGAGGCACGCCAGTTGCACCTGATCGAACGCCTGATTGCGCCGCTGCGCGACATGTTCAGCGCGCTGTTTTTCGTCGGTGTCGGTCTGCTGTTTGATCCATCGGTCCTGGTGGAATACGCATTACCTATTGCGCTGATCACGCTGGCGGTCATCCTGGGCAAGATCGTTGCCTGCGGCAGCGGCGCCTTTCTCGCCGGCAATGATGGCCGGACGTCGATGCGGGTCGGCATGGGTTTGTCGCAGATTGGTGAGTTCTCCTTCATCATCGCCTCGCTCGGCCTGACACTGGGCGTCACCAGCAAATTCCTGTACCCGATCGTGGTTGCGGTATCCGCCATCACCACATTGCTGACGCCATACCTGATCAAACTGGCCGATCCGCTGTCGCGCCGCGCGGCGGACGGGGCGCCTGCGCCTCTGGTCCGCGGGGCGCAGCGTTATACCGCTTGGCTGGAAAGTATGCAGTTGCAGGGCGATGGTGCGATGCTGGCGCGCATCATTGCACGCATCCTGCTGCAGGTACTCGTGAATTGCGCCATGACGGCGGCAGCATTTGTCGCCGCGATCTACCTGGTTGGCGTTGCCGAGCGTTCATTTGCGTTGCCGGATATGGAGGAAACAACGCAAAAGAGCATCGTCTTTGGCGGCGCGATGCTGATCTCGCTACCTTTCCTGATTGCCGCCTACCGGAAGCTGAAAGCCCTGGCCCTGCTGCTGGCGGAAATGGTGATGGCGCGGCGGTCGCCATCGATGCAGCGTGCCTTTGCGGAGATCATCCCGCTTGTGTCGATTGGGCTGATCATGTTGTTGATCGGCTCGTTCAGCCGCTCCATCCTGCCGCCGACTACCGTCCTGCTCGCCTTGCTGTTTGCCGCTGCGGTATTGACTTTGGCGCTGTGGCGACCCTTTGTCAGACTGCATACGCGTCTGCAGATTGCCTTGTTCGACACGCTGAACGAGAAGGCGGATGAAAAAGCGTGACATGGCCGGGCACGCGCGGGCGATCCGTTAAAATGCGTGTTTTCTTTCCCTCTTTTTCCGTATAGTCATGACGCAAGATGAAATGAAGCAGGCAGTCGCGCGCGCTGCCATCGAATATGTCGTGGATGGTGAAATCCTCGGTGTCGGTACCGGTTCCACCGCCAATTTCTTCATCGATGAGCTCGGGGAAATCAAGGATCGCATCAAGGGTGCGGTGGCCTCGTCCGAAGCGACCGCGCAACGCCTGCAGTCGCACGGCATCAAGGTAGTTGACCTGAACGATGTCCAGTCAATATCGGTCTATATCGACGGCGCAGATGAAATCACGCCGCAAGGCGCGATGATCAAGGGTGGCGGTGCGGCATTGACGCGGGAAAAGATCGTGGCGTCGGTTGCTGAAAAATTCGTGTGTATCGCCGACGGCTCCAAGCTGGTCGAAACGCTCGGTAAATTCCCGCTGCCGGTGGAAGTGATTCCAATGGCGCAGGCGGCCGTTGCACGACGTCTGGCATTGCTCGGCGGTGAACCGCGTTTGCGTGTCAAGGATGGAAAGACGGTTGTCACCGACAATGGCTGTTACATCCTCGACGTACATGGATTGAAAATTGCCGACCCGGCCGCACTGGAAGCCCAGATCAACGATATCGTCGGCGTCGTCACGGTGGGACTGTTTGCCCGTCGCGGTGCAGATGTCGCTTTGCTGGGCACTGCGCAAGGCGTGCAGCGCTTAAGCTTCTGATATCGAATCATCGCATCGGAGAATCGCCATGAACGAGGATGAACGAGCAATACGCGAACTGATCGACACCTGGATGCGGGCCAGTATTGCGGGCGATGTGGAAACGGTGCTGGACTTGATGACCGATGATGTCGTGTTCATGACTCCGGGGCGGCCGCCGTTCGGGAAGCAGGCATTTGCGGCAGCCTCCGAAAGCATGCGCACGATGAAGTTGGCAGGCGAGGCGCGCATCGAGGAATGCCAGGTCGTCGGAGGGTGGGCCTATCTGCGCAACTACCTGAAGATGACGGTCACACCGGAAGGTGGTGCGCCGCTGCGGCGTTCCGGTTACACCTTGACCGTTCTGCGCAAGGAAGCAGATGGAAAATGGCGGCTTGCGCGCGATGCCAATCTGCTGACAGAGGATTCTGAATAAGAACTCGACAAACGGGAAAGCTTTGAACAAATAAAAAAGACCGGCGCAAAACCGGTCTTTTTTGTTTGGCCGCTCTCAGCGCGGACCGTCGCTCATTTCGCGCGCCATCCGGTCCAGGCGATCGTAATAATCGCGCGTACCGATGTCGCCGTGATTGCGTTGTCTGGAAGGAATCAGAAATTCGATGTCCGGTGCTACTTCGTCATCGATTTCGGCATCTTCGTCGTTACCCCAAGTGCGGTTCATGCGTGTTCTCCTGCAGAAGCCGCCATTTTACGCCGTCCGTTGCACTGCGCCAAGCGGCACATCAACCCAGCGAATCCGGCACTTCGCCGCTGCCCGGCAGCTTCGAGGCGATGACATCGAGCCGCTCGATGGTCGGTGCCTTTGCCAGCAGCTCGCTGCCGAGCTTGCCGAGGTTCATCGCGATTTCGCCGCTGAGGTGCGCCTGTCGGTCGGATTCATCCTCGAAGGCATCGAAGATGCCGAAACTGCGGCTATCGAGCTTCAGCGCGAACCAGACCGGCGTTCCCGGTTCGCCTAGGGCATACGGCAGTTGCGCGCGCAAAAATTCTTCCAGTTCCTTTTCCTTGCCAGGCTTGGCTTCCAGGCGGACTTGCAGTGCGACATTGACCATGATGCGCTCCTCGTGAAAGAGACACACATGCCGGGCGGCATGCATGGACAGCAAAAGGAAAGAGCTTTGATTCTAGTACGGTTTCATTCAGCGCGATGTCGGATAGACCACACACCCAACCCATGGCGCCGGCGAAATCTGGCGGCTCGCTAACTCGCACGCTTGATAGACGGGGTCAGCAAAGGCACAGGCTTGCGCGAATGCCGTATCATCATGCCCCTTTGAGCAAAGAAGCGCGCCATGACAAATGCATGCGGTGTCGATTTCGGCACCTCGAACTCTACCGTCGGCTGGCATCGTGCCGGTGAGCCGGCCCTGCTGGCGCTGGAGGACGGCAAGCTCACATTGCCATCGGCGGTTTTCTTCAACGCCGACGAAGAACAGATTTACTACGGCCGCGCCGCACTCGACAATTACTTGCAGGGTTACGAAGGCCGGTTGATGCGTTCGCTGAAAAGCCTGCTCGGTACCGATCTGATGGACGGGCAGACCGAGGTGATGGGCAAGGCCTTGCCGTATCGCAGCCTGCTTGCACAGTTTATCGGTGAATTGAAGCGGCGCGCCGAACTGGCCGCCGGGCGCGAATTCCACAGTGTCGTATTGGGGCGGCCGGTCTTTTTCGTCGACGGCGACGAGGAAGCGGATCGGCTGGCGGAAGATACCTTGCACGATACTGCTCGCGCCATCGGCTTCAGCGATATTGATTTCCAATATGAGCCGATCGCCGCGGCCTTCGACTATGAATCGAAGATTGAAGGCGAAGAACTGGTGCTGATTGCCGATATCGGCGGCGGCACGTCCGACTTTTCGCTGGTGCGCCTGTCGCCGCAACGCGCCGGGCGGGCGGAGCGGCGTGACGACATCCTGGCCAACGGCGGTGTTCATATCGGCGGCACCGATTTTGATAAATACCTGAGTCTGTCCAGCGTGATGCCGCTGCTCGGTCTCGGCAGCCGCCTTGTCAACAACAATGAAGTGCCATCGAGCTACTATTTCAACCTGGCGACCTGGCATACGATCAACCAGGCCTACACGCAAAAAACCTGGCTCCAGATCAAGGACATCTACCGTGATGCACGCGAGAAGGACAAGCTCGACAGCCTGTTGCATCTGATCGAACATCGCAGCGGCCATTGGTTGGCATTGAAGGTGGAGGAGGGCAAGATCGGACTTTCCGAGTGCGAACGCAGCGTATTGCAACTTGATCGCCTGTCACCGGCTCGAACTTTGGAATTGCAGCGAGAGGTCTTCGATGCGTCGATCGAAAAGCTGGTATCGGACATTGGACAGACGGTATCGGCATTGTTGCGCGATGCCGGCCTGCGGCCCGACGATGTGGACACGGTGTTTTTCACCGGTGGCTCCAGCGGCGTGCGTCTGCTGCGCGAGAGGATTGCCGCGCTGTTGCCGAACGCTCGACGCGTCGAAGGCGATCGCTTCGGCAGCATCGGTACCGGACTCGCGCTCGACGCGGCGAGGAAGTTCGGCTGATACGCAGATGCGGCTGTTCCGCCCGCTCAAATAAATGGTATAAACAATTCCGCGCCGGGCTGCGATCGGCATCGCGACAGCGGGCGCGCAGAAGTCATCGGCCTGTCATGTGGCGCGCTTATCGTCACACGTTTTTTGAATCGCCTGGCACAACAATGGAAAGGACGGCATGTTTGCTGCGGTAGATCTGGGTTCCAACAGCTTCCGTTTGCACATCGGACGGCACGACGGCGAAACGATGCGCGTGATCAAGAGCGCGCGCGATCCGATACGCCTGGCAGCAGGCCTGGACGAGAACGGCAACTTGAGTGCGGAAGCGATCGGCGCCGCCATCACGTCGTTGGCAAGATTGAACGCGATCCTGAGCGCCTATCCGCTGACGGATGTGCGGGTCGTGGCGACCAATACCATCCGCGTGGCGGGCAATGCCGCCGACTTCATGCCGGCGGCCGAAGCGGCGATCGGCTATCCAATCGATATCATTTCCGGCGAGGAAGAAGGCCGCCTGATCTACATGGGCGTCGCCAGCATGCTGCCGTCCAGCGAGCGGCGGCTGGTGATGGACATCGGCGGCGGCTCGACCGAACTGATCCTCGGGCGCGGCCAGAAGATCGAACAGGTGGAATCCTTCACCATCGGCACCGTGCCGCAAAACCAGGACTTCTTTCGCGATGGGGATTTGTCGGCCGCTGCGTTTGACGCCGCCATCCTGTCTGCGCGCTCCCGTTTTGAAGATGCCGCGCCGCTGTTCCGGCCGGAACTATGGGCGGCCGCCTATGGTTCGTCCGGCACGATACGCGCGATCGCCGATGCGATCGTGAAGAACGGTCTCGGTGAAGCCGACCCGACGCTGAAAAGCCTGGACGCATTGAAACGCAAGCTGATTCAGTTTGGCCACACCAGCCGCATTGACCTGGCTGGCATGAAGGCGGACCGCGCGACCGGCGTCGCCGGCGGCCTGTCGGTGCTGATCGGGCTGATGCAGGAACTTGGCATCAAGAGCATCAAGCCGGTCGAGGCTGGATTGCGCATGGGCGTGCTGTGGGATCTGCATCTGCGCGCCACGCGGCGCGACAGACGCGAACAGGCGGTGGTCGATTTCGGCCGGCGCTTCGGTGCGCACAGCGGCCGTGCCGACCGCGTCGCACAGCTGGCATCGGCGATGTATGCCCTACTGAAACCGAACGACGATCGCTATGTGCGGTTGCTGTACTGGAGTGCGCTGCTGCATGAAATCGGCCAGGCCGTGTCGCACAGTGGCTATCACAAGCATGCGGCCTACATGATCGAAAACGCCGATTTACCGGGCTTTACCGCGCGCGAACAGCGCACCATGAGCCGGCTGGTACTCGCGCACAAGGGCAATCTGCGCAAGGTGAGTGACCTGCTGGACGATGCCGGTTTCGTGAGGGCAGTGCTGGCGCTGCGGCTAGCGGTTGTTTTCATGCATGCGCGGATCGAGGCGCGAACGGAAGACTTGCGGCTGAAGATGAAGAATCGCATCGAACTGGATATTCGCAACGAATGGGTCAGCGATCATCCGACGCTGGCTTACTGGATGGCAAAGGAAAAAGAAGCCTGGGCCGAAGTTGGCATCGACTTTTCGATGCGGCTGGGCGACTGAAAACGCGTAGCATGGAATCTTTTGCTTCGCGCCGCATCTGACCGGCTGTTCATACGCACCGGAGACCAATCTTGTTCGATACCATCGTCGACATCGTCGAACGCAGCGGCTATCTCGGCATCTTCCTGCTGATGCTGGCGGAAAACGTCTTTCCGCCGATTCCGTCGGAACTGATCATGCCGCTGGCCGGCTTCGTGGCAGCGGAAGGCGGCCTGCATCTTGCGGCAGTCATCCTGGCCGGCACCGCCGGCTCAGTCGCAGGCGCGCTGCCCTGGTATTACGCCGGCATGCTGTTCGGTCACCAGCGCATCGAGCGCCTGGCGGCGCGGCATGGCCGCTGGCTGACGGTATCGCCAGCCGATGTCGGCACCGCTTCCGCATGGTTCGCGCGGCATGGCGTCGCCGTTGTTTTCTTCGGTCGCCTGGTGCCGGCGATCCGTACGCTGATCTCGGTGCCGGCTGGCATTGTGCGCATGCCGATGCTGCCGTTTCTTGCATACTCCACCATCGGTTCACTGATCTGGACCAGCCTGCTGGCCTTGGCCGGCTATCTATTGCAATCGCAATACACGGTGGTCGAGCAATACGTCGAGCCGGTGTCGAAAGGCGTGGTGATGCTCGTGCTTGGCATCTATATCTATCGCTTCGCGCGCTTCAAGCCGCGGCAGTGAACCCTAGAACACCAGCGCATTCTTCTTGAACAGCGCGATATCGAGGTAACCGGAAAGGTGGTTATCCTTTGGCGAGAAGGATGCGGTCATTCCGCCGAGATCGATCGTGGCGTCCTGCGCCATCCATTCCTGCAAGGCCGCGCGCGGTTGCCGTTTCGTACGCTGGATCGCCTTGATCAGCGTCTTGGCGGCGACGAAGCCTTCAAAGGTCAGGGACGACGCCGGTTCATCGCGGTACTTACGAATCATGCTCATGTGTTCCAGCTGGATCTGCGTCTTGCCGGTGGAGGGATTCGGGACCACCTGTGAAAAGACGGTCCATTCGACCGCACGTGCGCCGGCGACTTCGCGCAGCGTTTCCAGGTTGATAAGCGAGGTGCCGGCGACAAAGGTTTGCGGTGCGCTCTTGCGAAATTCCTTCAGGAAGAACGCGGTGCCGAAAGTGTCGGCGATCACGATGACGAAGCCGGGGCGGGCCGCGGCAAGACGTGCGATTTCCTTGGGGTCATTCTGGCGTTCGTTGCCGCTGATGCGCACCGTGCCGGTCAACTTCAGTCCGCGGGCCTGCACTTCGGCCGATAGCTTTTGGAAGGTCGATTGCGCCGCCGCCGTATCCTGGTACGCAATGCCGACATCCTTCATGCCAAGCTGTCCGAAATGCGTAAGGATGTGCCGCACTTCACGCGCGTAGCCGGGGCGCCAGAACAGCACGCGCGGATTGTTGACGTCCAGCGCATCGGTTAGCGGCGCGTACACCACCAGGTTGCTGCGGGTGAACGCCGGCGCGTTCAATATTGCTTGCGTAGCGGCATCCCCCACGCCGCCAAACAGGAAATCGACCTGATCGCGTTCGATCAATTCGGTCGCCAGTTTTGCCGCCATTGCCGGCATGCCCTGGTCGTCCCTGACCACATAGCGTATCCGCCTGCCGTTCACGCCGCCCGCGGCGTTCAACGCATCGAAATAAGTCTTGATGCCCGCCACGTAATCGCGTCCGATATTGGCGTTCGGGCTGGACAGATCGATCGCCTGGCCAACTACGATGACATTGCTGTCATCGGCTCGGGCAGCAGAGCACGGCAGCAGGAAAGCGGAAAAGGCGAGGGAAGTGGCGAAGGCAAGGCGCAGAAAGATTCTCATGGGATCGAATGAATGCAGGGTCAGGCGCGATTCTGCTTGGCAAATATGACCGGCTCATGAATCGCCCGAGCCTACTTTTTTCCCACATTGGGCGTTGTTGCGGAAATGATATAAACGGTATATATTATTTATACGATTTATCGAAAGGGAGGACATGATGTCGAGAGAAGGACAGGAAAAGCCGGCCGCAGCAAGCCAGGCAGGTGACGCCGGCAAGCCGCAGGCAGCGTCCAAAGCCGCAACCAGGACGGCGGGCAGGAGGACGGTGGCGACAGCGAAAAAGGCGGTGTCCGCGAAGAAGCCTGTAGCCGCCAAGAAGCGCGTGCCATCCGTAAAAAAGGCGGTCAAGGCCCCAGCAAAGGCACCGGTCAAGGCGGTGAAGCGGTCCGCGGCGCAAAGGCCGGTGACTGAAAAAGCTGTGAAGGCTGTCAAGCCCGCCAAACCGGCCGTCAAGGAAAAGCTGAAAAAGCCGAAGCTGGTGCGTGACAGCTTCACGATGCCGGAAAGCGAATACCAGGTGTTGGGAGACGTCAAGAAGGCATTTCTGAAAATCGGTGTCTCGGTCAAGAAGAGCGAGTTGCTGCGCGCCGGCGTTGCCTTGATCAAGGCGATGGAAACTGCCAAGCTGAAAACCGTGATCGCCGGTTTGCCGCCGATCAAGGCGGGTCGCCCGAAGAAGGATAAGTAAAATCCTGAGCGGAATATAAGCACCGTTTGCGTGCGGCCGGCCAAGGCTTGCGCTGGAACGACAAAATGAAATCCGAATTGAATAGCCGGCCTTGCAGCCGGCTTTTTTATTTTGTTGTCGTGTCATGTAAATGACATGCGCCTGTCATTTTCATGAAGTAATCGGCAGTTAGGCTTCGTCCCGTCACAACCACGAGGACGACTATGCGATTACTGACCATCCCCGCCGATGCCGATGGCAATTCCACCGCCAGTTTTTCCAAGTTGGCGCTCAGCCTCGCCAGCACGCCGGAAGAAGTGCGTGAAGTGCAGCGCCTGCGTTACAAGGTATTCATCGAAACGATGGGCTTGTCGTCACTGGCAAACGCAGATGGGCTCGACAAGGATGAATATGACGACTATTGCGATCACCTGATCGTACGCGACACGAAGACGCTGAAAGTCGTCGGCACCTACCGGGTGCTCAGTCCGCAGGCTGCGCGCAAGATTGGCCGCTTCTATTCGGAAGGCGAGTTCGACCTCAGCCGCTTGGACAACCTGCGCAGTAGCATCGCGGAAGCGGGCCGCGCCTGTATCCACCCGGACTACCGTAGCGGCGGCGTCATCATGATGCTGTGGGCAGGCTTGGCCGCCTTCATGAAACGCGAACAGTGCGAATACCTGATCGGCTGCGCTAGCATTAGTCTTGCGGATGGTGGACATAATGCGGCGGCGCTGTACCACGCGCTGTCGGACAGCAATCTCGCGCCGGCTGAATACCGCGTCACGCCGCACCTGCCATTCCCGATCGAGGAACGCGAAGCCGGCCATGTACCGAGTATTCCGCCGCTGATCAAGGGCTATCTGCGTGGTGGCGCCTGGGTGTGCGGCGAGCCGGCCTGGGATCCTGATTTCCACAGCGCCGACTTGTTCATGATGCTACCGCTCGTCAAGCTGGACAGCCGCTATGCGCGCCACTATCTGAAAGAAGCCAAATCGGTATGAAGCCACGCGACCGATTCCTGCATGCCGATTTTTTCGGCGAACCGAAGCGCGAACCGATCCGCTTTCGCGCCATCTGGATTTCCGATGTGCATCTGGGTACCACGGGGTGCCAAGCGCAGCGGCTGCTCGAATTCCTGCGCGTGACGGAATCCGAGACTTTGTACCTGGTCGGCGACATCATCGATGGCTGGCAATTGAAACGCCGCTGGTATTGGGAGCAGGCGCACAACGATGTGGTGCAAACGGTGCTGAAGAAAGCGAAGAAGGGCACCAGTGTGATCTTCGTGCCCGGCAATCATGATGAGGCGATTCGCCAGTTCATCGATCTGGATTTCGGTGGCATCCGCGTGCGGGACGAACTGGTGCATACGACCGCGGCGGGCAAGCGCATGTTGGTGCTGCACGGCGACCGCTTCGACGGCGTGATTGCCTGCGCCAAGTGGCTGGCCTACGTCGGCGACAACCTGTACACGATGGTCCTGAAGTGGAACCAGTGGCTCAATAGTGCACGTGCCCGCGCCGGGCTGCCGTACTGGTCGCTGTCGCAATACCTGAAGCTGAAAGTCAAGAACGCTGTCAGCTACATCACCTCGTTCGAGAATGCGCTGGCGGCAGAAGCGCGCCGCCGTGGATTGGACGGCGTGATCTGCGGCCATATCCACAAGCCGGAGATCCGCGATATCGACGGCATTCGGTACTGCAACGACGGCGACTGGGTCGAAAGCCTGTCCGCGCTGGTGGAAGAACACTCGGGCGAATTGCGGCTCGTGACGTGGCAGGAAATCGTGATGCCGAAACAGGCAGTACAGACGGAGAGGGAGGAACTATGCGTATCGCCATCGTAACCGATGCGTGGGAGCCGCAAGTCAACGGCGTGGTCAACACGTTGAAGGCAACCAGCCGCCAGCTGCGGCGCGGCGGTCACTCGGTGCTGCTGGTCACACCGGAAAACTTGCGAGGGTTTCCCTGCCCCACCTATCCGGAGATACGGCTGGCAATCAAGCCGTATCCGCATGTCGCGCAACAGCTGGAAGACTTCGATGCCGATTGCATCCACATCGCGACCGAAGGGCCGCTAGGAATGGCGGCGCGCCGCTACTGCCTGAACCGGGGTCTCGATTTCACGACTGCTTATCACACGCGTTTTCCGGAATACCTGAAGGCGCGCTTTCGCCTGCCGCTCGCCATTTCGTATCGCTGGCTGAAGTGGTTCCACGGCGCGTCGAAAGCGGTGATGGTGCCGACACCGGGCGTACAGGCTGCACTGCAGGCGCACGGCTTTCGCAATGTCGTGCAATGGGGGCGCGGCGTGGATATCGACTATTTCAAGCCGGGTTCGCGCGAGGAAAAGGTTGCGCTGCGCCGGCCGCTGTACCTGTACGTCGGCCGCCTGGCAGTGGAAAAGAATATCGAAGCCTTTCTGCAGATGGCACTGCCCGGCGCGAAATGGGTGATCGGCGACGGGCCGATGCGCGATGAACTGGAGGCGAAATATCCAGAGGTCCGCTTCCTTGGCGCCAAACCGCATGAGGCGCTGCCGGCTTATTACAACTGCGCCGATGTATTCGTCTTCCCCAGTCGCACCGACACCTTCGGCCTGGTGCTGGCGGAAGCCATGGCCTGCGGCGTGCCAGTGGCGGCCTATCCGGTGGAAGGGCCGCAGGACGTAGTTGCGCACGGCAAGTCCGGCATCTTGGACGAAGATCTGTCGCGCGCCTGTTTCGACGCGCTGACCTTGCCGCGTGAACAGGTGCGCGAGCATGCGCTCTCGTTTTCATGGGATGCGGCAACCTCGCAGTTCCTGCAGCACCTGCATCCGGTACGCAGAATGGCAGGTCACATGCCCTTGCCGCAGTCAACGATGGCCTGATTTCTTCGCCTGTTGTTAGCCCGACATCGCCGCCCGGCATGTCGGGTTTTTTTATGTACCGCTGTAGATAGGTACGGCGGTGCATATAAAGCACGCGATACAACACCGTTTTGGTTACATGTAACGTCTTGCACGATCCGGCTTGCGCCTTTTTGCAGGATGGACATATGATGCAGCTTGCCATACACGTCTAGCCGTTCGCAGCACGCTTGCCTATAACAATGCGGTCTCGCAGGCCGCGATAACAAGCCGATTGGTGATCAGATGAATGGAATGAATGAATAGGGCGATCTCGGGCGCGCTGCTCGCCACACTGTGCGCCGTCGCTATCGCCGTACCGGTTGCGATCTCGATTAGGCTGGCCGAGTGGCAGGGACATCAGGATGAGATGACCCAGCAACGCCATCTTGCAGCAGGTCTCGCGCGACGGGCAGATGCTACCAATCTGCAGATCATCGCCGCTTTCAAACACCTGAAGCAAACTGCCGATACGGTGCCATGCTCGCCGGAAGACATCGCGCGCATGCAAAAAATCGCACTGGCTTCGACCTATCTGAAAGGTGTGGCCTACCTGGAAGGCGATCGCGTCCTCTGTTCTTCCATCGGCACTCAAGGCACCGGCTTTTCGCTCGGCAAACCGGACTTCATCACGCGCAGGGGCGCTGAAGTGTGGTCAGCCACGCCGCTCCCGTTCGCACCGGATACGCGCTTCTTTGTGCTGAAGAGCGGCCACTATGCGGTCATCTCGCATCAGGAAATGACGATCGACGTGCTGGCCAAGAATGAAGACATGCACATGGGTATCTTCATCCTGCCGACCGGCTTGCCGTTGTTCGTGCGTGGGTCCATTGCACCGGAATGGTTGCAGCGTCTTGGCGATCAATCGCAAGTTTCATTCATGGATCGCGATTACCTGGTAGCGGTACAGCGTTCCGATCAGTTTGACCTCGCTTCGGTCTCGGCGATTCCGGCCAGCTATGCGCGTGCGCACGTCCTCAAGTTCCTACTGTTGTTTTTGCCGGCCGGCTTCGGCATGGGCTTGGCGCTGACCGGCGTCATCGTGCTGATGGCGCGTCGCCGGCTATCGCTCAATGCGGAACTGCAGACAGCCCT
>Ga0310811_10005052_pt1 | contig 16620 bp, 12 predicted proteins | sample YCmetagenome_FD_207642 | JGI IMG/M metagenome (GOLD analysis project Ga0310811, IMG submission 207642) | Soil microbial communities from experimental microcosm in Duke University, North Carolina, United States - YC | ecosystem: Engineered > Artificial ecosystem > Soil microcosm > Unclassified ...
GCGCTGCCGAAAGCGGTCTGGAACTCGGTGTACGCGACGTTCACGTCCGGGCCCCAGGTGACGTTCGCGGCCTCGGCCGCGTACTGCTTGGCCAGCGTCCAGAAGTTCGGCTCGTTGGCGAAGTAGGACGGCGGCGCGGACAGCGCTGCCTCAGCGGCGGTGTCCGCTGGGTAGATGCCGCCGTCGGACACCAGCGCCGCGGTCGCCGTGGGGTCGGTGTTCAGCCAGGCGGCGAACTGGGCGGCGGCCTGCTGGTTCTTGGACGCGGCCAGGACGCCGGTGGAAGAACCGCCCCAGTTGCCGACGACCTTCGCGCCAGCGGTCCACTGCGGCAACTCCGTCATCGCCCACTTGCCGGTGCCCGAGGGCGCCGTGGTCGGGAAGTCGCTGGGGGCCCAGACGTCGGAGACCCACGCGATGTACTTGCCGTCGTTCATGCCCTTGTTCCAGGCGGCCGTCCACTGCGGCTGGTTGTCCACGCCGCCGCCGGCGACCAGGCCCTGCCAGTAGGAGGCGACCTTCTGGCTCGCGGCGTCGTTGATGCCGACCGACCAGGAGCTGCCCGAGGTGGACCACCACTGCGCGCCCGCCTGCTGCGTCAGGCCGGCGAACTCACCGGGGTCGACGGCGGAGAACGAGCCTAGGTAGACGCCGGGGGCCTTCGCGTGCAGCTTGGCCGCGTCGGCGGCGAACTCCGCCCACGTGGTCGGGACGGTAAGCCCGTACTTCTTGAACAGGTCAGCGCGGTAGAACAGCGCCATCGGGGCGGCGTCCTGGGGCACGGCGTACAGGGAGTTGCTGCCGAGCGTCACCTGGTTCCAGTTGCCCGCGGGGAAGTCGCTCTTGAGGTTACCGTCGTACTTGGAGATGTCGGCCAGGTAGTTGTTCGACACGAGCGTCGGCAGCACCTGGTACTCGACCTGGGCGAGGTCCGGCGGGTTGCCCGCCTTCGCCGCGGTGAGCAGCTTGGTGAGCAGGGCGTCGCCGCCGGCCTGCGCCTGCACCTGCACCTGGATGTCCGGGTGCGCCTTGTTCCAGGTGGCGACGACCTTGTCCATGTTGGGGACCCAGGTCCAGAAGGTCAGCTTGACCGCCTGACCCGATGCCGCCTGACTCGAAGTCGGCGCCGTGGCAGACGACGACGTGGTGGTGGCAGGCGGTGTGGACGAGGAACTGCCCGAGCTCGAGCAGCCGGCGGCGACCAGCGCGGCAAGCGAGGCGCCGGCGATCGCGACGGCGCGTCTGCGCCGTCGGGTGAAGGTGTGGCTCATGGTCCCTCCGCAGTGAGAGATCGCAGGTGAAGATCGCTGGGCGCTGGCCGCCAAGGTACGTCAACGGCTGGCGTCTTATGTCTGTGAACGCTCCCAGAGTTAACCTTGCGTCAATACTTGTCAAGAGTCGCTTTCCACTGCTTTCATGCTGATATTCGCCTGTGAGCGATCCCAGTTTCCTGGCTCCCAGAGACACGGAGTTTTCCATGCACGCACGCTGGCCACGGCTTGATGGAATCGCCTACGGCGGGGAGTACAACCCAGAGCAGTGGCCCGAAGACGTGTGGGAGCAGGACGTGGCGCTCATGCATGAGGCGGGGGTCACGCTGGTCTCGGTGGGGATCTTCTCCTGGGGCATGCTGGAACCCAGGCCAGGCGAGTACGAGTTCGGCTGGCTGGACAAGGTGCTGGGCCTGCTGCACGACGCGGGGATCGCGGTCGACCTCGGCACCCCGACCGCCGCTCCGCCGCCGTGGTTCCTGCACCGGCACCCGGATGCCCGTCCGGTGACCCGCGACGGGCTCGTCCTCGGCGGCGGCTCGCGGCAGGCCTACTGCCCGTCGTCGCCGGCCTACGCCGCGGCTGCGGCCGGGATCACCCGGGAGCTCGCCCGGCGCTACGCGTCGCATCCCGCCGTCGTGCTCTGGCACGTCAACAACGAATACGGCGCCCCGCTTGGGGAGTGCTACTGCGCGACCTCGGCGGCGGCGTTCCGGTCGTGGCTGCGCGACCGGTACGGCGACCTGGAGACCCTCAACGACCACTGGGGCGCCACCTTCTGGTCGCAGCGTTACGGCGACTGGGCCGAGATCGACGTGCCGCGGACCTCCACCACGGTGGTGAACCCGGCGCAGCGGCTTGACTTCGCGCGGTTCAGCTCGAACGCGCTGCTCGACTGCTTCCGCCGCGAGCGGGACATCCTCCACGAGCTGTCGCCGGGCATTCCGGTCACCACCAACTTCATGGCCAACAACTGCAAGAGCGTCGACTACTGGCGGTGGGCCCCCGAAGTCGACGTGATCTCCAACGACAACTACCTGACTGCCGAGGACCCAGAAGGCTACCTCGGCCTGGCCATGTCGGCCGACCTGACCAGGTCCTTGGCCGGCGGCGGGCCATGGCTGCTGATGGAGCACTCGACGAGCGCGGTGTCCTGGCAGCCGCGGAACCTCGCCAAGCAGCCGGGCGAGATGCGCCGCAACTCCCTCGCCCACCTGGCGCGGGGCGCGGACGGCCTGCTCTTCTTCCAGTGGCGGGCCGGCCGGTTCGGTGCGGAGAAGCACCACTCGGCGATGCTCCCGCAGGGTGGTACGGGTACCCGCGTCTGGCGCGACGTGGTCGGGCTCGGGGCCGAACTGGCGACCCTGGCCGGCCTGCGCGGCACCGTCGTCGAGCCAGACCTGGCCCTGCTGTGGGACTGGGAGTCCTGGTGGGCGCAGGAGCTGGAGTGGCGGCCAAGCGTCGACCTGACCTACCTCGAACGCGTCCGGGCCTGGTACGAGGCGACCTTCCGGGGCGGCCTGACCGCCGACTTCGCCCATCCCGAGGCTGACCTGAGCCGCTACCGCCTAGTCATCGTTCCGGCGCTGTACCTCGCCACGGAGCAGGCCGCCGCGAACCTGCGCCGCTACGTCGAGGGCGGCGGCACCCTCGTCGTCTCCTGCTTTTCCGGCATCGTGGACGCGGACGACCGGGTCTACCTTGGCCCCTACCCGGGCGCGCTGCGCGACGTGCTCGGCCTCACCGTCGAGGAATGGCGTCCCTTGCGCGCGGGGGAGCACGTCACCCTGACCTGGGAGGAACCGGGCCTGCCCGCCGACGCGACCGCCCTAAGCCAGGTCAGCACCGTCGCCCGGTTCGCGTCGGCGGCGGAGCCAACCGGCACGGCGGACGCCTGGACCGAGGCGGTGGTCCTGGCGGGGGCCAAGCCAGTCGCCTGGTACGCCGACGGCCCGGCGGCCGGTGGCCCCGCCGTCACCCGCTACGACCTGGGGGAAGGGCACGCCTGGTACGTCTCCGCTCGCACCGACGCCGCGACGACGGCCGCCGTCCTCGCCGCCGCCTGCGAATCAGCCAGCCTTGCCCCGCCGGCCCGCCCGGTCCCGACGGCTGGCGACGGCTGGCCTGCGGCTGGCAGTTGGCCGCGCGACCTGGAGATCGTCCGCCGTACCGACGGCCGCCGGCGCTACACCGTACTGATCAACCACGGGCAGACTCCCGTGACTGTCCAACTGCCCGCCCGCATCGTCACGATCCAGCCCGGCGACGCCGAGGTGCTCGCCGAGTAACTGGCTGGGCGCTAGACCAGGTCGAGAAGCTGCTAGACCAGCTCGAGGAGCAGTTCGACCATCTCTTTCGGCTTGTTGATCGGGATCATGTGGTCGGTGTCGATCTCGCGGTACCGCCAGGCGGGGTTGTCTTGGGCGTACTCCGCCGCCCGCCAGAACGCGCTGTTCCCGGTGCCCGCAGCCGCGCGCGGCTCCTGCACGGCCTTGACGTAGGTGCGGGTGAACGGGAAGTCCTCAAGCGGCTTGGCCAGCCGCACCGGCTCGGTGAAGCAGCCAACCGGGTGCCAGGACCGTCGCGCCTGGAACCAGTCGACCTGCGCCGCATCGTCAAGCGGCCGGTAGAGCGGCTCGACGAGCCAGTTGCCGCCAGGGCCAACCGCCGTCGCGCCGTACGGCGCTCCGGACAGGTCGCGGAGCGCCTGCCCGTTCTCTGGCTTGAACGCGTCCAGGTAAACAAGGTGCGCGACGCGGTCCGCGACGTAGTCAAGCGCGCCGGTGACCACCATGCCGCCGTAGGAGTAGCCAAGCAGCACGATGTCGGTCAGGTCCTCGTACAGGATCGTGTTCACCACGTCGGTCACGTGCGTGGTGAGGTTGACCTGCGGCGACGCGAGGTGCACCCGCTCGCCGATCCCGGTCAGCGAGGGCGTGAACACCTCGTGCCCCGCCTCGCGTAGCGGCCCGCGCACGTACTTGAACCCGTAGGAGCCGCCCCATGCCCCGTGTACCAGAACAAACGTCGTCATGCGGCGGACGTTAGACCCGCTATCCGCCCCCGGCAAGATGTCCCAGCCCCAAATCTCCCCGCCCGCCGCTGGCGGCGCCGGGCCGGGCGCCCGCGAAGGCTCTTGGTGCCGCCGCCCGCCTGGGCGAGGTGCCGTCGCCCGCGATACGGTGCCGCCTGGGGTGCCGGATGTCCGTTATGGCATGGTCAGCGCCTTTTGTCCCGCGACGCTTAGCATGTAAATTCCGTGCAACCGGTAGACGTTTTGCTGCAGGTAAGAAAAACGCGCGTAGGACGCCTTTCCTTTACACCAGAACAAAATCCTTCACGTTGCCGCCGGCCGGCAAACGGGTCGTTTCCGCATATTTCCGGATAAGTCGCTTAAGCAGCCAGCCTCCGCTTGCCCTCCGCGCCCAGCCTCCGCTTGCGCCCCGCACCCAGCCTCCGCGTACGACCAGCACTCGGCTTCCGCCCACTAAAGAGAGCCCCCAGCCATAAGATCCTCGTCGCCAGACTGAGAACGCGGACGTAATCGGCCCCTGGCATCGCAAGACGCCAGGGGCCGACAAGTTGGGACTCGTGCAGCGAACTGCCCGGCTGCCCCAAGGTCAAGTCGGCAGGTTAGCCTCGATAACCGCGAGAACCTCCGGGTCGTCGGGCACCGTGCGCGGCCGGAACCGGGCCACGACCGACCCGTCGGGCCCGAGGACGAACTTCTCGAAATTCCACATGATGTCGCCCGCTTCGCCGGAGGTGTCGGGCGTCGCCGTCAGGGCGTCGTAAATCGGGTGCCGCCCCGGCCCGTTGACTTCGATCTTCTCGAACATCGGGAACGTTACGCCGTAGGTCGTCGAGCAGAATTCCTCGATCTCCTCGGCCGTGCCCGGCTCCTGCCCGCCGAACTGGTTGCAGGGGAAGCCGACCACGGAGAAACCGCGCGGGGCGAGCCGCGCGTGCAGTTCCTCAAGGGCGGTGTACTGCGGGGTTAGCCCGCACTTGGAGGCGACGTTGACCACGAGCACGGTCTTGCCCGCGAGCGCGCCGAGCGACGAGTCTTCCCCGGAAAGGGTTTTCACCGGGATGTCATAGATGCTCACGTCCTCACGCTACCCGCCTCTCCCTGGCGCGCAGGTATCGCGCGGGTATACGGACGGGGTTAGGCCAATGTCTCTCCGCTCACTATTGCCTGGCTGGCGGGCCAGGCTTAGACTGAACGTTCAGTCAGGAGCTGAACTGAATGTTCAGTCAAAACGGCAGACGGAAGAGACGCACCGTGCTTACCCGAGCAAACAGCAAGCTCGCCGACATCATCGCCGAACAAGAAGACATCTTCGTCAAGCGCCAGCCCAAGTCCGCCGCACTAGCGGACCGCGCCAAAGGGGTCCTCGCGGGCGGCGTCACGTCAAACTGGCAGATCACGCAGCCGCAGCCGGTCTGGCTCAGCCACGGCAGCGGCGGCAAGGTTTACGACGCCGACGGCAACGAGTACGTGGACCTGCACGGCGGCTACGGCGCAGGCCTCGCCGGGCACGCCCACCCGGCCATCGTCCGTGCGGTACAGGCCCAGGTAGAGCGCGGCACCCACTTCGCGCAGCCGACGGAGAACGCGATCGTCGTGGCCGGCGAACTGGCGCGGCGCTGGGGACTGCCCCGCTGGCGCTTCGCGAACTCGGGCACCGAGGCCACCATGGACGCCGTCCACCTCATGCGCTCCTGCACCGGCCGAGACCTGATCATCAAGGTCGAAGGCGGCTACCACGGCCATCACGACTCGGTCCAGGTCTCGGTCATGCCTGACGAGGCCGAGGCCGGACCGAAAGACCACCCGGCCAGCGTCCCCTCGTCGACTGGCATCCCAACTGCCATCACCGATCTCACGCTGATCGCCCAGTTCAACGACCTCGCCAGTGTCGCCAGGCTGCTGGACGAGCACCCGGGCCAGGTCGCCGGCATGATCGTCGAGCCGATCATGATGAACGCCGGCATCATCCCCCCCGTGCCCGGCTACCTCGGCAGGCTGAAGGAACTACTGCACGACCACGGCGCGCTCCTGACGTTCGACGAGGTCAAGACCGGCCTCACCGTCGGCCCCGGCGGCGTGACCAGGCAATCGGGCGTCATCCCCGACCTCGTCTGCCTCGCCAAGTCGCTCGGCGGGGGAGTGGCGGTCGCCGCGATCGGCGGCACGCTCCCGCTGATGGACCACGTGGCGAGCGGTGGCTACGAGATGGTCGGCACGTTCAACGGCAACCCGCTCGCGATGGCCGCGGCCCGCGCCATGCTCACCGAGGTCGCCACGGACCGCGCGTACGAGCGGATCGAGGGCTTGCGTCAGCGCGCGGCTGCCGGTATCAGGGCGGCGATCAAAGAGTTTGGAATGAACGGTTTCGTGGTTACCTCAGGCGCCAAAGGCTGCGTCGTCTTCTCCGGGGCGGACGTCAGGGATTACCGAGGCTTCCTCGCCGTCGACGACTCCCTCAGCCACGCCCACTGGCTGTTCCAGCACAACGGCGGGGTGTTCCTCCCGCCCTGGGGCAAGATCGAGCAGTGGCTGATCTCCGTCCAGCACGAGGAGCCAGACATCGACCGCCTCGTCGCCAACTTCCGCACCTTCGCCGCCGTGGTCGCGTCGTTACGTCCGCAATCCATTCTTTACAGACGAAATCTTGCGGGTCCGTTGCCCGGAGAGTTCAATTGACCGAATATTCAGTCAAGCAAAAGGCTGGTTAACACAAGGGGAGTCCGCCGTTGGTACACCCGCGTGAAGGCTGGCAGGGACATGGCCTGCCGCGCCGCCGCTTCCTCCAAGGCGGCATGGGCTTGTCCGCGCTCGCGGCGCTCGGCGCAAGCGGGGCGCTGACGGGCTGCGCCTCCGACCTGACCGGCTCGGGAACGCTGCCGCTGCCGCGGCCGAATAACCCGGTGAAGTGGCCAGTCTTCGCGGACAACACCGCGATCAAGTCCGGGCTCACACCGGAGAAGGACGCGGCGCTCCAGATTTACATCTGGGAGGCGTACATCAACCAGGACGTCGTGAACAGCTTCGCCAAGAAGTACAAGTGCAAGGCGCAGATCACGACGTTCAACACCATGAACGAGGCACTGGCCAAGCTGCGCAGCGGCCTGACCTTCGACGTGCTCGTCGGCGCCACCCCGGACGTGCTCGGCCAGCTCGTCGAGGGCCAGCTCATCCAGCCGCTGAATCACTCCTATATCCCGAACATCAGCCAGGCCTGGCCGGACTACACCGACCCCTTCTACGACCAGGGCTGGCAGTACACGGTCCCCTACACGATCTACACGACGGGGATCACCTGGCGTAAGGACCTCGTGCACGAGAACCCCTACGCGATGAAGAACCCGTGGGCGATGCCCTGGCAGTCAAAGTACGCGGGCCGGGTCGCGATCCTCGACGACTACCGCGAGGGCATCTGCCTCGGCCTGATGAAGAACGGCATCTTCGATCTCAACACCACGAACTTCAAGCAGATCGCCCTGGCCAGGCAGTCTCTGCAGGACCTCACCGCGCTCGTGAACCTGCGGATCTCGCAGACCGACTACTCCGACGTCCCGGCCGGCGAGACGTGGGTCACCACCGCCTGGTCGGGTGACATGGCCGCCGCACCGTCCTACATGCCCAAGGGCGTCAACGTCGACGTGATCGGCTACTGGTTCCCGCCCAGCGGGCGCGGCCCGGTGAACAACGACACGATCGCGGTCCTCAAGGGGGCGGGCAACCCGGTGCTCGCCCACTTGTTCCTCAACTACCTGCTCGACCTGCCGAACGTGCTTAACAACATCTCGTGGAACGGGTACATGCAGCCGCTCAACGGGGTGACACCGCAGGTCCTCGTCAAGGAGCAGATCCTGCCGCCGTCGCTCACGTCCACGGTGGTACTGCCGTCGAACTTCAAGACCGGCTTGTTCGAGCTGCAGCTCCCGGTGGACGCGGACGCCCTCTGGCAGCAGGCCTGGCTCGTCGTGAGCAACGGGATCTAGGGGGCGAGAAGTGCGCGGGAGAAAGAACGTCTTCTGGGTCGTGCTGGCCGTGCCAGGGATCCTCTGGCTCGCGATCTTGTTCATCGTGCCGTTCTACGCGGTGCTCTCCATCGCGATGGGCAAGCTCGACCAGCTCATTGAGGCCCCCGTCGCGGTCTGGAACCCGTTCGACTGGAGTTCGTCCGGCGTCATCAACGTCTGGCGGGACATCTTCGGCAGCTCGTCGTTCGCCGGCCCGATCGTGCTCCGGACGATCGTCTACACGGCCATCGCCTCGGCCCTCTGCCTGCTCATCGGCTACCCGGCGGCTTACTTCGTCGCCAGGTTCGCAGGGCGTCGCAAGGCCCTGTTCCTCGTGCTGCTGATCGCGCCGTTCTGGATCAGCTACATGATGCGGATGCTCGCGTGGATCGACCTGCTCGCCACGCACGGGTACGTGAACAAGGTGCTCGGCTGGGTAGGCATCTCCCCGGTCAACTGGCTGGGCGGCAACGCGGTCACCGTGATACTCGGCCTCGTCTACGGCTACATCCCGTACCTGATCATGGTCCTGTACGCCGGGCTTGACCGGATCGACCCGTCGCTGCTCGAAGCGGGCCGCGACCTGGGCCTCGGCCGTGCCCGCACGTTCCTCCACGTGACGCTCCCGCTGTCGCGGCAGGCGATCATGACCGGCCTGCTGATCACCGTGCTCCCGATGCTGGGCGACTACTACACCAACCAGCTACTGTCCGGTGCGGCGTCCACGTCGATGATCGGCAACCTCATCCAGGGCCAGCTGGGCACCCCTGGCCTGGAAGGCCAGGGCGCGGTCCTCTCCCTGATGCTCCTGCTGGTCCTGCTCGTCCCGATGATCTATTACGTCATCGCCACCAACAGGGAGGCGGCCGTCTAATGACTGCGACTAAGGCCCCCGGCGAGCCGCTTCCCGCCGCCACCGCCGCGCCGGATACTTCACGGCAGCGGCAGCGGCTGCCATTCTGGCGGAATCCCTGGCGGCACGCCTGGTTCCTTGAGGGGTTCACCTGGCTCTACCTGGTGTGGTCCCTGGTGCCGATCGTCATCGGCGTGCTGTTCTCGTTCAACAACGGCCGGTCCCAGTCGTCCTGGCAGGGCTTCTCCTGGCGCTGGTACTTCAGCGACCATGTCAACTCGGTGCTGCACAACCCGCAACTGCACGCCGCGGTCATCCAGACCGTGCGCCTGTCGGTTCTCACCACGGTCATCGCGGTGCCGCTCGGCGTGGCCTTCGCCCTCGGCATCAACCGCTGGCGCGGCCCGATCCCGGCGACGTTCAACTTCGTGATGATCCTGTCCTACGTGATTCCCGAGCTGATCTTCGGCGTGTCGATGTTCTTCGTCTTCACGACGCTGTTCAGCACGGTCCACCTGGGCACGACCGCGGAAGTCCTCGGCCTGGTCACCTGGAACGTGAGCTGGCCCGCGATCGTCGTCCAGGCCCGCCTGGTGACGATCGGCCGCCAGTACGAGGAGGCCGCCGCCGACCTGGGCGCTAACCCGTTCCAGGTGATGCGCCGCGTCATGGTCCCGCTGCTCGCGCCGGCCATCTTCGCCAGCGCCGTGCTGGTGTTCTCCGGCGTGATCGACGACTTCGTGATCGTCGACCTGCTCTCCTCAAGCGCCAGCAACACGCCGATGTCCGTGATCATCTACTCGACCCAGCACGGCGGCAACGGCGGCCCGGCCCTGAACGCCCTTGGCTCCATCATGCTGGCGATGTCCCTGATCATCGTCATCATCGGTTACGTCGGCTACCGCCTCCTCACCCGAGGCGAACGCGGCGGCGGCGTGGCCGCCCTCGCCGCCATCAGCGGCGAGGGCTAGGCGCCACGACTTACATCCGGGTCGCGGCGGCGAGCGCGGCCCAGATAACAGCAGCATTGGCCGGGGTGCCCTTCTCGTTCTCGAACTCCCCGTAGGGGGTGCCGTAGACAGGGGTGCCTGGCTCCTGCCGCCAGCTCTCTGCCAGCGGCCCGTCGTCAACCGCGCCGTAGCCGATCGAGTCGAGGAAGGCGGTGACGGCCCCCTTCGTCCCGGCGTCGTCGCCGGAGATCGGCAGGGCGCTGCGGTCGCCTGCACCAGCGGGCCGGGCCAGGTTCTGCAGGTGCTTGAAGAAGATGTTGTTGAACACCTTCACCACGCTCGCCCCGGGAATGAGCTGAGCGAGGTACTCGCTGCTGGTGAGCTCGCGGTCGTCGAGCGACGCGATCTGCCCGTCGCGCGCGGGGTAGTAGTTGCCGGTGTCGAGCACGGTCTTCCCGGCCAGCGCGGCGGCCGGCAGCGACGGGTAGGCAAGCACGGGGACGGATACGAGCACGAGGTCGCCTGCTGCGGCGGCCTCCGCCCCGGACGCGGCCCGTGCCCGCGGGCCGAGTTCCGCCACGAGGTCAGCAAGGGTCGAGGGCCCCCGGGAGTTGCTCAGCACCACGTCGTAGCCCGCCACGGTCGCCAGCTTGGCCACCGTGCCGCCGATCGCTCCGCTACCGATAAGTCCCAAAATCGTCATGTTCACTGGCAACTCAAGCCACGCAGCGGCCATTCCGCCCGCCCTGTTAGGGGTGCGCTTGCGCTGGGTAAATGCCGCGAATGACGTGGCAGCCCAATTCTTACGCCCGCGGCGAGTTGGTCGTCGTGATCGACTGCGCGGACCTCGACCGTGCCGCCGCGTTCTGGCACGCCGTGCTCGGCTACACGGACGCGGGCGGCGACAGCGCCACCTACCGCAGCCTGCTGCCCGCCGACGGCTTCGGCGTCGAGATTCTGCTGCAGCGCACTCAGGATGAGAAGCGCGGCAAGAACCGCCTGCACCTGGACTTGCGCACCCACGACCTAGACGTCGAGGTCGGCCGGGTCATCGAACTCGGTGCGACCATCCAGACCGTAGTGCCGATCGAGGAAGGCGGCTGGTCCTGGCACATCCTCGAAGACCCAGACGGCAACGAGTTCTGCGTCCTGCAGCCGCCGATCGACTACTGGCCGCCGCCGAAATCCGCCTAGCTGGCCAGCGGGGCCTCGGCGGCCAGTGCGGGCGTACCGTCCCCGGCGAGGACGCGCAGCGCGTCCGGGGGGAGGTAGGCGTGCACGGGCGTGCCCTGCGACCACGCCGCGGCGTCCTCGTTCGGGACCACCGCCTGCAGCGACTCGCCCGTGGCGAGCCGGAGCATGACCTGGGTGGCCGCGCCCAGGTAGACCAGGCGCTCCACCATCGCCGGGACCCGGTTCACCCCGGTCGACCCGTGCGGCTCGACGCGTACCCGTTCGGGGCGGATCACCGCCTGGGCACCAGCGTCTGCGGCGACAGGCACCGGGTTGGCGGTCGACAGCGAAATCTCGCCCACGGTGATCGTGGAGGTACCGTCAACCACCCGCTGCGACACGCTGACCGGGATGAGGTTCGCCGCACCGAGGAAGTCGGCTACGTAGGCGTCAGCCGGCGACTCGTACACCTCCTGCGGCGTGCCGATCTGCGCGATCCGGCCGGCGTTCATGACCGCCAGCCGGTCGGACATCGTCAGGGCCTCTTCCTGGTCATGGGTCACGTAGATGAATGTGATTCCCACTCGCTCCTGCAGCGCCTTGAGTTCCACCTTCAGCGACCGCCGCAGCTTGGCGTCCAGGGCCCCGAGGGGCTCGTCGAGCAGCAGCACCGACGGGTTCAGCACGAGCGCACGGGCCAGGGCAACCCGCTGCTGCTGGCCACCCGACAACTGGGCGGGCCGCCGCGCGGAATAGGCACTCATGGAAACCAGGGAAAGCGCGTCGCCTACCCGCTGCCGCAGTTCCGCCTTTGACACCGAAGCGTGCCGCAAGCCGAACGCCACGTTGTCGAACACCGAAAGGAACGGGAAAAGCGCGTACGACTGAAAGACCGTGTTGACATTCCGCTTGTGCGGCGGCATGCCGGAGACGTCGGTCCCGTCGAGCAGAATCCGCCCGGCGGTCGGTTCCTCGAAGCCGGCGATCAGCCGCAGCGTCGTGGTTTTCCCGCAGCCAGAGGGTCCCAGCAGCGAAAAGAACTCGCCGCCGGACACCGACAGGTCGATATCGTCGACGGCGACATGCCCCCCTGGGCTGCCGTTTTTGGCCCCGTGCCCGAACTGCTTGGTGAGCCCGACGAGTTCAATGCCTGCCGCCATCGAAGTCAACTCCTTCTGCGCGATTGCTCGGTCGAATCCCAGGTGAACCCAAGCTGGCTGGACGCGTACCGCATGGCGAGATCATAAGCGCGAGAAGGCGGCACGTCAGGATCTTCCAAGGCAATTTGTACGGCCATACCATCGAGTAGCGCCGATAGTGTCACCGCGAACTCGTCAGCGTCAACGGCGGCGGAGAATTCGCCGTTTGCCTGCCCCGCGAGCACCGTCGACGAGATGGCGGAACGCCATCGCTCGTCGAACTTCCGCCGCACGGTGGCCACTCCTGAATTGCGTGGTGACAGCGCCCAGAGGTCGAGCCAGAGCAGCCATTCCGACCGCTGCGCCGGATCGGTGCCCGGCAGGCAGGTCATGGCGATCAGTTCGGTCAGCTGCCCGGCCGCGGAGTCGATCGCGGCGAGCCGGGTGGTGCCCGCGGCGTACCACGCGTCCTCGGAGTAGCGCAGCGCCTCGGTCAGCAGCTGATCGCGGGTCTTGAAGTAGTAGATGACCAGCGCGGGCGACGTCCCGGCGTGTTCGGCGACGTCAGCGATCCGCGTATCCGCGTAGCCGCGCGCGACGATGACCTCGAGGGCGGAGCGCAGCAACTGCTCACGCCGCGCTGAAGTGCCCTGAACGTCCGATGATCCCTGAGACATCTGTCCTCGCTGCCCGTCTGGGTCGCAGCCCGGTGCCCCATCGCCCGGTGGCCTTGTCTCGGATCGTATCAGGAATCTAGACTGAATGTTCAGTCAAACATCCATCGTATGGAGGGCGACCAGAAACATGGCACGCGAGAGCTACGACGCGATCGTCATCGGCGGCGGGCACAACGGCCTGGTGGCGGCCGCCTACCTGGCCCGGAGCGGCGCGCGGACGCTGGTACTCGAACAACGAAGCACCACCGGCGGCGCCGCGACCACGGAGGCGCCTTGGCCGGACGCACCGCAGTTCAAGGTCACCCGCCTGTCCTACGTGATGTCCTTGCTCCCGCCGAGCATCCTGCATGACCTGCAGCTGGCGAAGCACGGCTACAAGGTGTTCCCGATGGGCCCCTACTACCAGGCCTATCCGGAGGGCGGGTCACTCACCTTGTACGAGGAGGACTCGCAGCGCGCCTACGACGAGATCGCGAAATGGTCGAAGAAGGACGCCGACGCCTACCCCAAGTGGAACGCCTGGCTCGGCGGCCTGGCCGACGTGCTCGGCCCGCTCCTGCTGACCGTCCCGCCGAACCTCGGTTCCCGCAAGCCGAAAGACCTCAAGGAAACCCTCAAGCTCGCCTGGCGGCACCGCGGCCTGAACGTGCGGACGATCGCCGACGTCACGCGGCTGATGACGATGTCGATCGCCGACCTGCTCGACGACTGGTTCGAGAGCTCGCAGCTCAAGGGCGCCCTCGCGGTCAACGGCGTGATCGGCACCTGGGCGGGCCCGTACGAGCCGGGCACGGCCTACGTGATGGCGCATCACTCGATCGGTGACGTCGGCGACGGCCGCCTCGGCAGCTGGGGCTTCCCCGAAGGCGGCATGGGCGCGGTCGCGGGCGCGATCGCGAGTTCGGCGCAGTCGTTTGGAGTCACGATCAGGACGAATGCCGGGGTGGCGAAGATCCGGACCGCGCAAGGCCGCGCCACTGGCGTCGTCCTCGATAACGGCGACGAGATCGCGGCGAAGGTCGTCGTCACCTCCCTGCACCCCAAGACCGCCTTCCTCGACCACGTGGGCCGGGAAAACCTCCCGACGGACTTCGCGCAGGACATCGAGCGCTGGAAGACCCGCTCCGGCGTCGTGAAGATCAACCTCGCGCTCGGCGAACTGCCCGACTTCACCGCCAACCCCGGCACGCACCTGCAGGAGCACCACACCGGCTCGGTCGAGATGGCGCCGTCCATGGAGTACATCGAGCGCGCGTTCATCGACGCCCGCGAGGGCCGCCCCGCCGCCCGCCCGTTCTCCGACGGGGTGATCCCCACGACCTTCGACAAGACCCTCGCGCCCGAGGGGCATCACATCATGTCGCTGTTCACTCAGTGGGTCCCGTCGACCTGGAACGAAGAACCGCACCGCGACGAACTGGAGAAGTACGCCGACCGGGTGATCGACACCTACAACGAGGTCGCCCCCAACTTCAAGTCAGCGATCCTGCACCGCGACGTCGTCGGCCCCTACGACATGGAGCACGACTACGGCCTGATCGGCGGCAACATCTTCCACGGCGAGCTCTCCCTGGAACAGCTCTTCCACCTCCGCCCGGCCCCCGGCTTCGCCGACTACCGCACGCCGATCCAGGGCCTGTACTACGCGAGCAGCGCGACCCACGCGGGCGGCGGCGTCTGCGGCATCCCTGGCATGCAGGCGGCCAAGGCCGCGATCGCCGACCGCCGCAAGTCCCGCGCCCGCCGTGCCTAACCGAAAGTCAAAAGCGAAGAACATGCCCCAGCACGGATTCGTGTTCCACTGGCCCGGCAACCCCATGACCCGCAGCCCATGGAACACAAGCAAGCCCGAGCCCCTAGGGCGGGTGACTACTGTTCCCGCGCGGGTTCGTGCGCGGGTTCGTGATCTCGAAATTTCGGGCGCTAGCGCGCCACGAAATTTCGGACATTTCACAATATGGCCAGCCCGTCTTACGCACCAGGCTGGTCGATGACGCCTATCCCAGATTCGCTCGCGGTCATGCTTGAAGCCCGGTCGGTCGCGCTCGTCGGCGCGTCCCCCCGGGCGGGCAGCCTCGGCGCGCGGATGATCGAAGAAGTCGCCAAGTCGCCGCGGCGGCCACGCACTTACCTGGTCAACCCCCGGTACCGCGAGATCGGCGACGTGGCCTGCTACCGGTCGGTCGACGCACTCCCCGGGCCCGTCGACCTGGCGCTGCTCGCAGTCCCGGACGCCGCCCTTGAAGACCAGGTACGCGCGGCGGTGGCCAGCGGAGCGCGCTCGGCGGTGATCTTCGGTTCCGCCGTGGACGCCAGTGACGCGCGTACCGGGCCGGGGCTGCGCGAGCGGATTACGCGCGTCGCCCTAGATGCCGGGATGGCTGTGTGCGGGGCCGGGTGCATGGGGTTCGTGAACGTGGCGCGGGGGCTGCGCGCGATCGGGTACACCGAGCCGGATCCGCTCCCGGCCGGCCCGGTCGCGCTGGTCACGCACTCCGGGTCGGTGTTCTCCGCGCTGCTGCGCACCAGACGCGCTTTCGGCTTCACGCTGGCCGTCTCGTCTGGGCAAGAACTCGTCACCCCGGCCGCCGCCTACGCGAAGTACGCGCTCACGCTCCCCGAGACGAAGGTGCTTGCCCTCGTCCTCGAGGCGATTCGCGACGCCACGGCGCTGCGGGCGGTCCTCGCGGATGCGGCGGCCCGCGACCTGCCGGTTCTCCTGCTGACGGCGGGCGCGTCCGCGGCGAGCCGGTCCCTGGTCGCGGCGCACTCGGGTGCCCTGGCGGCGGGCGACGGCGCCTGGCAGGCCCTGGCCGCGGCCTACGGCGTCCATCGCGTCAGCGACCTGGCGGAACTAGCCGACACCCTGGAACTGTTCACCCTGGCCCGGCGTCCCCGCCGAGCTCCCGCCGCCGCGCCTGCCGACAACGCTGTTCACCGCGGGAACAACACCCTCGGCGTCGACGCGGAAAACGAAGGGCCGCTGCACCGGGGGCTCGCGACCGTGCACGACTCGGGCTTCGAGCGGGCACACGTGGCGGACGTGGCGGCCGCCGTCGGCGTGCCGTTCGCGCCCATCAGCGAAGACACGAAGCAGCGGCTCGCGGCGGTCCTCGACCCAGGCCTGGAACCCGGCAACCCCCTGGACGTGTGGGGGACGGGCCGCGACGCGGAGGCCTTGTTCACCGAGGCGCTGTGCGCCCTCGCCGATGACCCTGGCGTCGGTGCGGTGGCACTCGCCGTGGACCTGGTTCCCGAATACGACGGCGACGACTCCTACCGCACGGCCCTGCTCGCCGCCGCGGCGCAGACCGACAAGCCGCTGGCGGTCCTCGCCTCAATCCCGGCCGCGATCGACGCCGGCGCCGCCGCCCGCCTGCGCGATTCCGGCATCCCGGTCCTCGAATCAACCCGCACCGGCCTCCTGGCCCTAGCTCACCTGCTGGCGCGCCCAGCAGCCCCATCCGAGCAGCGGCGTGGTGTGGGTGTTGGTGTGGCTAAAGCGTACCCCAAAACACAAACACA
>Ga0310811_10005053_pt1 | contig 16617 bp, 14 predicted proteins | sample YCmetagenome_FD_207642 | JGI IMG/M metagenome (GOLD analysis project Ga0310811, IMG submission 207642) | Soil microbial communities from experimental microcosm in Duke University, North Carolina, United States - YC | ecosystem: Engineered > Artificial ecosystem > Soil microcosm > Unclassified ...
CTATCGCTGTCGGGTTGACATAAGGTCACTATAGGTCACTAAGTCCTTAAGTTTCAGCTTCCCTTGCATATAAGGATAAGTGGAACTAGTCTATTCAGTCTAGCTAAATTTATTCTTTCACACCGGTATATTGGTTATGTTTACTTCTGGCTATGTTTACTGATCCGTTCACCTGTGATTAACTTCCAGCCTATGTTTGACTTGTAATAAGTGTTGCTTATACATTGCGATACTTTGTGCATAACCATTTGCTTAGTTCCATTGTATATAAACTCTTGTATATGTCCTGTAGCACCCCAGTTCGAATATCATCTTAGATTGTTCTCATTCTGTTATCTGGACTCGAGTCTTATCAACTCTTGTCACCCTCTGAGACTTAAGGATTGTATCTGATAGTCTAACACATCTGCCTCTATCTTCGGATAGTCTATACTCTGTTAGTTTCTAGTCTTAGACTTGTCTAGACTAGCCTTTATACTTCCGTCCGATATCCGGACACCATCCAGATAAGTATATGATACTATTCCTTATCTTCGGATAGGAATACGATACTTGTCTCTACATTTGGATACCATACGATAGTCTTCTGGACCTTCGGATATGCTATGATAGCCAGCCGGATCTTCGGATACGATACCTATAGTATTCTGAAATACGGGGCTATACTCTGGAAAGGGGCACAGCGTACAAGCTGAGGCCAAAGCCCTTCGGATCCAAACCCTATTGAGTATGACCTTAACAAGTACCTTCTGTAAGGAATATCTTTTGAAGTAGTTAAGTCAATGGGCAGGTGATCCAGTGATGCATTCATGCTATACCTTCAAGACTATGTAATAATTCTTGCACCATATATCCAAGCTTCACCAGCTCTCAAGCTGTTCATCTATTATACCTGAATGAGTGATAATGGTTATGATATAGATCCAATCCAACAATATCAAGACTAAGAAATTGAATTAGTGAGTCCTCTTAAGAGTGCTGCTCTGTAGATATATCCCACAGTCTGGCAGTATTATCTGCAGAACCAGTCCTAATATAAGTCCCATCCATAGAGAACAGAACCTATCTCAATGCAAGTTCTATTTAACAAAAACAAGACATAATTAACTTCTTCAATATACTCTAATAAGAATTTGCCAACAAACTGCCTTGCTACATCCCATAATTGCAGTGTTACTGACTAATCTAGACATAACATAATTCCTATCTGGTGAGAATAAAGGTAAGTAAACTGAGTCAGTGTACCCCAGCAAGGGCTCACCTACAGACTACTAAATTATTGCATTCTACAGCTGCACAGTATAATATCTAATCCAGTTACAATCTAGGTCCCATCCAGCAAGACTGAGACTGAGTGAACATAACTAGTGTATCTGGTAATCACAGTCTGAACAACTGTTCAGTTTTTGTCACATCTATATACCAGATAAAGAGAGTCTGAAAACCATACAAATAATATTCTGAATAGTATAGAGTTGATGGGCAAGAATAACAGTGCTGATGCATAGAAAGATGGTATATTGTCTATTGCTGCAGACAAAGCATCTTCATATCTGGTATGACTCTAAAATTATCATTATATATCAGCAAGGTATTTGATGCCTTATAACTATGTGCTCACCTTCAACCACTTAGCAATATGCAAACAGGTGGGGATCACTGCTGAGAGCATTGATAAGATGGAGTACCTCAAGCCAGAAGAGTAGTTATTCATATTCCAAACATAATTTTGTTTCTTTAGTGAGTTCTAGATAGAAATAAGTTGTTTAGATGTGAACAGAACAAAATTAGCAGGCATAGGATAGGTATGGGCCTAGGGGGACATATTTTTAACTTACTCTTATAGCCTAGGATCTGTCAAGTTGGGGAGATACAATGATTTTTGATTGTAAATATTCATAAAAAGTCCATGTTCCATCATATGAATTGATATAAAAGCAAGCTTGTGTTGTACTTTTAATACGAAGGGGCTGAGTGGGCGTAGATGAGGTTGTGGTGCCACTGAGGGATCTTATATGCTTGACTATGACTGGTACTTTGTAATGCTTACTTTGGCCTAGAAAATGGTGCCTTGTGGTGTTTAGGTAGGAGGTTTAGGTGTGCCAAAGATTTGTCTCATCACAAAATGAAATTCCATTGGCTGTGTATGCTGAAATGAGATGTTGAATATGTAAATTTGAAAATGAACTAATACATATAATACAACAAGCTTTCTCACTCAGCAGCTTTACATGACACCACAGTATTGAATGACTTGATTAAATGTAGCATCTACCTGTCATATTCTTGTGAGAGAAACTAGATGAACAGTTGGTGAATACTAACATCAAGGTAGGATAATGGCATCTTGGATAAATTCTCAAGTGAACCAAACAACTTATTCCAAAGACCAGGAAGAAGAGAATAATGGAAGTGCTAGTACTGGCAAAGCTATCAACAGTACAAGAATTGCACTCACTGGCATTAAGACAGAAGTAGAATCAATAGAAGCTAAAAACTATTGCTACAAAACTAATAAAGTCATAACTGATATCTCAAAGATTGGTGGAGGTGTTACTAGGAAACTTGAGTAGAGGGTAGGATATTGAATAGAATATGGGATTTGCAAGCTTCCTTGTATGACTAGTTGAGAAGACAAATGGATGAGCCTTGTCATTATTTTTCCCTGTCTAGGAGTATTGAAATTTCCCTAAGCAAGGTTTACAAAAGTTTGATGACTGTAGAAGCAGCATACAGTACTCTTGCAGAGTTAAAATATCACTGGGGTGTGAAGATTTGCAGAAGATGCATTATGGAAGTAAAATGTGGCCCATCAATCTTACCTCTAAAGGCTGAAAAAATCATATTGTTCGAGATAGGCCTATGGAATTCCAAATGACAGAATAACTCACTCACTATGACTGGGTGTGTGCTAGTTATCCTAGACAATCTAGACTCCTAGCTGAAAGTAGAACACCCCTGCACTTATTACATAATTAAAATAAGTCATTAACTTTTATCTACTGTGTAGACTTAGTTATAAGTTAAACACAACACCAATAGAAGTTCTGTACATTTCTGAGTTGCTGAGAGGAGGCTCATATCTAACTATGGTATATATATTGGAGTTGGTACAGTTGGTAGAAACACCAGCTGGGACTAACAGTGGATCTTGCTATGGTATGTTAAGATTGAGTATGAGTAATTATATATTACATAACCTATAATGAGTCTTGTTCTCATAATCCTTCCAATACTCTGAATTGTTGTTGTCAGAGCTAACTCTGTCACTGATATGGGTCTGCAGTTTATCATACTGCTTTTTATAGGTAGCATTAGCCTTAAACTCAGTTATTTAAATGCCACTACTTAAGCACTCCAACAATACACAGCCTGTAATTATGATTGCTATAGGCATTATAGCAAGGCACTTTTGGTAATATATCTTTTGAAGAGAATTCAAAAAAAAACATTTCATACTACCTCATTCTATAATGCATGACTGTTAGCTCTGACACTAAATTTGTGAGGGAAGACTTTATCATTGATTAAGTTTTATATTGTCTTTTCATATAGATATATCTGACCAAGGTATTGGGTGCGAGCTATAGCCTGCTTAGATCTTTGTTTGTGTGATTTACTTATATGGAGATATAACCTGCTTGAACAAATCAGAAATTATTTGGTACAGCACCTGTCAATTATTTGTGGCCCATAGTTTTCTGTCCCCTAATGCACAGCTGAAACTTGGATATGAATTTGTGTTTTGAATAAGAGATGTGTATGGTTACTCTCTAGTATACTAGGGCAGATGGAGGAAATTGCATTCACAGCTTGCTTGGTAAATTTTCTTCTTTGCTTGTGATCTAGAAGAGTGTAGACATTAACTGTATGGTTAATTGTATGGCTCAATGCAGACTGAACAATTTATTTATGTATAGAATTGTTTTTATTGTAGATAAGAGCTAGTAGTGGTGGGACTATTGGTAGGCTCAGACTTGGAGTTAGAAGCTTGGGAGTATATGAGTGTATCAGCAACATAGCTGGTGTGCATCTGTCACACTCACCTCATGGTTCTCTGGTTGGATATGATATGAATAAAACACAAAGCAATGCATTTCCATGATCTTAAGGGATCTCTTAGAAATTTTGGTTCATCTGTGAATTCTTTCAGAAAAATTCATACCTCATCCACAAATAAGATTGGCAGAGGGAAATCAGTGATATAATTTCCAATGTTTGGCATATTGAAGGTTAGGACATGGGCTGTTTGCAGCATTTAATGATAATCAACTTGAGGTAATATTAAGTTAGCATGAGTATCTGAACTTTCCCCTGCATTGAAGGGCTCAGCTGTTGGGCCAGTTCAGTGATGTTAGTGATGTGGATAATGACCTGAGTGTGTGTCATAATATTGATTGTCACTTGAATGATTGACTTATAGCCCCAGTTGATCTGGCACTAGGAAGTAAAGGATAGCCCCTAGGTTGTTTACTCTTTCTGGGAGTTATTGTATGGACCAAGTATTAAGGCTGTGGGCTACATCTTAATGTGGATTATAACACACATGCAGCTAATTTTGACTTGAAAAGAAGTAGAGGGTGGGTTTCTACTGAGTTTCCCCTGGGAATAAGAAGCTGATGTGATATCTCTAGTGCATTAGACAAACTGAAATTGCTGAAAGAGTTTAAGCATGAATGTGAGTGGAGATGATCATGTAAGTTTGATTTATTGAAGAGATGTAGATTGACCTAGTTGTTGGAAAAGAAATCCGACTGCTAGTTATCACCTATATATATAGGTAGCATCGTTGTGGTAGACTGATGTTGAGATTAATAGGTTTTTATATCTGAGCGCTACTCCCTAAAACCCTATTTCTTGGATAGGAAAAATATATTAAACATTTATAAGACCATACAATGACAATAAGGCCCTGCTGGGTTTAAATCCTATTAAATAATGTCATAGGCTCAGAGGGTCACCATAGTTTAATTTATATTGTGTAAAAATTCACATTCATATAATACTCCATGTCATATAAAGCCTATTAGAGCAATTACAAATTTGGTTCCATTAAGGTTTATACAGCCATAAATAAATATTCAAACAGTTGTTTATGATGCATGACCTTACAGATGGTGCTTGCAAGTGAGTGTGAAATGTGCAGGTATCTAGTAAGCTTCAAAGTTCAAGTGTCTAATTTATCCATCAATTCTCACTTGACTAAGGCATTTGTTACTGATGGCATAGTAAGATCTGTGAATTCACCAGTTATTATATGAAGAAATTACTACTTGAAAAGAAGACCTATCATTTATCACTTGGAGTGAGATCCTTTAGAAGGGATAACTTGGTATCAGCTTAATGAAAAGATTTTTGGTCTCTGTAAATGTGCAGAGCAGTTGAATACTCTTTAATACTTGGTTCAAGTTTTGCATTCAGTCACATTCAGCTTTTATATGAGTGCACCATCATACCTAGTCAACTGTTGAAAGCTAAACCCCTATCCAATGAGTTCACTTATGGCTGCTGTCATACTATGCTTGTTCACAACAATAGGAGCAGTAGTATGTTCATTTTTCAACCTTTTTAGCATATATTAACCTTGAGTTTGTTTCACAGTTTTTTATGTAGATCAAGTCCAAGCTGTGCTCTAGCTGACTATACTGCTTATTGAAGCACCTATGCTTGATTAGATGCTTGCATATATTCAACACTTTCATATCATCAGAGGCAGACCTGAGCCTATAATGGGGATGTGAAGACTCATATGCTCATTCATTTACAATGTCTCACAGCCAAGGTCTAGAATATAATATAGTTCCATAATTCCTCTCACTAACATCACTCATGAGGTGGAATTGATCTCTGTATATAATATCTTTTCATCCAAGGAGGTTAACTCAAGCAATTTGATGGAGATTTTAACAAAAACAACTTTGCTGACAAAGAATTGTATCATACACTAGCAGTAGCATTTGGTGTCCAGTAGTATTAGATTGAGGTCAACACATCTTATTATATCTTTCATTATTTAATCTTCAATGCAATAAAGTGACCATTAGGTATTGCAAACACTTACATGTCATACTTGCATCTCTACTAATCAGAGCACAAAATCAGCAGGTCATAAATGATTGTAATAGCTTCAAATTTAAATATTGTCAAGTATTTATTTTATAGTTTGCAGATGCAGGTTCTCTACATTCTATTGAGTCAGCACTTGCCAATGGGGATATTCACTTCTCAGCAAGTGCTATTTGTCAAGGAATAATTAGAAGTCTATTATCTAATTACTGATATGGAGCTGTACTTATGATGTTAGCTCTTCTAGAGGAGAAACCCATTGAAACTTAGAGCATACCAAAAATGATAATGTATTGCATGTTCCAACTACAATGTAGCATATTGCTGCTGCAATGTGAATATCAGTGGCTACAAATTCAAGTAAACATTGATCACTGACAGATCAGTGGGTTAAACTGTGAGTCTATAACATACATATATACTGTATCAAACAATTATTTGTAGTAGCAATAATATTACAGACTTGGGTAATGAGATTGGTGACATGTGTGATGAAAAAGAAAATCCCCTTCAGACACCAGCAAACATCAACTGTCCTTTGCATTTCTACCTCATTCAGAGGTGGGTGCTCTCTTCCATCTGCTGTATCTCCTCTCTTCAAATCTCTCTTTTCCCTATCCATATGCCTCAGTCAGGCCAGATTATCTTTTTTCATCACAGACAATCTCAGTCAATCATGCAATCTGAAATATTTGAACATAATATAAGAAGGTCCAATGTAGAGCCTAGCACCTCTATGGGCCCATAGGCAGCTCACCTACCACTATCATTCTAGCTCATCATGCATGGACTATGCATGCTACACAACACATTGGCAGGAGTCCATGGTGTCTAAAGTAATATTATAGCAGAATTTATACCAAGACCATGTAACTGCAGCTGACTGTTATGCCTTCTTGTTGTATTCTTGTGCATCATTGTCCCTGTGCTCCGGGTGTTCAGACCAATGAAGTACAACGTCTCTGGCTGACTCTCAAGGTTACGCCTGCTTCATTCGCTCAGAATCTAATCTTCATTCGAACCCTCAAGTCGCTTGTTTGCAAGGGTAGGTTGGATACCGTCCACATGCGCATGAATCATGGAGACCAAGGCCCTCAGGTTGTCTGCGACGGGAGCCTGGGAGTTTCCAGGAGCAAGTGGAGCGTGCTGTGAGGCCAGCCATAGCATACGGCCTGCGAGCTGCATGCAAGCTGCGCGCGAGCCTTCATGGTGGCAACTGTTTTCTCTCACTGGGAGAGCATCTCTTGTAACTTCCCTCTCCCTACCTCCAGCTGGCGGACCTTTTTCTCTAGATCTTTGACTGCTCTCCCCCTCATACCCCTATCCTCCAGCTCCTGGTCTTGTTGGGCGAGCCTGCTTCATCGAGTTATGAAGCAAAGGTTTGCATTTGATGACAGTCGAAGTGTTTTGGGAGACTTTATATGCTCACACTGAGTCTCATCTATGTCCAGCCATTATTCACTGGTGCATATATATTCTTTTATTTACTTTAGCTGACAATGCACAAATGCACGCTGCATATGTTTCATTATGGACCCTACTTACATACATTACTTACTGACTTTGAGACCCTGCACTATCTACTCAGCTCCACACTATGGAAAAGTGCTATAGTATAAAACATAGAAACTCGACTTAGTGCACAGTAGTTGCTGCCCACTTCCATATATACTCAGTATCAAAGTAAGAATATATTTTCTTGAAAATTCTTATATTCTGCACTTGCACACAGCAAACTTGAGTACATCATTAGTGCTCTGATCTCTCCTCAATAAAATAAGGCTTACCACTCTCAACCTTCAGCTGCCACATATCATTTTCTGAGCATGCTCTCTCTTAACTCACACATCTTATTATTCTCTTAGGCTGCATGCACTTGGGATGCCCTTATGTGGCTCTCTCTATATAATAGTGCTCTTTCTTCTTTCCTTAGTGTGTGCACTGTACTTGCATTGGTTCTTAGACCAAAGCCCTAGTTATTGATCTCCCTTCTTTCATCTAGAGGAATCACTCTCAGTAGTAATTCCCTTGGGACAAAATAGTCTTCCCTTATAGTGCCTAGTCACAATGCCTTGTCTTCACCAAGTCATTGTATTTGTTCATGAATTGACTTAAGCTTTGTGTCTTAGCTTCTCATGATTGTACTGCACAGGAGTCTCTATATTTCTCAAGTTGCCTGGTCAGCAGTAGGCTGCACATTCAAATTCTCTGAGACTCTCAACCATCAAGTATTCTGAATGACTACAAGTGAAGCCAGCTTTAAAACCTTGCTCCTGACATTCATTATCTTAATACAATTCTTGATGGAGTCTAATAAGATACCAGACATAATGCTCCACTAGAAACTGATTAATAAGTACCTGATGTCTAGCTATGATTAGTACCTCCTGCCTACAGATTTTAGAGATGTTAATAATGATTTTGAGGAAATGATGCAACTAATAGCATTATGCAATCATTATATACCACTCTATACCACCTAATGGTGTCATGTTAGAGGGGGAGTACCAATTCTTATACAAGTCCTTAAAATCTACAGACTATAATGACAACTCTAGCCAAAAACCTGCAACACCTGAATCACCTCCCAATCCTCTTGCTCCAAATCCTCCTGCTGCCAATCCTCCTGCTGTAGCCAATCCAGCTGATCAACCACCTTTGCCATCACAATCCAATCCTGTTAGGTCTGCACATCAACCTTGAGCACAGTTATTATGAGCTGCCACTGCTAAAGCTCAAACAAAGATTACAAAAGCTTTGTACAACTCTAGAGAGACTCAGATGAAGAGTTATTGAATGAGGATGAAGCAGATACACCTACAGATGAATATGTCAATGTTGCATCAGGTAAAGAGCTGAAAACTTACCACAAAGCTATTTCATCATCAGATCAGTCTGAATGGGAAAGTGTGATGGAAAGTGAGCTTAATTCCATTGCACAACTAGAGACCAACCAGCTTGTCAAGCTCCTACCTAACTGAGAATCCATTGATACCAAGTGGGTGTACCATATCAAATATGATACTGCTGGAAATATTGTCTAATATTAAGCCCATCTTGTTGCATGAGGATTTATGCAGGAACCAGGAGTTGATTTTGATGAAACTATGACAGACTCACAAATGAATTCATTGCATATATTTTACATCAATAAATGAAAGTAACTACTGCTCAACAAGCATTTCCATGCAGTGCTGCAAGCTTCCTTTGCGCCCAGGATGTCCTCAACAAGGGCCCACTTAGGGTAAGGAACACTATGACTTTGTTTGGGTTTGCCATCATGAAATCAGTGAGTACTAATACATCATCATCCACCAGATCTTGAGTTGTGCAAAGAAGAGTAATTGTGGAGCCAAGCAATGTAGGAGGAGGGCGTTCATCCTGCTGATTGATGGATGGTGGTGCAGAAAAAGAGTTGAGAAATTGAGGAAACACCTGTGCGATAGTGGTAAGAGCTGCACTACCCTCCTGATGGGCTTTGGCGGTTGCAGAGGGGGGGCAAGAGCACTTCTGTGACAAATCTGCATCATCACCTAATGCGCTGTGCTTGCGTTTACCCCTGCTGGCACTCGTAAGTTTTGAGTTGCTCGTGGTATGCGTAAAGGTAGGCGCAGTTAGTGATCTGTGTGGTTGTGGTGGGGGAGTGTCTACAATTGCAGCAGCGAGGTCAGAGAGATCCATTGGGTTGGAGGAAGAGGCTGAGAGGGAAGGATGGATGGCCTGTGGTTGTGTAGTCATTGTAGATGGAGGTGGCATTGATGAAGATGATGAGAGAGCTGTAGAAATAGATGCGACTCTCCTGGCATGGGGCTGGCAGGTGACAAGCTATCCTCTGGCGGCAGTCGGCATCAATACCTCAACAGCATGAAAATGCAGGAATCCTTTGTGAGCGAACAGTTTTGACTGAGGATGCACATAAGAATATCAAGAATATCCTGAGGCTCTTGCAGAATGCTATGATAGACAGAAAATCAATGGATTTTAGATGCTAAGTCCTACTAACTAATGTCCAAGTGATGGAAGAGAAGTAAAGTAAAAACCTCCAACTATGTGCTGATGTGTCAGCATGCTAAGTGAGTTCCCAGGGCTTGGAGCCGAGTAGGTAGCACTAAACATACAAGGGTGATGTAATATAAACAAATAACGAGATAAGTGAACATAAATGGAAATGCAAAGACATATATGATATAATGTGAGTGAAACAAAGCGAGATACGTACCAATGGACCTTGGAGGACAAGGACAGGACATACAAATGGGATGCGATGGATCCTAGGGAGGCGCATGGTAGCACGCATCAAAGCGTGAGAATGCGAAGAGCACAAAATATGCAACATGCATGAAAATGTGAAATGCATGAGATATGCAAAAGTGCAAAAATGCAAAAACTGTGAAAGTGCAAAAACATAAAATGTGCAAAATATGCGAAATGCGCAAAAATTGTGAAGATGGCCACACTGCAGTAGGTGCCAGTATAGGGTCATGCAATATGGTCTGTACGTGCCAATAGAGACTTGAGTCTCTACACCAGGACCACACTTGTGCACTTGGATAGCTTGAGCAAGTTGACCTTCAATGTTATCATGCAATGATGTAAATGAAGGTAGAGGGGGATCGAGTGGATGAGAGTAGGATATGGCTTTTTCTCAGGGTATAGTGACCAAAGACTCCTCAGATATGTGATTGTGATGCACACAAATGTTAGACTCAATGTACACAGCTATATGAGATTGAAAGTCAGGTGATTGCAAGGCAGTCTTCATTTGTATAGCTGATGGTGCACTGTGCAATTATCTCAACCTATGAAGGTGCAACATTCCTTGACATTGAGCCTCCACAGTTCCCACATAACCTTCCACAAATCCAAATATTCCTTCCTGCTGGGTAATATGATCAAACCATTCGTGTTTCTAAACTGAGATATCCATCAATTCCTCAAAGACAGCATGAACAACAAAATGGAAAAGTTGGCAGCAGCATACAGATCATCTGCAATGATATTGGCATGTTGGGCAGAGTCAGGTCCAGCTGTATGATCAAATAAGTCAAGATCAATTTCTTCTTAAGCCATAGAGAAGAAGGATTGCATAGAACAGTCATGCCCCATATGTAAGCACAAATGCTGATTCTGGACTTGTCTGTGCCAATGACATTAACCCAAACAGCACGAAGGTGTTTTTGCAATAAGCGGATAATAGGATTGGAAAGTGGTTCCTTTTAGTCTCTTGGAAAGCAGCTAAAGCAAAGTCTTCAGGAATTAAACAAGCAAATGATACTTCATTGTCCTGAAATGCTTTCTTCTGAACTTGGAGGACCACAGATCAGCATACTTGACATTTCCAGATGACCCCAAACACTTGAAACATAAAGTGAAAGTCTTTGTGAAAGTGCTTGTCAGAGTACTGCATTGCCCATTTAGCATGAGCTTCATAAGAAACAGGGCAAGATTGAAGGACTTCAAATTCCCCAAGTCCATAGGGAAATAAACAGTGAAAAAGTGCCCAACAAGTGATTAGGATCACTGGATGTACCAGCAAACAGGGCTCCACTTGTGTCATGCCTCCCATATTCATTAATGAACCCTGATCCATGCTGGACAATGTATGGCTCCCCACAAGTGGAAGTATTGGTGAAAGCATTAGCTAGAACATCCTGATTTTAAAGCAGGGATGCTTCTGCATCTACAATGCCATGAGCTTGAATTGGGACAACCAAAAATTCTAATTCGGAGTTGTTAATGAGTACTATAACCAAGCTAGACAAACTGACCAGCATGATCACCAACATCACCATCTTCCTCCCCAATATTATTGGTGGATGCCAAAGTCTCAAATGTAGAGTGCAAATCTAAACTCATGAGTGCTAATAGATAAACCACAGAAAATTAACTAACCATCTTCATTGTCATCTTCATCTCCTACAACATAACCAGCATGCTCTTTGTCTACAAGATGTTGTTCATCTGAAAAATTGATGATAGGGAGAAGATCCTCTGGTACACCATGCTCTGGCAAAGTGCTAAATTTGCATCCAAAATAACAACATCATGATACAAATGATTCTTGTTATGTCTTACTACTTAAGGGTCTTATATAGAATGCACATATAATGACAACACAATTATATGGGATAAGACTTCTTGCCAGTCCTTAAGTACACAGTCTATGACTTTTCTACTTTATGGTAGATAATGTGTGAGTTCTTGTGAGGGCTTACTTGATTGTCCCCTTCTTGTCTATCTCTTAGTAGGTATGCTTTGAGGTCTTTGATAAATGATTTAGGTATGTGTACTGGGACCCCGCAGAGATTGCGACGACACCTCGTGAGGGGGAGGAAGAAGATCAGAGTCCAAACGCGATGATATCATCGCAAACTCACCCACCTCCTGATCCAATTACACCAGCTACAGCACCCCAAACTCCACGAACCATTCCAAAATCTAAAATCCCTGTTTTACCGACATCACCAGCACTTGAAACGGTCGCTAAACGAGTCAGAAAACCAAGTCAATGGGTACTCAATATAATCAATGCAACAGGCACCGTACCAAAGGGTATTCAGCTAGCTAAAGTCCCCCCCCCAAATTGCTGAAGAAGCAGTCATTGAGGGGGAGAAAGCTGCAGAACAGTTAATGGCAATCCTTGAAGATTCGGACAACGAACTTTGTTCATTCGATTGTGCGCTTGCAATCGGAGAAAGAATTGCTGAAGCAGAGGCTCTCGAGCCTAGTTCTCTAGCCGAAGCAATGCGCCGGCCAGACTGGGCGCAATGGGAGGGAGGCATAAGGGAAGAATTGGCCACTTTGAAAGCGGCCAGAACTTGGGAGCTTGCAGACCTACCTGCAGGAGCCAATCTTGTAGGCTCAAAGTGGGTCTTCCGTGCAAAGAAAGACACAGCAGGCAACGTGATACACCACAAAGCCTGCCTTGTTGCTCAAGGCTACTCCCAAGTCCCTGGTGTCGATTTCTTCGACACATATGCACCTGTTGCAAATCTATCCTCTATTAGGACGGTCCTGGCATTATGCGCGCACCTGAATCTAGAACTTCATCGAATCGACATTAAAGGAGCTTATCTAAATGGTAAACTCACCGAAAATGAAGTTATTTACATGTGCCAACCCCCAGGTTTTGAATCTGCCAAGCACCCAACCCAAGTCTGTCGTCTCCACAAAACTTTGTATGGATTGAAACAAAGTGGGAGGCGCTGGTACCAACGACTCATGGAGATTTTGGTGGGAAAACTTGATTTCACACAATGCGCTGTGGACCAAGCAGTGTTCTATAGGAGGAAAAAGGCCAAAGAACACACCATTATTGTTGTGCACGTCGATGACTGCACACTTGCAGCTAAGTCAGTAGCTGAGATAAGTGAACTAAAGAACGAGATTAGGAAAAACGTGGAAATTACCGACCTCAGAGAACTTCACTGGTTACTCAGCATCGAGGTCACACGGAATCGTGACCAACATACCATTTCCTTATCACAATGCTCATACATCGACTCTATTATTCGTTGCTTCAGTTTTGACAATCTTAAACCGGTCTCAAATCCTATGGAGCCCAGCGCTGGGCTTCATTCTGGTCAATCTCCCTCAACAGGCACTGAATTTGCAGCCATGCGACACATTCCTTACCAAGAAGCGATCGGTTCACTCATGTACGCATTGCTTGGAACACGGCCAGATATCTCTTACGCGGTAACAACTGTTTCACGTTTCTCTGGAAACCCAGGAATGGTCCACTGGGACGCCGTTCGACGAATTTACCATTACCTTCTAGGAACCAAAGATTTGAAGTTGACATATGGAGGAGTAGAAGGAGTATTGGTTGGATATGCGGATGTGGATGGTAGCATGGCAGAAGATAGAAAAGCTATCTCAGGGTATGCTTTTCTCATTGATGGTGGAGCCGTTTCCTGGTCTTCAAAATGACAAGACATTATCTCTCTTTCAACCACAGAAAGTGAATACGTAGCGGCCACTCATGCGACAAAAGAGGTGTTATGGCTCCAATCACTCATCGGAGAGTTATTTACTCCCATTACCGAGTCCACCACCCTCTTTTCTGATAATCAGTCTGCTATTGTGCTCGCCAAAGATCATCAATACCACACTCAAACCAAACATATCAATATTTGTTTTCACTTCATTCACTGGGTCGTTGATAACAATAAACTTCGACTAATTTATTTTCCCACTGCAGACATGATCGCCAATACCCTGACTAAGGCATTACCATCGCCAAAAGTCAAACATTTTGCTGTAGAACTCAGACTGCATTTGCCTTGAGGGGGAGTGTTGGAATTGAGCAAGTGCGCCCGCAGTCGAGGCGCTTAGACACTCGAGTTCACTGATTGGTTCAACCCAATTGATTCATATGTTCTCCATTGTACGATCTTGTTATTTACCTTTGCCTTGTACTCACTGAAGTCCATTGATTGCATGGACCAGTGCTTTTTATCTTTTGTCGTTGTTTCACATACTCATTCGTTCACAAGAGCATCTGTACTATTTAGATAGCTACAGATTCATACTGTCACCTCAGACGTTTTCCTTTGCGTGCAACGACTGAGGTGAGATACTTATAGTTCCATACATTCACCTTTTTACTTACTTCTAGTACAGTGTCTATTGTTCCAGACCCGTGCAATTGTATTAATCTAATACTAACTACTATAATGTATAGTGGAAATCACTAAGGACGACAGTGCGAGGATGCACTGGGCCAATTATTTCCGCAATGTCGTCGAGCCTTATCAAATTGTTGTCCATGGCTGGCCCACCAACATCCCATTCGTCAACCTCAGCAAAGTATCTAGTGCTCTTCCTGACCTCCAGATGTTGCAATGGAAGTGGGAGTCTGGTGCTGTTCATTGGAGACAACTTGAGGAGGAGGAGTTTCAACAACTCCTTGAAGAGTGTAACAAGAAGATTGAAAGTGGTGAGATTATCGAGAGCCGCCGCTGAACTTGCTTGGACAAAGGAAAGAAGCGAGTGCGATCGCTTGATGACTCTGGAACACAGCATCACAAGAAAAAGTACAAGAGTACAGAAACTATTGATACAGATGATGAGGATGACGAAGATGATGCCCCCACTTCACCTACCAATGTCAGCTCCACCAGCACCAACACCAGCACCAGCACCAACATGAGCACTAGTGCCCACAGCAGCATTAGTGTCAATACCAACACCAATGACAACAATCAATCTCACTCGTCTGAATAGATTTAACTGTTTTTCATCACATAAGGTCCCAAGTACATTCAATTAGATACCTACTATAATAAAAAAGTTTCTTCTTGCCACTTTTGTAAGCCCAATAATCCTCCTCCGAGATGAAGGTGCCACCAGTTGTTAAGATACATGGGTAGCATCCAGAAAGTGGTCTGTAGATGAGCAGATGATGCCATGTTAGGAAGTCCTTTGAGAGTTGGGAAAGCCTGTGCAACATTAGCAGCAGGGTGGTGTGGCCGTTGGAATACAATAGGGCTGTCTATATGCTGAGGGTAGATGATGGTAGTGGTGGCGGGCAAGAACAAGAGGCATGGCTGCATTGGCAGGCGTGTTGAGTCCTTTTGGGAGTTAGGGAAGCCTGCGTAACGTTATCAGCAGGGTGGTGGCTGTTGGAAGACGAGAGGGCCGTCTATACGCTAAGGGTAGACAACGGTGGTGGTGGCAGGCAAGGACAAGAGGTGTGGGCATGTTGGCAGGTGCATTGAGTCCCTTTGGGAGTTGGGAAAGCCTGCACAACATTAGCAGCAGGGTGGTGGCCATTGGAAGACAAGGGGGCCGTCTATACACTGAGGGTAGACAATGGTGGTGGTGGTGGGCAAAGACAAGAGATGTGGGCGCATCAAGTCTTTCTGGGAGTTTGGAAGGCCTGCGCAATGTTAGCAGCAGGGTGGTGGCCGTTGGAAGACAAGGGGGCCATCTATATGCTGAGGGTAGACAATGATGGTGGTGGCAGGCAAGTACAAAGGGCATGAGAGTGTTGCCTGCCCCATTTTGGAAAGTGAGGCACATTGGCGGGTGCGTCGGGATGGTGCATCCGGGTGGTATAGGCAGCGGAGAGTGCTGAGCCACCTAGGTAGCATACGCTGAAGGTTCCAGGTGATTTGGGACAACATTTAATGCTGGTGTTGAATCTGACAGCAACCAAGCCAAACATTAGTAAGTACAGCATGTAACAAACAACTATATCAAGGCTTACTTATTGGGAAGCCCAGGTGGCGAACCTTCGAACCTAATGCTCATTTGGTCACACCTAAATAGGGCCGAACCTAAGTGCGTGTCTATACATCAGGAAAAACCTCCCATGGGAATTCCACTGAAATCCTCAAACTCGCATGTAAAACGGCTGAATTCCAGAAACTCTGCTAATTTGACTGAAATCATTGTATTTCGAAAGTAATAAAATCTACCGGTCAGATTCAACAGAAATCATTGTATTTCCAATGAACTCGGAGTAAATTCCACCAGTCAGATTATAGTGAGATAAGCATGCCTGTCACTGAATGAGTTTACAAAGAAGCTAGAACAAAGGTCCAG
>Ga0310811_10005054_pt1 | contig 16617 bp, 21 predicted proteins | sample YCmetagenome_FD_207642 | JGI IMG/M metagenome (GOLD analysis project Ga0310811, IMG submission 207642) | Soil microbial communities from experimental microcosm in Duke University, North Carolina, United States - YC | ecosystem: Engineered > Artificial ecosystem > Soil microcosm > Unclassified ...
TCGAACACCCGGAAGACCGAGTCGACCTCGGTGTCCGGGATCGGCAGGTTGTCGCTGAGGATCAGCGAGTTGCCCTGCGGCAGCCACGGGTGGACCTCGATGTCCACGTTCTTGCCGGTGACCTCGTTGAAGATCGAGACCGCGATCGAGCCCAGCGTCACGCCATTGACGTCATCCTGCATCAGCCGAATGCCGTAGTTGGAGTTGGCCGCGCCCTTGATCGTGTCCGAGAGCTGCTTGCGGTCCCGGCCCGCGAACAGGATCCGGTCGGGGTCGGCCTTGACCGACTCCCACAGGCCCACGAACGCGTTCTGGTACTCGATGCCCGGGTTGACGTTGCTGAACGTGCCGTTGAGCTTGGCGGTGTATCCAGCGTTCGCGCCGGTGCAGTACGGCAGGATGCCGTCGTACTCGTTGGCCACGGCCGAACCGCCGTCAGCGACGGTCAGGTTCGCGGTGCCACCGCCAGCGGTGGTCAGCGGCCAGGCGGTCGGCACGACACCCGAGGTCGGCAGCGCACCCTGGAGGGTGAGCTTGTTGTAGCCCGAACGGCCACCCGGGGTCGGGCTGGTCGGGGAGCCGTTGCCGACGTACAGCCAGCGGGACGCGTCGCCGGGGTCACCGGCACCGGTCGCCACGAACACCCGGGCACCGGTCGCGCCGGCAGGCAGGGTGTAGGTGATGTCGACGACCTGGCCGTTGGAGGCCGCGATCGCGCCGGAGACGGCGGTCGCCTGGGAGACACCGAAGTCGCCCATCTCGGCCACGACCCGGACCCAGAGGCTGGTGGTCACGCCGGACAGGCCGACCTCGGAACCGGTGGTCGCACGGGCAGCACCCGCGACACCGGTCGGGGCAGCCAGGACGCCGGAGAAGCCAGCGGCGGTGCCACGACCGTAGAGCAGCGTGCGCTCTTCGATCAGCATCGAGGACCAGATGATCGCGTTCTTCGACAGAGCGCGGATGTCCTGGTAGCCACGGCCGGAGTACTGCGCCGACCAGGGGACCTGGTCCGACACCGAGAACTGCACGTAGGGGACGATCTGGTCGTCACCGGCGTAGGCAATCTTCGGGCCACGGGCGTAGTACAGCGACTGCGCGGCGCCTGCAGGGGCGAAGTTGGTCTGGGTGTTGTCCTGGATGCCAGCGCGGATGACACCCACGCCGCCGGTACCGGTGCCGGTGAAACCGGTGATCCGCTTGAACCGGTGGCTGAGGCCGAATCCCTGCGCCCGGTTGATCCGGTTGCGGAGTGGGGTCGGCTTCGGGGTCAGCATCTTCGCCGGGCCTTCGAGGTCGAACATCACCAGACCGGTCGAGATCGGGCTGGAGTTGGTGATGTCCTTCTGCAGGTCCGGGATCTGCGCGGCGGCCAGGGCCTGTGCGACCGAGGCCAGCGTGTCGGCCGAGATCGACTTGGTCAGCGCCGGGGACCGGAGCTGCGACAGGATCTGGTCCTGCACGGTGGCGGGCTGGGACGCCATGGCCTCGAAGTTGAGCTTCTGGCCGGTCTGGTGAGGCATCCCCATCATGTGGGTTTCGCGCGAGACCGAGATGTCCTGGCTCTTCTGGAGAGCCTCGATGTACTCGTCGTGGCGCTGGGACAGTGCGGCCGGGTTGGTGGTGCCGTCACCACCGAACAGGTCGGCCGACTTTTGCTGCAACTTCACAGCGGTGGGCATATTAGCTCCTACTGGATGGCCTGTGCCTTGGACAAGATCAGCGCAGCCCGTTCACGGTAGCCCTGAGCCAGAACTGGGTCGTGGGACTGGTTGTCCTGCGCTGCCAGTTGGAGTTCAGCCGCCTGCGCGAGCAGATTGTCGCGATCCTTGGTCTTGGCGAGGTTGATTTGCTGGGACGTACGCATCATGACTGGCCCACCCGGGGCCGGTTGGCTGAGCGCCTGTGCCAGCTGGCTCTTGAGCAGTTCAATCTGCTCCTGTTGAGCCCCACTCGCCTTTGCGACTGCTGCGGCGATTTTAGCATCCAGGTCCTCCGGGACGCCAGGGGCGGTCTCGGCCGGGACCTCTGCGGGGGCTTCGGTCTCTTCGGCGGGGGTCTCCGGGGCCTCCGTGACCTCCGGGGCGTCCTCGGACGGCTCGACGGGGGCGTCGGCCGGGGGCTGCTCGGCTGGGGCTGTCAATTCGTCCTCCTGGGAGCGGTAGAGCATCTCGGTCGACTCGTCGTCGGGGGTGTCCTCGCGGCCTTCGACGAAGATGAACCGCTTGAGTGCGGACACCGCGTCGAGCAGGCAGCAGATATCGTAGTCCTCGGCCAGCATGCCGTCAGCGAGGGAGTCGGCCTCGGACTGGATGATCCGGGCGATCGCGGCGATCGCACCCTTAGCGCTCATGATGTCCTCGGCTGCGGTGGCCTTGGTCAGCTCGGGCGGCACCGCACCGATCACCAGACCGGCGACCTCGGAGTGGATCTCCTGCGCCTTCGAGACGTGCCAGTCCTTCGGCAGCATACTGGTCTTGCCGAGCGCCTTGGCCCGCTTGATGATGTGCCGGCGCGCGGCGGCCTTGTTGCCGGTGTAGTTGGCGAGGCGGCCGATCGCGGCGCGAAGGTGGCCCTCGTCCGGGATCGGGAAATCGCCGTTCTTCATGGCGACACCGGTCTTGGCGTACTCCTTGCGCTGGGCCGCGCTGACCTTCTTCTCCAGATCGGGTTCCTCGGCCCCGCTGGTCTGCCACTGCTCGACCAGCAGCAGCCCCGCACCCTCCGACTTCGCCATCACGAAATACGAGTTCGGGTTGGACGGGCGGTCGACCAGGCTGACCTCGATGATATCGCCACCGACCACGGTGCCCATCGGGGCGGCCGGGTCGCCGAAGTCGAACTCCGGGTTGACCGCGCCGATCGAGAAGCCCTTGAGGACCTTGGCCTTGACCTTCTTGATCGCCTGGTCGTCCACGATGTGCGCGGTCAGCAGGAACGAGCCGTCGTCGGCCCGGTTCATACCGACCGAGGTGCCGATGGCACGCTTCACGTCGTGGGACTCACGGACGTTGCCGCCCTCGGCTTCCCACTTCGGCATCGCACGGTCCAGCCATTCCTGGCTCATCCGCTGCCCGTCGCGGTCGATTGTTGCGTCGGTGGCGGGACCGGCGACCAGCATGGTGCCGTCCGGCAGTTCCTCCGCCTTGGTGAATGGCACCCACTTGTAAGCATGCTTAACGGTCATCTCGGCTCCAGCCGGTGGTGATCAGATGGGATGATTGTACCGCACCGAGGTCAGTCATCGGCAGGGTCCTGCAGCAGCCCGGCAGCCTCGAGGTCCGCCGGTGCGGCGTAGTGGAACTCGAACTGGCGGGATTTGCCCTTCTTGAGGTAGCGCCGGTAGGCCGCGATCTCGTCCGCGACCTGGGCCTTGCGGGTCGTGGCCGACTTGCGCTCGTTCGCGTCGTCGACCCCGTCGCCGTCGGCGTCCGGCGGGGGCGGCAGCGCATAGCGCGGCTTGCCCTGTGGCAGCACCCGCCCGGACCCACCGGCCGCCGTCTGCCCGGCCGCCCCGTCCGGGTCCCGCCCCGGCAGCGGCGCGTCCAGCCCGTTGCCCGGCGTGATCAGCTCGCCCGGCGCGACCTGGCCCGCCCCCTCCATAAACACGATACCGCGTGGCGTCGAGATGAACGGCTTGTCGGCCTCAGGGAAGGTGAACCGCGCGAGCCCCAGCCGGTCGCGGTCCTCGTTGATCGTCATCCGGGCCGACATCACCCGGCGGTTGGCGACTTCGTCCTGGGCGTCCTCGTCCTCTTCCTCCAGCCCGAGGAACTTGAACTCCAGCTCTTTCGGCATGTCCAGGTAGTGCCGGGACATGTTGGTAATCATCGACTGCAGGCGGCGGACGGTCGGCCGGGTAGCCTTGCGGTCCTGCACGTTCTCCTGGCCCTCGTGCCAGCCGGTCGACCCGAGACCGCCCGGCTGGGTGTACCCGATCTCCGCGATCATCGTGTCGAAATGCGACGCGGTCATCGTGATCAGGTGCAGGTCGTAGTCCGGCTTATACCGCTCGCCCAGGTCGTTGCGGATATCCGGTTCCATGCCCCAGGGCAAGATCCGGAACCGCTGCCGGGTGTCGGTCTGCCCAGCGTAGTAGTCGTTCAGCGCCCGCTCGTACTCGGCCAACTGCTGTGGGGACCACTGGGCCTGGCCCTCGCCCGCCTTCAGCCAGCCCGCAGGCATGACGCCGTCGGTGTATTCGGCCTTCAGCCACTGGTGCCGCCGCAGGTACAGATCGCCGTCGTCCAGCGCCTGCTCCACCGCCGAGTACCCGTACGGCGTGAACGAGCGCACGTTGTGCACGAAGTAAATCAGCTGATCGGTGCCGTAGGCGTTGGCCAGCACCTCGTTGCCGTCCTCGTCCAGCTCCAGGTCCGCGATGAACTCGCCCCGGGGGAAACCCTGCAGGATCTGCTGGTAGGCCGGGTTGGGTGCGGCAGGCTTGTTGCCGTACTGGTCCAGCAGCGGCTTGATGGTGGTGCCGTCGATGACCTCGAACGAGTACATGTCGCCGCCCCGGGTGCGGCGCGGGTAGATCGCGATCCCGTCCAGGACGAAGTAGTCCTCCAGGACCTTGTTGGCCCACTGCACGAAGGTCAGCCCGTTGCGCCGGTCCGGGGTCATCCAGAAGTCGACGTACTTGCCGACCAGCGGCGACATCCGGTTACGCAGGTCCTTCTCGACGTCGGCCCGGGTGTCGCTGGGCCGCTCCGCCATCGCCCGCTCGATCGCGGTCTGCGACAGGACGATGTCCCAGGCCAGGGTGCCGACCTCGGTCTTGCGGATCTCGATGCAGCGCCGGAACAGCGAGATCTGGTCGGCAGCGGCACGCAGCACCGAGAACGGCACAATCCGGTCCTGGATGCCGGGCAGGTTCCAGGACACCGGGTAGTTGTACTGGCGGGGTTCTGCTCGGCCGGTGGCGGGGTTGACCGGGTTGATCGGCTGGACCGGCAGCGGAGTGCCCGGGCCGAACGGGACGTTGTCGTATGGGCTGCGCGGCAGCGGCACGGCCAGCCCGCCCACCTGCCCGGCCGAGATCTGCCCGTTGGTCACCGCCCGCAGCATCGCCGCGACCTGGTCCGGGGTGAAACTCTGCCCGCCGGCAGCGCGCACCGAGGACGGGCTAAGTGCCTTCTGGACCACCTGGACCCGACGGCGCTGAGAGCGGGACCGCCCCATACCTAACCCCCACAGATGGCAGCTTGTCAAAGAAGTTGTTGACCAGATTGTACGCCGGTAGGTAATATGCCAACAACAGCGCGTCCGCCCGGTCCGGGCTCTTGCCATGGTTCCGCTTGCGGTACTCGTCCTTCGACTCGATCACGATCCGGCCGCTCTGGTCGTGTCCCCAGCGGGGCTCGACCAGTTCCGCGTGGGTCGCGTCGGCGTCGTCCATCGAGCCCAGGTCCCACTTCGACGCACCCAGCGCCTCGCGGGCTTCCCACCAGATCTGATCCCGGAGCTTAGCATACTTGTCCGGCTGGTCCGAGCGCACCGCCACGTTGACCCCATAGATCGCGGCCGAGTGCTCCCGCCGGTTGGCCCGGTTGCGCATCTCACCGATCAGGCCCCAGCCGATACCGATCGAGTCGATCTTGACCGAGGTCGCGCCGGTGATCTGGATGATGTTGGTCAGCCACGGGCCCAGGTCCTCCGGGCGGTCCGACAGCATCGTCCACTGCCGCCCCGCCTGCGGGCCCCGCCGCTCCCGTACCACGGTAAGGTCACCGCCACCACCGACGTCGACGCCCAGCTCCACCGGCAGCAACTGCTGCTCGTTGTAGACCAGGTCCGACAGCCGGGCCCGGACCACGTCCTGGTTGCGGATTACAGCGGTGGGATCCTGGGTCGGGAAGTCGCCGTCGACCTTCGAGATGTAGACCGGGTTGTCCACACCCCACTCGTCGGCCTTCTCCTGGACCCAGGATTCGGAGATCAACATCTCGGCGAGACGAGCAGGCACCGGCTCCCCGGTCAGGTTCGGTGAGTCGAACGCGGAGATCCTGATCGTGTTCCAGCCCGAGCCGGGTTCGCAGATCTTCTTGAAGTGCGAGGTCGGGTCGTCCGGGTTGCCGATCGCCAAGATCCGGCAGCCCTCGTTGGTGGTCAGCGAGTCGATCGCGTACCACAGTTGCTCGTTGATCCCGCAGGCTTCGTCGACCACGACCAGGACCTTCCGGGCGTGGATGCCCTGGAATCCGGCCGCGTCGTGGTCGGCGGGCTTGCGGCCGAACGCGACCAGCTCGTCGTCGATCATCCACTCGACCTGGTTGGTCCGGCCGCGCAGGTTATACTTGCGGTGCGCCTGGCGGATGTAGCGCCACAAGATCGCCCGGACCTGCGGGAAGGTCGGCGCGGTGGTCACCACAAACAGGTCGTCGACGTCGTTGGTGTCGACCCACCAAGTGACCGCCCGGCTGGCGATGTGGCTCTTGCCGACACCATGGCAGGACTTGACGGCGGTCTTCTTGTGGTCGACCAGACTCTGCATGATCTCGGCCTGCTTCGACCAGACATGCTCACTCAGCCGACGCTGAATCCACCCAATCGGGTCGGTCTGATATCGGGAGGTCATCGACTGGTGCAAATGGGCGTCGCGGGCCTGCTTCGCTAGCTGCAGTTCCTTCAATCGCTGCAACTGGCCAAGCTTCACCTCCGCTAGACTGGCTGGCGATGACCTCGGCATCGATGGTGCCACCATGTTCGATCCCCAGCTCCTGCTCCAGTTGGTACACCTGCGCCGCGATGTAGTCCAGGGTGAAGTTGACTTGACGGCTCGGTGCGTCCAGACCCAGCAGCTTCGCCTTCCGCTCGGACCAGCCCCGGATCTCCTGCCAAGCCTTGATCCGGTCCTCGGCCCGCCCCGACTGGGCGATCGTCATCAGGTCGTTGATCGCGGCATCGATCAGCTCGGTCTCTTCGAACCGGTAGTCGTCGAACTGCAGGACCGGGGTCGCGGTCATCGCCCGCCGGTACTGGTCGACCGCCGTGGCCTGGCTGATCCCCAGCGACCGGGCGATCTCCCGCCAGGGCATCCTCTGCCGGCGCAGTTGGATGATCTCCCAGCCCATCGCCTGCTGCTGCATGACCTTGGTCGCAGCGTCGATATATTCCTTGCCCCGGGTAGGGTCGAGCCCCTGCTCGGGGGTGGTCCAGGCGGCCTCGGTGTCGGGGGTCGGGTCGCCGGAGAGCAGGGGCTCGGCCACAGCAGGCCCGCTTACGCGTCAGTCGCTGGGGCCTCGTCGGTACCGTCCGTGGTGTCGTCGTCGGCCTCGGCCGCCCCGCCCGTGGTATCGGTACCTTCGCCCATGCTGCCGACCGGCGACCCGTCCGTGCCGGTCCCGGTGACAGTGCTCGGGAACTCTTCCTGCTCCTGCGTCATACCACAATCCTACTACGCGTTCGCGGCGGCGATCAACGATGCCAGGGTCGCGGTGCCGCCGGGGCTGGCCGACGGCAGGTCGATCAGCACGTCGGGGACCGGGTCGCTGCTGGTCTGCCGGACCTGCTGGGTCACCCGGTACTTGAACGTCGCCTGGCCGTCGGTGGTGTCCCATCCGGCCGCGTCGGTGGCGTACAGCGCGATCGAGAACGAGCCGGTCGCATCGAGGTTGGCGGGCCAGGCACCGACCACCGCCAGGTCCGGCTGCGTCGCGTTGACCAGGATCACGCTCGCCGCGAACACCACCCGGCCCGCCAGCGGGTTGCCGAGCTGGTCGGTGTACTTGCCGGTGACGGTGATCTTCGGGGGTAGTGCCATGCCGCCATTATACAGCTCCGCCCCCCTCGTGGGGGAGGGGGGCGGAGTGCCACGGCCGACGTGTCACGTTGTCAGCCAGTGCAGCGCGGGCGCCAGGGCGGGCTCGAACCGCCGACCCAACGGGGGCGGGTGCACCCGCCCGACCGCCTGCTCTGCCACTGAGCTACTGGCACCTCCGACTCAGTCTATCACGGGCGGGCACTGAGAGCGACGGGCCCGGCGCGCCCGTCGCCGCCAGCGCCGCCGGTCCTGCATGCTCCAGGTTCGGCGGTACCAGCCGAGCCGCCAGAGATCGATGCCCATCAGAACGGCAACGCGGTCTTGCCGGTCCGGACCTCGTGCAGCCAGCGCACCAGGTCCTCCAGTTGGGGCAGCTCCTTGTCGATGAGACTCAGCGCCCGGGGCAAGCTGGTCCCGCTCATCACCTCGATCGCGGAGAACCGCATCGTCGGGGTCTTCTGGCCGTTCTTGTCCATGTCGGTGTGGATCGACGAGGGCACCAGCAGGCCGACCACCGGGAGCACACCGGACGGGTGTTTGACCGCCCACTCGTCCCAGGCGTACAGCCCGCACAGGTCCGACTCGACGTCGGGCAGCTTGCTACTCAGCTTGATCATTGCGCTCCTTCGGGGTGCAGATGTAGAACCCTGGCTGGCCCAGCGACGGCGGCACGAAGTGCGGGCCGCGTTCGCCGCATCCGTTCCAGCATTTGCCGCCGAACAGGTCGCGGAGCCCGGGGAACTGATTGCGGGCGGCAGCGACCCGGCGCTGTGCCTTCGCCCGGCGCTTGGACTTGCTCACGTGACAAATCCGATCTGGTCTCTGCGGATCGCGGCCTGCAGCTCGTACTCGCGCTGCGCGGCGGCGATCCGCTCCGGGTGGTACAGGTGATCTTCGGGCGGGCAGCCCTGCCCGGGGCTGGCACCGCAGGTCTGGCAGGTCACGGTTCGGGGGTGCGGGGCGGGCGTCGGTATGTGCTGCCGGGCCAGCAGCTCCTGGGCCGCCCGTCGCCGCTCGGAGTGGGTCCGCGTCCCCTTCTTGGCGAAGGTGCCGGTGCAGCGCTCCCCGGCGGGGGCCCCGCAGGTCGGGCAGTCCACGGTATCACCCGCGTAGTGCTTGTGGCTCACCGCGTCACTCCCATCGGATCGGGTTGCTGTCGGCGGTCAGCCCGTCCGCCAGGACCCGGCCGACGGAGGCGGCGGTCCAGCCCGACAGCCCGGTGCTGCCCGGCTGCCGGGGGATCACCCGCCCGGTCGCGATCCGCCGGTGCGCCTCGGTCCGCCCGACGGTGCCCTCCTGGACCAGGCGGGTCAGCTCGTCGAACGTGCCCAGCTCCTGGCCCTGCTCGTCGTGGTGCCGTTCGGAGGCGAACGGGTCGACCTGCAGGCGCTGTAGTGCCCGGTGCAGGGTGATCAACATCGCATCGACGGCGAGGAACATCCCGGGCAGCCAGACCCGGCGGGATGCGCTCTCGGCGACGTCGCCTTCCAGCCAGCTCTCGGCGCTACCCCGCCCCATCGCGGTGTAGCCGGTGACCACGTGCGACAGCGCCGCCGCGCGTTCGGTCAGTACCGGGTTGTGCTTGTGCGGCATCGCGGACGAGCCGACCTGCCCGCCCTGCCGCTGCTCGATCGCCTCGTCCAGCAGGATCGCGGCGCGCAGGTCCCGGGTGATCTTGCGCACGACCAGCGCGATCTGATCGGCCGCCCCCCAGTACGCCGTGTAGCTGTGGTGCGGCAGTTGCTGGGTGCCCGGGGCGTTCCAGGCGGCCACCGCACCCCCGATCCCTTCGGGGCTGTAGCGTGCCGCCCAGGCCCGGTTGTTCGCCAGGGTCAGGCTGTACTGCAGGGTGCCGGGCTCGCCGGTCACCTCGGGCTCGTCGCCGTCGGCCTCGTGGTCGGTGCTGTAGGGGCGGTACCCGACCAGCTGGTCCATCAGGTCGTCCAGGCCGAGCCGGGCCCGCCCGGTCGCGCAGTCGGTCAGCAGCGCCAGGTCGTACTCGGGGGTGCCGCGTGTGCCGGACACCGCCTCGCCGCTGCCGAACGGCTTGCCCTCACACGCCATCAGCCACCAGCCGGCGTGGTTGCCGACCGGGCCCGCTCCGATCCGGCGGGCCCGCAGCACCCCGGCGGACACCCCGGTCTGCACCGCCGCCGACAGCGCCTCGGCGTACCCGGCCCAGCGCATCCCCCAGGTGGTCGGTGCGGCCGGGCGTCCGTGGGTCCGCCCGGTGACCTTCCAGTCGGCCTGCTCGTTGGCCAGGCTGGCGAGCTGGTCGACCAGCCCGGCGCCGCGCAGCCAGACTGTCATCGCTGCCGCGTCCGCGATCGCCGCCACCGCTGGCTCGGTCGCGTCGCTCGATGTCAGCCCCAGGTGCAGCAGGTCCGCCCCCACCGCCAGGTTCATCGCGTTCAGCTGCGCCACGGTCTCGTGCTGTGTGATCGTGGTCTGCTGCTGCAGCCGGATCAGGTACTCGTCGTACAGCGCCCAGTCCGGGGCGGGTGCGACGTCCTCGCTGTTGACGAACGCCCGCCCGCAGGCCGCCATGATCAGCGTGATCGCCAGCGCATGGTACCGCTTCGGGGCGGGGTCCTCTTCAAAATCCGGCACCGAGGGCGAACCGTCCGGGTCCCAGCCCGGCCGTACCGGCACGCCGAACCCCGACGGGGCGTGCTCCTGCTGTGCCTGTAGCGCACTGACCCACACGATCGCCCGCGCGGCCTGCAACGTCCGGTCCGTGAACAGCGACCGCATCTGTGCTCCTGCCACTCCCGACAGGTAGTTGTGATCCATAGGGGAAGCCTATCAGGTAGGGGCGCGGCGTGCAACGTGACAATGTGCCATGCGGGGAAGAGCGACCGATTGTTCGAGAAGGTGCTCGGGCCCGGGGGGGTAGTTGCCACGTAACAACCACTGTCAACACAACCGTTGCCACACAGCAACAGCCAGCCCTTGCCACACAGCAACCCTTGCACCTGCAACCCTTGCCCACACAACCCTTGCTACCCTGCAACCCTTGCTACACACCAACCACCCCCCTAGTACGTGCGTACTACGCGTAGCTACGCCTAGCGTCCGCGCAACCCAGCCTGCTCCTCTCTTGCTGAGTCGCAACTCAGTCGTTGCTGTGTAGCAACCGTGTCCCCGCTAGTACACGTGTACTAGTGACGTGCGTGTAGCACACGTGTACGAGTGACGCCGCGTAACCGTGCCCGCCCCCGTGAGACCGTGCCACCCAACCCCGCCAGCCCGCCAAACCCAACCCGCGTGGCTACTTGTGGCGTGGCACGTGGCGTGGTACACTAAAAAGAAAAACCCTCGGGGGCACCCGCCCCCGCCCAACCGAAGGAGCAACCCGTGAACCGCTTCCCGTTCGACGACGTCGACCCGACCGCCCACACCGCCCACAACGCGGCCTGGCGCACCTGGCAGCACCTGACCGACGTGAGCAACGGCCTCGGCTCCGACCTGGAGCTGGCCGACCTGGAGGCCCGGTGGGAGCCGACCGGGGCCTGGCTGGTGGCCTGGACCGACCTGACGCACGACCTGACCGACGAGTCCGACGCCGCGCTGGCGGCGGTCTGGGAGCAGGAGGTCCGGCTGGCGCTGGACCTGCCGACCGTCGCGACCACGCTGTTCCTGTGCCAGGACGGCTACGTCGCCTGCTGCGTCGTCGGCGCAGGCGACCACCGGTTCGAGGCCCGGTTCCTGGAGACCGACCGGTAGCTGACCCCCCGGGTGGGCCCGGTTTCACGTGAAACCGGGCCACGCCCAGGAGGCCGGACCCGCCGACCCCAACCCGAAGGAGCAACCCGTGAACGCAACCACTGCCGCCCTGGTCGAGCAGGTCAAGGCGCACGCGCTGGAGCACTACAACGACGGTGGCTGGGACGTCTTGGTCGAGTGCTGGTCCGACGAGGAGCTGGCCGAGGTCGTCGGCAAGAAGCGCACCCTCAGGTCGGCCCTGGCCGAGTTCGCGCCGCTGGTCAGCGTCTGGGCCGAGCGCCAGGCCGACGCGGTCATTAGCGCCGGTGAGGTCCAGCAGGCCGCGCCGACCGCGCAGCCTGTGGCCGACCACCCGCAGGCCCCGGCCGCCCGGACGTCGCTGGAAGACCAGGTCGTCGCCTGGTGGGACGCCCGCTGCGGACGCTGACCCCCCGGGGCGGTGCGGTTTCACGTGAAACCGCACCCACCCAGGGTGCCAGACCCGACACCCCCCACCGACAGGAGGAACCAATGCACTACCACGCGAACACCAACCAGCCTGGCTACCTGCCCGACGACACCAGCACTGGCCTGATGACCGGGTCGCTGGCCCGGGCGCTGGCCTGGCTGGAGGACGAGCTGCAGCGCGACTGGGACGCTGAGTACGAGGCCACCGACGAGCTGTCCGGCCACCAGCGCGCCGACCAGGACGCGATCGATGCGCGCTACCTGGAGGCGCACACCCGGCTGCACAACCACACCGAGGGCCCGATCAGCGTGGCCGTGCCGGGTCCGGCTGGCACCGAGCAGCTCGGGCGGGTCTACTGGGTGACCGAGTGCCACGGGTCCTGCGACTGGGAGGACTAGCGCTGCGGATGGCTGCCAGCCCCGGAGAGGTACCGTCCGGGTATCTGGGAGCCCTTCCGGGACGCTAGAGGCCCCCGCCCCCCACCGACATAGGGAGAAGCCATGACGAACACCACCAACCCCGCCATCGAGACCATCTCGATCCGTGAGTCGGCCCCGATGGACGCTGGCGCCGACCGCCGCATCCGGGTCCACCAGTCCGCCACCGGCGACCACGCCTACACGTGGCTGTACTGGCGGGACGAGGACGGGATCCTCCAGGGCAAGTACATCCGGCTGACCGCCGACGAGCTGGACCGCCTGGCCGACCAGATCGCCACGGTCCGGTCAGCGATCCGCGACTTCACCAACCCGGCAACCCGGATCGTCGCTGGCCGCAGCAGCAGGCTGAACCGTGGCTAGGCTGGCGCCGACCGACCTGCAGCTCGGCTACGGCCTGTTCCTGCTGTCGCTGCTGGCACTACAGCAGGTGGTGGCCGGGCTGTACCGGCACTACCGCCGCTAGGTCCAGCCGACATCGACGGACCTCCCAGATCGGGGGGTCCGTCGGCATCTCCGGATATCGACCTGACGCCTGGCCACCGCCTGTCTCTCTAGAAAGAGAGAGAGACAGAGCAGCGGTGTTCCAGGGTCTGTCCTAGGTTGGGCTGAGTTGTCACGAGGCGACAAGACAGGGCAAGACAGTACAGTCCCGGACAGATCGGACATCCCACAAGACAACGCACCCTGGGTCAGGCCGGACACCTGGAGTAAGCCCGACATCGGCGGGGGCACCACCCGGGGCATAGGCTGGGCGGGGGATGGACCCGGTCACTCGGCCATCCAGGCCCACCCCTAGGTGGCGTCCGCCTGGGTCGCGTTCCAGGTTGCGCCCCCTACCTGGCTCGGGTAGGCTGCGGGCAGACCCCGGGCGCTGCCGCCCGGACACCGACGGACGGAGACGCAGTGACCCGCAAGACCAGCATCGGCACCTCCTGGACCGCACCCCGCCCGATGGCAGGAGCACGCTCGGTCGACCAGATGCGCAACAAGCTCGGGCAGTTCGCCGAGGGGACCGTGCCGGCAAAGCACCTGGCCGCGTTCCAGGCCGACACCCGGGCGACCTACCACGCCAACACCCGGCCGCTGATCCCGGACGTCGCGACGCTGCTGTTCACCGCGTCCCGGGAGGGCGGGTACGCGGCCTGGATCTACCTGCACCGGGCGGCGACCCGCAAGGTCAACAGCCTGCACGTCGTCTGGCGGATCGGGCAGGGACGCGACCTGCCCAGCCTGGTCGGCGCGGTCATCGTCGCAGGCGACACCCTGCGGCAGATCCTGGCCACCCAGCCGCAGGCCGACTGGCGGCGGATGACCAACCTCGCCGTGGCGGACGCCCAGGCCGCCCAGACCCGGGAAGCCGACACGATCGGGTACGACAGCGATGGGGGCGACATCTGACGACACGCCGACACGCGGAATGGCTTGCGCCGTGCCACGCCATGTGGTAAGATGGTCTTGTGGGGCCCGGACTGGCCGGGCCCACCGAACCCCAGGAGGGGCAATGAGCAAGACCCAGGCACAGGCCACCGCCGAGGCGGGTAACGCGACCATGCTGGACTCACTGCTGGACGAGAACGCGACCCTGACCCGGGTCGGCGCGCTGGAGCCGGGCGACACCTTCGCCGTCCGCGTGGCCGGGCAAGACCCGCGCTACTGGCTGACCGTGGACCGCACCGAGAAGGCCGCAGGCGGCCGGGTGCGGATCTTCGTGGTCGACCGGGACGAGCGGGGCCGCAAGATCGGCACCCGTGAGCACGCCGAGACCCTGCACGGCAACGGCAAGGTGCCGGTGGCGGACCGCAAAGAGGCCGCCGCCTACTTCCGGAAGCTGGAGCGCGCCGCGAGCCGGGCCGACAAGATCGGCAACGCGCCGAAGCCCGCACCCGCCGCGAAGGCCAGCAACAAGACCGCCGACGGCAAGCGGCAGCGCACCAGCCCCGCGATGAAGCTCGCGCTGGCGAAGCTGAGCAACGCCGAGGGTTGCAGCCTGACCCGGGCCGAGTTCGGCCACGTCGACCCGATGATCCTGATCGGGCTGGACAAGCGCGGCTGGGCGACCCTGGAGCGGGCCGAGGGCAACGACCGCCAGGCCGACCTGAGCACCCTCACCGACGCTGGCAAGGTCGCGATCCGCGAGCTGCTGAACCTGACCGCCGCATGATGGTGATGCCCGGGCCCGCACAGGCACGACGCGGGCCCGGGCTTCGGCCACCACCGCGCCCGGACCGCCGGGTGCGGCAGGCAGAAAGAGGTACCACCGTGAACCTCCCGATCGCCAACGTGTCGGCGGACCTGCCCGACACCCCGGCGCCGCCGCAACTGGTCTACGCGCTGGCATTCGCGCAGGCCCTGATCGAGCAGATGCGCCGCACCGACGGCTGGGACACCACCGCCAGCCTGGTGCGCTACGAGCGACTGGACCACGCCGGCACGCCGGTCGGCCGGGTCAGTTGGCCCGGCAGCTTCACCGAGGCCGATGCCGCCCTGCAACTGGGCACCACCGTGCAGTACGTGTTCCCGTCCTACCCGCGCCCCACGCTCACCCCGATCCTCGATGTCGGGTTCGTGGTCCGGACCGCGCGCGTGATGGTGTTCGTCTGCCAGGCCCACGACAACTACCCGGGCGCGCCCTGCGCGATCGCCGCGTTCGTCCCGACGGAGGTCTGAGATGCGCACCCTCGCACTGGCCCTATCCGCCACCCTCACCGCCGCCGCCCTGGCCGGGTGCGATCTGCACCGCACCCCCGCGCCGAAGGCCAGCACCGCCGTGCACGAGGCCCCGCTCGGGCTGGATTGCACGCCGGTCGATGGCGCCGACGCCTGCACGATCGCAGTGACCAACGCCGGAGCGCCCGGCTGCGAGATCCTGCACTCCGATGGCGCTTACACGTTCCAGTGCGCACCCGAGGACGGCTGGCGCCGGATCGGGCGGACCGACGACGGCAAGCACGGCGTGTGCTACCTGCACGTGCCGAACATCGTCGCCTGTAGCGATGGGTGGCGGGGATAGGCTGTCCTGGCATCCAGGAGGGCCACCGACGGGCTCGCGCCCGTCGGTGCGCCCCCCGTGCCACGGCTGGCAGGGAGAAGGGGGCAACAATGCCCTACGCGAGTGATTGGGAGAGAGGCGACATGTCGCATTCACACGGCAGCGGTCCGGTCGACCACGACCACGACCCGACCGAGCCGGTGACCGCCGCACAGTTCGAGCGCCGCTACACCAAGGCGATCGCGGAGAAGGTCGCCGCGCAGATGAGCGAGTTTACCTACCCGGGTGTCGGCTCCAGTGCCGACGACCGGCTGGAGCAGTACCTGGCGAGCCGGGCCACCGATGCGGAGTTCGAGGCGAAGGTCGACCTGGCCGAGCGGTACACCCGGGCCAACTGGCTGGGGATCCCCGCCGGCACGGTGGTCCGGTTCCCGAAGGTGCTGGGCGAGCAGACCTACACGTTCGCGGGTGTCTGGACCGGGCAGGCGTGGTACCTGACCGGCAGGGAGAACCGCGCGCTGTCGGTGAACGAGTTCATCGCCTGGCTGGTCAAGGGCAACCCGGTCGCGCCGGAGCGGGTGCAGGTCCTGGGCTGGGACGGTCGGCACACCCTGGAGTCTGAGACGCCCGAGACCGTCGAGGACGAGCCGGAGCAGGCCCCCCAGGCCCCGGCCGATCTGGCGATCCCGCGCAGCCCCGCGCAGTCGATGATGGGGACGGCCTACGGGGTGCACAGCGACGAGCACGAGGGGTCGTTCGCGCTGTGCATGATCCCGCCGTGTAACCGCGCCACCTCGGGCGAGCGGGACGAGTTCGTCAAGAGCTGGTGGCCCGACCGCTGATCCACACTCGGCGGCATCGTCGCAGCGGTGCCGCCCCTGGGCGGATCAGCCCACCCCAACTAGGCCAGGAGGCCCTGCAATGCTCAGCATCATCGCCAAGATCGCCATCGGGGCGATCACCATCGGCGGCGTCACTCCGGTGACCGCGCCGAGCGCCGTCAGTCCCCCACCGGTCCGCTGCACGCTGGTGCGGTGTCTGGTCACCCCGACCCCGCCGGTGCTGTACCACTGCCCCGGACCGAAGCACCGGCCGCACCTGTGCCACGGTCCGGTCCCGCCGCGCCGCAGCTACCCGGGCGCCCGGTGAGCTGGCCGGGCGCGTTCGCGCTGGTGGGTCTGTCCCTGTCCGCCGCGATCATAGCGCTGGCCAGCGCGATCACGACGCGCGGCTGGCCGGGCAAGCGTAA
>Ga0310811_10005055_pt1 | contig 16616 bp, 13 predicted proteins | sample YCmetagenome_FD_207642 | JGI IMG/M metagenome (GOLD analysis project Ga0310811, IMG submission 207642) | Soil microbial communities from experimental microcosm in Duke University, North Carolina, United States - YC | ecosystem: Engineered > Artificial ecosystem > Soil microcosm > Unclassified ...
GTCGAGCGCACCCTGCACCCCGAGGACCTGCTGATCACCGACGGGTCCGGTCCGATCGGCCTGGCCGGCGTGATGGGCGGCGCCTCCACCGAGGTGCACGAGGGCACTGTGGACGTGCTGATCGAGGCCGCGCACTTCGCCCCGGCGACCATCGCGCGCACCGCCCGCCGGCACAAGCTGCCGTCCGAGGCCTCCCGCCGCTTCGAGCGCGCGGTGGACCCGAACGCGGCCGCGGCGGCCGCCCAGCGCGCCGTCGACCTGCTGGTGCTGCTCGGCCACGGCGAGGCCGACCCGGAGGTCACCGTCGCCTCGACGCGGCCGCACCTGGCCGCGCCGATCGTGATCGACGCGGAACTGCCCGGCCGGGTCGCCGGGGTCGCGTACGAGCGGGCCGCCGTGGTGCGCCGCCTGCAGGAGGTCGGCTGCTCGGTCGAGGGCACCGACCAGCTGTCGGTCACCCCGCCGAGCTGGCGCCCGGACCTGACCGACCCGAACGACCTGGCCGAGGAGGTCATCCGGCTCGAGGGATACGACCGGATCCCCTCGCGGCTGCCGACCGCCCCGCGCGGCCGCGGCCTGACGCTGCGCCAGCGGCTGCACCGCCGCGTCGGCCGTTCGCTCGCCGACGCCGGCTACGTCGAGGTGCTCAACTACCCCTTCGTCGGCAGGGCCGAGCTGGACGCGATGGGCATCCCGGAGACCGACGCCCGGCGCAGCGCCCTGACGGTGGTCAACCCGATCTCGGACGAGCAGCCGCAGCTGCGCACGACGCTGCTGCCCGGCCTGTTCGCGACGCTGCGGCGCAACGTGGGCCGCGGCTTCCCGGACGTCGCACTGTTCGAGACCGGCCTGGTCTACCAGCCGCGCCCGGGTGCCTCGGCCCCGCCGCGGCTGCCGGTGGACCGCCGGCCGACCGACGAGGAGCTTGCCGCGCTCGAGTCCGCGCTGCCCGACCAGCCGCGGCACGTCGCCGCGGTGCTGACCGGCACCTGGGAGCGGTCCGGCTGGTGGGGCGAGGGCCGCACGGCGAGCTGGGCCGACGCGGTCGAGGCCGCCCGCACGGTCGCCGCGGCCTGCGGCGCCGAGCTGACGGTGGACCAGGAGCAGTACGAGCCCTGGCACCCGGGCCGCTGCGCGGTGCTCTCGCTGGACGAGCGCATCGTCGGCTACGCCGGCGAGCTGCACCCGAAGGTGCTCGAGGAGCTCGGGCTGCCGCCGCGCACCTGCGCGATGGAGCTCAACCTCGACGCGCTCGTGCCGGAGACCGAGGCCAACGTGCGCGGTCCGCGGATCTCCGCGTTCCCGGTCGCCGCGATCGACGTCGCGCTGGTCGTCTCCCGCGAGGTCCCGGCCGCGGACGTGGAGTCGGCGCTGGTCGCCGGCGCGGGCCCGCTACTCGAGTCGGTGCGCCTGTTCGACGTCTACGAGGGCGATCGGATCGAGGCGGGCAGCAAGTCCCTGGCCTTCTCGCTCCGCCTGCGCGCCCCGGACCGAACGCTGAAGGCCGACGAGGTCGCGGCCGTGCGGGACGCCGCCGTCGCCTCGGCCGCGCGCCACACGGACGCCGTGCTGCGCGGCTGACGCCGTCAACCGCCGACGAAAAATGAGTTGCCCGGGCCCCGCCGGCCCGGGCACTCTCGTCCATGTACCTGTTGTCGGCTCGAGGAGCTCCATAGTGCTGATTCGTGAGATGTGTCGGAATCTCGATCCCTCGACCTCTCACGGAGCCCCCCTTGCCTGCCGCAGCACCGTTCTCGTACCTCAAGGCCGCCGGTCTCTCGCTCGCCTTTCACGCTGAGCCTCTGTTCGACGGCGTGTCCCTCGCCGTCGGAGCGGGCGACCGGGTCGCCCTCGTCGGCCCCAACGGCGTCGGCAAGTCCACGCTGCTGAAGATCCTCGCCGGAATGCTCGCGCCGAGCGCCGGCCGGGTCGAACTCGGCCCGAACACCCGCGTCGGCTACTTCGCCCAGCAGGTTCCCGACCCCGCCGCGACGGTCGGCGATTTCGTCCGCTCCGCCCTGGCCGAGGTCTTCTCGGTCGAATCCCGGCTGCGCGAACTCGAACGCCGCGCCGCCGACGGCGGCCTTGACGCCCTCGACGAGTACGGCAGCGTCCTCGAACGGTTCGAAGCCCTCGACGGCTGGAGCGCCCAGGCGCGCGTCGACCGCGTACGCCAGCGCCTCGACGTCGCCCATCTCTCGGACGACGCGATGCTCGCGCAGGTCAGCGGCGGTGAGCAGGCGCGGCTGATGCTCGCGCGCGTGCTGCTGGCCGATCCGACCGTGCTGCTGCTCGACGAGCCGACGAACCACCTCGACGCGGGTGCGATCGACTGGCTCGGCGGCTACCTCGCGCAGTGGACCGGCGGCGTGCTGGTGATCAGCCACGACCGCGCGTTCCTCGACCGAGTCGCGAACCGGGTCGTGGAGCTCGACGGCATCCACGACGGCGGACTTCAGGAATACGAAGGCGGATACACCGCGTACAAGGCCGAGAAGCAGGCGCGCTGGCAGAAGCTGCTGCTCGACTACGAGGCGCAGGAGAAGCACCGCTCACGCCTGGCGGCCGACATCGAGGCGACCAAGGGCCACTCGCTGACGGTCGAATTCGCCACGACCGACAGCAGCGCCCGGCGCCTCGCGAAAAAGGTCGCGAAGAAGGCGAAGGCGCGGGAACGGCGGCTGGAGCGCGAGTTGCGCTCGGCGCGCTGGATCGCCGAGCCGCAGACGCGTCCGACGCTCAGCCTCGCGTTCGCCACGTCCGGGAAGCCGCGGCACGAGTTCGTCCTCCAAGCCTCTGACCTGGCCGTGAATGCCGGTCCGCGCACGCTGCTCACCATCCCGACGCTCGAGATCCGCACCGGCGACCGGATCCTGATCAGCGGCCCGAACGGGGCCGGAAAGTCCTCCTTGCTCAACGAGATCGCGGCCAGGCTGCCCGACGCCGGCGTCCTTCCGCAGACGCACGACCACCTGCGGCTCGACGCCTCGGTCATCGACTACTTCCGCTCGAAGGTGCCGATCCATCCGCAGGACGCGGAGAATATCCTGACGGGCTACCTGTTCGGCGAGGACCAGTGGCACACGGCGCTGCACACGCTCAGCGCGGGCGAACTGCGCAGGCTGCTGCTGGCGATCGTCGTCAACCAGGGAGCCCGCGTGCTGCTGCTCGACGAGCCGACGAACTACCTCGACTTCGACTCGCTGGACGTCATCGAGCGGGCCCTGACCGCGTTCACCGGCACGATCGTCACCGTCACGCACGACCGCTACTTCGCGGACGCCATCGGCTTCAAGACCCATTGGCACGTAGCCGACGGCGGCTTCCGGGTAGCCATGTGACCCAGATCACAACATTTCATCCCCTCCCCGCGACGGTTTTCCGCGCCCCGTCCGGTCTGGATTCATGACGAACCCGACCACCTCCGAGGAGGATCCGATGTCAGCTTCCGTGAAGACCGCCGTCGTCACCGGTGCCGGCCGAGGCCTCGGGCGCGCGATCGCCGCCGCGCTCGTGGCCCAGGGCACGCATGTCGTCGGCCTCGCCCGTACCGAGAGCGACCTGCTCGAAGTCCGCGGCGAGCTGGGGGACGGGTTCACCCCGCTCGCCGCCGACGCCACCGACGAAGCACTCGCCCGGCGGGTGATCCGCGAGTACCGACCGAACCTGCTCGTGCTCAACGCCGGGGCCGTCCCGCCGGTCGGCCCCGTGCACGAGCAGACCTGGGAGTCCTTCAGCCGGAACTGGCTCGTCGACACGCGGCACGTGTTCGGCTGGACCCGTGCCGCGCTGCTCGAGCCGCTGGAGCCCGGCAGTGTGGTCGTGTCGATGTCCAGTGGCGCGGCCATCGGCGGATCGCCGCTGAGCGGGGGATACGCCAGCGCCAAGGCCGCGGTCCGTTACCTGCGCGACTACGCGGGCGAGGAGTCGCAGCGGGCCGGTCTCGGCATCCGCTTCGTCGCACTGATCCCGATGATGACCCCCGCCACCGCGGTCGGTTCGGCCGGAGTGGACGCGTACTCCGCGCGTCAGGGTGTGGACCGGGATACGTTCGTAGCGAACATGCAGCCGGTTCCGACCCCGGACCTCGTCGCCAAGGCCGTGCTGGACGTGGTCGCGAACCCCGACAGCGCGGCGGAGTACCGGATCGACGGGAACGGCTCGCACCCGGTGCAGCGGTAGGCCGTCCGCGTTCGTGAAAGGCGGCGAGAAAGGCAGCGATGACCGCCGACGTGGAATTCGCCGCGCTGGCCGAGCCGTTCCGGCCGGAGCTGCTCGCGCACTGCTACCGCATGCTCGGCTCGATCCACGACGCCGAGGACCTGGTGCAGGAGACGTACTTGCGGGCCTGGCGGGGTTTCGACCGCTTCGAGGGACGCTCGTCCATCCGGCGCTGGCTCTACAAGATCGCGACGATGGCGTGCCTGACCGCGATGCAGACCCGCTCCCGCCGACCGCTTCCCTCGGGCCTCGGCGCGCCCTCCGACGACCGCTGGCCGTCCGCGTCGTCCGTGCCGCCGGCATCGTCGCCGGAGCCCGCGGTGGACTGGCTCCAGCCGATCCCGGACTCGGTCCTGACCGGTGAGGACCCGGCAGGCGTCGTGATCGGACGGACAGGCGTGCGCCTGGCCTTCATCGCCGCACTCCAACTGCTGTCCGCCCGACAACGCGCGGTCCTGACGCTGCGTGATGTGCTGGGCTTTCAGACGGCCGAGGTCGCCGACATGCTCGACTCGACGCCCGCGGCCGTCGACAGCGCCCTGCGCCGCGCCCGCGCCCGACTCGCCGAAGCGGGACCGGTCGCCGAGGATCTGGCCGAGCCCGACGAGGCCTCCCGGCGCGACCTCCTCGACGCCTACGTCGACGCGTTCACCCGCGCCGACCCGGGCTCGCTCGTCGAACTGCTCCTCGTCGACGTCGAGATGGAGATGCCGCCGATGCCGACCTGGTTCACCGGCCGCGACGCCGTCATCGGCTTCTTCGCGCATAGCGTAATGCGCCGCGACGCGTGGCTGATGCTCCCCACCAGCGCGAACACCCAGCCGGCCTTCGTCGTCTACCACCGCGAGCCGGATGGCCGCTTCCACGCGCACGGCGTCCAGGTGCTGACCCTGATCGGCCGTCAGATCGGCCGCGTCACGACGTTCATCGACGCCGCCCTCGTGCCCACCTTCGGACACCCGGCCGTGCTCGCCTCAGGCCGACTGACGTGATCAGCTCGCGGGCATCATCTGCGCGACCCGGTTGCGGATCGCCTGAAGCTCGCGCTCGTTCGACATGGCCTGGATGTCGTAGCGCGGCGTGTAGTGCGCTTCGAGCTCGGCGATATCCGCCTCGGTGAGCTCGACGTCGAGCGACGCGACCGCGTCGTCGATCTGCTGGATCGTGTTCGCGCCCACGAGCGGAGCCGCGACGACCGGCTTCGATCGCAGCCAGGCCAGCGCGATCTGCCCGCGCTTCACGCCGTGCCGCTCGGCGACGCGGCCGACCGCGTCGATCGTGGCCCGGTCGGAGTCCTCGGTCAGCGGCGTGTAGAGCAGGTCGGCATACCAGCCGTCGGTGTCCGACCGTGCGGACGACTTCGCCTCGTCATACGGTCGGGCGAGCCGGCCGCGCGCCATCGGGCTCCACACGACGGTCCCGACACCCTCATCCAGACACAGCGGGATCATCTCGCGCTCCTCTTCGCGCGCGAGCAGGTTGTAGTGGTTCTGCATGGAGACGAACCGGGCCCAGCCGTTCTGCCGCTGAAGGTGCAGAGCCTTCGCGAACTCGTACGCCTTCATGGACGACGCGCCGAGATACCGGACCTTGCCCGCCTTGACCAGGTCGCTCAGCGCTTCGAGTGTCTCCTCCAGCGGCGTGGCGGGGTCGTTGCGATGGATTTGGTAGAGGTCGATGTAGTCGGTGCCGAGTCGACGCAGACTGTGCTCGACCTCCGTCATGATCGCCTTGCGCGACAGGCCCGCGCTGTTCGGCCCCTGCCGCATCGGGTGGCGCAACTTGGTGGCGATCACCACGTCGTCCCGGTTCGCGAAGTCCCGCAGCGCCCGGCCGAGGATCTCCTCGCTGGAGCCGAGCGAGTACATGTTCGCGGTGTCGAAGAGGTTGATCCCGGCGTCGAGCGCGTGCTTGACGAGCACGCGGGACTCCTCCTCGCCCAGCGACCACACCGGATGGCCGCGCTCCGGCTCGCCGTAGGTCATCGCGCCGATCGCGATCGGGGAGACGTCCAGGCCGGTGCGGCCGAGCTTGATGTACTGCACGTCGGCTCCTGAGCTCGTAATAATCGGAGAGTTCTCCGGTTTCCTCGCACGGTACCGGAGACTTCTCCGCTAAGCAATTCGGATAGTCTCCGACGTGGACGGGCGCGGACGGACCCAACTCCGAGGAGGACGCCATGGCCGAGGCGCGGGCGGAGCTGCGCGGCGAGGCGACGCGCATGGACGCGGTGAAGAACCGCGAGCGCATCCTCGATGTGGCCCGCGTCGCATTCGCCGAGGACGGCGCGGTCTCGCTCAATGCGATCGCGAAGCAGGCGGGCGTCGGCCCCGGCACGCTCTACCGGCACTTCCCGACCCGCGAGGCGCTGATCCTCGCCGTCTACCGGAGCGAAGTCACCCGCGTCGCCGACGACGTGGCGCGACTGCTGGCGGAGCACCCGCCACTCGAAGCCTTCCGCATCTGGTTCCGCACCCTCGCCTCGTACGTGCGCCTCAAGCACGGCCTCGGCGAAGCGCTGCACACCGCCGCCGTCCAGGACGTGGTCAACGACGCCTACGCCCCGGTCATCGCCGCCGTCGGCACCCTGCTGCGCGCCTGCGCCGAGGCCGGCAGCCTGCGCCCGGGCCTCGACCCCGACGACGTCCTGCTGCTGATGGGCTTCATGTGGCGCGTCTCCACCGATGCCCAGGGCTTCGCCCGCGCCGACCGCCTGATGGAGCTCGCCATCACCGGCCTGCGGCCCTGAACACGGCTATTCGGCTCCTGCGTCGGCGCTGAGCCATCGGTAGTGCCGGGCGGTGTTGAGGAGGATTCCCGCCAGCTGGGCCGACACGCCGAACCGCTCGCAATCGAATCGTGGCCGGGCGCGCCCGACTGCGGCTCATCGGCGCGGCCCATGGCATAGTCTTCCGTTTTTCTGTATTCTCATGCCATGACGATTCGGATCGCGGTGGCCGGGGCGACCGGCTACGCGGGCGGGGAGATCCTCCGGCTCCTGCTCGCGCACCCCGCCCTGCAAGACGGCCGGGCCGAGCTGGGCACCCTCAGCGCGGGCAAGAACGCGGGATCGCTGCTGGTCGAGCATCAGCCGCAGCTCGTGCCGTTGCACGACCGGGTGCTGGCCGAAACCGACCGGGAGACCCTCGCCGGGCACGACGTCGTGTTCCTCGCGCTGCCGCACGGCCAGTCCGGCCCGGTCGCCGAGGAGCTCGGACCTGAGGTGCTGGTGGTCGACTGCGGCGCGGACTTCCGCCTCGAGCAGGCCGCGGACTGGAAGCGCTTCTACGGCACCGAGCACGCGGGCACCTGGCCGTACGGCCTGCCCGAGCTGCCCGGCGCGCGCGATCGGCTCCGGGGTACGAAGCGGGTCGCGGTCCCCGGCTGCTTCCCGACCGTCAGCACTCTCGCGCTCTACCCGGCGCTCGCCGCCGGCCTCGCGCACACCGAGGTCGTCATCGTCGCCGCGACCGGCACCTCCGGCGCGGGCAAGAGCCTCAAGCCCAACCTCCTCGGCTCCGAGGTGATGGGCAACGCCTCGGCCTACGGCGTGGGCGGCACGCACCGGCACACCCCGGAGATCGCGCAGAACCTCGGCAAGGCGGCGTCGGAGCAGGTCAAGGTCTCCTTCACGCCGATCCTGGTGCCGATGTCCCGCGGCATCCTCGCCACCTGCACCGCGCCGGCCGAGCTCGGGGTGACGCTCGCCGAGCTGCGCGCCGCGTACGAGAAGGCCTACGCGGACGAGCCCTTCGTCACGCTGCTGCCCGAGGGCCGCTGGCCGCAGACCGCCGCCGTGCTCGGCTCCAACTCCGTGCACCTGCAGGTCGCGCTCGACCGCGAGGCCGACCGGATCGTCGTCGTCGGCGCGGTCGACAACCTGGCGAAGGGCACCGGCGGCGGCGCGGTGCAGTGCATGAACCTGGCGCTCGGCCTGCCCGAGACCGCCGGGCTGGGCACGGTCGGGGTCGCCCCGTGAGCCCCGTCCCCGCCCTGGCATTCAGCATCGGTTCCAGCACGATCGGAGTGGCTTCGTGAGCCAGCAGACCAACCCGTCCGAGGAGAGCGCGCCGCCCGGAGCCGGCGTGACCGCGGCGGCCGGCTTCCGCGCCTCCGGGATCGCGGCCGGCATCAAGTCCTCGGGAGCGGCCGACCTGGCGCTCGTCGTCAACGAGGGCCCGTCGCGCGCGGCCGCCGCCGTGTTCACCTCGAACCGGGTCAAGGCCGCCCCCGTGCTGTGGAGCGAGCAGGTCCTCAAGGCCGGCGAGCTCGACGCGGTCATCCTCAACTCCGGCGGCGCCAACGCGTGCACCGGGCCCGAGGGTTTCCAGGACACGCACAGGACGGCCGAGCGCGTCGCCGAGGCGCTGGACACCTCCGCCGCCCGCGTCGCGGTCTGCTCGACCGGCCTGATCGGCGTCCGGCTGCCGATGGACAAGCTGCTCGGCGGGCTGTTCGCCTCCGTGGGCTCGCTCGCCGCGACGGCCGCGGCCGGGGCCGACGCCGCCGAGGCGATCCGCACGACCGACACACATGCGAAGACCGCCGTCGTCGAGCGTTCCGGCTACGTCGTGGGCGGTATGGCGAAGGGCGCCGGGATGCTCGCGCCCGGCCTGGCGACGATGCTCTGCGTGCTGACCACCGACGCGGAGGTCCCGCAGCCCGAGCTCGACGCGGCGCTGCGCGGCGCCACCGCCCGCACCTTCGACCGGATCGACTCGGACGGCTGCATGTCGACCAACGACACGGTCATCCTGATGTCCTCCGGCTCCTCCGGCGTCGTCCCCGACCCGTGCGAGTTCGCGCAGGCGGTCGAGGCCGTGTGCGCCGACCTGGCCAGGCAGCTGATCGCCGACGCCGAGGGCGCCTCCAAGGAGATCGAGATCGAGATCGTCAACGCGGCCAGCGAGGCGGACGGCCTCGAGGTCGCCCGCTCGATCGCCCGCAACAACCTGCTCAAGTGCGCCTTCTACGGCGAGGACCCGAACTGGGGCCGGGTGCTGTCCGCCGTCGGCACGACGAGCGCGAAGTTCCAGCCGGACGAGCTGTCCGTCGCCATCAACGGCGTATGGGTCTGCCGCCGCGGCGGCGTCGGCGAGGATCGCGACCTGTGCGATCTGAGCGACCGTCACGTGCACCTCGTCGTCGACCTCGCCGCAGGCTCCGAGACGGTGACGGTCTGGACGAACGACCTGACCAAGGAGTACGTGCACGAGAACTCGGCGTACTCGTCATGAAGACGACCTCGGGCGCGGCCCGATTCACCGAGGCGCAGGGCAAGGCGCACGTGCTCACGCAGGCGCTGCCCTGGCTCTCCCGCTTCCACGGCGCCACGGTCGTCGTGAAGTTCGGCGGCAACGCCATGATCGACGAGGCACTCAAGCGGGCCTTCGCGCAGGACGTCGTCTTCCTGCGCTACGCCGGCCTGCGCCCCGTCGTCGTGCACGGCGGCGGCCCGCAGATCACCCGTGCGCTCGAGACCTCCGGCATCAAGAGCGAGTTCGCCGGCGGCCTGCGGGTCACCACGGACGAGGCGATGCAGGTCGTTCGGATGGTGCTCACCGGCCAGGTGCAGCGCGAGATCGTCGGCCTGATCAACGAGCACGGCCCGTTCGCGATCGGCCTGTCCGGCGAGGACGCCAACAGCATGACGGCCCGTCAGCGGCACGCGCTGGTCGACGGCCAGGCGGTCGACATCGGCCGCGTCGGCGACGTGGTCACGGTCGACCCGCAGCTCATCGGCGCGCTGCTGGACGACGGCCGCATCCCGGTCGTCTCCAGCGTCGCCCGCGCCGAGGACGGCGGCGTCTACAACGTCAACGCCGACACCGCGGCCGCGGCGCTGGCCGTCGGGCTGAAGGCGGAGAAGCTCGTCGTGCTCACCGACGTCGAGGGTCTCTACGCCGACTGGCCCGCCTCCGACGAGGTGGTCAGCCAGCTCGACGCGAACGAACTGGAGAAGCTGCTGCCGAGCCTGACCTCGGGCATGGTCCCGAAGATGGAGGCCTGCCTGCGTGCCGTGCGCGGCGGGGTCGGCGCGGCGCACGTCCTCGACGGCCGGGTCCAGCATTCGCTGCTGCTCGAGGTGTTCACGGATGAGGGGATCGGCACGATGGTGGTACCGGCGCTATGAGCGAGCTTACGAGCGAATCCTTGAATACAGTCCTTGCGCGAATGCGCAGGCCGAGCGCCATTGAGGTCGTGAGCGAATGAGCGACACGCAGACGAACATCGACGCAGCGCGGGCCGAGGCCCTGCCCGAGCTGCACGCGCACGGCGGCCTGTCCGCCGAGTGGACCGCGCGCTACAGCAACGTCCTGATGAACACCTTCGGTGCGCCGAAGCGGGTCTTCGTACGCGGCGAGGGCGCCCAGCTGTGGGATGCCGACGGCCGCCGCTACCTGGACATGTTCGCGGGCATCGCGGTCAACTCGCTCGGCCACGCGCACCCGCTCATCGTCAGCGCCGTCACCGCACAGCTGACCACGCTGGGCCACGTCGGCAACTTCTACGCCACCGCCCCGCAGATCGCCCTCGCCGAACGGCTCGTCGCGCTGGCCGGGGGAGACGCGCGCGTCTACTTCGCCAACTCCGGTGCCGAGGCCAACGAGGCCGCGTTCAAGCTCAGCCGGCTCACCGGCCGCACCAAGGTCGTCGCCACCGAGGGCGGCTTCCACGGCCGGACCATGGGCGCCCTCGCACTGACCGGCAAGCCCTCGATCCGCGAGCCCTTCGAGCCGCTGCCCGGCGGGGTCGAGTTCGTACCCTTCGGCGACGTCGCGGCGCTGGAGGCGGCGATCGGCGACGAGACCGCCGCGTTCTTCGTCGAGCCGGTCCAGGGCGAGCGCGGCGTACTGCCCGCCCCGTCCGGCTACCTCGAGGCGGCCCGCGAGATCACCGAACGGCACGGCGCGCTGCTCATCCTCGACGAGGTGCAGACCGGCGTCGGCCGCACCGGCGACTGGTTCGCCTTCCAGCAGGCCGGGATCCGCCCGGACATCGTCACCCTGGCCAAGGGCCTCGGCGGCGGCCTGCCGATCGGCGCCTGCCTCGCCTTCGGGCCGGCCAAGGACCTGTTCAACCCCGGATCACACGGCTCGACCTTCGCGGGCAACCCGATCGCCTGCGCCGCGGGCCTCGCGGTCCTCTACGCCATCGAGCGCGACGACCTGCTGACCCGGGTGCGCGAGGTCGGCCAACGGCTGCGCTCCGGCATCCTCGAGCTCGAGCACCCGGCGGTGCGGGACGTACGCGGCGCCGGCCTGCTGCTCGCGATCCAGCTCGAGCAGGAGCGCTCGGCCGCCGTGGCCGACGCGGCGCTGGACGCGGGCTTCATCGTCAACGCCGTCGCCCCGGACGCGGTCCGGATCGCCCCGCCGCTCATCCTGACGGTCGATCAGGCCGAGGAGTTCCTCGCCGCGCTGCCCAAGCTCCTCGACCACGCCCTGCCCGAAGCCACCCTCGCCTAGGAAACCGAAGACCGATGACGACCCGACACTTCCTCCGCGACGACGACCTCAGCCCGGCCGAGCAGGCCGAGGTGCTCGAACTCGCAGCCATACTCAAGGCGCAGCCGCTCGCGCACCAGGTGCTCGCCGGCCCCCGCGCGGTGGCCGTGCTGTTCGACAAGCCGTCCACCCGGACCCGGGTCTCCTTCTCGGTCGGCATCGCCCAGCTCGGCGGCTACCCGCTGGTCATCGACGCCGGCAGCAGCCAGCTCGGCCGCGGCGAGCCGATCGAGGACACCACCCGGGTGCTCGACCGGCAGGTGGCCGCGATCGTCTGGCGCACCTTCGAGCAGAGCCGGCTCGAGCGGATGGCCGCGGTCAGCGCCGTGCCGGTCGTCAACGCCCTGACGGACGAGTTCCACCCCTGCCAGATCCTCGCGGACCTGCAGACGGTCCGCGAGCGCAAGGGCGGGCTCGCCGGGCTCACCATGACCTACCTCGGCGACGGCGCCAACAACATGGCGCACTCATACCTCGTCGGCGGCGCCACCGCCGGCATGCACGTGCGCATCGGCACGCCGCAGTCCTACCTGCCCGACCCCGAGTTCGTCGCGGACGCCTCCCGGATCGCCGCGGAGACCGGCGGATCCGTCCAGGTCACCGCCGACCCGAAGGCCGCCGCCGAAGGAGCAGACGTCCTGGTCACCGACACCTGGGTGTCCATGGGCCAGGAGGGCGAGAAGTCCGAGCGCGCCTCCGTCTTCGAGCCCTACGCCCTCGACGAGACCGCGCTCGCCCTCGGCGCGCCCGACGCGATCGTCCTGCACTGCCTGCCCGCGTACCGCGGAAAGGAGATCGCCGCCTCCGTGATCGACGGACCGCAGTCCGCCGTCTGGGACGAGGCGGAGAACCGGCTGCACGCCCAGAAGGCGCTGCTCGCCTACCTGCTCGGCTATCGAAAGGAAGACCTGTGACGCCACCGGCGACGTCCCGACCCGCGACCCAGGACGACGGGGCCGCCGGCGCCGAGCAGAGCCCGGCCGAGGCCGCGCTGGAGAACGCCGCGGCCACCGTGGTCAACACCCGCCGCGCCCGGCACCAGCGCATCGCCGACCTGCTCGGCAAGCACCAGGTGCGCTCCCAGTCCGCGCTCGCCGAACTGCTCGCGGGCGAGGGCTTCACCGTCACCCAGGCCACGCTCTCCCGCGACCTCGACGAGCTCGGCGCGATGCGCATCCGGGACAAGGACGGCGCACTGATCTACGCGCTGCGCAGCGAGGGCGGCGACGGCGCCCCGCGCCCGGCCACCGACTCCGGTGAGCTGGAGACCCGGCTGCGCCGCCTGCTCGGCGAACTGCTCGTCACCGCCGAGGCCTCGGCGAACCTCGTCGTGCTGCGCACCCCGCCCGGCGCCGCCCAGTTCCTCGCCTCCGCCCTGGACCACGCCGACCGGCACGGCGTGACCGCCGGCGTCATGGGCACCATCGCCGGCGACGACACGGTCCTGGTGATCTGCCGCGACCCGCAGGGCGGCCCCGAGCTGGCCCGCCGGCTCAGCGCCGCCGCGAGCTGACCGCGGCCTGCGCCGCATCCCGTACGCCCGAACCGAAGCAGCAAGGAAGACCCGGACCCATGACCCCGCCCGACAAGCCCGCGAACAACCTGCTCTGGAGCTCCCGGTTCTCCAGCGGCCCGAGCGACGCCCTGGCCGCGCTGTCCGTGAGCGTGCACTTCGACTGGCGCCTCGCGAAGTACGACATCGCCGGCTCCCGGGCGCACGCCCGTGCGCTGCACCGCGCCGGGCTGCTCACCGACGAGGAGCTCGAGGGCATGCTCGCCGGCCTGGACAAGCTGGAGCAGGACGTCGAGTCGGGCTCCTTCCTGCCCACCGTCGCCGACGAGGACTGCCACACCGCCCTCGAGCGCGGCCTGATCGAGCGGGTCGGACCGCAGCTCGGCGGCAAGCTGCGCGCCGGACGCTCCCGCAACGACCAGATCGCCACCCTCGGCCGGATGTTCCTGCGCGATCACGCCCGCGTCATCCGCGGCCTGATCGCCGACCTGCAGCAGGCCCTCGCCGAGCAGGCCGAGGCGCACCTGGGGACCTACATGCCGGGCCGCACCCACCTGCAGCACGCGCAGCCGGTGCTGCTCGCCCACCACCTGCTCGCCCACGTGCACGCCCTCGGCCGGGACGCCGACCGGCTGCTCGACTGGGACCGGCGCACCGACGTCTCGCCCTACGGCAGCGGCGCGTTGGCAGGCTCGACCCTCGGCCTCGACCCGAGCGCCGTGGCCGCCGAGCTCGGCTTCAGCGCCAGCAGCGCGAACTCGATCGACGGCACCGCCTCGCGCGACTACGTCGCCGAGTTCGCCTTCGTGGCCGCGATGATCGGCGTGGACGTCTCCCGGATCGCCGAGGAGGTCATCCTCTGGACGACGAAGGAATTCAGCTTCGCCACCCTCGACGACGCCTACTCGACCGGCTCCTCGATCATGCCGCAGAAGAAGAACCCGGACATCGCCGAGCTCGCGCGCGGCAAGGCCGGGCGCCTGATCGGCAACGTTTCCGGCCTCCTCGCCACACTCAAGGCGCTGCCGCTGGCCTACAACCGGGACCTGCAGGAGGACAAGGAGCCGGTCTTCGACTCCGTGGACACCCTCGAGGTCCTGCTGCCGGCCTTCACCGGCATGATCGCCACGCTCACCTTCCACTCCGAGCGGATGGCCGAGCTGGCGCCGCAGGGCTTCTCCCTGGCCACGGACGTGGCCGAGTGGCTGGTGAAGCAGGGCGTGCCGTTCAAGGTGGCGCACGAGGTGGCGGGCGCGTCAGTGCAGTACTGCGAGGCGCGCGGCATCGAACTGTCCGACCTCACCGACGAGGACCTCGCCGCGATCGACCCGAAGCTCACCCCCGAGGTCAAGCAGGTGCTCACCGTCCCCGGCTCCGTCGCCTCCCGCGACGGCCGCGGCGGCACCGCCCCGGACCGGGTGCGCGAGCAGCTCGCGGAGGTCCGGGCGCTTATTGCGGAGCAGCGGGCCCGGCTGGGTCAGTAGGCTAGTCACCGTTACGTCGGAAATCCGCAGAGAAGAGTAGAGACCGTGACGGACATCGTCGATGAGCTCAAGTGGCGGGGCCTGGTCGCCCTGTCCACGGATGAGGAAGCGCTGCGTAAAGCCTTCGCCGACGGGCCGGTCACCTTCTATTGCGGCTTCGACCCGACCGCGCCGAGCCTGCACATGGGCAACCTGGTCCAGCTGATCACGATGCGCCGGATCCAGGACGCCGGGAACCTGCCGCTCGGCCTGGTCGGCGGATCCACCGGCCTGATCGGCGACCCGAAGCCGACCGCCGAGCGGACGCTGAACTCCAAGGAGACGGTCGCGGAGTGGGTGGACAAGCTCCGCGGCCAGGTCAGCAACATCCTCGACTTCGAGGGTGAGTACGCCGCGCGGATCGTGAACAACCTGGACTGGACCGAGCCGATCTCCGCGATCGACTTCCTGCGCGACATCGGCAAGCACTTCCGGGTCGGCAAGATGCTCGCCAAGGACGCGGTCGCCGCGCGGCTGAACTCCGAGGCAGGCATCAGCTACACCGAGTTCTCGTACCAGATCCTGCAGGCGCTCGACTTCCTGGAGCTCTACCGGCAGTACGGCTGCATCCTGCAGACCGGCGGCAGCGACCAGTGGGGCAACCTGACCGCGGGCGCGGACCTGATCCACAAGGCGGAGAGCGCGACGGTCCACGTCATCGGCACGCCGCTGGTGACGAAGGCGGACGGCACGAAATTCGGCAAGACCGAGACCGGTACCGTCTGGCTCGATCCCGAGATGATGTCGCCGTACGCGTTCTACCAGTTCTGGCTGAACGCGGAGGACGCGAAGGTCGTCGAGTACCTCAAGATCTTCACCTTCCGCAGCCGGGAGGAGATCGCCGAGCTCGAGGTCTCCACGGCGGAGAAGCCCTTCCTGCGCCTGGCGCAGCGGGCGCTGGCCGAGGACGTCACGAAGCTGGTGCACGGTGCGGAGAACGTCGCACGCGTCGAGGCGGCCAGCAAGGCGCTGTTCGGCCAGGGCGACCTGGCCGGCCTCGACGAGCAGACGCTGCGCGCGGCGCTCGCCGAGCTGCCGACCGCCCGGGTGACCGAGCTTCGGCCGGTCTACGAGCTGCTCGCGGACACCGGCATCGTGGCCAGCCGCGGCGCCGCGCGCAGGGCGATCCAGGAGGGCGGCGCCTACCTCAACAATGCCAAGGTCGAGGAGCTCGAGGCCGCGCCCACCGAGGCCGACCTGCTGCACGGCCGCTGGCTGCTGCTGCGTCGCGGCAAGAAGACGCTCGCGGCGGTCGAGCTGGCGCAGGGCTAGGCCCCGCGGAATCGCACCGAGCGGCGCCGTACCTCGACGGGTACGGCGCCGCTCGGCTTTTCGCCGCATCACGGCGAGCACAGCCCGATCTCGGATACCCCCGCGTACACCGCCGGGGTACGGAATCGGGCCGTTTCCGCGTCCCCGCCGGTAACCCACCGTGCGCCGCCGCGTACCCCTACGCATGCCGTCGCAGAACCCTGGCTTCCCGATTTGACTCGGCCCGCCGGGCCGCCTAATGTTCATCGAGTCGCCGGAACGGGTCCCAAGATCCGCAACGGTGGCCGACCCCCTACGGGGCAGGCGGAAACGATCCGGTCAAACGGTCGCCGAAGATCTGCTAAAGTAGGGGACACCGCGAGGGGGCCGAACGAAACAGGTCGGCTCGGGTGCGGTAATCCGAAGCGAACGCCGATGAGGCGGGTGCCGGACGATGTCCGGTCATTGCCCCATGAGTGTGTCTGTTTCTTGAGAACTCAACAGTGTGTCATTTGTTTACGATGCCAATTGTTTTACTTTGGCTAGTTTGTCCCGACCCCCGTCGGGATGTGAATTAGCCAGGTTTTGAATTCTTTTTTG
>Ga0310811_10005056_pt1 | contig 16614 bp, 7 predicted proteins | sample YCmetagenome_FD_207642 | JGI IMG/M metagenome (GOLD analysis project Ga0310811, IMG submission 207642) | Soil microbial communities from experimental microcosm in Duke University, North Carolina, United States - YC | ecosystem: Engineered > Artificial ecosystem > Soil microcosm > Unclassified ...
CGATCACCGTCCGGTCGAATGGTGCGTTCGCGCGCGCGTACTCGACCTCGTGCTGCAACAGCACTGAAATCTCAGGGACCGTCGCGATCGGACGACGGACCTCTCCGCGCGCCGGATCGGCGTGCCGGTAGACAATCGGCCCGGTGCGCACCGGCACGTCGACGTCCGCGATGCGCAACACGACGTCGGCGCCGGAGTCCTGGATGCGATCGTCGCCGATCACCATGTCCTGGATCGGCTGCACGAACGTGTCGCCGCGGCGGCCCAAACGAAGCCACCAGGGAACCGTCAACACGTCGGCGTGATAGAGAAGCCGCGAGTGGAACACGCTATCCGGTTCGACCCGCCGCGCCACCAACGACGACGGCGACGCTTCGCCGGGTAACGACACCCGCTCCACCGTCACCGGCTGCGTGCCCTGATTGAACACGCTGATCGTCGTCGTCACCGTATCCCGCTCGGCGATCAGCTCGCGCGGCGCGGTAGCGTCGATCGTCACACCGGCGGCATTGAGCAGCGCGGCCACCGCGCGCGTTCGCGTCGCCTCGAGCGCAAGGGCCAAGTCGCCCATGAGCGGCGCGCACGAGGGCTCGCGGGATTGCACGGCCGGCAGCGGTGCGCATCGAACGCCGCTCGTCGCGCGACCCAGCAACCGCACGTATGACGCGAGCGGCGCCACCATGCGCGACGGACGCTCGAGATCGCGCGCGCGCCGGATCACCGATTCCTGAATCGCCAGCGAGTCGAGCGCGGTTCGAGCCGAGTCGGCTACACGGAGCGAACTAAAGCGCGCCCACGTGGTATCGAGCCCGTCGAACAGCCCATGCTCGGGAACCGCGGGGTCGGAAACGCGGGACACCTCGAGGCGCACGCCATCGATCCGCGCGCCGCGTTCGGCGAGCTCGCCCTGGCCTTGCGAGCGATGCTGCGAGCGGCTGATCGACGCGATCTCCGAATAGGATTTGCCGGCAACCGGATCGTATTCGCCGACGTTGAAGGAGAGCGTCGACGTCGCGCGATATCGGCCGCGGTAGAACTTGGGTGTCGCCCACGCCCGCAGTCCGCCGACGCGCGATGCCGGGAAGCGCACCGAATCGGCCGCGGCGTCGAACACTTCGCGGGCCGTCACTCCGGCGAACTGGTGATGTCCGTGGCCGTCGGCCGAGGTCCCCGTCCACACCGCGATGATCGCGTGCGGTCTGAACGCGCGGACGATCGCCACCATGTCGAGCAGAATCGAGTCCTTCGGCCAATGCTCGAGCGTCTCGTCGAGCGTCTTCGAGAAGCCGAAGTCGAACGCGCGCGTGAAATACTGGTGGCCGCCGTCGATGCGACGCGCCGCGAGCAATTCCTGCGTGCGAATCATGCCGAGCACTTCGCCGAGCTGGTTGCCGATCAGATTCTGTCCGCCGTCGCCGCGCGTGAGCGAGAGATACGCCGTCTCGACGTGGCGCGCGCGGGCGAGATAGGCGATGAGCTGCGTGTCCTCGTCGTCCGGATGCGCGCCGATCACGAGCACACGCCCGGTCGTGCCGAGTCCGGACAGCGCGGCGTCCAAGGCAACCGCCCCGCGTTCCTGGGCGGGTAGGCGCGGCGCGGCGATCAGCAGACACCCGATCAGCACCAGCGAGCGGCGGACCGCGGCGACGCGGTCGCGCCGAACAGCGCTCATCGCGTCGCTCCCGCGCGGCGCTTCGACGACTGGTACGTCAGCACGTCGTTGACGATGCGCGCCTGCTCGGCGTCGTGCGACGACTTGTATCCCTCGGCGGGGCTCGCCCGCTCGGGACGCCCGATGTAGCGCAACGTGGTCACCGTCCCGATCGACGCGCGCAGGCGTGGTTGAACGTACGTCCACGCCCCCATGTTCTTCGGCTCTTCCTGCGCCCACACGACGTCGTCCACGTTCGGATACTGATCGACGATGTCCGCGATCTCGCGCGGCCAGGGCGCCAGTTCCTCGACGCGGATGATGCCGACGTTCGCCGGCCGTTCGGCAACCGCCATGAGATCGTAGTAGATCTTGCCGGTGCAGAACACCAGACGCTGCACGGCTTCGCGATTCGCCGCCGCGTTGGCGTCGTCGATCACCGCCTTGAACGTTCCCGACGACAGATCGGCGAGCGACGACGTCGCCGCCGGAAGGCGCAGCAGGGACTTCGGCTGCATGACGACCAGCGGCCGCCGCGGCCGCCGCGACGCCTGCCGGCGCAGCAGGTGGAAGTATTGCGCGGGCGTCGACGGATACGCGACGATCATGTTGTCTTCCGCCGACTGCTGCAAATACCGCTCGAGGCGAGCACTCGAGTGCTCCGGTCCCTGCCCTTCGTACCCATGTGGCAGCAGCATCACGAGCCCCGACTCCTGCCGCCATTTCGCGCGGCCCGCCGCGATGAACTGGTCGATCACCGGCTGCGCGACGTTCGCGAAGTCGCCGTACTGCGCTTCCCAGAGGACCAGCTCGTCGGCCGCGGCGACACTGAAGCCGTACTCGAACCCGAGAACCGCCGTCTCCGACAGCGGGCTGTTATAAACCTCGAATGCTCCGGTCGCCTGCGGCAGCGCCCGCAGCGGCACGAACACCTCGCCGGTGTTCACGTCGTGCAGGACCACATGGCGGTGCGAGAATGTGGCGCGCTCGGCGTCCTGTCCGGTGATGCGAACGCTCGTTCCTTCGGTGATCAATGAAGCGAACGCCAGCGTCTCGGCGTGACCCCAGTCGATCGCGCCCGTGTTGATCGCTTCGCGGCGACGCGGGAGCGTCCGCTGCATCGTCGGATGCAGTTTGAATGTCGACGGCCAGGCAAGCAGCTGCTCGTTGAGCGCGACGAGCTTCTCTCCACGCACGGCGGTTTCGGGCGCTGACGGCGCCTGCGTCGGTGCCTCGCGGCCCCCCCCGCCCGCGTCGCTACTCGTGTCGGCCTGTCCGTCGCGCTTCATCTCTTGGTAGACTTGCTGCAAGCGCGCCGCGACCGCGGCGTCGGCGGCCTTGACGTCTTCTTCCGTCACCACTCGCTCGCGAACGAGCCGCGCGCCGAAAACCTCGCGCGCCGTCGGATGCTCGCTGATGATCTTGTACATCAGCGGCTGGGTGAACGCCGGCTGGTCGGCCTCGTTGTGGCCGTGGCGGCGATAGCCGACGAGGTCGATCAAAAAGTCCTTGTTGAATCGGCGGCGGTAGGCGAGACCGAGACGCACCGCTTGGATGCACGATTCGGCGTCGTCGGCGTTCACGTGCACGATGGGGATCTCGAAGCCTTTGGCCAGATCGCTCGCGTAGTAAGTCGAACGCGCGTCCTTCGGATCGGTGGTGAATCCGACCTGGTTGTTCGAGATGATGTGCAGCGTCCCGCCGACGCGGTAGCCGCGCAGCAGCGACAGGTTGAGCGTTTCGGCGACGACTCCTTCGCCCGGGAACGACGCGTCACCATGCACGACGATCGGCAAGACGCGGGATTCGTCGCGCGCGTCCGGCGCGCCGCCGTCGATGCGCTGGCGAGCGCGCGCGACTCCGGCCACCACCGGATTCACGACCTCGAGGTGGCTTGGGTTCGGTACGAGCTCGATCGCCAACGAGCCGTTCGCGCCCATGTCACGCGTCGCCCGATAGCCCATGTGGTATTTCACGTCGCCGGTGTCGCTCTCGGCGTTCGTGTCGGCGTGATGCCCCTCGAACTCCTCGAGCAGCGCGCGGTAGGGCTTGCCCATCGTATGCGTGAGCACATTGAGCCGGCCGCGGTGCGCCATTCCGATCACGACATGTCGCGCGCCATTCATCGACGCGCGTCCGATCGCCTCGTCGAGCATCGGGACGAGCATGTCGAGACCTTCGACCGAGAAACGCTTCACGCTCACGTAAGCGCGGCCGAGGAATCGCTCCAGCCCGTCCACTTCGCTGAGTCGCGTGAGCAGCGCGCGCTTTTCGTCCCCGGTCAGCGGAGTCGTGGCGACGCCCGACTCGATCGTCGTGCGGAACCACTGACGCTCGACTTCCTCTTCGAGATGTTCGAATTCGTAGCCGAGGGGGCCGCAGTACAGGTCGCGCAGGTGGCGCACGACGTCCGCCGCTGTCCCCTCGTCGTATCCGAGCGCCTGCGCCGGTACTTCGGGAAGCTCGGCTTCGGTGATACCGTGGAACTCTGGTTTCAGCTCGGCGGCGCCGGGCGGCTGCGTGCCGAGCGGGTCGACCTGGACGGCGAGATGGCCGTAACGCTGAATGGCGAAGGCGAGGGACGAGGCCGCGGCGGCCTTTCGAAGAAGCGACGGGTCGTACGCGACGCCGGGAGAGGGGCGGCCTCCACCTAGCCGTTCAGCGAAGCGAAAAAACTGGCGCCAGGACTCGTCGACCGACGAAGAATCTCGACGGAACGCCTCGTACTGCTCAGCGATGTATCCGTCGTTGAAAACGCTTGTAATGGGCAATTCCGACATGCCCGAAATCTACGCGGTTCGCTGGTCCCAGCCGAGCAGTCAATCCGCGGGAAGCATGAGCCGGAAGACGGAGCCTTTGCCGAGCACCGAATCCACCTCGATGCGCCCCCCGAGCAGCTCGGCCAGGCTGCGGGAGATGTACAGGCCGAGTCCCGTCCCGCCGTGTCGCCGGGTAAGGCCGGTGTCGAGCTGCGCGAACGGCTTGAAGAGGCGGTCGAGGTCGCGCCGGGCGATGCCCATTCCCGTATCGCGAACGGTGAAACAGACATCGTCGCCGCAGCGCTCCACCTCGAGCCTGATCTCGCCTCGGTCGGTGAATTTCACCGCGTTCCCGGCGAGGTTGACGAGGATCTGTCGCACTTTGTCGATGTCACTCGTCATTCGGATCGCGCCGTCGGGGGCCTGGTAGCTGAAGCCGAGTCCCTTGGCTCTCGCCAACGGCTCGACGACGGCGGCCGTCGCGCGCACGATGTCGGCGGCGAGGAAGTCGCTCGGCCGAAGCGTCTCGCGCCCCTCATCGAGACTCGAGAAAGCGAGCACCTCTTCGATCAGCGACGCGAGATGCTGCGTCACCGATCGCATGCGCTCGAGGACGTCGAGCTGGCTGTCCGACAGCGGGCCGATCACCTGGTCGACGAGCAGCTCCTCGTAGCCGGAAAGCGCGGTCAGCGGCGTGCGCAGCTCGTGCGACACGGTCGCCAGGAAGCGGCTCTTGGCCCGGTCGGCGGCTTGCGCCTGGTTGAGGAGCTCGGCCTTCCACAACGCGAGCGCCGCGTAGTCGGCAATCGCGCGCAAACGATGCATGTCGCGCGCGGAGAAGACCGGCTGCTGCTGATCGCGCGTGACGGCGATGACGCCAAGCATGACTTCGTGGGCCATGAGCGGCGCGAGCAGCATCGGACCGACACGAATGTCCGGCACCACCTTCATGAGCGGCCGCGACGAATTCGTGAAATCTTCGACCGCGACCACGTCGCGCGTCCGCAGGACTTCACGCGCGAGCGAACCGGGAAGCGCGAACCGGCGACCGCGCGCGGAGGCGAGCGGACCAATCGCGGCGACGAGCTCACCTTCGTTGGCGATGGCCTTGAGCACGCCGGCGCCGTTCGCGGCGCACTGCAACGCGGCGGCATCGCAGAGAATCTCGAGCAGCGTCGCGGTGTCGGTTTCCGCCGCCATCTCGCGCGTGAGACGCCGCAGGGCGTCGCTGTCGTCCATCTCCTCGAGGTGGCTGAAGCCGAGCATCACGGCACCGTCGGCCTCGCGACAGACGGAGATCTCGACCTGACGCTCTTGCTCCTCGCCGAGACGAACGCTCCGCGAAGCGCCGTCGACACGCGTCGCCTCGAGGGCGTCGAGCAGCGGCGCGGCTGGGACAAAGGTTCGGCTGTCGTCCTCCCCCCCCGGGCCGCCGCGCGTCGCGTCGATCAGTGGAGCGGTTGACCGGTTGTCTTCGGGACGGGTGGCCACGGCAGAACGCTGGGCGGATTGATCCCGCCCGTTTTTCGCCGCACCGCGGCGAGAAGACGGCAGGCGTCTTCAGCGTCGAGCGTCGGCAGGTACAAGAATCCAGCGATCCCGTTCACGTCCATGACGTGAACTTCGCCCGGATGACGCGTCATACTCACCGCTATGAGGGGAACCCTGGAGAGTATCGGATCGTTTTCCCAACTCGTGAGCGGCATGGTGGCCAATAGATCGTAGTCACAGATGACTGCGTCAAGGTCGCCCACCCTGATGGCGTCGACCGCCTCCACCATTCCGACACAGCCAATCGTATCTAATCCCAATCCGTCGAAGAACCGGCAAAAATGCTCAGCCAGGAAGCGATGTCGGCCCACGCACAAAACGCGCATGGGTTGAATATACCCGACCGCGCGCAGCCTGGTCCGCGATTCAGTTGATTCGCGGCGCCCTCATCCGCGCACGGCGTCGCCGATCGCGACGCGTCGCTCGCGTTCGTCCCGCGCGTCCACCGCGGAGGCGGCGCGCTCGTCACTCGGCTCTCGATGCAGCTCTTGATCGATCAGACGAAGCGAACGTTGTGGCTCCGCGTTGTGCGGTAGCTCGAGCAAGAAGGTGCTCCCCTGCCCAAGCGTCGACTTTACCGTCAGCGAGCCGTTGAGCAGCTCGGCCAATCGTCGCGAGATCGGGAGGCCGAGTCCCGTCCCATCTTGCAGTTGCGTCTTCCCGAGCTGAACGAACTCCTGGAAGATTCTCTCCTGATCCGGCTCCGAGATGCCCTCGCCCTGGTCGATGACCTGGATGGCGATGCCCCCATCGTCGGTCGGCTCGGTGATGACCTGGATCGGCTTCCGTCGCCCGAACTTGATTGCGTTGGAGAGCAGATTGAGAAGAATCTGGCGCAGCCGCCGTGGATCGGAGATGACGCGCACGGCTTCCTCGCCGCGATGGTCGAGCGACAGCGCCGACCCATGCTCGTCGGCCAATGGCCGCACCGTGACAAAGAGATCCTCGATCAGTGACGGGAATTCCACCGGCTGCAACCGCAGCTCGATCTTGCCCGCCTCGATCTTGGACAAATCGAGTACGTCGTTCACCAGCTCGAGCAGATGACGCGCGGCCTTCTGCGTGCGCTCGATGCCCTCGGCTTGCTTCTCGTTGAGCGGTCCGTAAATACGCTCGAGGAGCAGTGTGCTATAGCCGAGTACCGCGTTGATCGGCGTTCGCAGCTCATGGCTCATCGACGCGTAGAAGCGGCTGCGGGCCGTCATCGCGCGCTCGAGCTCAACCTGCCGGCGATTGAGCTCGTCGTTCAGCTCTTTTAGTTCGCGCGCCGATTCGGCAAGAGAATCCGCCTGCTCCTTGAGTGCCTGCTCCTGACGAACGCGCTCGGAAATATCGCGCGCGATCAGCGTGTACATCCGACCGCTCGGAGCGTCCAGACAGGACAGCGACGCCTCGATCGGGAAAGTGTCCGAATCCGCGCGTTGCGCGATGAACGCATGCGGTGTGTTCGCCCCACCCTCGCTGCTGCTATCCGAGCGCCCGTGCTCCGCGGCCGAGCAAATCGTTCCCATGAGGTTCTCGGACGCTGTTTCGGGAAAGAACGTCGTGATCGAAGCGCCGATCGAGTCGGCCGCCGTCCTTCCGAACATCCGTTCGGCCATGCCGTTCAGCTGCGTGATCTTGCCATCGGCGTCGAACACGACGATGGCGTCCATCGCCGAGCGCACGATCTCGCTGAACCGCGCCTCGGATTGGAGCAACTCGCGCATGTGCCGAAGCTCGAGATCCTGGCGCTCGATCTCGCGCAGCCGCTGCTCTTGCTCGGTGAGTCTGCGTTGCTGCAAGTACAGCTCGACGAACACACCGACCTTCGACCGCAGAATCTCCGGCTGGAACGGCTTGAACATGTAGTCCACCGCGCCGACCGAATATCCGCGGAAGACGTACTCGGCTTCCTTGCTGATCGCCGTGAGGAAGATGATCGGAATGAAGCGCGTACGCTGACGCGACTTGATGAGGCGCGCCGTCTCGAAGCCGTTCATGTTCGGCATCTGCACGTCGAGCAGGATCACGGCGAAGTCGCGCTCGAGGAGGCAGCGGAGCGCGTCCTCGCCCGACGACGCGCGAACGAGGCGCTGACCGAGCGGCTCGAGGATCGCCTCCAGCGCGAGAAGATTCTCCGGCCGGTCGTCGACGATCAGAATGTCGACGGGATCCGAGACGTGCGGCGTCGTCACGTGGCCGTCCGCTGCGGGGGCGACGATTTGACCGTCAACGAGCCGAGGAACGAGGCGATTCCCGCGAGCGTCAGCACCCGCGCCGTCGGCACGAAGGAGAGGGCGGCGTTGGGCATGACCGCGCTTTCCGCCGTGTCGGGCCGCTGAACGATCGCGACGCCGCCGCGATCGGCGATGCGTTTGAGTCCGCGCGCGCCGTCCGAGTTCGCCCCGGTCAGCACTATCCCCACGGCTCCCCCGCGGTAGGCGTCAGCCGCCGAGATGAAGGTCACGTCGATCGACGGACGGCTGAACGACACCGGCTCCTCGGTCGAGAGCGCGAGATGTCCTCGCTCGACGAGCACGTGATAGTTGGCGGGTGCGATGTAGATGTTGCCGCCGACGATCGGCGCCTTGTCCTCGACTTCGCACACGCAGAGCCGGGTGTCCTCCTGAAGAACGTGCGATAGGAATTGTCCCGAATCCTTGTGGCGATGCTGGACGACGACGACGGGCAGCGCGAACGCCTTCGGGAGCGCGGCGAGGATCTGGTGCAGCGCCGCGAGTCCGCCCCACGAGGTGCCGATCACGGCAAGCTCGGATGCCACGACTACCTGACTTTTCGGTAGATGCGTTCTTTCACATGGAGCATTTCGTAGCAATCCTCGTACTGGGAAAAGCGGAGCGACTCTTTGCTGCCGAGCGCGAGAATGCCGAGCATCACCAGACTGTCGTAGAACACCGAGTGCACACGATCCTGTAGCGTCCGGTCGAAATAGATGAGGACGTTCCGGCAGAACACCATGTGGAATTCGCTGAACGACCGGTCCGTGACCAGGTTGTGCTGCGAGAATACGGTGTTTCGCGTGAGCGACGGACTGAACAGTGCGCCGTCGTACATCGCGGTGTAGTACTCCGAGAACGACCGCTCGCCGCCGGCCTTGATGTAGTTCTCCGTGTACTCTTGCATGCGGTTGAGCGGGAAGATTCCCGTTTTTGCCTGCTTGAGGACGCTGTCGTTGATGTCCGTCGCGTAGATACGCGCACGGTCGAGCAACCCTTCTTCCTCGAGCACGATCGCCGCCGAGTACACCTCTTCGCCCGTCGAACAGCCGGCGTGCCAGATCCGGATGAACGGGTACGTGCGAAGCAGCGGCACGACTTCCTGGCGGAACGCCCGGTAGAAGTCCGGATCCCGGAACATCGCCGTGACGCTGATCGTCAGGTCGAGCAGCAGGCGATCCATCGCCTTGCTGTCGTGCAGCACGAGCGCCTGAAGGCCCGAGATCGAGTCCAACCGCTCTGCCTCTATGCGCTTCCATAGACGCCGCCGGATTGACGCGTACGCGTACGAGCGGAAGTCGAACCCGTAATGGCGAAACACCCCCTCGAGCAGCAGCTCGATCTCGACCCGTTCCAGCTCGGGATCGTACGAGACGGGTGGGCCTTCGAGCGGACTGCCGTCATTTACCGGTAGAGCCATACCCGCATGAGGCTCAACAGCTGTTCGGTGTCGACCGGCTTCGTGATGTAATCCGACGCTCCCGCCTCGATGCACTTCTCTCGGTCCCCCTTCATTGCTTTCGCCGTCAGCGCGATGATCGGCAGGTTTCGGAACCGCGCTCGCTCGCGGATGGCTCGAGTCGTCTCATAGCCGTCCATCTCGGGCATCATCACATCCATCAAAACCAGGTCCACTGATTCCGCCGCATCGAGCTTGGCGATGGCGTCCCGGCCATTCTCGGCGAACGAAACGTTCATCCCGTGCTGCTCGAGCACGCTGGTCAGCGAGAAGATGTTCCGCACGTCGTCGTCGACGATGAGGACGTTCTTCCCGGTGAAGACCGCGTCGGTGCTGTGCAGTCGCTCGAGCATCCGGCGCTTTTGCTCGGGCAATCGCGCTTCGACGCGATGCAAGAAGAGCGCGGTTTCGTCGAGCAGCCGTTCCGGGGACTTCACGTCCTTCACGATGATCGTTTCGGCGAATCGCCGGAGGCGCGTCTCGTCTTCCTGCGTCAACTCGCGACCGGTGTAAATGATGATCGGCAGCTCCTTCATCTCGGGATCGGCCTTCACCGTCTCGAGGAGCTGGAAGCCGTCGGTGCCGCCGGCGAGACCGAGGTCGAGCACCATGCAGTCGAAGCGCGTCTTGTGCAGCGCCTCGAGCGCCTCCTGCGCCGAGCCGACGGCGGTGATCTCCACGTCTTCGTGCGAGATCAGCTCGACCATGCTGCTCCGTTGCGACTCGTCATCCTCGACGACGAGGAGCCGCTTCACCTGCTGGTCGATGAAGCTCCCGATCTTGTTGAACGAGCCCTCGAGCGCCTCCTTGGACACCGGCTTTTCGAGATAGGCGATCGCGCCGGCCTTGAGGCCGTGCTGGCGGTCGCCCATGCCGGTGATGATGTGCACCGGGATGTGCCGCGTTTCCGCATGATGCTTGAGACGGTCGAGCACGGCCCACCCGTCCATTCCCGGCATGTCGATGTCGAGGGTGATCGCGTCCGGGTGGAAGGCGTGGGCGAGATCGAGCCCTGACTCACCGTCGAGCGCGACGATGCCCTTGAATCCTTTGTCGCGCGCCATGTCGAGCAGGATGCGCGCGAAGTTCGCGTCGTTTTCGATCAGGAGCACCACGCGATCGCTCGGCACGATGTCTTCGCGGTCGTCGGCCATCGCCGGCTTGTCGAGGGAGCGGCGCCGCGGTGCTTCGGTGGCGACGCCGCCGCTCATGTCGTCGTCCCACGGCTGCGTCCCGCTCGGCGGTGTGTCCCGTACGGCCGGAGCGCTGCTCGCCGGCGGCGTGCTGCTTGCCGTCGTCGGCGCGCGCCCCGCCGGCGGAAGTTGGCGCGGCGCGCTGCCGCGTCGCTCGGTACCGACGACCGGCACATACAGCGTGAACGTGCTGCCCGTCCCCGGCGTGCTTTCGACGCGAATTTCGCCGCCGAGGAGTCGCGCCAGCTCGCGACTGATCGAGAGACCGAGTCCCGTTCCGCCGAATTTGCGGCTCGTCGTTCCGTCGGCCTGCTGGAACGCCTCGAAGATGAGCTGCTGCTTGTCGCGCGCGATTCCGACGCCCGTGTCGCGGACGGCGAAAGCGATCACCCCGTCCGGCGACCGGTCGAGCGAGCGGCTGGCGAAGCGCAACGACGCCGGCGCGCGGCCGATCGTGAGGGCGATGTTGCCACGCTCCGTGAACTTAAAGGCGTTCGACAGCAGGTTCTTGAGCACCTGTTGCAACCGCTGCCCGTCGGTGAAGATCGCCGGCGGAATGTCCGACGCGATGTCGACCTGGAACGGAAGCGACTTCTGCTCGGCCACCGGCCGGAAGGTCCGTTCGACGAAGTCCCGAATCTCGCTGATCGGCACGTCGGCGAAGTTTACCTCCATCTTTCCGGCTTCGACCTTGGAGAGATCGAGGATGTCGTTGATCAGGTTCAGGAGGTCGGTGCCCGACGAGTAGATCGTTTGCGCGAACTCCACCTGCTTGGTCGACAGATTCCGGTCTTTGTTGTCGACGAGCAGCTTGGCCAGAATGAGCAGCGAGTTGAGCGGCGTGCGCAGCTCGTGCGACATGTTCGCCAGGAACTCGTTCTTGTACTTCGAGCTCAGGGCGAGCTGTTCCGCTTTCTCCTCGAGCGCGACGCGCGCCGACTCGACCTCGCGGTTCTTCTGCTCGACACGCGCATTCTGCTCGGCGAGCAGCGAAGCCTTCTCTTCCAACTCCTCGTTGACCTGCTGCAGCTCTTCCTGCTGCTCCTTGAGCAGCTCCTCGGATTGGCGCAGCGTGCGGGCCTGTTGCTCGAGCTCCGAGTTCGAGCGCTTGAGCTCTTCCTGCTGCTGTTGCAGCTCCTTCGACTGACTCTGCAGCTCCTGGGTGAGCTTCTGCGACTGCTCGAGCAGCTCTTCGGTGCGCATGTTCGCCTGAATCATGTTCAGCACGACACCGATCGATTCGGCGAGCTGATCGAGGAAGGACTGGTGGATCTGGCTGAACGGGAGGAAGCTCGCCAGCTCGATCACCGCTTTGACCTCGCCCTCGAACAGAATCGGCAACACGATGATGTTGCGCGGCGGCGCTTCACCGAGCCCCGACGTGATCTGGATGTAGTCGTCGGGCACGTTCTGAAGGAGAATCGGCTGCTTCTCGAGCGCCGCTTGTCCGACGAGCCCTTCGCCCAGCGTGAACCGGTTCGCGACGTGCTTGCGAGCGCGATATGCGTAACTGGCGATGAGCTTGAGCAATTGGCCGGCGGCTGCCGTCTCCTGATCGGCGATGAAGAACGCGCCGTGGTGAGCTGACACCAAGGGTGTCAGCTCTGACATAATGAGGCGCGACACCGACTCGAGATCTTTCTGGCCCTGCATCATCCGGCTGAACTTGGCCAGGTTGGTCTTGAGCCAGTCCTGCTCCTGATTGCGTTCCGTCGTCTCGCGCAGGTTGGCGATCATCTGATTGATGTTCGTCTTCAGCTCGTCGAGCTCGCCCTGCGCATCGACGGTGATCTGGCGCGTGAGGTCGCCCTTCGTCACGGAGGTCGCGACGTCGGCGATGTTGCGCACCTGCATCGTCAGCGAGTTCGCCATCGCGTTCACGCTGTCCGTCAGGCCCTTCCACGTGCCCGATACACCGGGCACTTCCGCCTGACCGCCAAGCTTCCCTTCCGTACCCACTTCCTTCGCGACGCGCGTCACTTCGTCGGCGAAGACGCGCAGGCGGTCCACCATGTTGTTCATGGTGTTCTTGAGCGAGAGGACCTCCCCCTGCGCCTCGACGGTGATCTTCTGTGAGAGGTCGCCGTTCGCGACGGCCGTCGTCACGTCGGCGACGTTTCGCACCTGCGTCGTGAGGTTGGCGGCGAGCACGTTCACGTTGTCGGTGAGGTCGCGCCACACGCCGCCCGCGCCGGTGACTTTCGCCTGGCCGCCGAGCTTTCCTTCGGTGCCGACTTCGCGCGCCACACGGGTCACTTCGCTCGCGAAGCCGTTCAGCTGATCCACCATCGTATTGATGGTGTTCTTGAGCTCGAGGATCTCGCCGCGCACGTCGACCGTGATTTTGCGCGACAGATCGCCGCGCGCGACCGCCGTCGTGACGTCCGCGATGTTGCGCACCTGCACCGTGAGGTTCGACGCCATCGCGTTCGTGTTGTCGGTGAGGTCCTTCCATGTTCCACCGACGCCCGGCACGCTCGCCTGGCCGCCCAGTCGGCCCTCGGTGCCCACCTCGCGCGCCACGCGCGTGACTTCGGAGGCGAACGCCGACAGCTGGTCCACCATCGTGTTGATGGTGTTCTTGAGCGCCTGCACCTCGCCCTTCGCTTCGACCGTGATCTTGCGCGACAGATCGCCCTTCGCGACCGCGGTCGTCACGTCGGCGATGTTGCGCACCTGATTCGTCAGGTTCGCGGCCATGAAGTTCACGTTGTCCGTGAGATCCTTCCACGAGCCGCTCACGCCCCGCACTTCCGCTTGGCCGCCGAGCACGCCTTCCGTGCCCACCTCGCGCGCCACGCGAACCACTTCGCCGGCGAACGAGTTGAGCTGATCGACCATCCGGTTGACGACGTCCTTGATCTGCAGAATCTCGCCCTGCGCCTCGACGGTGATCTTGCGCGTCAGATCGCCGTTGGCGATGGCCGTCGCCACCGCGCTCACGTCGCGCAGCTGCACGGTGAGGTTGGCCGCCATGCCGTTCACGTTCTGCGTCAGGTCGCGCCAGGTACCGCTCACGCCCTCGACGCGCGCTTGGCCGCCCAGCTTTCCTTCCGTTCCGACTTCCTTCGCGACACGCGTCACTTCGTTGGCGAACGCGTTGAGCTGATCGACCATCGTATTGATCGTGTTCTTCAGCTCCAGCACTTCACCTTGCACGTTGACCGTGATTTTGCGCGACAGGTCGCCTTTGGCGACGGCCGTCGTCACGTCGGCGATGTTGCGCACCTGAGCCGTCAGGTTCGACGCCATCGCGTTCACGTTGTCGGTCAGGCCTTTCCAGGTGCCGGCCACGCCGGGCACGGTCGCCTGCCCGCCCAACACGCCTTCCGTGCCGACTTCGCGCGCCACCCGCGTCACTTCATCGGCGAAGATGCGGAGCCGGTCGACCATGTCGTTGATCGTGTTCTTGAGCTCCGAGATCTCACCGCGGACTTCGACCGTGATCTTCTGTGAGAGGTCGCCGTTGGCGACCGCCGTCGTCACCAGCGCGATGTTGCGCACCTGGCTGGTGAGGTTCGCGGCCATGAAGTTCACGTTGTCGGTGAGATCCTTCCACGTGCCGCCGACACCCGGGACGTTCGCTTGGCCGCCGAGGATTCCTTCCGTGCCGACTTCGCGCGCCACGCGCGTCACTTCCGCCGCGAATCCCGAGAGCTGATCGACCATCGTGTTGATCGTGTCCTTCAGCTCGAGCACTTCGCCCTTCGCTTCGACGGTGATCTTGCGCGACAGATCTCCGTTGGCGACGGCCGTCGTGACGAGCGCGATGTTGCGCACCTGATTCGTCAGGTTGGACGCCATCGCGTTCACCGAGTCGGTGAGGTCCTTCCACGTCCCGGCGACGCCCGGCACATTCGCTTGCCCGCCGAGCACGCCTTCGGTGCCGACCTCGCGCGCCACCCGCGTCACTTCACTCGCGAACGAGTTGAGCTGATCGACCATCCGGTTCACCGTCGACCCGATCCGCAGGAACTCGCCCTGCACGAGCTTGCCGTCGATCTCGAGCTCGACCTTCTGCGACAGGTCGCCTTCGGCCACCGCCTGGATCACGCGCGAGACCTCGGAGGTCGGCTGCGCGAGATCGGTGATGAGGTTGTTGATCGCGTCGACCGTCGTCATCCACTGGCCCGCCATGCCAGCGACGGAGATGCGGTCGCTCATCTTGCCTTCGCGGCCCACCGAGGTGCTGACGCGCGAGATCTCGTCAGCCATGCGCGACTGTTTCTGCACGACGCTGTTGAACACGTCGATGATCTCGGCCATCAGCGGATCGCCGTTCGGCATGAGCTCGACGGAGAAGTCGCCGGCGTTCACGGCGCGCAGGCCGGCGAGCAGCCGGTTCAGCGATCGCTCGCGCGACGCCCGCCGCTCGCGGGTCGCGGTATGCTCCGGTACGGGCACCTCGACATCCGACCCGTTTGCCCGCTTGCGAGCCGATTTGCGCGATCCGCGACCGTTGCCGCCGCCGCGCTCTTGGTCTGGTATTTCTTGTTCGAGTTCCGGTTTTTCGCCGACGCCCACTGTCCGCTCCTGCGCGATTGGAGGTGCGATAGGGAGAAGCCCGCCGCGCGCGACGCGGCAGGCGATCAACTGGAGGCACGAGAGTGCGGCCGGCGCGCGATTCCCGCGCCGGTAGGGCGGACGGCGTCCGTCCCGAGTCCGCTATTTCAAGAGTGATGCCGGGCTGGTCAGTGCAACGGAAGGCGGGGGGACGCTTCGCTTACGGGTCAACCCACGTTGCCGCAGCCCCACCCCGCCCCGTCACCCGGGCGCCTGACTCTGCAAGAAGCGGACAGTCGTGACGGCGGTCACTGGACCAACGGCCTAGACGGGCTCGGCTGATCGAGTTTGAAAGCGCTTTTGAAACACAGAGATCACAGAGATCACAGAGGAAGAGATTCGACGCGTCGAGCGCAGTTCACTACAGGCCAGGAGTTTGAAACTGTCGCGAGTGGCGTCTTGCTCAGCTTTCTCTGCGTCTCTGTGATCTCTGTGTTTCAAGTCCGCCGTCTATTTCCCGGCTCGCGCCATGGCAGTCGCGTCGAGCGCCGCCCGAAGCCCGCGGGCGAGCTTGAGGGCGTCATCGTCGCCCCAGAAGTGCATGAACAGCACGTGCGGCTGGTCCATGAGTAGGTGGCTGTGTAGCGCCGTCACGGCGATCCCGTTTGCGCGCAGGGCGCGGATCACCGGATTTACCTCGCTCGGCAGCAGCACGAAGTCACCTGTCGTCACCGCGCGACCGGTTGTCGTCGGCTGGAAGTTGATTGCCGTGGCGACGCCCATCGACGGAGGAATCTCCTCCCCATTTTCGCGAATCGCCTCCGGGCGCGGCACGCTGACCTGATAGACGCCGCCGCTGCCCTTGCCCGCGACACCGAGCGCGCCGGCGACACCGGCGGTATCGAGGTCGAGTCGCAGCGGTGTCACCGCCGGCGGCGGAGCGAGTGGCGTCTTCGTCGTCGAGAGGGCGTCGTGAATCGTGCGTCCGATCGCCTCCGCGTCGCCCTTCCCCATGATGTGCACGTAGACGACGTTCGGCGTCTCGCCGGAGAGATGGTTGTGCACCGCCATCTGCTCGACGCCGCCCTGTTGCAGCCGCGACATCACCGCCGGCAGCTCATCCGGCGTCAAAACGAGGTCTCCCATCGCCAAGGCCTTTCCGTCGCTCGTGCGCTTGAACGCGACCCACGAGCCGAGCGCGAGCGCGGGACGAATTTGCGTACCGGCGACGGAGACCTTCAGGTCGCCGCGCGGAAAGCTGTATTTGTACACGCCGGCC
>Ga0310811_10005057_pt1 | contig 16614 bp, 10 predicted proteins | sample YCmetagenome_FD_207642 | JGI IMG/M metagenome (GOLD analysis project Ga0310811, IMG submission 207642) | Soil microbial communities from experimental microcosm in Duke University, North Carolina, United States - YC | ecosystem: Engineered > Artificial ecosystem > Soil microcosm > Unclassified ...
GGCCCTGTCGACAATCGGGATATCTCCCTTGGCGACGGTCGCCAGCCCGACCGTGACCGCCTGATTGGCGGCGGCGTTCCGGCCGCCCCGGTTCTGCGGCGCCGGTCCAGAATGCGTGAAATACCAAGCGGCGCCGATGACGACCGCGAGCCCAACGCCAATCCCAAGCAGGGTGCGCAGTCGATTCATGGCTTAAAAAGCCTCAAAAGCAGGTCCTTACCCATATACGCAGGAACTGCTCGGAGTCTCCCCCAGCCATGTCGGGGGTGCAAGCGACCGGGTGACCTCTCGAGCCGAGGCCCACCGGTCGCCGCGAGCGTCAGTTGGCTGCCTTGTCGGGCACGTAGAGGGCGTTTCCGCCAGCTTTGAACTTGTCGCTCATCTCCTTCATGCCCTTCTGGGCATAGTCGCGGATGTCCTGAGTGATGCGCATGGAGCAGAACTTCGGCCCGCACATGGAGCAGAAGTGCGCGGTTTTGTGCGCCTCCTTGGGCATTGTTTCGTCATGGAACTTCTCGGCCGTCGCCGGATCGAGCGAGAGGTTGAACTGGTCGCGCCAGCGGAAGTCGAAGCGCGCCTTGGAGAGCGCGTCATCGCGCAGGCGGGCTGCGGGATGGCCCTTGGCGAGGTCGGCAGCGTGGGCGGCGATCTTGTAGGTGATGACACCCACCTTCACATCGTCGCGATCAGGCAGACCGAGATGCTCCTTGGGCGTGACGTAACAGAGCATCGCGGTGCCGAACCAACCGATCATGGCGGCGCCGATCCCCGAGGTGATGTGGTCGTAACCCGGTGCGATATCGGTGACGAGCGGGCCCAAAGTGTAGAACGGCGCCTCGCCGCACTCCTTGAGCTGCTTGTCCATGTTCACCTTGATCTTGTGCATGGGCACGTGGCCCGGCCCCTCGATCATGACCTGGCAGCCCTTGTCCCAGGCGACCTTGGTGAGCTCGCCCAGGGTCTCGAGCTCGGCGAATTGGGCGGCGTCGTTCGCGTCGGCGTTGGAGCCCGGGCGCAGCCCGTCGCCCAACGAGAACGACACGTCGTACTTGCGCATGATGTCGCAAATGTCGCCGAAGTGCTCGTAGAGGAAGCTTTCGCGATGCTCGGTGAGACACCATTGCGCCATCATCGAACCGCCGCGGCTCACAATGCCGGTGACGCGGCTCGCCGTCAGCGGCACGTGCGCGAGCCGAACGCCGGCATGGATGGTGAAGTAATCGACCCCCTGCTCGCACTGCTCGATCAGCGTGTCCCGGAACACCTCCCAGGAGAGCTGGGTCGGATCGCCGCCCACCTTCTCCAGGGCCTGGTAGATCGGCACCGTGCCGATCGGCACCGGTGAATTGCGCACGATCCACTCACGCGTATCGTGGATGTTCCGGCCGGTCGAGAGATCCATCACCGTGTCGGCGCCCCAGCGGATCGCCCACACCATCTTCTCGACCTCCTCCTCCATCGAGGAGGAGACCGCCGAATTGCCGATGTTGGCGTTGATCTTCACCAGGAAATTACGGCCGATGATCATCGGCTCGACTTCGGCGTGGTTGATATTGGCCGGAATGATCGCCCGTCCGGCAGCCACCTCGGCACGCACGAACTCGGGCGTGATGAATTCCGGCAGCGCTGCGCCGAAGCTCTCGCCGTCGGCCAGCCGCTCCTTGGCGAGTTCATGCGCCCGCTTGCGGCCGAGATTTTCGCGGGCGGCGACGTAGATCATCTCCTTGGTGACGATGCCCTGGCGTGCCCATTCGAACTGGGTGATCGGCTTGCCGTCGAGGCCGCGCAGCGGCCGCGGCGTGTTTGGGAAGGGCTGCAGCGCCGCCGTCTTCACGTTGCCGTTGTCGATCGGCTGGATCGGGCGGCCCGTATATTCCTCGACACCGCCACGTGCCAGCACCCAGCCGCGCCGCGTACGCGCCAGACCCTTGCTGACGTCGATCGCGATCGTAGGGTCGGTGTACGGGCCGGTCGTGTCGTAGACCCGGACCTTGGGTTCGGTGGGCTCGGAAAGCGTGATCTCGCGCAGAGGGACGCTGAGCTCGGGCGCCTCCTCCGGCGTGACATAGATCTTCTGCGAGGCCGGCAATGGCCCGGTCGTCACCTTGGGTGTGGCGATGATGTTATCCATGACGAAGGATCTCCTATGACAAGCGACAGAAGGAGATCCGGTGTGTCCTGCAAAGGAAGGCATCCTGTCCCTTCGCCGGCATGACCCGGATCAGGTTCAAAGGGTCACCGCGCTGCCGGCGATCGCGGCCGTCGGTATCTCAGCCCCTTGTCGGGGCCCCCCTTGGACGGGGCCATCCTAGACTGAACCGCGCCGGGAAAAAACCCGGTCATACCCGCCAACCGAAACGGTCCTTGGCAAGGTACCTGGCGTTTATAATATCAGAGCTCGAATATCATGAACGGAGTGTCCGTATGTCCGATCCGCGCGTCAGCTACCAGGAATTCGCAAAAATCGCCCCCGCCGCGCAGGCCGCTTTGCTGGCCATGGGCAAGGCAGTCGAGGAGACCGGGCTCGACAAGCAGCTCATCGAGCTGGTGAAGCTGCGCGTATCGCAGATCAACAACTGCGCCTTCTGCCTGCAGATCCACCTCAACGTCTCGCGCCGGATCGGGGTACCGCAGGAAAAGCTCGACCTCGTCGCCACCTGGGAGGAGGCCGGCATCTTCACGGCTCGCGAGTGCGCGGCGCTCGCCTGGGCCGAGCAACTGGCGCATCTGCCCGGCCATTCGGTTTCCGATCAGGCCTACGCGGCCGCCCGCGAGCACTTCAGCGAAAGCGAGCTGCTGTGGCTCAGCGTCGCCATCGCCAACATCAATGCGTGGAACCGCCTGGGCGCTGCCTTCCGCTTCACGCCACCGATCCCCAGGCAGACCTCGGCGGCGGCCTGACCGTCAGGCGGGCCTGAGCTTCAGGGTGAAGATCGTGCCACCTTCCGGCCGGTTCGCGACAGTCACGCTGCCGTCATGGGCTTCGGCCACGCGGGCGACGATGGCGAGGCCCAGGCCACGGCTATCGCCGCTCGCGCGATCGCGTCGCCAGAAGCGGCGGAAGATCGACTCGCGATCGGCGGTGGGAATCCCTGGACCGTCATCGAGAACCCGTACGCTGCCATCCTTGGTGACCTCGACCTCGATCGACACGCCGGGCGGTGTATGTCGGATGGCATTCTCGATCAGGTTGCGAACGGCGCGGAACAAGGCCTCGGCTTGGCCGCGCACCCACACCGGACCGGCATCGCCGGTCAGCGCAATGGCCTTGGACATCTCGACTGCCAGCGGCGCCATGAAGCTCACTGCGTCGGCACAGACCGCCTGGAGATCGGCCTTCGCCTCGGTGCCCACGATGAAGGCCTCGAGCTCCGCGATGTCGAGCACCTGATTGACCGTGCGCGTCATGCTGACGAGATCGGCGCGCAGCGCGTCTCGCGTCGGGCCGGGCTCGAGCGAGTCGACGCGGGCGCGTACGATGGAAAGCGGCGTGCGCAACTCGTGGGCCATGTCGGCGGTGAAATCGCGCTGTGCGAGAAAACCCGATTCGAGTCGGTCGAGGGCCTGGTTCATCGCGTGAACCAACGGCACGATCTCCTTGGGCAGAGACTGCTCGGGCAGTCTCAACTCGGTGCGCTGCGGTCCGATCGACGCTGCCGTCGTCGAGGCCGCGCGGACCGGCGCCAATGCCCGACGGAAGATCAAGATGTCGATCAGCAGCAGGATCAGCAGGATCGGAAAGGTGATCCACGCAACCCGTGGAAAGAATGAGCGCACGACATCGTCAATGATCACGTCGCGGTGCGCGAGATCCTGTGCGACCTGGATCGAGTAGAGCTTTTCGCCGATCGGCTGAATGACCGTGACGCCGAACAACGTCGAACCGGTCTTGCTGTACCGGGTGGTCCATTCGCTGACCGACCGCTCGCTGGGAGCAAACAGCGCCTTGCCGTCGGCGCGCGAGGTGAAAAGCACATGGTCCTCCGCATCCAGGACGGCGAAGGCATAGAGGCCGTAGTCGGAGGAATAGAGCGGCCGGGCATCGGCCGGAATGTCGAGAGTAAGCTCGCCGTCGGCCTGCGGATGCAAGTAGCTACGGATGGTCAGCGCCTCTCCGCGCAGCGCGTCGCGCAGCAGGGTGTTTGCGGCCTGATTCAGCAGCCAATAGAGCGCCAGAGGCATCAGGATCGAAGTTGCGGCCAGCGCCAGGATATGCAGCGCAACGATGCGCGTGATGATCGAATGGAAGCGGATCATGGCGACCGCCTCGACTGGGGAGAGCCGCCGATCATCGGTGCCCCTAGGATTTTTCCTCGACCATCAGGTAGCCGACGCCGCGCACGGTATGGATCTTGGTCGTGGCGCCGGCATCGCTCAGCATCTTGCGCAGGCGGTGGACGTAGACTTCGACGGCGTTCGACCCGACTTCGCCGGAGAGGCCGAAAAGATGGTCCTCCAACAGCCGCTTGGGCGCGACATTGCCGCCGCGGCGCAGGAAGATCTCCAGCACGGCGGTCTCGCGCGCGGGAAAGGCATGCGCCATGCCGCCGATGAACACCTGTCGCCCTTCGGTGTCGAGCGACACGTTGCCGAACGTGAGCTTGCGGCCCAGAAGATTGCCCGGCCGTCGCAGCAGCGCCTGGAGGCGTGCGACCAGCTCTTCCATCGCGAAAGGCTTGGGAAGATAGTCGTCCGCGCCCTCGCGGAGGCCTGTGACGCGGTCGGTCACTCCGTCGCGAGCGGTCAGGACGAGAACCGGCGTCGCGTCGCCCTTGCGCCTCATCTCACGCAGCAAGGTGAGCCCGTCTTCGTCGGGCAGGCCGAGATCGAGCACGACGGCAACGTACTTCATGGCGGCGAGCGCCAGCCGCGCGTCGGCGACGGTACCGACTGCATCCGCAGCCAAGCTATTTTGCGCCAGACCCTTGACCAGGAGCGGCACAAGCTGCGGATTATCCTCGACAAGAAGCACTCTCATGGGTGCGCGATCATTCTGCTGCCCGTCTGATTGCCACTGTAGCACGCGGTCCGCGAGCCTGTCCGTCAGGTAGACGTAATACCAAGAGGCTAGACCAGTGCCATCGTTCCCTTTCGAACGCGTTCCTTATGTCCATCGTCGCCTCCCCCCCGGCTGAACGCACGAAGCGCAACCGTCTTTGGATTGCGGGCGGCGGCGCTATCGCCGTCGTGGTGGCCGTGATCGCCTTCTGGGCGCTCGACAGCGGTTCAGGCAACGCCGTCAGCCGGCCCGACAAGGTGGCGCAGGATTCCGACGGAGCCTTCTCCCCAAGCGAGTCACAATGGGCCGGCCTCAAGGTCACGACGGTTCGCCAAGTAGCATTCCGTGACGAGCGCGTGACAGACGGCAAGATCGCGATCAACGAGGAGACGACGACACCTGTCTTCTCGCCCTACTCCGGCCGCGTCAGCCGCCTGATCGCCAAGCCGGGCGACCATGTTGAGCGCGGCCAGCCGTTGTTTGCCATCGAGGCGACCGAGTTCGTTCAGGGCCAGAATGACCTCGTTACCGCGGTTGCGGGCGTCGAGAAGGCGAAGTCGAGGCTCGAGCTCGCCAAGACCACCGAGAAGCGTCAACGCGAGCTGCTGGCGATCAAGGGCGGCGCGCTCAAGGATCTCGAGCAGGCGCAGTCCGATCTGATCAACGCTCAGGGCGACATGCGGTCGGCCGAGATCACCCTTGCCGCGGCCCGCAATCGCCTTCGCATCCTCGGCCGATCGGACGAGGAGATCGCGCGCCTGGAGAAGATCGACCGCATCGGCGCCGAGACCATTGTCTCCGCGCCGATCGAGGGAACCGTCATTCAACGCAAGGTCGGCCTGGGGCAGTATATCAACACTGGCGCGAGCGACCCGGTCTTCACCGTAGGCGACCTCAACACCATCTGGCTGATCGCGAACGTGCGCGAGTCCGATGCGCCGCTGATGAAGGTCGGCGCCCCGGTCGAGGTGTCCGTGCTGGCCTATCCGGGTCGCATCTTCAACGCCAAGCTCTCCTACGTGGCGCCGGCGCTCGATCCCAACACGCGTCGTCTGCCGGTGCGCGCGGTGATCCAGAATCCGGGCCGTGAACTCCTGCCGGAAATGTTCGCGATGTTCCGCATCGTCGCCGGCCAGAGTCGATTGACGCCGGCGGTGCCGCAGGACGCGGTGATCTACGAAGGTGCGCAAGCGCGCGTCTGGGTCGCGCGGCCGGCCGACAAGAAGGTCGTGAGCCGTCCGATCGAGGTCGGCGGCACCGAGAACGGCCAGGTCGAAGTGCGCAAGGGTCTGTCGGTCGGTGAATCGGTGGTGACGAGCGGCACGTTGTTCATCGACCGTGCGGCAGCACGCGACTGATCGTCCAAACCGCCGGTCGCCATGAAAGCCATCATCGCCGCCGCGCTCAAGCAGCGCATCCTGGTCGTCATCCTGGCCGTCGTGCTGATGGTGGGCGGGCTGTTCGCCTACGGGCAGCTCAACATCGAGGCCTATCCCGATCCGGTGCCGCCGCTGGTCGACATCATCACTCAAAACCCCGGCCAGTCGTCCGAGGAGATCGAGCGCTACATCACGATCCCGATCGAGATCCAGATGGCGGGCATCCCCTACGTCAAGGCGATCCGCACCATCTCATTGTTCGGCCTCTCCGACGTGAAGGTGCAGTTCACCTATGACCTCACCTACGAGCAGGCGGCTCAATACGTCATCAATCGGCTGAGCCAACTCCCGCCGATGCCCAATGGCGTACAGCCACAGCTTTCGCCCACCAGCCCGATCGGCGAGATCTATCGCTACCGCGTCGTCGGCCCGCCGGGCTACACGGTGACCGACCTCAAGACCGTCCAGGACTGGATCCTGCAGCGCCGTTTCAAGGCGATTCCCGGTGTCATCGACGTCACAGGATGGGGTGGCAAGACCAAGACCTATGACATCACGGTGGACCTCGCTCGACTGCAGGCCTACGGCCTCACGCTGAAGCAGGTGCTCGATGGCCTGAACAACGCCAACATCAACGTCGGCGCCAACACCGTGAACATCGGTCCGCAGTCGGCGATCGTGCGCTCGGTGGGCCAGATCCGCTCGATGGACGACATCCGCAAGACCATGCTGGCGGCGCCCAACGGCGCGCCTGTGCTGGTGTCGGATGTGGCGACGGTGACGGTCGGTCATGAACCGCGACTCGGCATTGCCGGCCAGAACAGTGACGACGACATCGTGCAAGGCATCGTGCTGATGCGCCGCGGCGCGCAGACGTTGCCGACCCTGCAAGGCGTGCTGGCCGAGGTCGACAAGATCAATTCGTCGGGCGTCCTGCCGCCTGGCGTGCGCATCGTGCGGATCTACGACCGCAGCCGGTTGGTCGACGTGACCACGCACACAGTGCTGCACAACATGGTCGCGGGCGTCGCGCTCATCTTCCTGATCCAATGGCTGTTCCTGGGCGACTTGCGCAGCGCCCTGATCGTGTCGGCCACCATTCCCTTCGCCCTTCTGTTCGCGGTGACGATCCTGGTGCTGAGCGGCGAATCGGCGAACCTCCTCTCGATGGGCGCGATCGACTTCGGCATCATCGTCGATGCCACCGTCATCATGGTCGAGAACATCTTCCGCCACCTGTCGCAGGTGCGCGCCGGCGCGGGTCAGGGGCTGCGGTCGGCGGTACCCGTCCCGACAGGCCTCACCGGCAAGCTCGCCGTGATCTTCACCGCCTCGACCGAGGTCACGAAGGCGATCTTCTTTGCCGCCACCATCATCATTGCGGGCTTCATGCCGCTCTTCACCCTGTCGGGTGTGGAGGGCCACATCTTCGGGCCGATGGCGAGGACCTATGCCTATGCCCTGTCGGGCGGGCTGCTGGCGACCTTCACCGTCTCGCCGGCCTTGTCGGCCTTGCTGCTGCCCGAAACAGTGGCCCATGCCGAGACGCGCGTGGTCCGGATGCTGGCCCGCTTCTATGGCCGCGTCAGAGACCTCGTCCTAGACCGGCCGCGCACGACCATTTTCGCCGGGCTGGGAGCAGGTGCGTTGGCGGTGCTGGTGGCCAGCACGATTGGCCTCGAGTTCCTGCCCAAGCTCGAGGAAGGCAACATGTGGATCCGCGCCACGATGCCATCCTCGATCTCGCTCGAGACCGGCAACGACTACGCCAATCGCATGCGCAAGCTGATCGCGAGCTTTCCCGAGACGGAGACCGTGATCTCCCAGCACGGTCGCCCCGACGACGGCACCGATTCCACCGGCTTCTTCAACGCCGAGTTCTTCGTGCCGCTGAAGCCGCCCGATCAATGGCGCAAGGGCGTCGACAAGGAAGCGCTGGTCGCCGAGATGAACGAGGCGCTGGAGAAGGCCTTTCCCGGCGTAGAGTTCAATTTCTCGCAGTACATCCAGGACAACGTCGAAGAAGCGGCCTCGGGCGTGAAGGGCGAGAACTCGGTCAAGGTCTTCGGCAACGACCTCGAAACGCTGGCCAAGGTGGCCGACGAGATAAAGGCTGCGATGGAAACGGTGCCCGGCGTCACCGACCTGTCGGTCTTCGCCTCGCTGGGGCAACCGACCATCCGCATCGATATCGATCGCAGCAAGGCCGCCCGCTACGGCCTCGCCCCCGGCGACATCAACGCCACGGTGCAGGCAGCGGTCGGCGGCCAGGCGGCAGGCGATCTCTATGAGAACGGCAGCGACCGACACTTCCCGATGGTCGTGCGCCTGGCACCGCGCTATCGCCAGAGCCTCGAGGCGATCCGCAGCATCCCAATCGGCGTGCAAGGCCCCAACGGCGTCACCCAGGTGCCTTTGTCGGAAGTGGCGACAGTGCAGCTCGTCTCGGGCGCGTTCTACATCTACCGCGAGCAGCAGCAGCGTTATGTCCCGGTCAAGTTCAGCGTGCGCGGCCGCGACCTCGGCAGCGCGGTTCTCGAGGCCCAACAGCGCGTGATGGATCGGGTAAAAATTCCCGGCGGCTACCACATCGAATGGGTGGGCGAGTTCGGCAACCTCAAGGCCGCCCTGCACCGGCTGGCGATCGCCGTGCCGATCGCGATCTCGCTGATCCTGCTGCTGCTCTATGTCAGCTTCGGCAGCGTGCGCGACATGCTGCTGGCCGGCAGCGCCATTCCCATGGCCTTGACCGGCGGCCTGCTGTCGCTGTTCGTCTTCGGCATGCCGTTCAGCATCTCCGCCGCCATCGGCTTTGTCGCCCTGTTCGGCATCGCGGCGATGAACGGCATCATGGTGCTGTCCTGCTACAACCGCCTGGTCGATTCGGGACTCGATCGCCCAAATGCGCTGCGACAGACCTGCGAACAGCAGATGCGTCCGGTGCTGATGACCTGCGTGGCGGCGTGCGTGGGCCTCCTGCCGGCCGCTTTCTCGACCGCGATCGGAAGCCAGGTCCAGCGGCCGCTGGCGGTCGTCATCGTGGGCGGCACGCTGCTTGCCCCCTTCCTGTTCCTGACCGTGCTGCCAGCGGCGATCGGCCTCTTCTCGCGCCGCCAGCCCAGGATCGACGTGCCTGCGCCCATCGATATCGAGGCGCCGTGATGAGGCCTGGTGTCCCTTTTCTTGCCGGCGCGGCTCTTTGCGCGGCGCTCTCCGGCTGCATGGTGGGGCCCGATTTCAAGCGCCCGGCGCCGCCGAAGACGGAAGCCTATCTTTCGTCCGATCCGCCGACCGATCTCGTTGCGGGCGGAATCCCCGGCAGCGAGGCGCAGACCCTGGTGCGCGGCATGGATATTCCCGGCCAGTGGTGGCGGGTGTTCCAGTCGGCGCCGCTCAACGGCCTGATCGAAAGCGCGTTGCGCGCCAATCCGGACGTGCAGGCGGCAGCGGCCGGCCTCAAGGTGGCGCAGGAGAATGCGCGCGCCCAGCGCGCCACGCTTTTCCCCACGATCCAGGCGAACTTCGGTGCGTCGCAGAACCAGACGCCCGACAGCCTGTCGCCCGCGACAGCGTCGGGCGCGACGATCTTCGGGCTGTTCACGGCCGGCCTTACCCTTACCTATGCGCTTGATCTGTGGGGCGGCAACCGGCGCCAGAACGAATCGCTCGATGCGCTCGCCGAGGCGCAATGCTTCCAGCTCGAAGGCGCCTATCTTTCGCTCGCCTCGAACGTCGTGGCCGCCGCGGTACAGGAAGCCTCACTGCGCGCCCAGATCGATGCCACCCAACGCATCATCGCCGCGCAACAGACGACGCTCGGCATCTTGCGTGGGCAGGCGAACCTTGGCGCCATTCCCGGCGGCGATGTCGCGACCCAGCAGGCCGCTCTCGCCCAGGCCGAAGCGACTCTGCCGCCGTTGCAGAAGGCGTTGGAGCAGCAACGCAATCTGATCGCCACCCTGACCGGCCGCCTGCCGAGCGACGACGTCGCCGCACGCTTTCGCCTCGAAGACCTCACCTTGCCGCACGACCTTCCGCTCAGCCTGCCCTCTCGACTCGTCGAGCAACGGCCTGACGTGCGCGCTGCCGAGTCCAACCTCCATTCGGCGAGCGCCCTGGTCGGCGTCGCGGTCGCCAATCAGTTTCCTCAGATCACCCTCACCACGAATATCAACACGCAGTCGCTCACCACCGACACCTTGTTCGGGCCCGGCCTCACCGGGATGGCGGTCGGCGCGAGCGCCCTGCAGACCATCCTAGACGGCGGCGCGCTGGCGGCGAAGAAGCGCGCGGCCAAAGCGGGCCTCGAGCAGGCCGATGCGCAATATCGCTCGGTCGTTCTCACGGCTTTCCGCAATGTCGCCGACTCGCTGCGGGCGCTGCAGTACGATGCCATCACGCTCAAGGCCTCCGTCGATGCCGAGCAGGCCGCGGCCACCAGCCTCGATATCGCGCAGCGCCGGCTCGCACTCGGCGACACGACCTACGTGACCGTGCTGCTGGCGCAGCTCACCTATCAGCAGACGCTGCTCAATCGCGTCCAGGCACAGGCGGCGCGTTTCACCAACACGGCGGCCTTGTTCCAGGCTCTGGGCGGCGGCTGGTGGAACCGCGCCCCGGGACCCGAGGAGCAGGCGCGCCGCCTGCGCTGTCGCCCGCCGGCACGCGCCGATCGCGTTGCACAAGAGGTGAAAACGCAGCAGTAGTGCTGCAGCAGAAACTATGCATTAGCTGGCGACCAAGGGAGGCAATCCAGGGTCACCATGCAAGCCGTTGTGGGCGCCGCGTTGCAGCAGCGTGTCTTGGTGCTGATCCTCGCGGCCGCGCTGATTGCCGCCGGCCTGTTCGCTTACAAGCGGCTGAACATCGAGGCCTATCCCGATCCCGTGCCGCCACTGGTCGAGATCGTGACCCAGAATCCCGGCCAGTCGTCGGAAGAGATCGAACGCTACATCACGATCCCGATCGAAGTGCAGATGTCGGGGCTGCCGTATGTGACCACGGTGCGCACGATCTCGCTGGTCGGATTGTCGGATGTGAAGGTGCAGTTCACCTACGATGTCAGTTACCGCGAGGCCTCGCAGCTGGTCATCAATCGGCTGAGCCAGCTCGGCAACCTGCCCGGCAATGCACAGCCGCAACTGTCGCCGACCAGCCCGATCGGCGAGATCTACCGCTATCGTTTGGTGGGGCCGCCGGGTTATTCCGTGACGGACCTGAAGACGATCCAGGACTGGATCCTGGAGCGCCGCTTCAAGGCGGTGCCGGGCGTAATCGATGTCACCGGCTGGGGCGGCAAGCTAAAGACCTACGACATTACCGTCGATTTCGACCGGCTGCTCGCCTACGGGCTGACGCTGAAGCAGGTGCTCGATGCCCTGAATGGCGCCAATGTCAATGTCGGCGCCAACACGGTCAATCTCGGCCCGCAATCGGCGGTGATCCGCAGCGTCGGCCAGATCCGCTCGATGCGCGACATCGAGCACACCATGCTGGCCATCCGCAAGGGCGCGCCGGTGCTCATCGGCGACATCGCGACAGTGTCGGTAGGCTTCGAGCCGCGCCTTGGCATCGCGGGCCAGGACGGCGACGATGACATCATCCAGGGCATCGTGCTGATGCGGCGCGGCGCGGAGACCTTGCCGACGCTTACCGCCGTGGAGCGCGAGGTCGAGCGTATCAACCGGTCGGACCTGCTGCCGCCAGGCGTGCGAATCGTGCGGATCTATGACAGGCGGGTGCTCGTCGACGTGACCACCCGCACTGTCCTGCACAACATGGTGATGGGCGTCGCCCTCATCTTCCTGATCCAGTGGCTCTTCCTGGGCGATCTGCGCAGCGCGCTGATCGTGGCCGCGACCATTCCCTTCGCGCTGCTGTTTGCCGTCACGATCCTGGTGCTGAATGGCGAGTCGGCGAACCTGCTGTCGATGGGCGCGATCGATTTCGGCATCATTGTCGATGCCACGGTCATCATGATGGAGAATATTTTTAGACATCTGGCCGAGGCCGGCGCCGGCCATCGATCGTCCGCCGTCGAGCCGCCGCGCGGTTTTACCGGCAAGCTCGGCATCATTTTCACCGCTTCGGGCGAGGTCACGCGGGCGATCTTCTTTGCCGCCACGATCATCATCGCCGGCTTCCTTCCGTTGTTCACGCTTTCGGGCGTCGAGGGCCACATCTTCGGACCGATGGCCAAGACCTACGCCTACGCGCTGTCGGGTGGCCTGCTCGCCACCTTCACCGTGTCGCCCGCACTGGCCGCCGTGCTGCTGCCCGAGAAGGTCGCGGAGACCGAAACGGCGATCGTCCGCTTCCTGAGGCGCAGCTATCGGCCGATCATCGGCATGGTGATCGACCGTCGCAGCCTTGTCATCGGCGCCGGCGCCGGTCTCGCAACGATCGCCGCGTTCGCCGCGAGCACGGTCGGCCTGGAATTCCTGCCCAAGCTCGAGGAAGGCAACATCTGGATGCGCGCCACCATGCCAGCCTCGGTATCGCTCGAGGAAGGCAACGTCTACGTCAACAAGATGCGCGCGGTGATGAAAAGCTTCCCCGAGGTCGTGACGGTGGTTTCCCAGAACGGGCGTCCCGACGACGGCACCGATCCCGACGGCTTCTCCAACGGCGAGTTCTTCGTGCCGCTGAAGCCAATGGAGCAATGGCGCAAGGGTCTCGACAAGGAGACGTTGATCGCGCAGATGTCCGACGCCTTGCGGAAAGCGGTGCCGGGCGTGAACTATGCCTTTTCGCAGTATATCCAGGACAACGTCCAGGAAGCCGCGTCGGGCATCGATGCCGAGAACGCCATCAAGATTATCGGCACCGACCTCGACCGGCTGCACACGCTTTCCGGAGAGATCCGGAGAGTGCTGGAGAAAGTCCCTGGCATCACCGACATTGCTGTGCCCCCTCTCGTCGGGCAGCCGACCATCCGCATCGATATCGACCGCGACCGGGCGGCACGCTATGGCCTCTCGCCCGGCGACATCAATGCCACCATCCAGGCCGCCGTCGGCGGACAGGCGGCCGGCGATCTCTACGAGATGGGCAGCGATCGGCACTTCCCCATGAAGGTGCGGCTGGCGCCGCAGTATCGCCAGAACATGGAATCGCTGCATCGGCTCACCGTTGGCACGCAAGCCGATGGCGCCGTCACGCAGGTGCCCTTGGGCGAAGTGGCGGAGATCGGACTGGCATCCGGCGCCTTCTATATCTACCGCGAGCAGCAGGAACGGTTCGTACCGGTGAAGTTCAGCGTCCGCGGTCGCGATCTCGGGTCGGCCGTGCTGGAGGCGCAGGAGCGCGTCGCCCGAGAAGTGCCGCTGCCAAGCGGCTATCGGCTCGAATGGGCCGGCGACTTCGAGAATTTCCAGAAGGCCATCGACCGGTTGGCCATCGCCGTGCCGATCGCCATCGCGCTCATCCTGCTGCTGCTTTACGTCAACTTCGGATCGCTCGCCGACACGTTGCTGGCCGGCAGCGCCATTCCCATGGCCCTGATCGGCGGCATCCTGTCGCTGTGGCTGGCTGGCATGCCGTTCAGCATCTCCGCCGCCATCGGCTTCGTTGCGCTGTTCGGCATCGCGGCCATGAACGGGATCATGGTGGTCGGCTGCTTCAACCGCCTGACCGAGACTGGCGTCGAACGTTGGGAAGCGGTCCGACGGACCTGCGAGCTGCAGATGCGACCGGTGTTGATGACCTGTGTGGCGGCGTGCGTGGGTCTCCTGCCGGCCGCCTTCTCGACCGCCATCGGCAGCCAGGTTCAGCGCCCACTCGCCATCGTGGTCGTGGGCGGCATGTTGCTGTCGCCAGTGCTGTTTCTCACTGTGCTGCCTGCCGCCGTCGGCGTCTTCTCTCGCCGACGCGTTGCGGCTACACCTGAGATGTGAGCAGAGACGAATTCATCGACCTTGGCGACCGGACGCTGCGCGTGCGCCGTCTGGCGCCGCAACGCCACGACGGACTCGATCGCACGACGCTCGTCTTCCTGCACGAGGGACTGGGCTGCATCGAGATGTGGCGCGACTTCCCGCAGAAGCTTTGCGACGCCACGATGTGCGCCGGCCTGATCTACGATCGCACGGCCTACGGCAAATCCAGCCCCTGGCCGTCCGATCCGGGCGTCCGCTACATGGAAATCGAGGCCGACATCGTCCTGCCCAAGCTGCTGGCCGCGACCGGAGTCGAGGATTGCGTGCTGGTAGGCCACAGCGACGGCGGCACCATCGCCCTCAACTACGCCGCCGCCGATCCCGAGCCGTTGCGCGCCGTCGCCACGCTGGCCGCCCATGCGATCAACGAGCCGATCTGCGTCGAGAGGATCGTGGAGGCGAAGGCCGCTTTCGCCTCCGGCGACTTGCGCCAGCGGTTGGCAAAATACCATGGCGACAACGTCGACCGCGCCTTCCATCTTTGGGCAGACGCGTGGGCCGCACCCGGGTTCGAGCCCATGGACGCGAACGGGCGACTGCCCGGCGTGCAGGTCCCGACACAGGCCATCCAGGGCGAGGACGACGAATACGGCACCGAGCTGCAGCTTGGCATCATCGCCGGCAAGGTCGGCGGCTACTGCGAGACACGGCTGGTGCCGGATTGCGGTCACAGCCCGCACCTTCAACAGCCGGCGTATGTGCTCGCCGAAATGAGCCGCTTCATCGCACCCTTGGCGCTGGCGGGCTGACGCTTCACCTTCGGTGAAGCTTGCGTTGCAGTCACCGGACTTGACGATGGCGCTACCGGCCTTCTTCCATGCAAGAGAGAAGGAAGAGGAGGAAGCGCATGGAGACCCCGAGCAAGGTCCGGACCGCCTACGACCTGCCGCCGCCTTCGTTCGATACAAATCTGGTCTCGGTGGCCAAGGGCACACCCGGCGGCGAACTGCTGCGGCGCTACTGGCAGCCCGTGGCGCTTGCATCAGAGGTCGGCGATCTTCCGCTGCAGATCCGTGCGCTGGGCGAGGACCTGATCCTGTTCCGGACTCCGTCAGGGCGGTTTGGCCTGATGCATCCGCGCTGTGCCCATCGCGGCACGACATTGCTCTATGGCAAGGTCGAGGAGCGCGGTATCCGCTGCTGCTATCACGGCTGGCTGTTCGACACCGACGGTCGCTGCCTGGAGCAGCCCTGCGAGCCCAAGGGCGGGCTCAATCGCGACCATGTCCGCCAGCCGTCCTATCCGGTGGAAGAGCGCTACGGACTGGTCTTCGCCTACATGGGCCCCATCGACCGCAAGCCTGCGTTGCCGCGTTACGATGTGCTGGAGGATCTCGGCGAGACGCACAAGATCGTCACCGACGGCAGCAGCATCGGATCGGGCGGGCCGGAGCGCATGCCCTGCAACTGGTTCCAGACCCACGAGAACGTGATGGATCCATTGCACGTGTTCGTGCTGCACAGCACGTTCAGCACGCAGCAGTTCAACGACATGATGGCGGTGCCGCCCGAGATCTCGTTCGACCTCACGCCCTACGGCATGTACTCGGTCCAGCTCCGCACCTTCGCCGACGGCTCCCGGCTGCGCCGGCTAACCGAGCTTGTCATGCCCAACATCCGCATCGTCGCCGATCCGTTCCTCAGGACCTTCACCAAGAGCAACAACGTCGCCTGGACGCTGCCTATCGACGACACCAACACGCGGATATTCACGGTCTTCGCCTTTCCCAAGAACGAACCGGTGCCGCGCTTCAACCGCAATCCGATGTATGGCGGCAAGACCTGGTTCGAGCTCGACGCCGAAGGCCACCAGCGCTTCCCAGGCGATTACGAAGCCCAGGTCGGCCAAGGCGAGATCACCTGGCATTCCGAGGAACATCTCGCCAGCAGCGATCGCGGCGTGGCGATGTTCCGTCGTCTCTATCGCGAAGCCGTGCAGGCCGTGGTCGACGGCCACGATCCGATCGGCGCGTCCGCCGGTGAAAACATGCTGGTGCAAGTCCGCGCCGGCAACTACCTGATACCGATGGCGAGCGCCGCCAGCGACTGAACCTGGCGGCTGGACAACGCCGTGGGATCGCGATCGGTCAGAGTCGCCGCAGCTCGCTGGTCGCCGCCCAATTGAGTTCGGACACGGTCGGGCAGCGCGCCTGGGCGAGTTGGAACTGCTCGCGCGCTAGCTGACGTTCGCCGCGGCGCAATGCGTCCATGCCGATGAAGAAGGCCGAGGGGCATTTGCCGTTGGTGCGCTTGGCTGAGTCATCCGATTCGGCCACGACTTCAAGTTGGCCGGGCGTCA
>Ga0310811_10005060_pt1 | contig 16611 bp, 25 predicted proteins | sample YCmetagenome_FD_207642 | JGI IMG/M metagenome (GOLD analysis project Ga0310811, IMG submission 207642) | Soil microbial communities from experimental microcosm in Duke University, North Carolina, United States - YC | ecosystem: Engineered > Artificial ecosystem > Soil microcosm > Unclassified ...
GTGTGGTGGCGTCGCAGCAGGTGATCGATCTGTTCCTCGAGGAAGAGTCGCAGCATCTGGCGATGCTGATTGATTTTATTGGCAAGCCGGTGTCGTTGCAGGTGGAGTCGAATTTGAGTCAGGAGCAATACGATATTGTTTTGATGTAGGGTTTACCCTGAATCATCCCGGATCACCCGTCACCCGCCAAAGCCTTATCCAGCAAGGCTTCCATTTTTTCGACGAATTTTCCCGTATCATTCCGGATCACCTAAACGCACCGTTTTTGGGTAGCTAGATGGGTAGCTAGAAACGCTATTGTTCCGGAGTGACGCCTCATATGGCCAAGATCGAGTCCAAGCTGCTGACCGACATTCAACTGCGTAAGTGGATACGCGCGGGTGCGCCGATCGCCAAGTCGGACGGTGGAGGCCTCACGTTCACACTATCAGCGGCGGGCGCCTCGGCATGGGTCCTGCGCTATCGACACGGCGGCCGTCGCCAAGAGGTAACGCTCGGACGCTATCCAGACATGACGCTCGCAGCTGCGCGCACGGCGGCCGCCAAGCGGCGCGTGGGTGTCGTCGACGGCATCAACCCCGCCGACGAGGTCCGCAAGGTCAAGGCGCGCAAAGATTGGACTGTCCGGCAGCTCATCAAAGACTATCGCGAGAAGGTGCTCGCAACCCTGGCCGACAGCACACAGCGCACCTATGGCCGCAATCTCACACGCATCGCGAACGGCATGGGCGCGATGTCGGTCCAGTCGGTGGGTTCAGGAGACATCGTCGCCGAGATTGAGCGGCACGACTTGGGCTGGGTCGAGGCCTTCACGTTATGGTGCGTTTTGCGCGCGATCTTCAAACACGCGGCCGGCAAAAAGGTGATCATCGCCAGTCCGTGCGCCGGCATCTAGCTCGAGGCGATCATTGGCAAGCGACCGGAGGTGCGCAAGCGCCTGATGCTGACCGATGCCGAGATCGGCGTGCTGATGAACGCGACGATGAACACCGAAAACCTGCTGTCGGTGCGCATCCTTCTCGCCACTGGCGTGCGTGTCTCTGAGCTGTTCACCGCGCTGCGCGAGCACGTCTATCTTGACGAGGCGCGCTGGCATATCCCAAAGAGCAAGACCGGTCCGGAGATGGACATTCCGCTTGCTGCGACCGTGGTCGACTGGTTTCGCCAGCTCGACGAACTCGCCGGCGAATCGGGCTACGTACTCCCTGCCCGATTGCGCACGCGCTTTGAGCGCCTCGACGGCGACGCGCACGTGTCGAAGGATGCGATCCGCGAGGCCATCGATTTCTGGATCGACAATCACGAGCCCAAGATCCGCCGGTTCACGCCTCACGACTTGCGCAGCACGATGAAAAGCCACATGCGCAAACTCGGCGTGCCACGCGACATCAGTGAGATGTGTTTGAACCACAAACTCGCCGGCGTTGAAGGTATTTACGACCAGCACACGTATTACGACGAGCGCCGGCGCGCGCTCGAGCTTTGGGCAAGCTTCATCGGGGCATGCCAGGCGGGCGAGAAATGGAATGTGACGCCGATGAAAAAAACAGCATGACAGAAGACATCATGAAAAAACACATCACAAATTTTTCACCAGCCGAGTACTTCGGTTGCGAAGGTAGCCCTCCGCAGACCGGGCCTTGGGCGAAATGGTTTTCCGGCGAAGACTTATTGCTAGGCGAGGCGTTTGGCGAATTCCTGTGGTGGCACCTCTGCGAAATCATGCTTCTGTTTCGGGACATGAACGCCGCACACAATCCGAGTAGCGTCGCCACGGCGGAGGCGTTCGAAGCAAAGTTGAATAGCTACCTGTCTTTGGCAGAAAGCCATCTCGGGGGTTCTTTGAGGCTTGTAAATCTGTTCGAATTCGATAGCGATATGTTGGAGGCGCCAGGCGTGGGCGTCCGAACCCAAGTCATGCTGCTGCTTGCATATGGCGTTTGGTGCGCTGACCGAATAATCGACGCATTGCGCTCTAGCGATGCTCAAACTGCGGCGTTCGCGTCGTCGAACGCCTTTCGTGCGCTTGAGCTCGTTCACGAGTACCGAGAAGATTTCCCCGAGGTCAAAGCGAGGGCCGAGAGCAAAAAACAGAGCGAAAGAGCCAGAGCGCGCCACGCTAAAGATCCGAAGCAAAAGGATAAAGCTTTCGTGCGCGAGTGCTGGGAAAGGTGGCAAGAATCACGCGGTGATTACAAGAGCAAGGCCGCTTTCGCGCTAGCGATGCTTGATAAGTGCGAGCATTTGGAAAGTCCTAAACAGATTGAGGACTGGTGCCGCGCCTGGGAGAAAGAAAAGCGGAGGGCTGCCGGCATACTGCGCATTGTCCCGGCATCCTGAGAGGGATGCCGCTAACTGCGGAGTGTGCCGGTATAAAGGTTTTGCCGGCTTAAATTGATCAATAGTCTTCGTGTTGCCCGCTCATCTTGAATCAGCGCGGCGCAACACTAGACGGGCAGTGTCGCGCCGCGCTCCACGGAGTGACATATGACTGCCAACCTTCCCAAGGCACTTGCCAATTTCGACACGTTGCCGGATTCCGCGCATATCGACGTGCGCGCCGTCGCGGGCCTGTTCGGCTGTTCCGTTCCCACTGTCTACCGCCGCGCGCGCGCAAAGCAGATTCCTGCGCCGCGCAAGTTCGGTTCGAGCACTCGCTGGAATGTCGGTGAGATCCGCGGCGCTCTGATGCCGGAGGCCGCATAAATGACGGACGAAAAAAAGGCCGACCCGCAGGCCAGCCAGAAAAATGCCAAAGCAAGCGCGCATGCTAACACCTCCCCGGCATCGAGCACATCGTTTATCGACCTTCGGAAAAGCGACTCTGAGCGCTTGCGCATCACTATCAGCGAGTACCGCGGCCGCACGCTCGTCGATCTGCGCGTCTGGTACTCGACCGAATCCGGCGAATTCAAGCCCGGTCGTGCCGGCGTATCGCTTCGCCCCGATCAAGTTCCGGAGATCGTCCAAGGCTTGATGCTGGCTGCACGCGCGATCGATCCGAAGGGGGTCGCGTAATGTTGCCTATCGCACTGTGTCGCGCCGAAAATGATGGCTTGATTAATCACCCTACGGGTGATATTGTTCGAAGCACAGGGCTATGCATTTCGCTGTGCCCAACATTCCGAAAGGAGCCCTCCATGAAGCCGCAGCTTCGCGTTTCCGCACGCCCATACGAGACAATTTCGAATGAAATATCAGCCACCCAGCAGCGAAACGCTGCGCCGACTGAAGGAGCGCCTTGGGTACACCAACGGACAGATGGCGGACCTGTTCGGGGTATCAACCGGAAGGCAGTTTCACAAGTACCTGTCGGACGAGGACAAGCGCGAGATGGGATTCCACGTGCTGATGTACGGCGCCATCCAACTGGCCTTGATGGCCGGCCCGGTAACGAACATCGAGCAGGTATTCGACGCGGCTCGCTCGATCGGTGCAATGATCGAGATGCAGTAACCACTGCGGGCCACACGTCCGCATCTCTCCCGCATAGCCTCACCGCACTCGTCAACCGCGCGTTGCACGATGCTTCGCTGGCATCGACACCCAACGCCGCAATCGACCTTCTAGCCGATGCCCTGCTGGCACTGGCCGTGCTCGCTCATCCGGCAGGAGCGCGCCGTGGCTAAGCAAAGCAACTTCTCCCGAATCGCCGGCCAGATGGCCGTGCTCAGTGACCTCATGCATGGTGATGGAGCTGAAGCGTTTGCCCTGCTGACCGGCAACGCCCAGGCCGAGGTACGCGCCCTGTTCACCGCTCTGAATGACGAATTGCAAGCGGAGGTCCATCGCCATGGATAAGAGCGACGACATCATCCGCAGCAATCTTTGCCAGCTCGAAGAGTCTGGCCGCGCGTTCGCGCGCGCTCACGTGCTTTTCACCCTCATCCAGAACTGCATCGAGCGCAGCGAAACCAAGCAGGCGGTGTTGCTGGCGCAGATCGGCGAGTCGATCGTCAGCACCGCCGGCGAAGACATCGAGCACGAGCTCGAAATAGCCGTGGAGGGCGCCCGCAATGCCTAAGCCCCTCGACGCCAAAGAGTTGTTCCACCTGGTCGACAATGCCTCCGGTAACTTCGCGTGGGCCGTTGATGCGCTGTATGACGCGTCCGCGCTGTTTGAAGCGATTCGCTGCGCAACGTCAGAACACAGTCTTGCGCACCGCCTCGCCAGCCTCGGCGTGCGCACTAGCGATGATCAAGCCGGAAGCTTCGAAGCACTGCGTGACGAATACAGCGCACACGTCAGCCGCTTTGTTTCGGAGGCCGTGCAATGACCGACAAACCAACAATCGAAGCAGCCTTCAGCCGGTTTGATGATGACTTTCATGACCTGAAGTCCGTCATTTCCGCAATCGAGTGGATAGCTGGCGACGAAAGCCCGAGCCAGCACGATCACGGACACGCCGAGCAGATGTTTAGCCTCATTGCGGGCCTTGGTCGCGCAGCAGACCGGATGATGGAACGCAGGCTCTATCGCGCTGGCTGTGAGATGCGCGCAGCCGCTAGTGATTCGGTTGAACCTGCCGCACGTGCCAACAGCAAATCTAGGCGTTTTCACGCCGATGAGGACTCCTCACGGGAGAGTGCATGAGCGCATACGTTGAAGAAGACCGAATCCGCGCTGCGCTGAGCCACGTCCCGGCCGACAGCCGAGACACCTGGGTGCAGATGGGAATGGCGGTTAAGGCAGAGTTCGGCGAAGGCGGTTTTGATCTGTGGGATACCTGGTCGCAAACCAGCGACGCCTATAGCGAGAGCGACACGCGCGCGGTCTGGCGTTCGTTCAAGGCGGGCGGCATCACCATCGCCACGCTGTTCAAAGAGGCGATCGCCCACGGCTACACCGAGAGCGAGCCGCTCAAGCCGATCGACCCCGCCGAGAGCGCGCGGCGGCAGGCCGCGCGCGAGCAGGAAGCGAAAGCGGCCGCGGCGCAGCACGAGCGCACCCAGGCCGAGGCCGCCGGCAAGGCGCGGGAACTATGGGAAAAGGCCGGCAAGGTGCACGCCGACCATGCCTATGTCCGATTGAAAAAAATCAAGCCATACGGCGCGAAGCAAATGCGCGAGCAGCTCGTCGTCAAGATTCAGGACGTGGACGGCGCTCACCATTCCGCCCAGTACATTCAGGCGGACGGCAGCAAGACGTTTCAGACTGGCGGGCGCATCAGCGGATGCTTTGCGGCAGTGACAGCCGGCGTCAAGCCGAATTCCAATACTCCGCTGCTGATCGCCGAGGGCTACGCGACGGCGTGCAGTCTGCACGAGGCGACTGGTTTCCCGGTGGCCGCCGCGATGAACGCCGGCAACCTGCTGAACGTCGCGAAGGCATGGCGGGCCAAGTATCCGCGCATGCGCATCGTGATCTGTGCCGACGACGACACCGAGACGGCAGGCAATCCTGGCATGACGAAGGCCACCGAGGCGGCGCGTGCCGTTGGCGCGCTGCTGGCCGTGCCTGACTTCGGCCCGGATCGCCCTGACCGCTCCAGCGACTTCAACGATCTGCACGCGCTTGACGGTCTGGACGCGCTACGTCGCTGTATCGAGGCTGCCACGTCGCCCGGCGGCGTCGCCAAGCCGTCGACAGTAGTCCGCCCTGCCGCCTTGCTGACCCGCGCGAGTGACATCATTCCGGAGGCTATTCGCTGGCTGTGGCCTGACTGGCTGCCCGAGGGGAAACTGACACTGCTGGCAGGCTCGCCGGGCACCGGCAAGACCACGCTGGCGCTTGCCTTGTCTGCAACCGTGTCGCGCGGCGGCAAGTGGCCGGACGGAACCGACTGCAATCGCACCGGCGATGTGCTTATCTGGAGCGGCGAAGACAACCCAGCCGATACGATCGTCCCGCGATTGATGGCGGCCGGCGCGGACATGCATCGAATCCACATCGTCACCGGCAGCACCGACGCAAACGGCGAGATCCAGCCTTTCGACCCGTCCAACGACATTCCGCTGCTGGCTGAGCGGCTCTCTGAAATGGGCGGCGCGGCAATGCTAATTGTCGACCCGATCGTATCAGCGGTATCCGGCGACGCCCACCGAGTCAATGACGTGCGCCGCAATCTGCAAGCGCTGGTTGATATGGCCGCGAACTATCGGTGCGCCGTGCTGGGTATCAGTCACTTCGCCAAGGGAACCAAGGGCAGCTCGCCGGCTGAGCGGGTGATCGGCTCTCAAGCATTTGTCGCACTTGCCCGTATGGTGCTCGTGGCCGGCAAAGACGAAGCGGCTGAGCGGCGCATTCTCGCGCGAGCCAAGTCCAACATCGCGCCGGACGATGGCGGCGTGAGCTACACGCTTGAAATGGCCGACGCCAAAGGCATTCAGGCGAGCCGGGTTGTCTGGGGCGACATGATCGAGGGCAACGCGCGCGACATTCTCGGCGACGTCGAGCAGCAGGACGACGAAGAGCGAACCGGTCAGGATGAGGCGCGCGAATTTCTCGCAAGTATTCTGTCGGACGGTCCGAAGCGCACTCGGGAACTGAAAGCCGATGCCGACGGCGCCGGCTACAACTGGAAAATGATGCAGCGCGCGGCGTCGAAACTCGGCGTCGAGAAACGCAAGATCGGAATGAAGGAAGGATGGGAGTGGGCGCTCCCGAAGGAGACAAGCCACGAAGAAGACACGAAGGGGACCGCTCTCTATACCGTGTCCCCTTCGGTTATCCATGTCCCCTTCGGATCCGGCAAGGGTTTGCGGTCGGTCGAATTTCCGCCTCGTTCCGAAGGGGACATCGCGGAGAGAGTGACCCCTTCGGAGAATTTGCCCGAGTCTGGGGCCGGCGAACCAGGGGAGGAACTGTGAATATCCAATCCCTTTTCAGCGAGGCGAAAGCGGCCGGCGTGCATCTTTACTTGCATGACGGCAAGGTGAAATTGCGCGGCGACGCCGAGGCCATGAAAGCGCTTCGGCCAAAGCTTGCTCCACACAAGGCGGAAATCCTCGCCTACCTGCAAAGCGCCGAGCAGCAGACTGGCGAATTTTGGCCGTGGGCGCCGTACCTGACCACCGCCGACGTAGAGCGGTTCCGCACCGAGCTTGTGGCGACGATCGAGAAGCTGGCCGACATGGAGCAGTGGCAGGACGAACACCGCGACGACGTGCTGGCGCGCGCGATCCGCGGCCCGCTCGCAGACCTGCTGCCGAACCTGCATCACTTCAACGGGCGGTTGACGGAGGCTCGTGCTGCCGTGGCGGCGCGGGAAACTGCCAGCCGGCGGGCATGGAGGTTCCATCGTTGAGCGAGACAGGGGTGTGGAGCGCCCATCGCCAACGGTCACATCGAGACGACCGTGGCCGGCGTACTACAGCCCCCAGACGATGGAGCGATACATTCCGGGCCCGCCAATGCATGGCAGGACGGATCACCCGGCCGCTCCGCCAAGGCCGCTCGAAACCATCCTTGCCGACATGGTCGGTAACGCTCCGGTAACGGACCAGTAACGGGACCAGTAACGGGCCAGTAACGCTAAGCGCACAGAGGAGGTCGACACATTCAGAAGTAGGACGGTGTGCGGCGGCCCAGTCATTGAAACCAATACACTGGGTCATGCCCTAAGTAGTACTAATCGCAACGTGGCATTGCCACATAGGAGAATCACTTGAACACAGCAGAGACACGCCAAGCTATCAACGAAGCCCTGGAGCAGATTCGCGCGGTTCCGGACGCCCTGATGCGTGCTCGGGATTTCGGCGACAAAGCCCATTCTCAGGAGCACGTGATTAAGCAGCTCGTGGCCGACATGAACGCACGCATTGACGCTGTGCAGACGGCTACGTTGACCATGGTCGTTCCGGAACAACCCCAGTCAGCGGCCGGAGCATGACGATGAAACGCGACGCAGCCAAGGCCGGGATCATCGGCCGACCGATGGGAATGCCGCGCGAGGTGCTGGAGAAGAAAACCAACCCCGCGGCGAAGGCGGTAAGCGCGCTGGTGAATGGCGGCACGACTCTCGACGAGAAGCGCCGCATCGTTCGCCGGATGCAGATGTACAACCTGAATAACCGCAAGTGAGGAAACAAAGCATGCAATCGATCTACGAAATGTCATCCGAGTACAAAGAGGTTTTCACCACCACCAAAAAGATGGGAGAACGCATCGAGGAACTGAACCGTCTGGAGTGCGAGCAGCGGATGGCGCTCTCCAGCGGCCCGATGCAGGTGGAGGGCAATGCATCGCCGCGTGAACTGGCGCTGCAGGTTCTTCACGGCGAATCGATCACCAATTCGAAGGATGCCGATTTCGAAAAGATGCGATCGGACTACGCAAAGACGAAGGTCGACCTGGAAATTCTTCAGCGCGGCATGTTTTCCCAGCACGAGCTGGTGCGCCTCCTGCGTGACCGTGTATCCGCGAAACGGATGAAGCAGGACGACGTGCGCCGCGTCGCCGAGAAGGTTTCAAAGGCCGCGCGAGACATGGCTATCGCACAGGAGGCAATGCGGAAGCTGTGCGACGAAGTGCAGACGGCCGGCTTTGAAAGCAATTGCACGGCGCTGCTATTCAGCATCGAGCCCAACGTTACCGTGACGGATGCGCTGGAGGTCTATGCAAAACGTGTCCGGTACATCGCTGGCATGGACGAATCGTAATCCGGCTCGCTGACCTGACCCCTGTCGGCGGCGCGCCTCGATCGCACATGATGCGCGCCCTCGACTAACGCACCAACTCATTGAGAGAAACTACCATGCTGAAATTTTTCAACCGCGCCGAGCTGAACAAGGACGACGAGAAGCGCATCCGCGAGATCCTGAAAAGCCCGGAAATCGAGTCCATTCTCGGACGCGCCGAACAGGCAACCGTCGCGCACCGCGCCGAGCTCCGAAAGAAACTCGATACGGTGGCAGAGCGCCACGAAGCGGCCATTGAGACGGCCGGCAAAGAACATATGGCGGCAATCCGTCACCGCGAAGAGTCGGAGGCGCAGCAGCGGCGCGCGTGGGAGCTTCAAATGCAGGCGGGAGGCGCCGCATATGCGGCGACCCATATCCGCGACAGCGAGAAAAACGCGCTGCTTGCCGAACTCATGGAAACGGCCGATGCGCGCCTGCGTGACTTCGGAGACCTGCTGGACGACCAACGGCAGGCGCTCCGGCATCTGGGGACCATCAGCGAGTACAGACACAGTTCGTGGGCAGGGTCACCTTCAGTCGAGTACTCGACCAATACCGCGGAATTGAATGCGCTCATGGCCGAGCTCGACGCCGGGCAGGGGGACATTAAAGAAATGGCCTTGCTGCCGTTGACGGCCGATGAGGTGGCGGAGCGTCTGACCAGGTGGACTCACAAGTTCCAGCCGAAACTGGAGACCTTCGCCCTGCCCTGCCCGCGACTCAACGAGAAAGGCGAGGTGGAGTTGAGCAAGGCGCGCGTCAGTCTGGACGACACGCTGCGCGCTAACGGTCTGCCGGGCGACACGGCGCCCAAGGCCGACGCAAAGCCTCGGGTCGTGCGCGAGCCGGTACGCCAGTACAAAGCGCCCACGCCTGCCCGTGCAGCAACTCCGAGCACCGGGAAGGTGGCCGCCGCAGTGACGACGGCGAAACGAGTGTTCAAGGGTTTGCGCGTCTGACCAAGTGATGTGCAAGGCAACCCCCGCCCCGCGCGGTGTTTGCCTTCATCTACCCCACGATGCACGCGCCCACGCGCGCCTCAACATAACCGATAGGAAACACTGAGATGCTGACCAAAGAAAACATCCTTGCGGCGCTTGACCGCAGAACCGAATACGTCGCAATCGCCGGCCTCTGCGACATGCTTGGCTTGCGCGCAATGTCCGGAGCAGAGCGCGACAGCTACCTGGATCTGGTGCGCGGCTCGCCCGCGGGAGCTAGCTACGCCGACGCGGCGCTGATTGCCCGCACGGCGGTAGACCTTTCGGGTAGCCTCATTTTTTCAGACGCCGACATCGCGCCACTGCTCGAGCTCGACGCAACGTTGCTGGCCGATCTTGCCGAGGCGGCCGCTCGAGTGAATCGAATTGCAGGAGCGCTGGGCAGCAACGGTACGCTCACATTGAACGGCGCCGAAACTCTCGTCCATGACAGTAACGGAACGCTCCGCACGCGTTCGGGGGTATGGAAATGACAGTAGGCTTCCAGTGCTTCGATGAAAACGGGAACATCATCCTCGATGCGACGTACCGCGTGATGCGGATCGTCAATTCCGTGTATCTGGACGGGTCAGTTCCTAACGGCAGCCTGCCACCCAATGACATCCTGAAGCAAGGCGGCTGGGTGTCTTTCCAGCCAGATAACACTTGCGGCGATGGCTATCTCTCAGGGGGTGTCATTACCCCGCGATTTTCCATTGACCAGAATACCGGCATCTTGAGTTGGTCGTATGCCCCGAAAAACAGCGCGCAATATGACGTCTACCAGCGCGGCACTCTTTTTTACGGAGCAAGCTAATGGGCGTTGGATTTCAAGCTTTTACCGATACAGGCCTCGTCCAGATAGACGGCACAACGCCCAACTATGCGCTGCGGCAGAAGCTCGATGTGGCGACCGGCGTGGGAAGCATCAACGCCGGAAGGTCGAATGCCGGCAGCATGTATACGTTCAACGCCAACGTGTCGAGCTTTCTGATTAGCGCGGTCAAGCCACTTGTCGCGTTATATAGCCCAAACGCCTACGCAACGATACTTCAGTGCATCAACAACAATAACGGCACATGGTCCGTGAAAATATGGTCGAATGTCGCCGCGACCATCACGGTCTACGTGTTCGACGAATCCGCAGCAGCTGCGCCGTCCGGCCCGGGCTACGGGCTTCAGGTATTCAACGAAAGCGGCGTGCTGGTTTTTGATGCCCGCCAGCGCATCGCGCGAGTGATCGACACTCAAATCGGCAACATCAACAACGCGGGGCCCGGCTTCGGCCAATGGGGGCAAGTCGATTCGAGGACTTACCAGTTCTCATACCCGTCCGTCAGCAAGATCGGTGTTGCGGCGATCGGGACAGCATTCGTTTCAAGCCCGACAGGCGGCACCAATAATGGCTGGTACGACATCAGCGCCTTGCAGACGGTGGGCAATGTCGTCAATTTCGCCTGGAGTTACAACCAGGTTGGTAATACGTCGCACCCTGGAAACAACACATGTTTCGGGTCGCAATTCGACTGGCGATTCATGGCGATCGATCTAAGCAACATCTAGGAGAGCACATGCCGCTTCAACTCAATTACGTCACGCCCTCGACTGGCGCATCGGCAAGCTATCACGTCGCGCAGCAAGTCGCGCTCGACTATGTATCGCTGCTTACCAATGTCACGGTCGCATCGTATCTGGACAGCGACGCAAAGGCAGCGGGCAAATTTCCGATGTACACGCAACAAATCCAGATTGCCGGATTACCCGACTCTGGGGCCGACGCGCGATCATTCGCTGAATCGTCGCTTTCCGCTGCTGCGCCGACCGACGGCAGCGCATTATCCAATACGAATAGATATGTGTTCGCTGGCGCAGAAATCGTGACCTGATGTTGGAAATTCTATGTAAACTTTTGTAAGTGATCTGTTAAGAATAACCAACCCGGGGAAACACGATGAGAAAAAGGATGACGGTAGTCGCAGCGCTCGCTTCGGCATGTCTCGTTGCATGCGGCGGGGGCGGCGGATCGGGTGGTGGCAGCACTACTCAGCCGGCAGCCAAGCCGCTGACAATCTCCATGTACGGCAAGCCGCTTGTATCGTCCGCAACAGGCGCGACGGCGCATGCTCAGGTGGTCGCATTGGCACGGGCCGCATCGACGCCGGACGCCGGCACGTCGGATGCTCAGGCTACGGTCCAAACGCTTCAGGATGCACTCGCGGCGCGCGGCGTGACCGCCAATATCACTGCGCAAGTGATGGACGGCACAACGTTGCATCAGATAGTAATGGGCGAGAACAACGGCCTTCCGCCGACACCGGACCAGTTCAAACTCGATCCGAGCGAATGGATGGTCGTCAACTTTCAGCTTGACGACATGGTGACGCCGGCCACAGACCCCGCTCAGCAGGCAGCGATTCAGCAATTCATTCAGGATCTGACGGTCTTTGCTCAGCGTGCGGCGGTTTCTGGCAAGGCAGTATTCGCCGTAAATCCCATCCCCACCTGCGACACGCAATACTCGGCGGCAAGAGGGCTAAGTAGCGCGATGACCCAAGCGTCAACGAACGGCGCGCCGCTGCGCTTTATCGGCGAATACGGCGTCGCATTTCTGTTTGGCGGATCGCAAGTGCAGGCCATAGCCAGCTCACCCGGCATCGAGCATTTTGGGGCGGATTGCCGCACGCCTGATGCCTATATCCAGAACATACAGATCCAGTCAATTGCTGACACGATCGCCGAGGGCTACAAGGAGGCGGCAGCACCCGCTAGCGGCGCAAGTGGAGCATCAGCCACCGGGACGTAGCACATAGTCGACAACCAATCAAAGCCAGCTTCGAGCTGGCTTTTTTGCTTCATTCACTCGGCATCCTCAAGTTTTGATGACCACAAGCACATATCAATATAAAATGTCAATAGTAGTACTTAGCATGAGGCCGCTCGACGGGGCTCCATGAGCCGCTGCGGCCTCTGAACATGGGCATGGCCTCGGCGCTGGCCAGGCAACCATAATTTTCGGGAATCACGGCATGGCGGTGCATCTTTTTCGCGTCGGTAAAGTCTGGCACTACCGGTTTCAGGTCAAGGGCGTGCGCGTGCAGCGCACCACCCGCGAGACCATCAAGCATCGGGCCGAGGCAGTGGCCGAAGGGGCCTACCGGCGGGCCGCACTGTGGGCGCGCGGTGATGAGCCCGTCCCGACGCTGCGCGAGCTCGTCGTGCAATGGCTTGCGGCTCACGCATCGATCGTCAGTCCCGCGTATATCAAAATCGTCTCAACGTTCGGCCGCCTGCATCTGTACCAGCTCGCCGACGTCATGATTGATGAACTGACGACGCCGCTCGTCGAAACAGCCATGATCGAGCATAGGTGCACCCATGCGCCCGCTTCCGTCAATCACTGGCTCACGGTGCTCAAAGTCGTGTGCAAGTGGGCAGTGAGACGCCGGGTGATGCCGGACATTCCATGGTCAGTAAAACTGCTGAAGGTCCAGAAGCGACCGCGCGCGACACTGCCAGTCTCGCGCGCAGCCGAGTGGCTCGCTGCCGTCGACGCGTATGCCAGCGCGCGGCCTGCACTGTGCGTCGCCGTGCGGCTCGCGTTTGCACTGGGCCTGCGCGAGTCAGAAGTGATCACGGCACGCTGGGAGTGGATCGACTGGGACCGTCGCACCTATACGCCGGGCGTGACCAAGGGCCGCGAGGCCGACCCCGTGCCGATGCCGGACTGGCTGATCGACTACCTTCTCCCGACGCACCAGGCCGCCGGGCTGATCGTGCGCAACGAGCGCGGCGCGGCCTGTGCTCCCGGCTTTCTCCGGCAGGCGATGCGGTCCGCCAACGCCGCCTGTCAGATCGAAGGGCTGACGCCACACCGGCTGCGCGGCACGTTCGCCACGCTGCTCAGCGAGCGCGGCCTGCCGATCCAGACGATACAGCGCGTGATGCGGCACAAAGACCCGCTGACGACAATGCGCTACCTCGAGGCCAATCTGTCTGCTGCCTCCGACGCACAGACTTCGATCGCCCACCTGGCTGGCCTGCATGGCAAACCGGAACATGGTGGCGAGAAAGTGGCGAACGATACCGCTCAACCCCGCATGGGATAAGGCGGCGATGATTATCCTGACTTGTCCGCATGCAACCGCGCGAGCCGCGACTTCGGCGAGGCGCGCGGCACCGGACGGCAGTGCGTCGGGCTGTGACAATGGGCCGGCGATGAAAGGCCCAGCAAGACGCTGTCCCAGTCAAGGCCAGCAAGGCATTGCCGCCGCCCTGCGAGCGGCATGGCGGCCTGTCCAAGCGCGTAACAGCGGCATCGAGGGGGTGGGGGCATCGAATCTCTGGCGTTTCACATGCTGGGAAACCGACCGTTCTCTCACGCGCAGAAAATTTCCTGTTTTCAGTTTTTGTTAAAGCCCTTTAACAAGGCATGAAACGAGGTCAATCCATACGCGGCAAGCGACTCAGGCGGAAAGCGCGATGTTAAAGCTTTAACGCGCCGAACATGGCGGGCACGCCTAGACTCGAGAACGGCTGCGGCAAACGTCCTGCGATTCGCACGTTGTAATCGACCAGCCCGTTAGCAATGTAGATCGCATCTTCGCTTACCCTGCCCCCGCGAATTTGCTTCACCACGGGCGGCCGCCGCACAACCGTCCTACTGCTCGCGATAGCTGCACGTCGGCGCGTTCACAAAACATCTGAACGGATTGCTCGTATCGTCTGATGTCGGACGCTGACGCGACGGCGTTGAAATCGCCATGCGCCACAAGATTGCGCTTATCCACTAACTCCATGATTCCAAGGCGCAGTCTGCCGCGAGTAGCCGGTGTTCGGGTAATTGCCGAAAATACGTCAGGGATACCCCAGTATTTGTAATAACGAACCAAACTTTCTGGCTTCGGGGATTTCATCCAAGCCAATAGTCTCGAATGAGACAATTCACCCGTCGCAGCCCCACCCCAAAGCCAGCCATCGGACAACAAGAAATTTCGTAACTTCTCCGATCGATTTAGCCAATCCATCTCGGCAAGCTCCTCAAGCGGAGCCTTAGAATGCAAAAGACGGAATTCATTGGCCAACGCCGAAGCTGCTATTTGGCTTTGGTTTAAAAATGATACGGCCTCTTCGTTAACCGCGTAGATATATCTTTCGAAGTGCGAGGACAGCAAGACAATTGCACCTCTACTAAGGGAGCGCCGAATTCTATTGCTGCTAGGATCGAGATTCGAAACGCTCGCTCCCGCCCCTCTTAGATCGACGACCTCAGCTATCGCGGCCGCCAATAGACCAAAAGCACCTGACGGCATCTTAAGCCTCGAGATCGAAAGGCACATTGACAACCACTCCGGCCCTCCGAAGAGCGTTTGCCGTTTCCCGCAGGCGTCGGAAAGTTCGGGACCTGTCGCCAGTCGCACGTCGAACCGAATCAAGGAACTCTGCCTGACCAAAAAGGCTCGCGATTTCATGGCGAACGTGCGGAATATCCACCTGCCCGGGGTCGTTTTCTATCCAAGAAAAAGCGAGCATTTGTGCATCGAATATTGCTCGATTGACTACCGACTCGGTAGGCGTCCCGTCAGCGTTGGTGACGCGAAATGCCGCAGTGCCCAGTTCGTCGCGCACTCGAGCAATCGTCCGGGTGAATGCTGCTTCATCGTCCGCCAATTGCGCATCTGGCTTTGAAGACCAGTCGTCCATGAAATTGTTGAGAAACCGTTTCAGCGGTGTGCGATAAGCACCAAGCCCGTGGCGAAGCGCAAAGAACCGCAAGATCAGTTCCTCATCGACCATTCTCGGGCGTGGCGATTTATTCCCGATGAGTGCTCGTAAATCGGCATTTTTTGCCAAGCTGCGCAGCAGTTTGTTCGCATTCCCCCGATATATTGAATTTCTCAACTCTTGCGCATTGAGAGATATAGAACCAGTATTCAAACGCTCAAATATCTCAAACTTCATATTCGGATGAGAATCAGCCGATATGATAATTGCTCGCAGCGTCCTCATCCTCAGAAATCGCTGCTCCTTGGCTGGCAACTGATGGAAACGCATGCCTCTATATTCGCGCAGCACACCGAGGCCACCCAGAATAAATTCATTATCTAGGAAGCGTACTATTGATCGAACCCGCTGGTGTCCATCAATAATTTCATATTTGGCGTCATCGGTTTCCGCAAAATACAGAACCGGGATGGGAATATTCAGAATGAGAGACTCTACAAGCCTGCTCGCCTTACCATTGTCCCAGACATATTCACGCTGAATATCTGGAAGATGAAGCAGACCGCTCTTCCATTGCTCAACGAGAGTTTGCACGGACAAATCAACAGGCTGAGTTATTACTCGGCGCTCCGCTGGGGGAAAAACGAAGTCCTCTTCGTCGTCAGACTCCCCGAGATCCGCTAAATTTTCGTCCATTTTCTTTGCCATGTCGTTCTCGTTGGGGCTGTAAAGGTTGGCCGTCCGACACCTTCGGCGTCGGCCTTGCATTCGCGCGGTCCGTACAGTCTCGTAAACAGGGGTTTTTTTCAATACGTGAGGAAGAGTTGGTAGCCATCACGCGAACAGGCTGCAGCGAGCCAGCAGATTTGGAGTCAAAAGATGTCGTCCTGCTGGACGACGCCGTCGCCTTCGCATCCAAGCGGGCTTCTCCGTGCCCGCCACTAGATGGGTAGCTACATGGGTAGCTAAAAGGATTTTTAGGCCACAAATATCCCGTAAGTCACTGTAAATAAATGAAATATTCATTAGCACCAAAACAATACGATATTGTTTTGATGTAGCTTGATTGACGTTTATTTGCGTTCATTCAAAACCGCCGAAAGCCTTTACTGGCGGGCGTTTTCAGGAAAATTAAGTTAATCGCCGTTGATCGCCGTACCATGCTTAGGTTCAAGGGGTCGTTGCAACACCTGATGTTTATGATGCGAGTAGTAGATCTCTCAGTGCTTCTGCTGGTGCTTTCCATCCAAGGCTTTTACGCGGTCTGCAATTCAGCGCGCTTGCGACG
>Ga0310811_10005061_pt1 | contig 16610 bp, 8 predicted proteins | sample YCmetagenome_FD_207642 | JGI IMG/M metagenome (GOLD analysis project Ga0310811, IMG submission 207642) | Soil microbial communities from experimental microcosm in Duke University, North Carolina, United States - YC | ecosystem: Engineered > Artificial ecosystem > Soil microcosm > Unclassified ...
GCATGGGAGAAGGGAAACTCGGGTTCGATCAGCTCATAGCGGTCGAGCAGACCGAGCTCGCGCGGAACCGGCGACAGGTTGGCCAACTGGTAGCCGCTCGCGTGGATGTCGGACCAGAACCCCGGCAGCGTCTCCTCTTCGGTGACCGTCATGCCGCCCACCGTGTGGTACTGCTCGAGCACCAGGACGGAGAGGCCTGCCTTGGCGAGGTAGCACGCGCACGTCAGGCCATTGTGGCCGGCGCCAACGACGATCGCGTCATACGAGCGCGACGATGGCATTCGAGGTCTGGTGATCGCAGAAGGCGGACGCCATTCGACGGCCCGCAAGATGCGAGTCAATCGCCACGGCGGCGGCACATCAAACTGCGGACCACGTGCGCGATGCGATCAACGAGGAAGCACGGATTCAAGCGCGGTGACCACGTCTCGTGGAATTCGGAGGCCGGTCGCGTCCGCGGTCACATCATCCGAGTCGTGACGTCGCCCCGGAAGTTCAAAGGGTATCTCGTCCACGCGAGCCGCGACGAACCGCAATACGAGATTAAGAGTGACACCACCGATCACGTCGCCATGCACCGGGGATCGGCGCTCAGACGCCTGCGGACGTAACGCGTTGCATCGCGGTGCGCCATCCTCCGAGCGCTGAGTCGGAACCGGCCTCGCACGTCATCACCGATTCGTGATGTGTCGTCCGCCATTCGGCAGCGCGGTGAAGCGCATCCCTGCGTACGAACATTACAGGTTACTCGTTCCAAAGGTCCCACTGTCGCGATCGCGCGTGAGAGAACAAGATTGCCGTCCGACCCGCAGCTGAGCGATCAGCGCGGAGCGGCGGTGGTGCGTAGTGGTGGTGCGTAGGAGTATGCGCTCACGTCAACTTGTATATCTCATGATCGGCAAGAGGATTCTTGCAACGGTTGGTGACCTGTCGCCGGCTCCAGGCGGCAACCGGACGAGCGCCGCGCCGAACCGCGTTGGTGCAACGACCGGTGACACCACGCGTCACTCGGTTGCGCGATTCGCCGTCGGGATGGTCTTGCTGGGCATCGGGTATTACCTGACGGCGCGTCTGAGTCAGGGGCTCCTCTTTCGGAATTCTCATATCGGCGTCGTGTGGGTGCCCAATGCGCTCATGTTGTCGGCGCTTATCCTGACGCCGCGGAAAGCCTGGAGCGCTGTGCTCCTCGTTGCCGCGATCGCCCACGTGGTCGCGATCAGTCCGGTCAACCCCGGATGGAGAGTGGCTTGGCAGATCGCCAGCAACACCCTTGCTGTCGTTGGCGCGTGCATAGTCCTTCAACGGGTCATTGTCTTTCCGCTTCGGTTCGAGAGTCGGCGGACGCTGTTCCTTTACGCGGGCGTCGTGCTCCTCATGCCCGTGATGCTCGCCCTCATCACGCCGGCTTTCGTCCTGTCCGTGACCGGCGTGGAAGCACGGTACTCTCCGGCCGTCGCCTTCACGCGTGTCGCGCTCGGCAACATGTCGCCGCTGGTGCTCGTCACGCCCGCGGTGGTCCTGTGGGGACAGTTCGATCTGAGCCGCCTGCGTACGCTGTCGAAGCGATCGGCAGGCGAGGCCGCGATCACCATCGGGACCGGCCTTTTCGTGAGCATTGTCGTTCTGAGCTCCGAATCGAGCGTCACCGGCGCGCCGTGGCTCTTGCTGTTGACGTTCCCGCCGCTCGTCTGGGCTGCCGTGCGCCTTGGTCCCACAGGAGCGAGCACACTGCTGTTGCTCGTCGCGGCCCTCTCGATCTGGGGAGCGAGCCAGCAACTCGGTCCCTTCGTGTCGACCGCGAACGCCGACGTCGTGTTGTCGTTGCAGGTCTACTGGATCGTGATCGGTCCACCAGTCCTGCTCCTCGCGGCCGTCGTCCGCGAGCGTGAGCTCGTCGAAGCGACGCTGCATGATCACCGCAACCAGCTTGCTCGCGCGACGCGGCTTGCCACCGCCGGTGAGCTCTCGGGCGCGCTGGCGCACGAGCTGCGGCAGCCGATGACGTCGATTCTCGCAAACGCACAAGCGGGGCTCCTGTTGCTTGCGAAAGGCGATACCGACGTGGCGCTCCTTCGGGAGATTCTCGAGGACATCGTTCAGCAGGATCAACGCGCATCGAACGTCATTTCGCGAATCCGATCGTTGCTGAAGGGCGACAGCGTGAAGCTGGAGCCGGTGACGCTGGAATTCGTGGTTCGCGACGCCGTGATGTTGACGCGTTCGACCGCCGCGCTGGCGGGCGTGCAGGTGCAGTCGTACATCCCGTCCACGTCCACGCGCGTTCGCGGCGACTATGTCCAGCTGCTGCAAGTGCTCGTCAATCTCATCGTGAACGGGTGCGAGTCGATGGCCGACGCCTCGGGCTCGGACCGGATTCTCCACCTTCGCGTCGAACACGCGGGACAGGACCGCGTCGAGGTCGAGGTGGGCGATTCGGGTGTCGGACTTCCCGTGAATGGCGAAGAGCGCGTGTTCGAGACCTTCTTTACGACCAAGGACGACGGCCTTGGCCTTGGCCTTTCGATCGGCCGATCGATCGCCTCAGTGCATGGCGGGCGACTATGGGCGGAGAACAACACCGACCGCAGCGGCGCGACGTTCCATCTCGAGCTTCCAACGTACGGCGAGAAAGTCGAGTTGGTCCGCGGCTAGGGCCCACCCGGACGAAGCATTGTCGCGCTAATGCCTCGTCGGATCGTCCTCGGGATGGACGTAGATCAGCGCGAACGGTCCGACGGCGTGCACCTGTACCTCCGTCAGGCCGCGGGCCGTTGCGAAGTGAGCCGTCGACGCCGGTATCGTGGTGAAATCGCTCTGATAGAACGGCACGAGCTGGTCTCGCGAGAAATCGTCGCCCATTCCCTCCAGGAGCGTTCCGCGAATCACCGTCACGGACTCCAAGGTCGGGTGAAAGTGCGGCGGAAGGACGTAGCCGTTCGGAAAGCGAAGCCGCACCGTGAAGGTCTCGCCAGCCTTGTTCGGGTCTCCCTGAAGGACGGCGAGCTGCGCGCCCGGCGGAAAAGTCGGCGGCGCTGGTCCCCAGATGATGCGAGAGTCCCCCGCGCGCAGATCGCTCCGGCCGTCGTCCGAGCTCGTGTCAGACGACGAAGACGAGGGTGGGCGATTGGTCTGTCCAGTGATGATGCCGGCGCGGTCCGAACAGGCCATCAGGGTCAGCACAACGAGCACTGCGACGCCTATCATCAGGCGTGAAACCAGCATGGTGGACCTCCGGAAGATTGGCCTCGAGCACGGGGTGCGGCTGGATGGGGCCGTGCACGGCGACGCAGCGAGAACGCGTCGCGACGACGAGCCTAGGGCGAGGCGATCGTCCGGTTATCGTCTGGAGTGTCGTTTCCTAATAGGTATGAAGAGCCGACTCGCCCTTCTGGGCGCGGTCCACCTCACCGGGACCGCGGGAGCATGCGTTCGCCGCGCGTCACAGCAGCGCCGGATCGCACTGCTCGCGGTCATTGCCGCGTCGCCCGGCGCATCGATCAGCCGCGATCGATTGCTCGGACTTCTCTGGCCCGACCGCGACGAACGAAGCGCGCGCCATCTGTTGGCTGATTCGCTCTATGTTCTGCGCCAGACGCTCGGCGACGACGCGATCGTCGCAACGGTCGAAGCGCTCCGGTTGTCGTCGGAGCTCGTGTGGGCCGACGTCGTCGAGTTTCGTCGTGCGATCGACGAGGAGCGGTCATCCGACGCTCTTGCGCTCTATCGCGGCGACTTCCTCGAAGGATTCCACGTTCGGAACGCGGCGGACTTCGATCACTGGGCCCACGTGGAGCGCGACCGGTTGCGCACGCTGGCGACACGCGCCGCGACGACACACGCGCGGCGTCTCGAAGCTTCCGGCTGTCTCGCGGACGCCGTCGTCGCGGCGGAGCGGGCCCTCGAGCTCGCGCCGTGCGATGAAGCCGTGTTTCGCGATGTATTCCGACTATTGATCGCCACCGAGAACCGCGCGCGTGCAGAGGCGGTCGCCCGTGGATTCACCGAGCGTCTCGCCGCCGACGTGGGCATCGTGCCGTCCGCTGAGACGATGCGCATCGTGCGAGAGGCCGGGGCGCTGTCGGCCGCGGAGCCGATCGTGGTCGTCGCGCCTGCGCGGACGCGCCCGCGCGTTCGACACGCGATGGACTCGACGACGGCCGGCATCATCGCGCAGGGCCGATACCAGTGGCAGCAGCGAACGCGCGCGGCCGTGGAGCGCGCCATCAGTTACTTCACGCGCGCCACGGAGCGCGACCCGCGCGCGATCGATGCGTGGTGCGGGCTCACGGATGCCTGGATCACGATGGGCGGGCGCGGATACGCCGCGATCGATGTCGCCATCGAACGTGCCGGGCGGAGCGCCGACCGCGCGCTCGCGCTCGACGATTCACTGTCGTCGGTGCACGCATCGCTCGGCGGGTTGAACATCATTCGTCGTCGCTGGCGCGAGGCGGAGGCCGCGCTGAAGCGCGCGACGCAGCTCGATCCGCGCAACGCGAATGCACATCATTGGCTGTCATTGACGCTGAGCGCCGGATTCGGTGACGTCGACGGCGCGCTGCGCGCGCAGACGATTGCTGCTCGCCTCAATCCGGTGGGCGCCGTGCAAGTCGGCGCACTCGGCGTGCTCCGCTACTTTCGCGGCGAGTACGAGCTGTCTCGATCGAGCTTGGAGGCCGCGTTTCATCTCAACGCCGACTTCGAGGAGGGGCACGCCGGACTCGCGCGCGTGGCGGCACGACTGGGCGACGAGGCGACCGCGTTCGCCACGATCGAATCGAGTCTCGTGCGGCGCGGCGATCTGCGCGGCGATCTGCTCGCCGAACACGCGTCCGCGATGGCGGTGCTCGGCGAATCGCGACGCGGACGCGCGCTCGCGGGTCAGGCCGCTGCGTACGGAGCGATGCCGATCAACGCGGCGCTCGCGTGGGCGAGCCTCGGCGACGCCGCTCGCGCGTTCCAGCACCTGGAGCACGAGGCGTTCGATGTGTACTGGACGCCGCAGGCGCTCTGGTGGGATCCGCGCTTCGAAATCGTCCGCGACGACAAGCGCTTTGTCCGGGTTCGAGAGCGCATGGAACGCGTCTGGACCCCAGACTGGCGTTGATCCATTTGACGGAGAGCGAGCGGTTGCCTGAGCGTCGTTCATGGACGCGAGTCCCTGTGCGCCGATCCGCGAGGCCGCCAGAGTGTGTTAGGTTCCCCCACGACAATGCAGAATCTTTGGAACGACGGCGACGCCCGTGCGTGCGGCGACGATCCGCTCGCGCTTCGCGTGTACACATCGCGCTTACTCGGGCGCGATCCGTCGCTCGTTCTGCACGGCGGCGGCAACACGTCCGTCAAAATGTCGGCGCGGAACGTGTTCGGAGACGCCGAAGACGTTTTGTTGGTGAAAGGCAGCGGGTGGGATCTCGCGACGATCGAGCCGGCGGGATTCGCGCCGGTGCGACTGGACGTGCTGCGCCGACTTGCGGCGCTCGAGCACATCTCCGACACGGCGCTCGTGCGCGCGCAGCGAGCCGCGATGACCGATCCGGCGGCGCCGGATCCGAGTGTGGAGGCGGTGCTTCACGCGATCATTCCCTTCTCGTACGTCGATCATACGCACGCTGACGCCGTCGTCGCGCTCACGAATACACCGCGCGGCGCGGAGCTGATCGGCGAAGTCTACGGGCAATCCGCGCTCGTCGTTCCGTACGTGATGCCGGGATTCCCGCTCGCGCGAGCCGTATACGATCTGTCACGGCGCATCGACTGGTCGCGCTATGAGGGAATGGTGCTACTCCATCACGGCATCTTCACATGGGGCGACACCGCGCGCGCGAGCTACGACGCCATGATTCGCCTCGTGACGTGCGCTGAGGAACGCATCGCGAAGGCTGAAACTGCGCGGCATCCCGAGCCCTTCGGTCGCCTGCGCTCCCTCGAGGGCAGGCTTCGCGAGGGATCTGCACTTCCGCCATTGTCGCTTGCTCGTCTGCGTCGTGCCGTCTCCGATGCCGCGAAGCAGCCGATGGTCGCGACGTTGATCGACTCGCCCGCGGCGCGCGCCTTTGCCGCTCGGCCCGACGTCTCGAGCGTCGCGATGCGCGGCCCACTGACGCCCGACCACGTCATTCGAACCAAGCGCGTTCCCGTGATCGTTGGCGACGACCCTGCGGCGAGCGTCGCGGAGTTCGCGTCGTCGTACGCGGACTACTTTCACCGGCACGACGACGGGACGCGAACGATGCTCGATGCCGCGCCGCGGTGGGCGGTCTGGCCAGGGCAGGGCGTCGTGGCGTTCGGTCGGTCGGCGCGCGAGGCCGCTATCGTGCGCGACATCGCGGAACACACGATCGGCGCAATCACGTGGGCACAGGCGTTGGGCGGCTGGCGCGCGCTGCCCGAGCGTGACGTCTTCGATGTCGAGTATTGGGAGCTCGAGCAGGCGAAGCTGCGAAAGAGTCCTGCGGGCAAACCGTTCGAGGGTCGGGTCGCGCTGGTGACCGGTGCGGCGAGCGGCATTGGCCGAGCGGTCGCGACAGCGCTCGCGGCGCAGGGTGCCGCGGTGGTGACCGCCGACGCGCGTCCGATACCCAGTCCGATCGGCGCTGGCGCAGTCCACATAGAATGCGACTTGACCGACGCGTCCGCGGCGCGGACGGCGACAGAGCGCGCCGTCGGTGCCTTCGGCGGGCTCGATCTCCTGGTGAGCAATGTCGGCGTCTTTCCGCGATCGGCCGCGATCGATGCGCTCGACGACGATACGTGGCGACGGGCGTTCGACGTCAACGTGGCGAGCCATCAGAGAATGCTCACGGCGTGTGTGCCGCTGTTGCGATTGGGGGTCGCGCCCTCGGTCGTCGTCGTCGGGTCGAAGAACGTCCCGGCGCCGGGGCCGCAACAGGCAGCGTATTCCGCCAGCAAGGCGGCGCTGACGCAGCTGGCGCGAGTGGCCGCGCTCGAGTTTGCCGCCGACGGTATTCGCGTGAACGTTGTTCACCCACACGGCGTGTTCGACACGGCGCTCTGGACGGATGCGATGCTCGAGTCGCGCGCCGCCGCCTATGGCATCACGCCGGAGCAGTACAAGCGCAGAAACCTGCTCGGCGTCGAGGTCACGTCGCAGGCGGTGGCGGATGTCGTCGTCGCGCTTGCGAGCCCGGCGTTCGCGTGCACGACGGGCGCGCAGATTCCGATCGATGGCGGGAACGATCGGGTGATCTGACGGCGGGCGACGCACTTGCGTCGCCCGCGGTCGACCGTTGTTTCGTTCTTACGGATTTGGATTTGGCGTCAGCGTGCCAACGAGGCCGTGCGTCTCGTTGTTCGGGCCCGACGAGAAGAACACCGTCGGGGCGCCGCCCGGAGCCGGTAGCAACTGCCACAGGCCTGGGATGGTGATCTGCGCGGTGTTCGGACCACGGAGCAGTCCGAGGAACGAACCGTTGTTCGGATCGTAGGCGCCGATCAACCCGTCGCCGAAGTTGCCGATGAGGATGTCACCGCCAATCGAGCCGAAGCCCGTCGGCGCGACCGCGATACCCCACGGCGAGTTGAGCGTGCCTTGCGTGGCGACACGGCGGAGGAACGAGCCGTCGGCGTTGAACGCGTCGACGAAGCCGTTCCCAACACCCGCTTCGTCATCTTCGTTGTCCGGAGCGAGCTGCTTCGCGAACGTCACGTACAGCGTGCCGTTGATGTTCGCGATGCCGAACGGCGCGAAGCCCGCCGGAATCGTCGCGTCGCTGAAGCTCTTCACGAACGCGAAGTTCTTGTCGAACACGTCGATCGTACCGGCATGGAAGTTCGTCGCGTACAGGAAGTTCGCGCCGGCCGACGACGCCATCGCGAGACCCTTGTACACCGCGCCCGTCGCCGAGCGATCGGAGACGATCGAGGCGGCCGTGCCGGAGGCTGCGTTCCAAGCGGAGATCGTGCCGTCTTCAGCCGCGAAGAGGAACAGCGCCGGGCTGCCATTCGACATTCCGAAATCCGTCGTCGAATTGAAGATCATTCCCGTCGGGACGCCGGTCTGTCCGGCGGCGGCGGCGGGAATCGTGACCGTCAACGCTTGCTTCGTACCGTCTTGCGCATACGTCGTCGACGTGCCAGTGCCATTGTTTGCTACCCACAGAATGCCAGTGGAGCCAAACGCCATGCCCCACGGATTCACCAAGTTTGGATCAATGGTCTTCGCGCCGATCGAAGCGACGTCCGCGACGAGATTGGTCTGGACGAACTCTCCGACGGGCGTCACCGGCGTGATGGGCGTGACGGCGTTGAGACCGTTGAACTTGTCGCCGCACCCAATGGCCGTCACGAGGGCGGCGATGGCGCCAAACGACACGCTGTACCGTGCTACTGAACGGTGCATGATTCCTCCAACTCCGAGTTGAGCCGCGTGACAACCGACCGGCGCTCGCCGGGCGTGGCGGGTCGAAGGAAGCACTGACAAGAAGCGCACCGAGGTGCCGCGTTTCGCGAGAGTGGCACGTTGCGGTCGCTTCGCGCGACGCCGTGCGCGGTCGCACGATGAATTCTTTGTGTCACGTCCCGTGCGCGCTGCAACGAATCGCGATGACGATCTCGGACGAGGCCGGGTCTACTCGATGATTCCTTTCGCCTCGGAGCGTCTCATGCGTCGTCACACCGGAGCGGTGCTCGTGGGTCTCGCGATCATGTGTGCCGTTTCCCTCGTTTCACCACTCGGCGCGCAAACGAAGAAGTCGAGCGCCATCTGCAAGGACGGCACGAAATCGGTGCTGACGGAGCGCGTCGTGTGCGGCGGACATGGCGGCGTGGATTCCATCGCGACCGCCGCGGCGAAGAAAGCCGCCAAAGCGGCGAAGGCGGAGGCCAAGGCCGCGAAGGCGAAGGTATCACAGAATACTCAAAAGGCCGCGGCGGCGGCCGCGCTGGCGAAGAAAGCCGACGCCAAGGCGGCGAAGGCCGACGAGAAAGCCGCGCACGACTCGGTGGGCGCGACGGCCCAGTGCAAGGACGGCACGTTCTCGCACGCGGTGTCCGGACAGGATGCGTGCGCTCGCCACGGTGGTGTCGCGAGGGCGATCAAGCGGGCGTCGTAGGCGCGGTAACGCACCTCGCGCCCCGACCGCTGGTCGGGAGCCCACAAAAAGTCGCTTGTGCGGGCCTGGCGGCAGGCGGCTCGAACCCAGGCCAGGACTGGTCTTAACGGTTGCCCCGAAGGAAGTTAGCTTTGCGGGGGCATACTCGCCGCTTACCCGCGAGTTGCCGAACACATTGCCCCTCTTACGCGTAGTATACCGTGACCACGTTGCTTGGCCGCACCCCCACGCGGGGCCGAGCTCGTAGATCAGCGCCCGAGGCGCCGCCTCGGACTCAAACCACCGATTTCCCCTCGATGACCGGCTTGCGACTCCATCACCGTCGCGCATCGTTGCTGTCTTTGGCTGCTGCGCCGCTCGTTCTCCTGTCGTTCACCGCCTGCACCAAGAAGCAGGAGCGCGCGCCGCGACCGACCGCGACGGTCTCGGTCGTGCCGGCCAAGCGGGCCACGGTGCCCTACGTCATCGAAGCGAACGGGATCGTCACGCCGATGCAGACGGCGAATGTCGTCTCGCAGGTCGACGGCATCATCCTCAGCGTCGACTTCCAGGAAGGCGAGGAAGTCCGCGTGGGTCAGCCGCTCTTCCACATCGATCCGCGCCCGTACCAGAACGCCTACTCGGCGGCGCTGGCCGTGCTCGCCCGCGATAGTGCCAACGCGGCGCACGCCAAAGGGGAGCTCGATCGATACCAAAAGCTCATCGAAGCACGCGTCGTGACGCAGCAGGATCTGGCTGTCCAGGCGACGGCATACGCGACGGCGGACGCGACCTTTCGGGCCGACCAGGCCGCGGTCGAGACGGCAAAGTTCAACCTCGACAATACGACCATCCGCGCATCTATCGCGGGCAGAACGGGCGGCGTACTTGTCCGGCGCGGCAACCTGGTTCGCGCGGCGGGGGCGACCCCGCTCGTCGTCATCAACCAGGTGCGCCCGATCTACGTCCGCTTTGCGATCCCGTCGTCGCAGCTGGCGCTGGTCCTTCAATATGGATCGAAGGGGGGGCTGCCGGTCGCGGCGGTTCCGGGTGGGATCGCTCCGGCGTCCCCATCTATTGATTCGCTCGCGGCCGCGGCAACCGCGAATCCGATTCAGGACGCCCCGTCTCGCCCGAGCGGCCAGATGGGCGGCGGCTCCGGCGGTCCTCCGGGAAGCGGCGGCAGCGGTGGCGGTCCGACGGGTGGCAACGGCGGCGGCGGGTTCGGTCCTCCGATGGGTCCGGTCGCAAGCGGCGCCCCGGCGGGTGGTAGCACGCCTGGTGGCTCGGGTTCGCCGCGCGGGCGGCGAGGCGGCTCGACGTCCTCGACGTCGGCGGGCGCGGTCTCTCAACAGCAGGGCGGCGGCATCCAGGGCGATCGCATGATGGGCAAGCTGTCGTTCATCGACAACGCCGTCGATACGAGCACGGCGACCGTGCAACTCAAGGCGACCTTCGAGAACGACAACGGACGGCTCTGGGCCGGACAGTTCGCGTCGACGTCGCTGCACCTCTTCGACGAGGACAGCGCGCTCGTGGTTCCGCAGCAGGCGGTCGTGACGGGACAGCGTGGCGCCTACGTATATGTGGTGGATCAGGCGGACACCGCGCGGCAGCGAGCTGTGTCGGTGGAACGCGTTGCGGGCGGCTTGGCGGTGATCGCCAGCGGCATCGCCGAGGGCGACCGCGTGGTCGTTGACGGCATGCTGCGACTTCAGCCCGACGTCGCGGTTCATCTGCGCGGCACCGACGGCCCTGGTGGCGGCGGTGGACGGCGTGGAGGCGGACGAGGCAAAGGAAAGGGCGGGAACGGCGGCGGGAGCGGCGGGAACAAGGGCGGAGGCGCATGAGCCTCACCGGGCTGTTCATCAAACGGCCGGTCATGACGACGTTGCTCATGATCGGCATTCTCGTGTTCGGCATCGTTTCGTACCGCAGGCTGCCGGTGAGCGACCTGCCGGCCGTCGAGTATCCGTCGATCAACGTCGGTGCGAATCTCCCCGGGGCGAGTCCCGAGACGATGGCCGCGACCGTCGCTACGCCGCTCGAGAAAGCATTCTCGGCGATCGCGGGCGTCGACGAGATGACGTCGAACAGCGGCACGGGCAATACGAACATCAACATGACGTTCGCGCTCGATCGCGACGTCGAGGCCGCGGCGCAGGACGTGAACGCCGCGATCGGCAAGACGCTGCCATTCCTTCCGTCGACCATCCTGCCGCCGAACTACCACAAACAGAATCCGTCGGCGGCTCCGATCCTGAACATCGCGCTCACGTCGAACGTGCTACCGATGACGCAGGTCGACGAGTATGGCGAGACGCTGATCGCGCAGCGACTGTCGATGATCGAGGGCGTGGCGTCGGTCGGCATCTGGGGATCGGCCAAGTACGCGGTCCGCGTCCAGCTGGACCCGAACGAGTTGGCGAGCCGCAACATCGGCGTGTCGCAGGTCGCAAACGCGATCCGCAACAACAACGTCATGCTGCCGACGGGCGTGTTGTACGGGAAGGACAAGACGCTCACGGTCATGGCGACCGGGCAGATGAACGACGCCTCGGAGTTCCGGCGGCTGATCGTTGCCTATCGGAACGGCGCGGCCGTGCGGCTCGGCGACGTTGCGAACGTGCTCGACGACATTCAGAACAACAAGTCGGTTAGCTGGTACGACGACGAGCGGTCGGTCAATCTGATGGTGCAGCGCCAGCCGGGCACCAATACGGTGGAAGTGGCGACGCGCGTCAAGGAGGCGTTGGCGGAGATCGAGAAGGGACTTCCGCCGACGCTCAAGATTCACATTCAATACGACCGCTCGATCTCGATCAAGAACGCGGTCGCCGACGTCAAGATGTCGTTGCTGGTCGCGCTCGCGCTGGTCGTCGCGGTGATCTTCATCTTCCTGCGCAACGCCGTGGCGACACTCATCCCGAGCCTCACGCTGCCGCTCGCGATCGTCGGCACGTTCTCGGTGATGTACGCGCTCGACTTCAGCATCGACAATCTGTCGCTCATGGCGCTGACGCTCGCGGTCGGCTTCATCGTCGACGACGCGATCGTGATGCTCGAGAACATCGTGCGCCACATCGAGATGGGAAAAACGCCGCGGCAAGCGGCGCTCGAAGGGTCGCAGGAAGTGGGATTCACGGTGCTGTCGATGTGCCTGTCGCTGGCCGCCGTGTTCCTTCCACTGATGTTCATGGGCGGTATCATCGGGCGGCTGTTCCGTGAGTTCGCGATCACGATCAGCGTCTCGATTCTCGTGTCGGGCCTGGTCGCGCTGACGCTCACGCCGATGCTCTGCAGCCGTCTGCTCAAGTCGCACGACAAGGCGAAGGAGTCGCACGGCGCGATGTTCAACTTCGCCGAGCGTGTCTTCAATGGCGCGCTGCGTGGGTACGAGCGGAGCCTGGGCTGGGTCATGCGCCATCGGCCGTTCACGCTCGTCTTCTCCGCGCTCATACTCGCCGCGACGGTACTCCTGTGGACGGTGATCCCGAAGGGGCTCTTTCCGCCCGACGACACCGGCTCGCTGAATGGCACCGCCGAAGCACCGCAGGGCACGACGTTCGTCGAGATGCTGAAGATCGGCAAGCAGGTCGGCGCCAAGCTCGCCACCGATACGAACGTGGCATCGTTCACGACGAACGTCGGCGGCATGGGCGGCTCGAACCAGGTGCAGTTCAACATCACGCTCAAGCCGGCTGGCACGCGACCCGCCGCGGATTCGATGGTGCGCGAGCTCACGCGCGTCATGTCCGGCGTTCCGAACGTGCAGGTGTTCGTCACGAATCCGCCGAGTATTCGCATCGGTGGACGTGGCACCAAGACGCTTTATCAGTACACGCTGCGCGGATCGGACATCAACCAGCTGTATGATCAGGGCGGCAAGCTGATGGTCGCCCTGCAGGAAAACCGCAAGCTCACGGGCGTGACCTCGGACCTGCTCAACAAGGCCCCGATTGTCCGCGTCCACATCGACCGACAGAAGGCCGCTCAGCTCGGCGTCACGCCGCTCGGCATCGAGCAGGCGTTGGCAAACGCCTACAACCAACAGCAGGTCTCTACGATCTTCATGCCGACGAACCAGTACTACGTCGTCATGGAGACGGTTCCGAGCGCGCAGCTCGACGTGACGTCGCTGGAGCACTTCTTCGTTCCCGGCCCCGGCGGGAAACAGATTCCGCTGACCGACGTGGCGACGTTCGAGATGACCACAGGTCCGCTGAGCGTCGCGCACTCGGGCCAGATGGCGTCGATGACGATCTCGTTCAACCTCGCGGGCGGTGTCTCGCTGGGTGAGGCGACGGACGAAGTGTCTCGCGTCGCGCGGCAGATGCTTCCGGCGACGATCACCGGTCAGTTCGCCGGGACCGCCCAGGCGTTCCAGGATTCGCAGCAGGGCATGGGACTGCTGCTGCTGATCACGGTGTTCATCATCTACATCATTCTCGGAATTCTGTACGAGAGCTTCATTCACCCGGTCACGATTCTCACCGGGTTGCCGTTCGCCGCGTTCGGCGCGCTGTTCGCGCTGTATCTCACGGGCGTCGAGCTGGGCGTGTATGGCTACGTCGGCATCATCATGCTGATCGGCATCGTGGAGAAGAACGCGATCATGATGATCGACTTCGCGCTGGAGCGGCAACGCAGCGAGCGGATCTCGCCGTCGAAAGCGATCATCGAAGCGGCGAGCGTGCGCTTCCGTCCGATCATGATGACGACGGTGTCGGCGATCGTCGGTACGCTGCCAATCGCGATCGGTATCGGCACGAGCGCGGCATCTCGCCGGCCGCTCGGCGTCGCGGTGGTGGGCGGCTTGGCGTTCTCGCAGATCGTGACGCTGTACGTGACGCCCGTGTTCTACACGTACTTCGACGAATTGCAGGCGTGGCTCGGCCGGCGCGCAAAGACCGCGATCGCCGATACGCCGCATCCGGTGCCTGTCGCAGGCGACTAGTACTTCGTTCGGTCCGGCCATCAACGATCGGATGCATCAACGATCAGATACGGACTGTAACGGAAACGGCGACGGAAGCTAACCGGACTGCGTCACTTCGGTTCTTTTTTTAAGGTTTGACTGTCGTTCGCACTTTTTTCTTTTGTCGTTGTCCCGTTAGTGCCAGTTGCTGTTTCCGTTCAAGTCCGTATCTGATCGTTCACAGCCGGCGCGGCGCATCCGAACATTCGTAGGACGCTGAGTAGTCAATGAATTTCACGACGCTGTTCATCAAACGCCCCGTCATGACGACGCTCGTCATGATCGGCATTCTCGTCTTCGGCATCGTCGCCTACCGCCAACTCCCGGTGAGCGATCTGCCGAACGTCGACTTCCCGACGGTCACGGTCAGCGCCACCCTGCCGGGCACGAGCCCGGCGACCATGGCGGCGACGGTCGCGACGCCGCTCGAGAAGGCCTTCTCGACGATCGCCGGCATCGACAACATGACGTCGACGTCGAGCCTCGGGCAGACGCAGATCGTCGTGCAGTTCGCGCTCGATCGCAACATCGACGCGGCCGCGCAGGACGTGCAGGCCGCGATCGCGCAGTCGATTCGCAGCCTGCCGCAGGGTATCATTCCGCCGTCGTACCAGAAGACGAATCCCGCCGACGCGCCGATCCTCACGCTGGCGCTGACGTCCGACGAAGTGCCGCTGTCGACGCTCGACGAGTTTGGCGAGACGACGCTGGCGCAGCGCCTGTCGATGGTGGGCGGCGTCGCGCAGGTGTTGGTCTACGGCGCGCAGAAGTACGCCGTCCGCCTGCAGCTCGATCCGAATCAGCTCGCGACGCGCAACATCGCGCTCGAGGACGTCGCGAACGCGATCACGTCGCAGAACGTCAACATGCCGACGGGCGTGCTCTATGGCCCGAAGACGGCGCTGACGGTGCAGGCGACGGGACAGCTCGAGAACGCGAATCAGTTCAGCGATGTCATCATCGCGTATCGCAACGGCGCGCCGGTCCACCTCGACGAGATCGGGCGGATCACCGACGACGTCCAGAACAACAAGACGGCGAGCTGGTACAACGGCTCGCGCGCGATCGTGCTCGCGATCCAGCGCCAGCCGGGCACGAATACCGTGGATGTCGCGAACCGTGTGAAAGTGGCGCTCGCGCGCCTCGAGACGGAGATCCCGCCGGCGGTGAAGGTCTCGACGCTCTACGACCGATCGTCGACCATTCAGGCGTCAGTCGACGACGTGACGTTCACCCTTGAGCTCACGCTCCTGTTGGTGGTGCTCGTCATCTTCCTGTTCCTCCGGAACTGGTCGGCGACGATCATCCCGAGCCTCGCGCTGCCGATGTCGATCATCGGCACCTTCTCGGTGATGTATCTCTTGCACTACAGCCTCGACAACCTGTCGTTGATGGCGCTCACGCTCGCCGTCGGCTTCGTGGTGGACGACGCGATCGTGATGCTCGAGAACATCGTGCGCCATCTCGAGATGGGCAAAACGCGCATGCAGGCGGCCATCGACGGCGCGGCCGAAGTCGGCTTCACGATCCTGTCGATGACGTTCTCGCTCGCCGCGGTGTTCATCCCGTTCCTGTTCATGGGCGGCATCATCGGCAAGCTGTTTCACGAGTTCGCCGTTACCATCGGCGTCGCGATTCTCGTCTCCGGCTTCGTGTCGCTGACGCTGACGCCGATGCTGTCGAGCCGGTTCCTGAAGTCGGATCACGGCAAGGAGCGCGGGCGTCTCTATCAAGCGTCCGAGCGCTTCTATGAGGCCTGGCTCGGTCTCTATGAGAGAACGCTTGCGTGGGTGATGGCGCGCCGGCCGCTGACGTTGGCGTTCTCCTTCATCATCCTCGTCGCGACCGGCTACCTGTTCTGGCGCACGCCCAAGGGCCTGTTCCCAACCGACGACACGGGCCAGCTCCTCGCCACGACGGAAGCGGCCGAGGGCGTTTCGTACGACGCGCTCGTCGAGCATCAGCGTGAAGTTGCGGCGCTCGTCGCCAAGGATTCCGATGTCCGCTCCGTCACGTCGTCCGTCGGCACGACGGCCGCGGCGAACCAGGGCCAGCTCACGATCGATCTCAAGCCGATCGAAGAGCGAAAGCGAAGCGCTGAGCAGATCTCTCGCGATCTCACGCGCGCGACGGCCGGGGTGTCGAACGTATCGGTGTTCATTCAGAATCCGCCGGCGATCTCGATCGGCGGCCTCGCGTCCAAGAGCTTGTATCAGTACACGCTGCAGAGCGGCGACATCAACGCGCTCAACACCGCGGCGCGCGAGCTCGAGCGACGTCTCCGCCAGGTTCCCGGACTGGTCGACGTCACGAGCGACCTGCTGATCGAGAATCCGCAGGTCACCGTCGACATCGACCGCGAGACCGCCGGCCAGCTCGGCGTCAACGCGAGCGAGATCGAGAACACGCTCTACGACGCGTTCGGCCAGCGGCAGGTCTCCACGATCTACACGTCGACGAACGAGTACTGGGTCGTGATGGAGCTGCTGCCGCAGTACCAGGCGGACGTGGACGCGCTCGGCAAATTGTGGGTGCGTTCGCAGCGCGGGCCGCTCGTGCCGCTCAGCACCGTTGCGAAG
>Ga0310811_10005062_pt1 | contig 16610 bp, 13 predicted proteins | sample YCmetagenome_FD_207642 | JGI IMG/M metagenome (GOLD analysis project Ga0310811, IMG submission 207642) | Soil microbial communities from experimental microcosm in Duke University, North Carolina, United States - YC | ecosystem: Engineered > Artificial ecosystem > Soil microcosm > Unclassified ...
TGCAGTAAAGGCTTTCGCGGGATTTTGCATTGGCCAGTATATTCGTCCGGCCGTTATCGAGCAGGATCAGGATCATTTCATCGGGGCCGTCTGTTTCTCCGGCTTGTCTTGGGCCGGTGATGAGCGTATTATATACGGTTATGCGCTGGCCGGTGCCGTAGGTGGCGAGCAGGGGCCAGAACAGCCCCAGGTCGGTCATGGAAGGGATGACCTTTTCCAGGCCGGCGATGACGATATGTGTTTTGGGGAAGGCGGCGCTAAGGCGTGCGTTGCCTTCGTTCTCGGTGACGGCGATGCCGCCTACGTCAGAGATGATAAAGTTTGCACCGGTGATGCCTATCTCTGCCTGGACATATTTTTTGCGGAGCTGTTCGCGTGCCACGAGCGTGAGCTGTTCGGGTGTCAGGTTGGGTTTTGTGCCCAGCTTTTCATAAAACAGTTTGGCTACGTCCTCCTTGCTTTTATGCATAGCGGGTGTCACGATATGATAAGGGGGTTCGCCGTCCAGCTGCTGGATGTATTCCCCGAGGTCCGTTTCTATGCTTTCGATGCCGTGTTCTTCCAGAAAGTGGTTCAGCTTGAGCTCTTCGGTGACCATGCTCTTGCTTTTTACGATGGTGCGGCAGTTCTTTTCCTTGCAGATGGTAAGGATCTCGGCGAGGGCCTGATCGGAATTCTCGGCCCAGATGACCCGTCCTCCTCTTTTTGTGAAGTTGGATTCAAATTCTTCCAGCTGTTGGTCGAGGGTTTCGATAGCGCGCCATTTGATATTCTTTGCTCTTTCGCGTGCGAGGTTGAGTTCTGCGAATTGCTGTTTGCCCTGGGGAACCACGGCATTATAACGACCAATATTGAAATTGATCTTTTTCCGGTGATCCAGGTCTTCCGCCTTAACCGTGCTGCGGGCGATGAAATTGGCTGCCGTTTCCGTCACGCTGATCAGATTTTGAGATTAGTGTTCATTTTTTGGAGCCTACGCCTTTTGTTCGCTTCCCTGCGAAATAATTCTCTGCCACTTGTTCGAGGACTCCGTAGAAGTCTTCGCCGTATTTGCGGATGATCGCTTCTTTGAGAAAAACATAGGCGGGTACTTTTAGTTTTTTCCCCTGGACGCAGGCGGGGCGGCACATCGTCTCGCGCGGCTCATAATTGACGACCTCACCTGCCTTTGTCTTATTGATCTTGATGGGATAGAGGTGACAGCTGATGGGCTTTTTCCATTTGGTCTTGCCGTCATAATAGGCCTGTTCGATGCCACATTTGATGATCCCTTTTTCATCCCTGAATCCGTAGGCGCACATTTTCCCGCCGATGGTGGGTGTGACCCAGCCGAACTCGCGGTCGTACTGATAACGGCCCTGGGATTCGATCACTTTGAGTCCTTCGGGAGTGAGATAGGGTTTGACTATTTCGAAGATGGCGTTGAGCTCGTCCATTTCTTCTTTTTCGAGGGGTGCGCCGGCATCGCCGTCTTCGCAGCAGCCGCCTTTGCATTTCAGCAGGTCGCAGACGAACTGACCTTCAACGACATCATCGCTCACCAGTACATTATCGATTGCTATCAAAATTTGTATTATTTATATACAAATATAACCCCCTTTGATTACTTTTTGGCGTTTGGGGCGGGAGAAGTGGGCATCTTCCACTTAAAGGTATTGATCAGGTGCGCCACGTCTTCCTGTAAAAAGACATTGACGGGTTTAAGGGAGTCTTCGTTGGGGGTGGTGTCGAAGTAGAGGGCGCCGCGGAGGAAATGGTGTGTCGAGTCGGTGACGTAGAACTGTGTGGCTGTCGCCGCATTGCCGCCTACTTTAAAGAAGACGCCGCTGACGCCATTGGGTGTCTTTATGACGGAATCTTCGATGGAGCTGGCCTTGTAGGTATGTTTAAAGGTCATTTTGTAGGCGTCGTTCTTTAGTTTGTCGAACGTGTTGGACCGGGCCGGGTCGCGTGAAAATTTATCTGGGCCTATCTCTTTGTAGCTGATGTAGATGCGGGCGCCGAACCGGGGGAAGTCGACATTGATCCAGTATGGATTTTCGGGGATGGTGTCAAAATAGCTGCTGTCCCTCACAACGGATGCATAAACGGGGTATTCGAAGGTATAGGGGAAGTCGGGCCGGTCGAAGGACTGGTATTGATGCGGCGGAAAGTCGATCTTAAAATAACCCCTTCTTTTTGGTGAATAGACTCCGTTGCAGGAAAATAGTCCAAAAAGAGACAGAAGAAAGATAGAGCGAAATATTTTCATGATTTTTGGATGGTCACTTTTACTTTTTTGATGCGGCTGTTGTCTGCATCGAGGACGGTAAACTGGAAGTCTCCACAGGAGATAACGTCATTTATTTTGGGGATATCGCCGGAGATCTCGAGGATGAGGCCGGCAAGGGAATCGCTGTCTCCCTTTACCTTATCGAATGTATCGACGGCGAGATTCATGGCTTTACAGACGTCGTGCAGCATGGTTCTGCCTTCGAAGATGAAGCTGCCGTCTTCCAGCTGGCGGTTGGCACTTTCTTCGTCATCAAATTCGTCCCGGATGTCGCCGATGACCTCTTCCATGATATCTTCCAGGGTGACGATGCCGCTGGTACCGCCGAATTCGTCTACCACGACGGCAAAATGGACCCTTTTCTGCTGAAATTCCTGTAAGAGGTCTTCGATAAGCTTGTGTTCGTGAACAAAATAGGGTGACCTCAAAAGGCTGTGCCAGTCAAAACTGTCGGCTTCGTTAAGCCAGGGGATGAGGTCTTTTGTATTGATCAGGCCTGCGAGTTCGTCAAGGCTGCTCTTATATACCGGCAGGCGGGAGTAGTGTAGTTCTTCCACCCTTTGTTTCAATTGCAGGAAGTTGAGGTCGTAGGAGATCCCTGAGACGTCGGGGCGGGCGCGCATGACCTGGCGGACGGTGATGCTGCCGAATTTGGCGATGCCGTTCAGGATGTTCTTTTCTTCTTCGGAAGACTCATTTTTAACGGACTGATCTATCTGATAGCGAAGCTGTTCGCCTTTTTGTTTGCGGCCGAAGAACTTTTCGAGGCCATTGGACCAGCCGACGACCCAGGAGCTGATGCGACGGAATAAGAGATGAACGAGCTCGATGATACCGGAGGTATAATAGGCGAACTGAAGATTATTCTGTGTAGCCCATATTTTTGGCATGACATGGCCGAAGAGGATCATGACGAAACCGATGAGAATCATCTTGACGATATCGAACAGCCAGATATTCGGTTTGAGCAGCACCATCTCGTCGATAAGGAAATTGGACAGGATAATGATAGCTATGTTGATGATGCTGTTGGCGATGAGCATCGAGGCCAGGAGCTCTTTAGGGTCTTCGAGCAGGGAGACGATGCGTTTCCAGGATGCGTCCTGTTTGGTCTTAAGGATATTGATATCCTTATAGGTCAGAGAAAAAAAGGCCACTTCAGAGCCGGAGATCACAAAGGAAAGGATGAGAAGAAAGAGAATGACTATAGCTAAGACAGTGGTCGCCTGGGGGTTAATAACCAACAGACCTGATGGTAATGTCATGTCCAGTAATCTAATCAAAGGGAACTCCAAAATAAAGAGGGTTTCGTGAACGATAATTATTCATGGACAAGGGGAGTGTTGCCATTAAAAAGGAAGGTCTTCTGACGGTTCGCCGATGGGGGGCGTGTCGGAATTACCAAGACCTTCGATGCCTTCCTGGTGAATAGGGGGATGGGCGTGACCGCTATCCGTGCGTTTGTCGAGCATGATCAGGTTGTCTCCTACTACTTCGGTAGCGAATTTCTTGTTTCCTTCCTTATCTTCCCAGCTGCGGGTTCTGAGTCTTCCTTCAATATAGACCAGGCTGCCCTTGTGGAGATATTTTTGCGCCAACTCGGCGAGTCCGCGCCACAGCACAACTGTATGCCACTCTGTTTGTGAGATCAGTTTGCCGGCTCTATCTTTGAATGTTTCGGTTGTTGCTAAAGAGAACTTGGCAACGGCAATATTACCTTCCAAGAATTGTACGTCCGGATCTTTTCCTAGATTACCAATGAGCATCACCCTGTTTACGCCTCTCATACAACTGAGTTTGAAAAAGTTTTATAAATCGTCTTTCGGATTAAATTCCAATTAAAAGGTCGGGCCAGTTTGCCGGACAAGACCGACTTACTGTGTCCCGGAGCCGCACTTATATGTAAATTAACGTTTTTTCGGGCAAAAAGATAAATTTTTCCAATGAGGGGCCGGTGTTTAACAGGATGCAATCCATTGACAGTCCGAACCGAAGAAACTCGTCCGGTCACGTCATATCGGATGATGTCCGCATATAATTTCCATGCCAGCGACATCAAAACAAGCTTTGTGCCGGGCTTGGGTCCAGGAGCCAGGCATTGATAAACTTCGGAAAGGGGTATTCGGTCAGCTCTTTTCTCTCCACGAGGACCCAGTCCTTTAATGAGGGTATTGTCTTTTTGAGGCTAATGGTAATAAATTGTCCCTGGATCGTTTGATGAGACAGTTCCTGGCGGTAGATCTTTGAGATATGCCTGACTGTGAGTGTCTTCTCTCCAAAGAATAACCGGGCGAAGTCGGATCTGAGGAGGGCGTCGCCATAGACGGGTTCATCTGTTTCCCAGAGGGGGAATTCGTACAATCCTTCCCAGATATCCTTTTCTGTTCGCTGGCGGATATAGACCTTACCCGCGGGGACCTCGGCTATAAAGTAATAGAACCAGCGTTGTCTTTTCTGAATACTTTTTTCTTTTACAGGCAGTTGGGTGGTAAGACCTTTTTTATAGGCCTGGCAGTCGGCGTTCTGTACACAGTCGGGGCATAGCGGGTTTCGGGGCACACATATGGTGGCGCCGAAGTCCATAATAGCCTGGTTGTAAATGTCAGGCTGCTCTTTATCGAGCAATTTACCGGCAAGTTCGGTAAAGAGTCGTTTGCCGGCTGTCGAATCGATGGGTGTAGGATCGGCGAAGTAACGGGAAAGTACGCGGGTGACATTTCCATCTACCACTGCGTGAGGAAGTCCGAAGGCAAAGGAAGAGATGGCTGCCGCGGTGTAGGGGCCGATGCCTTTCAGGCCGAGGATCTCTTCGTAGGTGGAAGGGAACACTCCTTTATATTCTGTATCAATCCTTTTAGCAGTGGCGATGAGATTTTTGCAGCGGCTGTAATAACCGAGTCCTTCCCAGAGTTTGAACACTTTCTGTTCCGGGGCGGTGGCGAGGTCGTGAATAGTCGGGAAGGTTTCTACGAATTTTTCATAGTAAGACCAGCCTTGTTCGACCCGGGTTTGTTGAAGAATGACCTCACTAAGCCAGATCCTGTAGGGATTTTTTTCCCCTTTCCAGGGCATTATCCGATTATTTTTACCATTATGCCATTTTAATAAAAGGGTGGTAAAAGGGGCTTTTTTTGGTGCCATTTTTGTTAAAAAAAATTCACAATCAATATTTTAGAGAATTCTTGCACAAACGAATCAAAACCAGTATTTTGATACCTTGAAACTAATTTTTAGCTGTAATGAGTTGTGAATTAATAATTTTGTTATATATTTAAAATCAGAAACTTATAAAACTTAATCCCCATGAGAAAGGCAGACCTTGTTAACCAAATATCGGAAAAAACAGGTATACCTAAGGTTGACGTCCTGGTGACGTTGGAAACCATGTTCAAAGAAGTGAAAGAAACTCTTTCCCAAGGTGAAAATATTTACATCAGGGGATTCGGGAGTTTTATCACTAAGAAAAGGGCTGCAAAGATCGGCCGTAATATTAAAAAGAATGTGGCTGTTCATATCCCTGAGCATTTTATTCCGGCCTTCAAACCTGCTAAGGAATTTGTAGCAGAAGTAAAAAAATTGCAGTCTGTGAAGGAAGATCAGCCAAACCCGGATGAAGAGATGTAGATTTGCGTCTCTAACTATCAGCATGAAGAGACAGCAATTTCTTGTAGCCGGCACCGGGGTGCTATTACTACTCGCTCTGTATTTTTTTGGACACACTGTTCCTCCTCAACACAAACCGGAGCCTTCCGAAGGCGGTGCTCCTGGGGCTTCCCTTGTTAAATCCATTGGTTTACAGGATATTCTACAGGCATCTCAAGCTCGTTTATCTCCTGCTCAACTATCTTATGTAAACAGACTGCAGCAATCCGTCGTACGGGGTGATGTGAAAGTGCAGCAAATAAATGCTGACCGGCAACTGGCTTCTTTTTGGAAGGATTCAGTTGCGGATGGCTTTTTATTATATGCGCATTATACGGGAGAAGCGGCTAAATTGGAAAATTCTGAAAAAAGTCTCACCTTTGCTGCCCAATTATTTTTGCAAAGCTTGCGTGGCCAGGATAACCCAGCTTTAAAAGGCTGGATGGCTACAAATGCTAAAGAGTTGTTTGAAAAGGCATTAGAACTGAATCCGGGGAATGATTCGACAAAGGTAGGGCTTGGGGCCAGCTACATTTTTGGCAGCCAGGCGGACAATCCGACCGAGGTCATGCAGGGAATTCAGCGGATTTTGGAAGTAGCCCACCGGGATTCCACCAATATGTATGCTCAGTTCATGCTTGGTGTTGGGGGTATGGAATCGGGGCAATTTGATAAAGCAATCGAACGTCTGATGACGGTGATCAGGCATCAACCTGCGAATATCGAAGCGATACTCATGCTGGCCGAGATCTATGAGCAAAAAAGTGACAAGGCAAATGCCGTTAAGTGGTACGGGGCTGCGAAAAAGATGATCAATAATCCGGAGATGATCCAGGCGATAGATCAGCGGATCAAGACTTTGCAGTAAAAAAGGTAATTATTTTTTAACTATAAAAATGAATTGAGTATGCCTTGTGGTAAAAAGCGTAAGCGTCATAAGATTGCGACGCACAAGCGGAAGAAAAGACTGAGAAAGAATCGCCATAAGAAGAAGAACAAATAGTTGCCTTTACGAGGACGGTCCGCCATAAGGCGGACCGTCCCGTAGATGTCGACGGAAAACGCCCGATACGCTTGAATAAGGAACTGATCATAAATGCGACTCCGCAGGGTGTTGAAATAGCCCTATTAGAGGATAAAAAGCTGGTGGAACTTCACCATGAAAAGGCTGATGCGAGCTTTGCGGTCGGAGATTTATACCTTGGAAAGGTTAAGAAGCTCATTCCGGGATTGAATGCTGCATTTGTCGATGTGGGTTTCGAAAAAGACGCATTTCTTCATTATACAGATCTGAGTCCATATGCCCGGTCGCTGTTGAAATTCACTCAACAGGCTATGAATGACACCAGCGCTGAAGGTTTTGACTTTGGTGGTTTTTCGGTTGAGCCGGAGATCATTAAAACGGGGAAGATCAATGAGGTATTGAATGGCAAGCCTCATATTCTCGTACAGATCCTCAAGGAGCCGATCGCTGCGAAGGGTCCCCGTCTGAGCTGTGAGATCTCTCTTCCCGGCCGGTTTGTCGTCATCACTCCATTTAATGACATAGTAGCAGTTTCGCGGAAAATACATTCTTCTGACGAGCGGAAACGTCTGCAGAAGATCGTGGAAGCGATAAAACCGAAGAATTTCGGGGTTATCGTGCGTACGGCTGCGGAGGGGAAGAATACGGCCGAGCTGCATGAGGATCTTACGGAGCTGGTAGCGACCTGGAAGACGATACAACACAATCTGAAGGGTGCGGTAGCGCCGGCGAAGATCCTGAGTGAGCAGACAAAGACAACGAGTATGCTTCGGGATCTGCTGAATGAGGATTTTAACAAGATCGTGATCAACGACCGGAATATCTTCAATGATACCAAGAGTTATATTCAGCGGATCGCTCCGGACAAGATAGACATTGTCTCCTATTACCATAATGGTTCGCCCATCTTTGACCAGTTCAGCGTGACCAAGCAGGTGAAAGCCGCTTTTGGGAAGACGGTGAACCTGCCGAGCGGCGCCTACCTGATCATCGAGCACACCGAGGCGTTACATGTCATCGACGTGAACAGCGGGTATAAGAGTGTAAGTAACAATCAGGAGCAGAATGCGCTGGAGACCAATATGGAGGCGGCCGAGGAAATTGCCCGGCAATTACGGCTGCGTGACCTTGGGGGTATCATCGTAGTGGACTTCATCGATATGAAGCTGCCCGACAACAAGCGGAAGCTGATCGAGGCGATGGAGAACTTTATGCGTACGGACAGGGCCAAACATGCCGTACTCCCTATTTCGAAGTTTGGGCTGATGCAGATAACGCGGCAGCGGATGAAGCCGGAGGTTACCATCAATACGCAGGAGGTTTGTCCGACCTGTAATGGCACTGGAAAGATCTCCTCTGCATTGATCCTGGAGGATGAGATAGAAAAGAATTTAAGTTATCTGCTCAATCATCAGCATAAGGACCTGATATTGGCTGTACATCCCATCATGCATGCGTATCTTACAAAAGCAGGTTTTCTGGGTTTTGGCTCGAGGCAGTGGAAATGGAGATGGAAGTATAAGCAGAAGATCCGGATCCGTGCGAACACGAATTATCACTTGACAGAGTTTCATTTTTTTGATAAGCAGGAAGATGAAATAAAATTATAGGGATCGCGCCAGCGGCGTGATTAAAAAAGCCCCGGTGATCGCCGGGGCTTTTTGATTTTGGAGGCGAGAGTACTAGTAGTTGGGGTTTTTTACTGGTGCGCTGCCGGCTGCGGGAACGTTCAGGGTCGTCTCGTCTGCAGGAACATCCCAGTAGTCCATGAAGTTATAGCTAATGGTCACGTTGTGATCAAAAGTTCCATCGACGTTGAAAAGGAGGTTCCCATAGCTGCCGCCCCCCTGGGAAATGTCGTAGGTCCATCCCCATCTTCTTGCATCATAATATTCAATGCCTCTGAAAATGAGAGCGGCGCGTCTTTCCCGGGTGAGTTGAGTCATAGCTCCGGCGAGATCGAGGCTGGTGCCTGTAACGGGTGCCACGCCTGCGCCCTGATAGGTCCTGACGGCATCGATATAGGACAGTCCAGTCTCAATATTGCCTGAGCGGATATTTGCTTCTGCCAGCATAAGGGCGTTCTCTTCGTAGCTGCCTGCGATGTAAACTTCGTATTGGCCTGTTTGTTTGCTTCCGATCACATAGGTTCCTGTTACACTTTGCTGCAGGCTATCGACGATGTTATAGGGCGTGCCGTAGAAGGGATTGTTGTAAGTGCTGCCTGTTCTGAAATTCTGAGTAAAGCGCCGGTCCCCGGCATTGAAATTCTGAGCATACCGGACGCTTATCTTAAACGTGGCTGAAATATTTGGGCCTGTCGTCTCTGCCGCCGCGCAACCGCTGGATGGGGTGAAGACTCCATTCTCTGATACAGAGGTTACCGAAAAGACAACGTCGTCTGATCTTATGCCATCGGAGGCAAGCTGGAGCACGGTATTCCAGTCAGCAGAAGTCATCACAGAGGTGGAAGACCTGGCGATAGTTGCGGCAGGATTTTGATTTACGAAGGGCGAAAGTTTATTCATGAGTATATTCCTTGCCAGCATCGTGTTGATATTCCGCTTCCACATATCGGTTGATGGCACGCCTCCGTGGGCCACCTGGCAGAAGGAAGGGATCAACTGGCCAAGAACAGCAGTGTAGTCATCCTGGCTGGTAATCCCCGACAAAGTTGATGCGGCCAGTTTGAAATAATAATTGCTGCGTGCAAGGATGGAATCTTTGATCTTATAATTCGGATTCACCTTATTGTCGGGCTCGTCCTGGATCAGGCCGGAGTAATAGAGAGTGCCAATACCAGCATAGGCATACCCTTTCCACCAATAGCACCAGGCTTCGATCGTCTTTAGCCGGCTATCTGCATTTCCTGTGAAAGGAATTTTGCCCGCCAGGGAAAGTACTGTATTGCAAGCTCCGTTCATAGCATACATATTCAGCCATTGGAAGTACAGGGGGTTATTACCGCTGCCTCCGTAGATATTAAACCCACGGAGCACTTTAACCTGCGGCGAGGGGTTGATCACTTTGGTGCCATCGTCCTTTATGTAATAGTCCGGTTTACCAACTGTTGTGACCTGGTTGTTGGAGGCATCGGCCCCGATATTATCTGCCATAAGCTCGATATAGCCATAGGGCAGTGAAAAATAGCTGTTGCCAAGCCATCCGTCGCCGTTGATAAATCCATTGACATAAACTGCGCCCTGGGCCAGGGAAATAATCCCCGCTTCTGTGGTCACGTTGCCTGAGATGGTCGGAAGATTAGGGTTCTTGACATCCAGCTGCTTTTTGCAGGAGCTGATGGCAATACTGAACATTGCGATGGTTATAGCTAAATATTTCGCTTTATTGTGAGTCTTGATCATGATCTTCATTTTTGGTAATTTTCAAATTAGAAACCGACGTTCAGGCCGACCTGGTATGATTTGAGGTTCGGAATGCTGCTGTTGTCCACTCCCCGTGCATAGGCCGAGTTTGGCGTAAGTGAGCTGACCTCGGGATCGAATCCAGGGTATTTGGTCTTTGTCCAGATATTGCGGCCGGAGAGAACAAGTTGTAACTTCTTAAAATATTTGATCTTGTACAAGTGTGCAAAGTCCAGGGCCAGAGCGACGTTGCGTAAGCGGAGGAAGGAAGCGGAATACAGGAAAAAGTCTTTTGGAGCTTCGTTACCCGATCCATATGCGCTGCCAAACAAGCCGTAGTAGGCGCTGGCCCAGTAGGCGGTATAGGCGCCCTTCTGGCCGTTGATAGTGACGGGTTTTGCAAAGTCGCCGTCGATCCCATCGCGATACATCCACTCTTTGGTCTCGTCATACATATGAGCGCCATAGATCCAGTCAAGCTGGAAAGAAAAGGTCAGGAAGCCTTTGTAGGTGAACTCATCAATAAAGGAGGCGTTGAATTTCGGGTCGGTATTGCCGAGATTATATTTCTCGTTTGTGAACTGGATGAATTTTGTTGCTGTATCGACCAGATTTCCGTTTACCACCTGGTATTTTCCTGCATCCTGGGGTTGAATATACAGGGTCTTACCGTCCTGTTTCAGCTGGTTAACGCTGTGGATGGTCTTGTATCCGTACAGCTGACCGATGCGATATCCGGCGTCAAGGTTGACCAGGAGGCTGTTGCCATCGATCGGGCCTACCGGGATGCCGACCCCACCCGAGCCGTGTACGCCATCGATAAAGGTCGACTGGTGATTCCAGTTGGCTGTAAAGTTCCAGGTAAAGTCTTTCGACTGGACGACAGGGAGGTTGATCTGAAACTGATATCCGCTGGAATGCAGGTCGATGGCGTTGTTGAGGCTGCTGGTGGAGCCGCTGGACAGCGGGGCGTTGACCTGGTAGATGACATCGCTGCTTTTTCTATGCCAGTAAGTAAAAGAGCCGTTCAGAGCCGTGAACCAGGCGCCTTTGCTGTTCAGCGGGAATGTCAGGTCGATGCCTGTCTCAAATTCTTTGGATACTTCCACGTTGAGACCTGGATAAGCATTTGTCGTTTGCTGCGAGTAAGCGATCTGGTTGCCGAGGTTACGCTGATCGAGTACCGGGAAACGGTCGAATGGCCGGGGCTGGATACCAGCCTCACCATATGCTGCGCGGACTTTTGCATAGGACAGGACGTCGGCCATTTTTCCGTTTGACCAGAAGCCAAGGGAAGATGGTACGAAATATCCATTGATCCGGGGGAAGGTAAAGGGTTTGGATCCGGTGCCAAAGGCTGATGAATAGTCACTTCGGAAACCGCCGGATACACCGCCATAGCTGCCAAAATCTATTGTCTGGTTAACCAGATAGCCATAAGTAATAAACGGTTCTGTATAGTCGCGGGCGACGGCCTGGGAACCCGTCGAAGTGAGGATGATCGGCGGCGCGAGCGGAAGATCAAGTCCGTAAGTGTCGTATTCGCGATAGAAATTCTTGCGATAGTCAAATGCGACCTGGGTAGTAGTCTGAATAGGGATGTTCAGGTGGAAATCGTTCTGGAAATCCGTCCGGAAAAATGCGCTGCCGAGAAAGTTCTGGAAGGTTGTATTATATTGCCAGTTATCGATCTCTCCGCTATTGTCCGATCCGTTGTACCAGCTGGCCCAGGAGCCCTGATAATTGGAGTTGATATTCTGGGATTGGTTGCCGTAGGTCGTCCGTATATTCTCGTTCCGAAAATTGATTCCGTATTTGGCATCCAGTTCGAAGAAATGGTTGATCTTGTAATCGGCATCGAAATTTTGAACGATGTCTACCTTGTTGTCTACGGTACTTACATATTCTTTTTGATAAAAGGGATTGAAGGCATTAATACTTAAATAGTCTGCCACCTGGTAGGCGGGGGAGGTCCCATCCGCCAGTTTATATTTCAGATCAAAGAATGGGGAGGTATTAAGAAATGAGAAAACCTGTCCATTATTTCCGTTTATTGTACCCTTGCCATAATCCTGTCCGCCGGGTCCGCCCAGTCCAAAGGGTACCGTATTGCGGGTATAGATCAGCTGTGTGGTCGAGCGCAAGCGGAATCCTTTAAAAAGCTCGGTTCCAAGGTTTGCGGTGAGGTTGCTGCGATCCACGGAACCTGCTTTCATGACAGCGGTGACGGTGTGATTATTGGAGGCGGTGATCGCAAAGTCACTTTTTTCAGTGGCCCCGGAAATATTAATTACGTTATTATAGGTACTTCCGGTCTGGAATATCTCCTTGAAATGATCGTAATATTTGAGGTTAGCATTATAGGGACTATTGGAAATATTACGGGGGTCAAGGATGGCATACCGGGTTGCCCCTCCATATTTATACGAGATACCGGAGATGTCGCCATACTGATCGTACGCGAGCGGCTGGCCGGTTTTACTGTTAATGATATTATTGTTGGCGTCGGTCAGCCAGGGGTGTAATGCGGCTTTTGTTACGTGGCCGCTATTGATATAGGAGTTGGAGGCATAACTGCTGGATATATTGATCGCTACCGCTCCGCGTTTGCCTTTTTTTGTGAAGATCTGGATGACGCCGTTGGCCCCCTGGGCGCCGTACAGGGATGCGGAAGCCGCGCCTGGCGCAACTTCGATCCTTTCAGCAGTGCTCAGGTCGAGTGAGCCGAGATCGGTTGCCGAAACTTCTACTCCGTCGACCATGATCAGAGGTTTTGTGCCCCTGTTCACTGTATTGATGCCTCTCAGTACGATATTTACCGGATCACCGGGATTGCCGCTTGTCGAGGATATCTGGGCGCCCGGTATCTTTCCTACCAGGGCCTGATCGATGGATGCGGTAGGGGTAGGGGGTAGTTTTTCAGCGCTGACCGATTCGATGGCCAATCCGATCTTCTTTTTACTTGTTGCCACGCCCAACCCGGTGACTACGACCTCGCTCAGCGATTTAGAGTCTGTGTTGAGTTGGATGTTCAGAACAGTGGAGGAGCCTACTTTGACCTCTTTGGTTTCGAAGCCGATCCCGCTGACCAATAATACTGCGCCGGGGGGAACATGGAGCTTGAAGTTGCCATCTCCATCGGCGCTGGTTCCTCCTGCGCCTTTTGATGTTTTGATCCGGATGGTAGCATTGGGGATGGATGAGCCTGTCAAATCTGTGATCTTACCGGTAATCTCGGTTGTTTGTGCGAGCAGAGTTTCGCCGATGAGCAATAGGATGCTCATCAACAAGCAGTTGAGTTTTCTCATGTGTAGTAATTGGTTAATAAATGAACAATGAATCCATGCTGGCAGGCAATAGTCGTTCACTCTTTAATGTACGCAAAGGCTGGAGGATAAGAGGCAGACCTTAAATCGCATTAAGGGCGTTTGGGGCTTTAATTTACGAATTAAAGCAGAATTTTGAATTATTTAACAATTTAAAATTGGTTAATAAAAGGTTATTGCGTGCGCAAACTGAAAATCAACCCCGGATCGCTTAAAAGACAAAAATTGGCCCCGGTAGACACCGGGGCCGTCTTTCACTGTCAACATTGAGTCACACATTCTTACTGATAGATTCGGAATTTTATCATGTGTAGTAGTAGATAAGCTGGTGAGATAGGATGGGAAGGTTTTCCCCTAAGGGAGAGCACATGAGAGGATGAACGTGTAAGGACGTTGAGGATCGGGTCTCTGAGGATGGTAGAGGCCTTTGAAATTCGAGCGGATAATCCTTCATTGACAGGCAGCAGGATGCCTGTCTTCAAGCGGTCAAGTTTTCTCATGTGTAGCCTTAGAACGGTTAGTTCCGGTTATTTAAATTACAATTTTTTTAATTAGAATTTAATTCTAATTGGCATTTTTTCAGAAAATGCCAGATCAAATCGTAATCTTATATAAACATAACATTATCAAATGTTTGTGTCCAATTTTTGCAATTGAGGGGTCCCATAACCATTTTGGTGAAAATAGATCAGCAACTCATCCAATGCTAAAAATTTTTCATTAGGGGATCCTTTCCTGGGATTAGGTTTGAAAAATTCAGGAGGCGGGGCTAAGTTTCCCGAAGTTAATATATTTGAGAAATATAATGTTAATTCGGTTTAACAAAATAGAACAATTTGCCGTATTTAGTAGATCACATTAGACATTTTAATAATTAACATGTGAAATAATATGGCTTTTTCAGGCTTAAAATTGGAATGGGAAGGCTAATGCTGCTAAAAATAAATTCTGTTGATTTCTGCTATTTCAGGCGGGTTAATTTTCAATCTTTTACCAAAAACAGACTTGAAGGAGTGGTTCCAAAACGATTTGCATACAATTACTAATCAGACACTTATACATATTTTAAGTGGATTTTCGGGAAGGCTTGAAGGGGTTTTAAAGTTATTCACACCCCGAAAAAATTATTTTGCAATGTGGCGCTAATTTGTAATTTAGTGCAAGAATTTAATGGGTTAGTAAGTAAGGGGCCGGCGATTTAGCTGGCCCTTTTACTTTTTATACACTTCAACTGATCTTTCATTTTTTCTTCCCCATCTTTTATCCGTTCACGATGTTTTTTTGCGATCGGATGGAGCCCCGATGCATGTGTTGGCGTTCTTCTTCAATCATGTGATGATAAAATTTCCAAAATAGGGAAGATAAGTGACCAACTTTTAGCACATCTTAAAAATAAAGACAGTGATAAGCAACTAACTTTACGGCATGAGCAAAATTAAGACGGCTTTTTTCTGTAGCAACTGTGGATATGAAAGTGCAAAATGGTTAGGTAAATGTCCCTCCTGTGATCAATGGAACACTTTTGTTGAAGAAGTCATCGTGAAAGATAATAAGCTGGCTGAGACGGAATGGAAAAAATTTGCGACCGATAAAAAAGAGGTTCGGACGATGTCCCTAAGCGAGGTAGTGAGTGCGGATGAGAAAAGGATCGTTAGTCCGGATGCCGAGCTCAACCGGGTATTGGGTGGTGGTATTGTAACTGGCAGCATTGTACTTGTAGCGGGAGAGCCGGGTATTGGTAAAAGTACGTTGTTCCTTCAGAATGGGCTTCGTCTGCAAAACGTAAAGACGCTATATATCAGCGGAGAGGAAAGCGAGCAGCAGATCAAGATGCGTGCGGATCGTCTCAATATAAAGAATGAAGATTTCTACCTTTTAACAGAGACTTCTACACAGATCATTTTCCAGGAGATAAAAAAGTTGCGTCCGCAGCTGGTGATCATCGATTCGATCCAGACCCTGCAATCTCCCTACATTGAATCCTCTGCCGGCAGTGTTTCGCAAATAAGGGAGTGTACTTCTGAATTCCAGCGTTATGCCAAGGAAACGGGGACGCCGGTCTTTTTAATAGGGCATATCACCAAGGATGGGAGCATTGCGGGGCCTAAGATGCTGGAGCATATGGTAGATACGGTCCTTCAGTTCGAAGGTGACAGGCATTATGCCTATCGGATCCTGCGTACGCTGAAGAACCGGTTTGGCAGCACTGCCGAGCTGGGCATTTATGAAATGACGGACCAGGGGATGAGGGGAGTGAGTAATCCGAGCGAGTTGCTGATCACGCAAAAGGAAGAGCAACTGAGCGGCATTGCCATTGCGGCGACGATCGAGGGGATGCGGCCATTGCTGATAGAAGTGCAGGCCCTGGTAACACAATCGGTATATGGTACGCCCCAGCGAACCGTCAGCGGATTTGACCTGCGCAGGCTACAGCTGTTGCTGGCTGTTCTGGAAAAAAGGGGTGGGTTCCATTTTGGGGTCAAGGATGTCTTTTTGAATATTGCAGGTGGGTTGAAAGTAGAGGATCCGTCTATAGATCTGGCTGTGCTTTGCTCCCTTCTGAGCAGCTATGAAGATGTACCGGTCTCTTCGCGGGTTTGTTTTGCAGGGGAGGTGGGGCTGAGCGGTGAGATAAGGGCTGTCAACCGTATTGAACAACGTATAGCCGAGGCCGAGAAGCTGGGCTTTGAGCGGATATTCGTTTCCAAATATAATCAGAAGGGTCTGAGCGGGGCCAAATTTGATATTGAGGTTGTGCCGGTGGGGCGTGTGGAGGAGGTATACCAGATCTTGTTTTAATGCTTTATCTTTAGTTCAATGAAGAAGCTGCTGCTCCTCTTATTATCATCCATTGTCCTTTTTGAATTTTCCTGCCGGAAGGATTCTTTTATAACCAGCAAGGATGCTCTCATCCGTCTTTCTTCCGATACGCTCTTTTTCGATACGGTGTTCACTTCAACGGGATCCGTTACGGAAGCCGT
>Ga0310811_10005063_pt1 | contig 16609 bp, 14 predicted proteins | sample YCmetagenome_FD_207642 | JGI IMG/M metagenome (GOLD analysis project Ga0310811, IMG submission 207642) | Soil microbial communities from experimental microcosm in Duke University, North Carolina, United States - YC | ecosystem: Engineered > Artificial ecosystem > Soil microcosm > Unclassified ...
TGTTCGCGGGCGGGGCGCTTGAGAAGCTCGCCGCCGCGGAGGACGTCGCCGAGATCGTCTGCACGAACTCCGTCCCCGTTCCGTTCCGGCACCCCAAGCTCACCGTCTTGTCGGTGGCCCCGGCCCTGGCCGAGGCCATCCGCCGCACCCACGACGGCCAGTCGGTCAGTGTGCTGTTCGATCTCTAGCCGCCTGGAGTGAGGACGAGGCGTCGTGGCCCCGCGCCGCCGACCTGGTGCTCGCCGCCTGCGGCAGCTATCCGCTGGCCCTTGCCGCCGGGCAGGGCAACGGCGCGCCCGGGTAGCCAGCGGGCCGTTCCGGTGAATAACCTACTAAATCGACCAGCAAAGTCTTTGAAGGAGTTCCCATGAGCGACGACCACTGGCACCGGCCGCTGTTCCAGATCCGGCCGGAAGAACTGACCGGCGACACGGGCCAGACCTCCGGCATGACCCGCCGCGAGGCGATCTCCGGCAAGACCGTGGGCGCGGAGAAGCTGTGGATGGGCCAGACCCACGTCGCGGCGGGCGCGAAGTCGGGCGACCACCACCACGGCGAGGCCGAGACCGCGATCTACGTGGTCTCCGGCAACCCCGCGTTCGTCTTCGCGGAAGGCGACGAGGAGGTCCGCCTGGAGGCCAAGCCGGGTGACTACATCTTCGTCCCCCCGTACGTCCCGCACCGCGAGGAGAACCCGGGCGACACCGAAGCGGTCGTGGTCATCGCCCGCAGCAGCCAGGAGGGCATCGTGGTGAACCTGGAGAGCCTCTGGCCGTCGCAGCCCTAGGGCCCGCGGGCCTGACCGCCGGGCCGCGGCGCCAGGTCGTCCGCCGCAAGCGGAGCGTGGCGCCGCGATGCGAAGCACGGAACCGTTCGGGACGCGGATCGTGGGTCATCCGCGGCTATATTTGCCGCGGATGACCCACGATCACTGCTGAGGGCTGGATGGCTGGCCCGCGAACCGGGACGAAACGGGGCGATCCGGCCGCGGCCAGGAGCCGTTTCCCGCGGATGACCCACAATCTCATCGCCCGGAACCGTCACCAGCCCTTCGCTTAGCTCCCAAGGTGCGGTTCAGCTGGCGGCCCGGGTCGATCGCGTTCTGGGACAACCGGGCCGCGGTGCACTACGCGGTCCGCAACTACGGCGACTTCCCCCGCCTCCTGGAGCGGAGCCTGATTGCCGACGAGCCGCGGTACGGCGGCCTGTGACCGTGTCACCGCACGGAGGTGCCGGCCGCCCGGCCGGCACCTCCGCCGTTGCCGCCCGCTAGCACGCGGAAGCCGTGCGTGCCGTCCCGCTCAAGCTGCGCCACCAGGCCGTACTCCCAGTCCAGGTAGGCCTGCATGGCCGCTGGGTCAACACCGGTGCCCTCGTACGGGCGGCGGTACACGTCCGTCGCGGACGACAGCATCCGGCCGTCGCCGGATTCAAGCAGCCGCCCGGACTGCGCCCAGCCCTGCGTACCGCCCGCGAGCACGAAGATCCCGAACGGTTCCGTGCCGTTGCCCTGCGCCGTCGCCTGAACCGCTCCGGCTCGGTATGCGCCGAGGTCGGCCGCGGCCCAGGCCGCCAGGTACCCGTCCGTACTGGTCAGCACGACCTGCTCCGGCGAGCCAAGGCGGCTCAGCAGCGCAGGATCTGCCAGGTCGGCGCGCAGCGCCCATGCCGCTCCAGGGACGTGGCCGGCCCGGAAGAGCTTGCTGGACTCCAGGTCGACGACTGCGGTTCTTCCGGCGCTCAGCCAGCCGGCGAGCGCGGAAGGAACGGTGAGCGGAACCGGAGGCGCAGGAGGCCTGGCCGGGCGCCGCGCCCCCGCCGCGCGGCCAGTCTCCGCGTCGGCGGGCAGGGCGGCGACGAGCACGTCCCAGCCCATCTGCGCGAGCCAGGACCCGGTCATCGCCGCCCGGCCAGCGCCGTCGTCGGCTAGGACGAGCAGCGCGTGCCCCTGCGCGAACTGGCTTTCCAGCCGCACGTCAAGGAGCGCGATCTCCTTCTTGGCCAGCAGCGCCCGCCGGACCCCGGCGGGCGCGGTGACCGGATAAATCGGCATGTGACACACCTTAACGCATTTCCTAGTTGACCGATCGACTTTATGTGCTTTACTCTGAAGTTACGGGCGTCACGGCCGAGTCTGCCCGTTAAATCTCGACCGCTCTCGCTACTGGGCACCTGTCGTTGCCCACCTGTCACATCTCTCGCCCCCCGAAGACAAGAACCGTCGGCGCGCGGCTGCCGCGTGCCCGGTTAACCCTGCCTACGGAGTTCCTCCATGCCTGTCACTCACGCACGCCTACGCAGCCTGCTCAGATCGCGCCTGACCTACCGAGCCGCGGCGGCCGCCTCGTCCATCGCCGCCGTCACGGCACTCGCCGCCTGCGGCAGCTCTACGGCGGGGTCCGCCACCACGGGGGCTGGCGCAGCGGCAGCGGCCGGGGCGAGCGGAACGCTCAACTGGGAGTGGGAGCTGCCCACCTCCTGGGATCCCGTCACCTCGAGCGCCGGCTGGGACATGCACGTCCTCGGCCTCGCCTACGCGTCCATCACGAGCCTGAACCCCAAGGGCGACGCGCAACCGGGCCTGGCGTCGTCATGGAAGTACGCGGCGGACGGCAAGAGCGTCACCTTCACGCTCCGGCCCGGCCTGAAGTTCTCCGACGGCTCGCCGCTCACCGCCACGTCCGTGCAGCAGAACATCCAGCGCGGCCTGACCCAGAAGAACTCGACGGTTGCCTCTGAGCTGTCGGTGGTCGCCAAGGTGACCGTGAACAGCCCGACCAGCTTCACGCTCGACCTGACCCAGGTGGACTACCAGGTGCCCGACCTGCTCGCGGGCAAGGACGGGATGATCGTCAACCCGGCCTACTTCAAGAACGTCGCCTCGCTCGCCACCAAGCCGGAGGGCGCCGGGCCGTTCTCGCTGACCAGCTACGTGCCCGACTCGCACGCCAACCTGGTCCGCAACCCGAACTACTGGGACGCCAGCCAGATCCACGTCCAGAACTTCAACGTGCTGTCGATCACCCAGCCCGAGCAGATCCTGTCCGCGCTGCAGTCGGGGCAGGTCAACGTGGCCTACATCGCCGGCAACCAGGTGGCCTCGGCCAAGGCGGCCGGGTTCAAGATCGACGTGATCCCGTCGGAGGTCGTGGAAGAGCTGGACATCCAGACGACCACCGCGCCGTTCACCAACCCGAAGGTCGTCGAGGCGATCAACTACGCGATCGACCGCAAGGCGATCCTGCAGGTCCAGGCCGCCGGCTACGGGGCGGTCGCCTACCAGCCGTTCCCGGCCGGGTTCGTCGGCTACAGCGCCAAGCTCGCCAACCTGTACCCGTACAACCCGGCGCTGGCCAAGCAGCTGCTCGCGCAAGCCGGCTACGCCAAGGGCCTGAGCATCACGCTGACGTCGACGGCCGCCGCCGACCCGCTCGCCGAGCAGATCCAGGGCCAGCTGCAGCAGGTCGGCATCAACGTCACGATCAAGGACATCGCGGCCGACACCTCCACGCAGTTCCTCTACCTGCAGAAGTCGATTCCGTTCGCCACCGACGGCACCGCCGGCCGCATGTCGCCGGTCGAGATGCTGGACGTCCTCTACAGCCAGCAGGGCCTGATGAACGTCACGGGCAAGGCCACCTCCGTGCCGGGGCCGGTCGCGGCCGCGCTGTCGAAGGCGCTCACGGTCCCGCTGGACTCGTCGGAGTACCCGTCCGCCCTGCAGAACGCGGTGGAGACCGCCGTCCAGCAGGAGCCCATCCACATCTGGCTCTACACCAACCCCCGCATCTTCGCCTACAGCCCGACGGTCAGCGGCATCCCGTCGGACCTGGTGCAGCAGCGCTGGGAAGGCGTCTCGGTGGGCGGCGCCTGACCCATGGCAGTCATCGAACTGACAAACGCCGCCGGGGCCGTCGCGCCCCGGCGGCGCCGGGCGCGCGTCGCCGCCGCCAGGGTTGGCGGCGGGATCGGGGTCCTCCTTCCGATCCTGCTGCTCAGCTCGTTCATCACCTACAGCCTCGGCGCGCTGTCCAACAGCAACCCGGCCGCCACGATCCTCGGACAGGACGCGGCGACCCCTGCGGCCGTGGCGCACCTGAACCACGTGCTCGGCCTGGACAAGCCGCTTCTCGTCCAGTACTGGGACTGGCTGTCCCAGGCCGTCCAGGGCAACCTCGGCACGTCTTACTTCACCCAGATCCCGGTGTCGGTGTCGATCTCCCAGCGGCTCCCCGTTGACCTGTCGATCGCGATCCTCGCCGTGATCCTGGCGGTCATCCTCGGCGGCACGGCGGGGACGGTCGCCGCCGTCAGGCGAGGCGGCTGGTTCGACCGGGGCCTCACGGTCGTCTGCTCGGCGGTGTCGACGCTGCCGGCCTTCGTCGTCGGCATCATCCTCGTGGTCGTCTTCGCGGTGGGCGCCCACCTGCTGCCTGCCAACCAGTACGTCGCGCCAGCGCAGGGCCTCGGGCCGTGGCTCGCGCACATCATCCTGCCGGCCCTTGCCCTTGCCCTGCAGCTCGCCGCGGACATCGCCCGCCAGCTGCGGACCTCGCTGGTGGGGGTCCTGGAGCAGAACTACATCACCGGCGCCCGGGTCCGCGGCCTGCCCTACCGGCGGGTTCTCATCCGGCACGCGCTGCGCAACGCATCCGGTCCCGCGCTGGTCATCCTCGGCAACGACTTCCCGATCATGCTGGCAGGCGCGGTCGCGGCCGAGGCCGTGTTCTCGCTCCCCGGGCTCGGCCAGCTGCTGCTCAACGCCGCCCAGAGCCGGGACATCCCGGTGGTCCAAGGGCTGCTGCTTGTCGTCAGCACGTTCGTCGTGGTGGTGAACCTCGTGGTGAACACCGTGCTGGCGTTCCTCTACCGGTCAAGCGAAGGAGCAGGCACGTGAGCAGGAGATCCCGGGCCAGCGGCGGCTCCGTGCTGCGGCTTCCGTCCGCGCGGATCGCCGTCGTCATCCTCGCCGCGATCTTGCTCCTGGCGTTCTTCGGGTCGGCCCTAGCGCCGCAGAACCCCCTGGGCATCGACTCCAACGCGCTGTTCGAGGGGCCGAGCAAGGCACACTGGCTCGGCACCGACTACCTCGGCCGCGACGTGCTCAGCCGCCTGATGGCCGGCACCCGGCTGTCCGTCCTCACCGCGCTTGAGGCGGTCGGGATCGGCCTCGTCGTCGGCGCGCCCCTGGGGGTGGCCACGGTGTTCCTCGGCCGGACGTTCGACTTCATCGCCAACCGGGTCGCTGACGCGCTCATGACGTTGCCGTCGATCTTCTTCGCCGTGGCGGTCACCGCGGCCCTGGGCAACGGCCTCGTCCAGGCGATGTTCCCGGTGGGCATCCTGTTCATCCCGAACTTCTTCCGCCTCACCCGGGCGGCCACGCTTGACCTCGCCCGCGCCCAGTACGTGGAGGCAGCCGAGCTGCTCGGCGGGTCGAAGCTGCACGTCATCCGGGTGCACGTGGTGCGCAAGGTGTTCCCGACCATCGCCGTCGCCACCGCGACCGCCTGCGGTGCCGCGCTGCTATCGGTCTCGTTCCTCACGTTCCTCGGCATCGGCGTGCAGCCGCCGACCCCGACCTGGGGCGGCGTGCTCTCCTCCGACCTCAACTACCTGAACCTGGCGCCGTGGGCGCCGTTCATCCCGGGAGCGCTCATCGCAGTCACGGTCGGCGCGCTGAACGCGCTCGCCGACGCCTACCGCGACAAGACGGGTCCCGGAACGCTCTTGCTTCCTGAGGCCGACCCGGTCAGCAAGACCCACGCAACCCTGGAGGCCGCCGATGCCCGGCAACCCGCCGCTTGACCAGGTCCTCGGTATCGAGGACCTGCACGTCACCGTGCACGACGGCGCCGCCGCCGCCCTGCGCGGCATCTCGCTCGCTGTCTACTCCGGGGAGATCGTCGGCCTGGTCGGGGAGTCGGGCAGCGGCAAGACCCTGACCTGCCGGGCCGCCCTCGGCGAGCTGCCGCCCGGCGTCAGGGCCGACCGGGGCAAGGTCACCTTCGCCGGCGAGGACGTGACGAGCTTGTCCCGACGCGGCTGGGAGCGGCTGCACGGCTCGCACATCGGCGCGGTGTTCCAGGACCCCGCCTCGTACCTGAACCCGAACCTGACGGTCGGCAGCCAGGTGACCGAGGTCCTGCGGGTAAAGCGCGGGCTGTCGCGCAAGCAGGCCCACGCGAAGGCGGTCGAGTTGCTCACCGCGGTCGGGCTGTACCAGGCGGGGCGGGTGTTCCACCAGATCCCGGCCGAGCTGTCCGGCGGCATGCTGCAGCGGGTGATGATCGCCATCGCGATCTCGTGCGACCCGGAACTGCTCATCGCCGACGAGGCCACCACGGCCCTCGACGTCACCATCCAGGCGGAGATCATCGAGCTGATTAAGGACCTGCGCGACCAGCGCGGCCTCGCGGTCCTGTTCGTCTCCCACGACCTGGCCGTGATCAGGGAGCTGTGCGACCGGGTCGTGGTCTTCTACGCCGGGGAGATCGTCGAGGCCGGCCCCGTCGAGGAGATCATCGAACGGCCCAGGCACCCCTACACCCAGGCACTGCTGCGCGTCGCCTCGGTCGGCGACTTCCAGCGGCGTGAGCTTGAGGTCATCCCCGGCCAGCCGCCGCACGTCGGCGCGCGCATCACCGGCTGCCGCTTCGCCGAGCGCTGCCCCGCCGCCACCGCCGCCTGCACGGCAGGCGACATCGCCCTGACCCGGCTCGGGGCCGCGCACGAGGCGCGCTGCGTCCGCGTCAACGATCCCGCGCTCGCCGCGGCGTCAGCCGCAGTCACCGCGCAGGCCGCGGCCGCGGCCGACCCGGAACTGGCCCGCCGATGACCGCGGAGGTGACAGCGGTGACCCAGGCACCCCCGCTGCTTGAGGTGGCGGACGTCGACGTGGTCCTCGGCCGGGGCTGGCGCGCCAACCACGTGCTGTCCGGCGTGAACCTGAAGGTCTGGCCCGGCGAGATCGTCGGCCTGGTCGGCGAGACCGGCTCGGGCAAGACCACCTTGGCCAGGACGGTGGTCGGCCTCGCCCGGGCGCGCGGCGGCCGGGTCCTGTTCGGCGGCAGGGAGATCTCCCGGCTGCGCGGCACGGCCAGGCGGCGGGAGCGCCGCGCTGGCCACATCCAGCTGGTGTTCCAGGACCCGCTGCGCTCGCTCGACCCGGACCTGACCGTCGGGGACATTGTCGGCGAAGGGCTGAAGATCCGCGGCGGCCTGTCCGCCGCCGATCTCCAGGCCCGCGTCGCTAGCGCGCTCGACCGGGTCGGACTGCCAGCGGCGATCCAGCACCGGCAGCCGGGCCAGATCTCCGGCGGCCAGCGGCAGCGGGTGTCGATCGCCCGGGCGCTGGCCACCGAGCCGAAGCTGCTGCTTTGCGACGAGCCGGTCAGCGCGCTCGACGCGAGCAACAGGAACTACATCCTGCGGCTGCTCGCGCAGCTGCGCGACAGCCTCCGCCTGCCCATCGTGATCATCTCGCACGACCTGTCCTCGCTCGCGGGCATCGCCGACCGCGTAGTGGTGCTGTACCGGGGCAGGATCGTCGAGGACGGCCCGGTGGCGGAGGTCTTCACCCGGCCGCGCCACCCCTACACGGCCCTGCTGATGGCGTCGGCCCCGAGCGTCAAGCACGACCGGGAACTCTCGGTTCACCAGCTCCGCCGGACCACGGCCGACCCCGCTTCGCCGTCAGCCGCAGGTGCGTGCGTCTTCGCGGCGCGCTGCCCGTTCGCCGTGGCCGCCTGCGCCGTCCAGCCGCAGCTCGAACCGGTGACCGACGACACCGCCAGCCGGCGGAGCGCGGCCTGCCACCGGCACCAGGAGTGGCCCGCGCTCGCGCGGCAGCGGCAGGCGGTGGCGGCCAGGCGGTAGCAACCAGGCGGCCCGCCCCGCGAGCAAGCAGCCAAGCAGCCAAGCAGCCAAGATCAAGCGTTACCAGGAAGGAACCGAGCACCATGCCCGTCGAGTTCATCGGCATGATTGGCACCAAAGAACAGTCGGAGATCAGGAACACGGCCGGGCCGGTGATCGACCGCGACTACGTCAGGCGGTTCACCCGCGCCCACGAGGACGCCGGCTTCGACCGGGTCCTGATCGGCTACGCGTCCTCGCAGCCGGACGGGACCCAGGTCGCCGCCTACGCCGCTGCCCACAGCGAGCGGATCGGCTTCCTCGTCGCACATCGCCCCGGCTTCGTCGCCCCCACCCTCGCCGCCCGGACGTTCGCGACGCTGGACCAGTTCACCCAGGGGCGGATCGCGGTGCACATCATCACCGGCGGCAGCGACGCCGAACAGCGTCACGACGGCGACTACCTCCCCAAGGACGAGCGTTACGCCCGCACCGACGAGTACCTGGACATCCTCAAGCTGGCCTGGACCAGCGACCAGCGGTTCAGCTACGAGGGCAGGTACTACCGGGTCGAGGACTTCGTCTCCCAGGTGAAGTCACCGCAGCAGCCGAGGATCAAGCTGTACTTCGGCGGCTCCTCCGCGGCGGCCTACCGGGTAGGCGGCAAGCACGCCGACACGTACGCCCTGTGGGGCGAGCCGCTCGCGGAGACCAAGCAGCAGATCGACTCGGTCAACGAGGCGGCGAAGAAGGCGGGCCGGGACGACGTCCCCGGCATCTCCGTCTCTTTCCGCCCCATCCTCGGCCCGACGGAGGAGCTGGCCTGGGAGCGCGCGCACCGCATCCTGGAGACCACCAAGGAGAACATCGAGACGTTCCGCAAGCAGTGGGGCATCAGGACCTGGCCGCTTGGCGGCGACAAGCCGGAGAACACCGGCTCGCAGCGCCTGCTGGCGGCCGCCGCCAAGGGCGAGCTGCACGACCGGGCCCTGTGGACCGCGCCGGCGGCCGCGACGGGCGCGGGCGGCAACTCCACTGCCCTTGTCGGCACCCCGGAGACCGTCGCGCAGGCCCTGCTGGACTACGTGGACATCGGCGTCACCACGCTGCTGATCCGCGGCTACGACCCCTATGACGACGCGATCGACTACGGCCGCTACGTGCTCCCCGTCGTCCGCGAGGAGGTCGCCAAGCGCGACGCGGAGAAGGCCGCCGCCCAGGCAACGGAGGCGCAGGCGTGAGCACCCCCGCGCGGCAGCTCAAGCTCGGCGCCGTCACGATGGGCGTAGGCGGTCCCGGCCAGCCTTACCTGTGGCTCGACGAGGACATCCCCGTCGACGCGAGCGTGAACATCCACTGGTACATCGAGCAGGCCAGGCTCGCCGAGCAGGCCAAGTTCGACCTCATCTTCATCGTCGACAGCCAGTTCATCACCGCCGACTCCCCGCCCCACTACCTCAACCGGCTGGAGCCGCTTACCCTGCTGTCCGCCCTCGCGGTCACCACAGAGCACCTTGGCCTCGTCGCCACCATGACCACCTCCTACAACGACCCGTTCAACATCGCCCGCCGTCTGGCCTCGCTGGAGCTCATCTCCGGCGGCAGGTCCGGCTGGAACGTAGTGACCAGCGGTGACGCCGGCGCGGCGGGCAACTTCTCCCGCGCGGAGCACTACGACTACGACACCCGCTACGCCCGCGGCCTGGAGTTCGTCCGGGTCGCCCAGGGCCTGTGGGACTCCTACGAGGAAGACGCCTTCCCCCGCGACCGCGCGACCCGAACGTTCCTCGACCCGGCGCGGCAGCACGCACTCAACCACAGCGGAGACCACTTCCAGGTGGCCGGGCCGCTGAACATCTCCAGGTCGCCGCAGGGCCAGCCGGTGATCTTCCAGGCCGGCGACTCCGAGCAGGGCCGGGACCTGGGCGCGACGATCGGCGAGGGCATCTTCACGCACGCTCCGAACCTCGCGGCGGGCCAGGCGTTCTACCAGGACCTGAAGTCCCGTGCGGCGCGGAAGGGCCGCGACCCCGACCACATCGTCGTCATGCCGGGCGCGGCGGTCTTCGTCGGCGACACCGACGACGAAGCCAGGGAGATCGAGTACGACCTGCAAAACAGGGACAAGGACTTCGACCGCGCCCTGGCCGAGCTCGGCCGCCCGTTCGCCTGGCACGACTTCCGCCAGTACGACCTGGACGCCCCGTTCCCCCAGGAGGCGCTGATCTTCGCCGAGCGGGGCTTCCGCACCGGGGCCGAGAAGATCGCCAAGGCGGCGCAGGACAACGGCTGGACGCTCCGCCAGACCGTCGAGTCCATCTCGGCCCCGCGCCAGACCCCGTTCGCCGGCTCACCGGAGACGGTCGCCACCCGGCTCCAGGAGTGGTTCGACGCCCGTGCGCTCGACGGCCTCAACTACCACATCGGCCACCCCAGCCAGTGGCGGCGCTTCCGCGAGGAGGTCGTCCCGATCCTGCAAGAGCGCGGCGTCGTCCGCACGGAGTACGACGCCACGACCCTCCGCGGCAACCTGGGCCTGCCCGTCCCGGAGAACCGCTACACCAGAGCCCGTGAGGAATCACTGATCAGAATATAAGAATCAAAAACATCAGCCAGAACGGCCGCACGCTTCGCCCTGCCCGTCACAGTTCCAGCACGGGCAGGGCAGCCCCGGCCGCTCCTTTCCGCTGCCGCCGCTTCCGCGCCGCGCAGCACCGTGGCCGGTGGATGTCCTGTATGTAACCATTGCACTATGGCTCCGCGAATAACCAGCATCTGGCGTTACCCAGTCAAGTCCTGCCGTGGCGAGGAACTCAGCGCGGCCTGCGTCGAGCCCTGGGGGCTGGCCGGGGACCGCCGGTGGATGATCGTGGACGCCGCCGGCGGGCACGTGACGGCGCGCGAGCACCCGCGCCTCGTGCTCGTCACGCCTAAGCTCAACGGCGGCGGTCACATTACGCTCACGAGCCCGGGCCTGCCCGACCTGACCGTCCCGGTGCCGGACGGCACGGACCTGGTGCCGGTGAGCGTGTGGGCCAGCGACTTGCTCGCGGCCCCGGCCGGCGATGCGGCGGCGGCATGGCTGACTGAGATCACTGGCGAGCCGGTGCGCCTCGTGTACCTGGACGATCCCACCCGGCGGCCCACCAACCCCGCGTACAGCCTGGACAGCGACCGCGTGTCGTTCGCCGACGGGTACCCGCTGCTGCTGACGAGCGAAGAGTCCCTCGCCGCGCTGAACGGCTGGATCGCCGCGGGCACCAAGGCGGCCGAGGGCCCGGTACCCATGCGCCGGTTCCGCCCGAGCGTCGTCGTCACCGGCGCCCCGGCCTGGGCCGAGGACAAGTGGCGGCGGCTGCGCATCGGCCCGGTCACCTTCCGGAACGCCAAGGGCTGTGACCGCTGTGTGTTCACGACGATCGACCCGGACACGGCTGAGAAGGGCCACGAGCCCCTCTTCGCCCTCGCCCGCCACCGCCGCTGGGACAACAAGGTCTGGTTCGGCGTCAACCTCATCCCAGACAACCCCGGCCAGGAGGCGGTCATCCGCCCCGGAGACCCGGTCGAGATCCTGGAGTAGCCCCGCGCTCAAACGCCAGCCCCATGAGCGCGGGACGTCTCACTCTCCCCGGCTGGTCAGGGCCTGCGGGCGGCGGCTCCAGAACGTCGGGGCGCCCCGCACGCAGGACGGGCAGGCAAGCCGGCCGATCAAGTCGTACTGCCACCCCGCGGCGATCGCCAGGTCTTGCAGCTGCCGCTCGCCGAGTGCGTCGGGGTGGGTGTACCGGTTGGCGCACCCGCTGAACTCGCACAGCAGTGCCGGCGCGCGGAGCTGGTCACCGATCACGGCCCGCATCCGGCTCCGTGGCGGGGCCGGCGGACGCTGCACGGCCGAGGTCACTGCCCGCGGTGCGTCCGGCGCCTTCACCCGCGGCGGGGCCGGCGGCGCGACGGGGACAGGCGCCGGCGCCGGCGGCCGCATCGCCGGCGCCCGCTCGATTGCCGGCCGCTCGATTGCCGCCCGCTCGATTGCCGGCCGCTCGGCTGCCGGTGCCGCCCCCCGGATAGCGGGCGAGACCGCCTGCGGCGGCTGCTCCGGCTCGTCATCCTCCAGGCCGAGGTACGACTTCAGCCCCGGCTCCTGTTCGGCCGTGGTCTTGGCGTGAGACGACAACCACCGGGTGGGCCACTTGCCGCCGCTTGGCATAGCAAACCTCGCAATTCGGATATTTGTGACGACTCAGGCGCATTGCATCGGCGGGCCTCCCAATAAGGTCCCCCGATGCACAAACGTCGCGAAGCGCTTGCCCGTTACGGACCGGACCCTGCGCTCAGGAGCGAAGCCACCATACAGCGGCGGCAATCGTTGTCAGTGCGTAAACAGCGATGGCGAACCATTCGTTAATGAACCAGACGATGACCCCGGCGGCGAGGATGGCCGCCGCGATGAGGCTCACCAGCGTGATGCGCAGGGCGTCTTCCGCGCTCAGCGACCCCGCTGGTGCGGCCCGCGGCCTGGGGGCCGTAGGCATCGCGGGCGCCGGCCCCTGCATCGGCGCTGGCCGCTGGGCCGGCACTGCCCCCAGCACCGGCCCCGCGCCCTGCGCGGGCGCTGTCTCCGGTCGCGGCAGCCGATTGGGGTCGCCCGGCACCGACATCGTGTTCTGCTCGCTCATCGAATCGGGCATTCGGGCTGGGAGATCCGGCGCCAGCGACGCGAACTGCGCACCGTCCCACGTCACCATCGGCCGTACGGTGTGGCCATCGCCGAGCAGGTCCGGGTCACCGAGTTCGGCGAGGATCTCCGCCGGGGTCGGCCGGCCAGCCGGCTCCTTCGCCAGGCAGCGCAGCACGATCGGGTGGATGGTGGCGGGCAGTCGCTCCAGGTTCGGCGGTTCGTGCACCAGTCGGTAGAGCATCGCCTCCGTCGCCCCGGTGCCCCATGGCCCGTCACCGGTGGCGGCGTAGTGAATCACGGTGCCGAAGCTGAACACATCGCTCGGCGGACCGACCTCGCCCCCCTGGATCTGCTCGGGTGACATGTAACCCGGAGTGCCGCCAAGAGTGCCGGCCCGCGTCAGCGGCGGCGATTCCGCTATCCGGGCGAGGCCGAAGTCGATGATCCGCGGACCGTCGCTCGCGAGCAAGACGTTCCGCGGCGTCAGGTCGCGGTGGACGAGGCCTGCGCCGTGGATCGCCCGCAGCCCCTCAGCGAGCGCGGCGGCGAGTGACCGTACCTCTGCGGCGGGCAACGGGCCCCGGGCGCGAACCCAGGCGGCCAGGGACGGCGCATCGATGTACGCGGTCGCCAGCCATGGCTCTGGTCCTTCGGGGTCGGCGTCGACGACATGCGCGGTGTAGAGCCCGTTGACCCGCTGGGCGGCGGCGACTTCCCGCCTGAACCGCTCACGGAACCCAGGGTCGACCGTGAGTTCGCGGCGGATCACTTTCACCGCGACAAGGCGACCACCGACGGACCGGCCGAGATAGACCCGTCCCATGCCGCCTTCGCCCAGCAGCTGAATCAGGCGATAAGGCCCGATCCGGGACGGATCGCCGGTTTGGAGTCTTGCTCCCAACGCTCACCTCGGGTTTTTCCTGCCATCTTGATATGGCATGAAAATGGTACCCACAAGGCGAGTTCTGTATAGCGCCGGTGCCTTATTTCCGGTGAAGTTGTGTGAAAGCAGCGGCTGAAATTCCGACTGGATAGGGAATTCCGCACCGCAACTTCTCCCCCTAGATGTGGGGGTCATCCAGGATCGCAGCGCCCAAATCGTGACACCTGTGCGTACGGTTGCGTGGGCGCCGACCCCCCTTTAACTCGTTTACCGGATATGTCGGATATGTGGCGCGCCAGTGTTCGCGAAGACTTTATTCCGCATCAAGAATTTGCAGCTCATAACGCGTTAAGCTTTGCGCGGAATTAAGTCTTCGCGTTCTTACTGGTCAGTCAGCGGTCGCGATCGTGATGATCCAGGCGATGACGAGGGCCTCTTCCTGCCAGGCGTCGTACCGCCCGCTGCGCCCGCCGTGGCCAGCCTCCATCTCGGTCTTCAGCAGGAATGGCCCGCCGGACGCTACGGCCCGCAGGCGCGCCGTCCACTTGGCCGGCTCGTGGTACAGCACCCGGGTGTCGTTCAGCGAGGTGAGCGCGAAGATCGCCGGGTAGGCCGCCGGCTGGACGTTCTCATACGGCGTGTACGACTTCATGTACTCGTAGACGGCGGGGTCGTGCAGCGGATCGCCCCACTCTTCCCACTCGGTGACGGTCAGCGGCAGCGACGGGTCCAGGATGGAGTTCAGCGCGTCCACGAACGGCACGTGCGCGACGATCCCCGCGAAGTCGGACGGCGCCAGGTTGGCGACCGCGCCCATCAGCAGCCCCCCGGCAGAGCCACCGCGCGCGACAAGGTGCGCGGGGGAGGTCCAGCCGGCCGATACCAGGTGCCGAGCGCAGGCCACGAAGTCACTGAACGTGTTCTTCTTTTCCAGCATCTTCCCGTGGTCGTACCACGGGCGGCCCATCTCGCCGCCGCCCCGGATGTGCGCGATAGCGAACACGAACCCCCGGTCGAGCAGCGACAGCCGGCTGATCGAGAAGCCTGGGTCAACGGAGTGCTCGTAGCTGCCGTACCCGTAGAGCAGGCAGGGCGCGGACCCGTCACGCGGCGTGCCCTTGCGGCAGACGATCGAGATCGGCACCCGCGTCCCGTCCGCGGCGACCGCCCACTCCCGGTACTGCTCGTAGTCGTCGGAGGAGAAGGGGGCACCGGACGGGGATGGCAGCACCGGCTGCTGCTTCAGCACCGTGAGCTCGCCGGTCGCCAGGTCGTAGTCGAACACCGTCGATGGCGTGACCATCGAGTTGTAGCCGACACGGAACCGCACTTGCGAGTACTCCGGGTTCGCGCCGGGACCGACGGTGTACAGCGGCTCGGGGAACGTGATCGGCCGCTCCGCGCCGACCCCGGAGGGCGGCAGCACCGACAGCCCCGTCATCCCGTCGCGCCGGTAGTACAGCAGCAGGCAGGACTCGAACGCGTCCACCGACAGCAGGCGCGTATCGGCGCGGTGCGCGATGACCGGCGTCCACGCCGACGGGTCACCCGCCCCGGGTAGCGGTGCCGCGGCCAGCTCGAAGTTCTCCGCGCCCCCGTCGTTGTGCAGAACGAGCAGCCGGTCCCCGGCGACCTCGACGTCGTACTCCACGCCCTGGCGGCGCGGGGCGACGACGGAGAACTCTCCGGTGGGCGTGGCCGCGTCGAGCAGCCATACCTCGCTGGTCAACTTGGACGAGGTGTGGATGATCAGCCACTTCTCGTCCCTGGACGTCCCGATCCCGAGCCAGAACTTCTCGTCGCTCTCCTCGAACACCACCACGTCGTCCGACGTGGGCGTGCCGATGATGTGCCGCCACACCCGGTACGGCCGCCACATGTCGTCCACGGTCACGTAGAACAGGGCAGACGCGTCAAGCGACCAGGCAGAGCTGTAGTAGGTGTTGGGCACCTCGTCCGCGAGGGTGTCACCGGAGACGAGGTCCTTGACCCGCAGCGTGTACCGCTCGTCGCCGGAGAAGTCGGTCGAGTAGGCGAGCAGCTTCCCGTTCGGGGAGACCGAGAACGTGCCGAGCGAGAAGAACGCCTTGCCCTCGGCGAGCTCGTTCCCGTCAAGCAGCACCTCCTCGCCGTCCAGAGGCTTGCCGTCCTCCGGCATCGGCGGGGTGACCTCGCCGTCGCGGACCAGGCGGCGGCAGTGGATCGAGTACTGTTGCCCTTCCACGGTGCGCGAGTAGCGCCACCAGTTCCCCTTGCGCACCGGCACCGACAGGTCGGTCTCCTGGGTGCGCGCCTTGATCTCGTCGAACACAGCGGAACGCAGCTCGCCGAGCCCTGACGTCAGCGCCTCCATGTAGGCGTTCTCGGCCTCAAGGTAGGCGATGACCTCGGGGTCCTTGGGGTCGGTGAGCCAGGCGTACGGGTCGGTGACCGTGTCGCCGTGGTGCGTGCGTTCGGTCGGAACCTGCTTGGCGATTGGGGGAGTGGGCACGGTCGAGGACTCAGCTGCCGCATCGGTGCTCATGAACGCTGAGTCTAGACCCGGATCAAAATCAAAATCAGCAGCCCGAACGGTCCCGTGCTCCGCCCCCGCGCGCCACTTCTCCCCCTGGCCAGGCGCACGGGCGTGCGGCGGGTTCCCGGTGTGCCGCGGGCATACCTGGGGGAGGGCGGCGCAGGGGCGTCAGACGAAGTTGACTGGCGGCTCAGGCGGGCCGCCGGCCACGATCTCCTGCCCCCGGCGCAGGACGGGTTCGTGCCGGTTGTCCGACGTCAGGATGTAGAAGCGCCGTGACCTGATGCCGTCCACCACCATGCCCGCGACGTCGGCGGGGGAGGCGCCGAGCTTGGACAGCTCGTCGAACCGCGCCGCGGACGCCTGCTCGGCTTCGTCCCTGAGCGCCGCCGGGCCCGCGGCGGCGGGCCGGTTCCGTGACGAGGTGCCGAAGTTCGTCCGCACCGCGCTCGGGCACAGCACGGAGACCCCGACGTGCGTGACGCCGAGGGACTTCAGGTTGAAGTGGAGCGTCTCGGTCAGCGCCGTGACGGCGTGCTTGGACACCCCGTACGGCCCGAGGCTCCCCGCGAACACGCCGAAGATCGACGAGGTGTTGAGCAGGTGCCCCGTGTCCTGCGTAAGCAGCACCGGCATGAACGTGCGGACGCCGTTCATGACCCCGTCCAGGTTCACC
>Ga0310811_10005064_pt1 | contig 16608 bp, 15 predicted proteins | sample YCmetagenome_FD_207642 | JGI IMG/M metagenome (GOLD analysis project Ga0310811, IMG submission 207642) | Soil microbial communities from experimental microcosm in Duke University, North Carolina, United States - YC | ecosystem: Engineered > Artificial ecosystem > Soil microcosm > Unclassified ...
CGCGATCAGTTTCGTTTCTTCGGTACGCCGCAGTTCTGGGCGCCTGGACCGCCAGCCTATGCCTATCCCGCCGCGGATTCGCTGGTCATCAAAGCATTTTTGTCCGTTCCCGCCCACCAGCTCTTATTCTTTCGTCTCTTCATTGTGCTGGCTGTGGTCGTCGGCGCCATCTGGAGTGCGCGAGCCCTTGTCCGCCGCGGTCTGCGCCTTTCATCCTCTGTTCTGTTTGTCGGCGTCAGCGTAATCGCTTCCTACCCGTTCATGTTTCTCATCGAGCGCGCCAACATCGAAATCGTCAACTGGATCTTCGCTTCGCTTGCCATCGCGGCGCTCTGGCGCGAACGTTGGAAGCTCGCAGGCCTTCTTCTGGGTATTGCGATCTCCCTCAAGCTCTTTCCCGTCCTGTTGCTCGGAATTTTTCTAGCTCGCAAAAAGTTTCTCGCCATACTCATCGCCATTGCCACGGCGGGCATTTTCGACATCACCGCGCTCGCCATCCTCGGCCCCACAATCAAACTTGCCAATCAGCATCTGTCCGCCACCCTCCAGACCTTCGGAAAGGCGTATGTATTTGGCTATCACTATTGGGAAATCCCCTTCGATCATTCGCTTTTGGCGGTGTTTAAACATCTCGCACAGCACACGTACACGAATGACACGGCGCGCTTTGCCCGCTTTGCCCATGGATACATGGTGGCGGCAGCTCTCGGCGGCCTGTTGCTTTACTTCGCGCGTATCATTCGCCTGCCGCGGGTGAATCAGATTGTTATCCTGCTGAGCTTGGCTCTGCTGTTGCCGCCCATCTCCGGCGACTACACGCTGATACATCTCTACGCGGGATGGCTGGTCCTCGCGCTCTTCGCGCTCGAGGCGGAGCCGGGCATCATCCGCTCCCGCGTGCTGCCGGCCTGCTTTCTGCTGCTCGCCATCATCTTCTGCCCGGAAACTTGGATGTTCATTGGACAGGCCCACATCGCCGGCTCATTCAAGGCCCTGGCACTCTCGGTACTCGTCCTTCTGCTGCTCGTCTACCGCCTCGAAGAGAAGCCAAAACCAACCGAAGAGGACGCATGCAACGAATACACCGACAAACAGGCGGGATCAGTTAGGCGCGCTCCCGCTATTTCGGATTAACTCCTGACGCCTAGCTCTGCCCACCCAGGCTGTTCAGATCGATGGCTTCGTACGCATGCGAGGCAATCCCCGCGCGAATCTCAGCCGGCGTCTTCCCCTCCTTCGTCATGCGGTAGGCGTAGACGCCCTCCTGGGCGCAGGTGCTGCACTCCATGCCGTGCGTCCCGGAAAAGCAACTCTGCAGGCTCGTATGCCCCAGGGCTCGGTCGCAATGGCAGTTGCAGGGCAGTTGATACAGCACGCGTGGAATCCGCCCGGCCAGGGCATAAACCCGTATCTGCCAGGGAAGCGTGGCTCCCGCGGCGCGCAACTGCGCCTCTGTCAGTACTGGAGGAAGCTTCGCTTCCGGCGCAGGGGGTTGCGCATGGTATGCCGGCACATCATCCGTCGGAGCAGCCCATTGGGCCGAGGCGCCAAGCGTTAACAGTGCGATGGGGAAGGCAAGCAGGGCAGTCCGCATGGTGCTCAGTGTAAAGCGAAGGCGTCGCCAGACAAAAAAGACGGCACGAACATTTTGGGGTGCTCGTGCCGGGAGGCCAGTGACGCAACTTGTACTAAAACTCTCCGCGGGAGGTCTTCACCTCAACCGCTCTACTAAGAATAGACGCAGGATCAGCCTAAATGTTGCACACTTCGCCAACTTTCTTTGAAAATTGCGCGAAATCCCGTCCACCTGCGAGGTGGCAGGTGCATCCTGGCGCCACTCCTCAGCCAACCAGACATTTGGCGCCCACAGTACCTGAGTTGTCAAGGCTTTACCGCAGAACCAATGACCTTTTTCAAATATTGCCCTATTTGCCGTTCAGAGGGGTAGCCAGGTTATCGGCCGTCTGTGCCAGGGCGACGTCCTTCGCCGTGATGCCGCCGGCATCGTGCGTCACCAGCGCCACTTTGACCTTACTGTAGCGGATGTCCAAGTCCGGATGGTGCTGTTTCTGCTCCGCCTCCACCCCCAGCGACTGCACAAACGCCAGCGCTTCCACAAAATTCGGGAAGCTGAAGGTGCGTGTTAGAACACCTTGTTCCACCCGCCAACCGGGCAACTTCGCAACCGACGCCTGCAGCGCGTCGGCATCCAGTGCGGCAGACTTCTTGGTCTCAGGCATGGTCTTTAGGATGCCATTCTTCGGTGCACGGCCATCCTTGCGCGGCAGCAGGTGCTTCACCGCGCCCAGCGAGAAAGGATTAAACTTCTGTGCCTCTCCCTGGATCTCCGCGCGCAGATCCTCCCACACGCGGTCCGGCATCGATAGAAACACGTCCACCACACGCGGATCGAACTGCGTGCCCATATTCTTGCGGATTTCCTTGCGCGCAGTCGCAAAGCTGGTCGCACTGCGATACGGCCGGTCTGAAGTAATCGCATCCAATGCATCGGCCACGGCGAAGATCCTCGCTCCCAGCGGTATCTCCTCGCCGCGTAGCCCGCGCGGATAACCGGAGCCGTTGAAGTGCTCCTGGTGGCTGTAAACGATCTCCGCAGCCTCTCGCAGGTATGGGATCTTACGTAGCATCTGGTAGCCACGCTCGCAGTGCTCCCGCATGGTGGTCTGCTCGTCCAGCGTCAGCCTCCCGGGCTTCAGCAGGATCGCGTCCGGAATCGCCATCTTCCCCACGTCATGCAGGAACGCGCCGCGCGCCATGGTGCGTATCTCCTGGGGCGGCAGTTGCATCGCCCGCGCCAAGGCAATCGTGTACGCCGTCACTCGCCGGGAGTGACCCTCCGTCTCCGTATCTTTCAGGTCCAGCGCGTCGCCCAGCGCCTCCAGCGTGATGTCGTAGGACCGCTCCAGGTCCCCAATCGCGCTGTTCAACATTTCGGTGCGGGCCGCCACCAGTTCCTCGAGGTGGGTTCGGTACACGTTGTTCTGCTCCACGAGCGCGCGGTATTCAAGGGCCCGCAGTACTGTCCCAAGCAGTTGATCGCGCTCAAACGGCTTCAACAAGTAATCGTACGCCCCATTGCGCAACGTCCCAATGGCGACCGCCACATCGCTGACCCCGCTCACCATCACGATTGGGATCTCGGAGTGCCGCTCGCGCACATGGTCCAACAGCCTCAGGCCGGTCATGCCGGTCATCACGATGTCGGATAGGATGAGCCTTGGCTCCAGGCCGTTGTTGATCTTTGCGATTGCCTCTTCCGCCGAGCTCGCCAACACCGGCTCATAGCCCGCCGGCTCCAGCATGGCGGCGACGATCGTCCGCACAGAGACGTCATCGTCGACAACTAGAATGGTCGGGGATGGCATACCGAAACGGGCGTTGGTACCTTTCTCCTGGGTTACTTATGAGCCCGATTGATCATAGCGGAAACAGGGCCCTCCTCCCGTAATGTTCGAGTGCGAAACCGATTACGCTCGATTGCACGGATGTGGTAGCAACATCCATGGCCCATCCCACTGATTTCACGTGGTCACTTGACGGATGTGGGATAGACGGCCATCCTAGGGGCAGCATTTGGTCCGCATACAGAAAGGGCCGTAAATGGCTCAGCCGTCCCACCGTCGAGGACACGCCCGTTGAATGAGGACACCCGTTGAACTTTGAAAAGGATTTTTCGCCGCAAGGCAGATGCCGGGTCGTCCAATGCCAGATGTCCGAGCGCTCGCTCGAGCATCGACAGCGCGATATCTATGAGACCCACAAGCATCGGGCCTACGCCGTCGCCTATTACATGGTAGGCAACGAGATCGAAGCAGAAGAGGTCACCCAGGACACCTTCGTTCGCGCCTTCCGTCAGGCTGAAGAGCCGGATGGCCGTTGCGTCGATTGCTCGCTTGTCGACGAGCTCCGCCAGCGAATGCCGCTCGACGAGCAGGCAGCACCGGCAGAAGCCGTACCTGGCCAAACCCTGGGCAACCGCAACGTGAAGCGTACCGAGATGGAGGAGGCGCTCAAGGATCTACCCCCAAACGAGCGCATGGTCTTCCTTCTTCGCGATGTCGAAGGCTACGATGCCGACCGCGTTGCCGCCCTGCTCGAAATCCCTCGTCCGCAGGTTGAGCGCACCTTGTTCTCGGCTCGCATCCGCATGCGCACCACGTTGGCCGCTATGAATCGCCCCGCCGCCGCAGCATAGATAATCACCCTCTTCAACGCCGATACTGTTTAACTCGCGTCAGGAAAGCCGCCGCAGAATCGCATCGGCTCGCGGCTTCGTCGACTGATCGTCAGCCCCATTCTGAGCGAAACGAACATATCCCCATCGCCAGCATGCCATCCAGGTTCGTCGCCGTCCGCGCAAGCCGCTCCAGATCCCACACGGCTATGCCTTCATCCGTAACGAACCGCATGCAGTTGAATTACATCACCATGGAGACGAGCCATGGAGCATGCAGCGAGGCGGTGGTTCCTCCGTGATTTGAGGTGCGATGCAGCAGCCTGTGCTCCGCCTTGTTATCAAACTCGATCGTGAATGTAACCAGCACCTGCGACAACAACGCTGATAGCGGAAGAGTGCTGTCCATGTCCAACATCATCCCCGCTCAGTGTGAACGGGTGCAACGGAGTTGAAACGCCTCCACGCAAGACAGCCTCTTCGCCTCCTCAGAATTCCGCATCTTGTTCCTTCGATGTGCATCGAACGGACAAAACCATCCTTAGGGGTCGAGTGATCATGACTACTGAAGAAATGCTGGTATACACCGCGCTCAACGCATGGAAGCTCGTCACCGGCCGTTTCGACAGCGTCATCGCGCCACTCAGCGAAGCACAACTTCAGAAGCAGGTTGCGCCTGGGAAAAATCGCCTGCTTTACCTGGTCGGCCATCTCACCGCGGTGCACGATCGCTTGTTCCCGCTGCTCGGCCTTGGCGACCGTCTCCACCCGGAACTGGATGAGATCTACATCACGAATCCGGATCGCGCTTTCTCCGATCCCGTCCCCGCCGCTGCCCTCAAGCAGGCCTGGAGCGACGTGAACGGCAAGCTCACCGCTGCTTTCGAAAAACTCACTCCCGCGCAGTGGCTCGAGAAACACACTGCCGTCTCCGACGAAGACTTCGCCAAGGACCCCACACGCAATCGGCTCGCCGTCCTCATCAGCCGTACCAACCATGTCGCCTTTCACACCGGTCAGGCCGCGCTCATGAAGTAAGCCTTCACGGTTGAAACGGCGCCTCCTCCGGCACCGCCTCTCCATCGGCGCGAGGATCGGTAGCACCATAGTTCACTCCGCTGCTGTCATGATGCTCCACAGCATTACCGCGCCCCATCGTCTGCGAATAGCGTAGCTCCACCGTGACCACATGCCCCTGCCCGCGCAGCCCCTCAATCACCTCTGGGGCCACGCCGTTCTCGATCGCGACTTTACATCCGGAGAAGCCAAGTTTGCGGAAGCGCGCACCTTCAAGTGCCGCTTGAAGGTTCATCTGGAAGTCCGCGATATTTGAGACAAACTGCGCATGCGCCTGCGCTTGGTTGAATCCGCCCATGATGCCGAACGCGATACTCTGATCCCCGCGTTGCATGAACCCCGGAATGATCGTGTGCAGCGGACGCGTGCGCGGCCGGAGCGTATTCGGATGTCCCGGGTTCAACGTAAAACCGCCTGCGCGATTTTGCAGCACAAAGCCCGTCCCCTCCGCCACGAGCCCGCTGCCGAAAGCACCCGCATTGCTCTGGATCAGGGAGACTTCGTTGCCCTCGCGGTCCACCACAGCCAGGTACGTCGTGTCGCTCGACAACCGCGCAAGCTGCTCGGTCAATTCCGACGGCAACACATTGCATTGCGCGCGGTCCGCAATCAGCGCCGCCCGCTTCGCGGCAAGCTGCTTCGAAATGAGCTGCTCCACCGGAATATGCGAAGCATGCGGATCGCCGATGTAATGCTGCAGATCCGCATACGCCAGCTTCTGCGCCTCAATCTCCACATGCAGCGCCTTTTCGCTGTCGTGGCCCCACTGCGCAATAGGGAAGTGCTCCATGATGTTCAGCATTGAGAGCGCCGCGACGCCCTGGCCATTCGGCGGCATCTCCCACACCGTCCAGCCGTGATAGGTCGTACTCACCGGCTCCACCCACTCCGGCTGAAAGTCGCTCAGATCATCCGCCTCCAGGAAGCCATGCTCTTCACGGGATAGCTTAAGCATCGCCTCGGCGGTCGCGCCTTTGTAGAAGCCATCGCGGCCATGCTCGCCGATCCGTCGCAGCGTCGCCGCCAACTCCGGATTGCGAAAGATCTGCCCTGCCGCCGGCGCCTTCCCGCTCGGCAAAAAGACACGCGCAAAGCCTGGGCTTGCCGCGAACGGCGGCCCGAATATCTTCCAGTTCTCCGCATCCGTCTCCGGCACCGCGATGCCTTTCTCCGCCAGCGCCGCCGCCGGCGCCACGTCCTCGGCCATCCCGAGTTTGCCGAAGCGCCGCCGCAGCGCATCCCATCCCGCCACCGCGCCAGGCACCGTCACGGAGTCGATGCCTGCGTCCGGAATCTCGTTGGCCACGCCCTTCGCCTTCAGGTTCTCGATCGTCATGCCCTTCGGCGCCCAACCGCTCGCGTTCAGGCCATACAGCTTTTTGGTCTTCGCGTCATAGACAATCGCGAACAGATCGCCGCCGACGCCGTTCATCATCGGCTCAATCACGCCCAGTGCCGCATTGGCCGCAATGGCCGCGTCCGCCGCACTGCCGCCGCGGGCCAGAATCGCCGCGCCCGCCTGCGACGCCACCGCCTGGCTCGTCGCCACGATGCCGTACTGCGTCATCACCATGGAGCGCGACTGTTCACGACTGGGATCATTCTGAGCAGTTAGATAGCTGATATTCGTGACAACCGTGATGGCGAGGAACAGTCTCTTGAGTCGCAGCATAGGTCGCGCTCAAGTATGAAAAAGAACTCCGCGGAAAGCAACGATCATCATGACGCTGCTGTGCCCGGCTTACTCGACTAGGGATTTAACCAGTAGCTGAGACCGGACGCGCTGCCTAGCATTGAGACCTAAGCCGAATCTGAGACGGCGGTTTCTATCGGCCGACACTGCCTGGCAGGAGAGAACTGAATGCTCACTAACCTAAGAATTAGACACTTTGCGCGTGGAACCATCCTCTTGTTTGGGTTGTTTATGATCGCTGCCGGCTATGGCCGTGGACAGCGGGGGACTACCGAAACCATCGACGCAACAGCCTTTGGCACAAGCACACAGCTCGGAAGAAACTTCGGCGTGAAAATCCTGATTTATGAGTTCTCGAGTCCCGAGGATAGAGACATCCTCGTACAGGCATTTCAGCAAGGGCAGAACAATGGACTGGTGAATGCTCTCGAAAAGATGAAAAGCGTGGGTCGGATATCGATCCCCGGCACACTTGGATTCGATCTCAGCTTCATTCGGGAGATTGTGACGCCTACTGGGAGGACCATTCGCTTTGTCACCAACCGCAAGATCGCCTTCGGTGAATCCTATTGGAATACCCAAACGAAAAGTTTCGATCTCACTGCCGGCGAAATCACCTTGAATGACAGCGACAAGAGCAAGAGTACAGGTGTTCTTTACCCTGCCGCGCAGCTCATCATCAATAAGGAAGGCGAGTTGCAGTTCGAGCTTAACCAAAACGCCTGGAAGCTGACTAACATCATTGAGTGGAAGTGAAACGTGACTATCAGAGCTCAACAAAGGTTCAGCACTTGGAGTGCATTGCTTTTACCGACTTGCATCGTTCTCCTGACCGCCGGTTTTGCGCAGGCGGAAAAGAAGAGCAAATACATATGTGATGAAGAGCGGCCGGAGACCATGTGCAATGCGGCCAACACCTGCGGTTCTGCATCGTCTGCTTGCAGGATTGACATCACAAGGTCATCGAGCTCCGCCAACGTAAAGCCCAGCATCCCGGACGCGAAGAACAACCAATTCTTCTGCATCAAGACTGGCACTACGGTCGTGTGGATGAGCTCGAAAAAGAACCAAGGGTTTAGCGTTTCGTTCGGTACTGACTCGCCGTTTGACCCCGATGACCCGATCATGGGAGGCGGACAAAAGCAGGTGACGACGAAAGCAAATATTCCTGGCTGCTACAAATACGATGTGGGCGCGTTCACTTCCGGGACAATTTATGGAATGAGTGGCGGTCGTAAGCCTGAATTAGTCATTCTGCCGTGACCTGCGAAGCGGCGCTCGGCCAGCCGTGATGCTCTTCGGGCCACTGCCCCACGGCCATTGAACCAAGAGGCACACCAGAATGTGCGGAATTGTCGCACTTTTTTCGCGCCGGGACCCGGTCTCTGTGGCGGCGCTTGAACGCGCCACGCGCAGTCTCTACCATCGTGGTCCCGATGGGCAGCGCCACTGGATCTCCCCAGATCGCCGCGTTGCTTTAGGGCACGCACGGCTCAGCATCATCGATCTCGCCACCGGCGACCAGCCGATCGCCAGTGAAGATCAATGCACGCACATCGCCGTCAACGGCGAGTTCTACGGTTACGAAGTCATCCAGCAGGAACTCGAACGCTCAGGCCACCGCCTGCGCACACGGTCCGACAGCGAGATCGCGCTCCATCTCTACGAAGACCTCGGCACCGCGTGTCTCCATCGCCTGCGCGGCGAGTTCGCTTTTGTCCTTTGGGACGAAGTCAACCGCACCATCTTCGCCGCGCGCGATCGTTTCGGGATCAAGCCGCTCTACTACGCATTCCACGACCAGACGCTCTACTTCGCCTCAGAGGTCAAGGCCCTCTTTGCCGCAGGTGTTCCCGCCCGCTGGGATGCCGAGTCGGTCTCAAACTCGGTCGAGTTCGGCGGCCATCAGATGCGCACTCTCTTTGACGGCGTCTTCCAGGTGCCGCCGGGCCACTATCTCCTCGCTACCGAAAGACACATCCAGGTCAACCAGTACTGGGACTTCAATTATCCCTGCGCGCAGTGCACTCGGTCGTCACGCTCGGATGCAGACTATGCCGCCGAACTTCGTCACACGCTTGAGGAAGCAGTTCGTCTCCGTCTGCGTGCAGATGTCCCCGTTGGCTGCTATCTCAGCGGCGGTCTCGATTCCTGCGCCGCCCTCGGCCTCGCGTCGCTCCATCGTCGCGATCCCATTCGCGCCTTCACTCTCACCTTCGATCGCGCTGACTACGATGAAGAAAAAGAGGCCAAAGAGATGGCCGCGAAAGCGGGTGCCGAGTTCTACCCCATCCCCATTCGGCAGGACGATCTCGCGGATCACTTCGCCGATGCCATCCTTCAATCGGAGACCCTCTGCATCAACGCGCATGGCGTGGCGAAATACCTTTTGAGCCGCGCCGTACGAGACGCCGGCTACAAAGTCGTGATTACAGGCGAAGGCTCCGATGAAATCCTCGGCGGTTACGCGCACTTCCGCCGCGACATGCTGCTCTACAACCAGCAGGGCCAAGACCCGGCTGAGGTTACGGCCCTCCTTGCCAGTCTGGACAAGCTCAATCCAGTATCGCGCGGACTCCTGTTGCCCCATGGCGAATCGCTACCGCTGGAGAACGTCAGGCGCGTTCTAGGTTTCGTGCCGTCGTGGATAGAGGCTTTCTCCGCTCGGGCTTTCACCATGCGGAACTTGCTGGCGCCGGACTTTGTCGCGCAGTTCGGACATCGCGAAAGCTACCACGCCCTGCTCAGCGATCTCGATATTCGCGGACAACTCGAAGATCGCGATCCGGTGCATGTCTCCCTTTATCTCTGGTCGAAGACGATGCTGCCTAACTACATTCTGGCCATGCTCGGCGATCGCATGGAGATGGGTCATTCCATCGAAGGCCGCGTGCCCTTTCTCGATCACCATGTCGTCGAAGTCATCTGCTCTCTGCCAGTAAGCCAGAAGATCCACGGCATGACCGAGAAATATGTTCTCCGTGAAGCAGTCCGCGACGTCATCACCGACACCGTCTACCGCAGGCAGAAGCATCCCTTCCTGAGCCCGCCCGCCACGCTCAATCCAAAGGAAAAACTGAGCCAGATGATGAACGACACGCTGCGTGGATCGGCTCTCGCCTCCGTTCCATTCTTTGATCAAAAGAAAGTCGTCGCTCTCCTCGACAGTCTCCAGACCATGGACGAAACTGCCCACGTCGCGATCGATCCGACGCTGATGATGTTGATGAGTATCTGCGTTCTTCATCAGGGATTCCGCTTGGCCGCCTGAGAGAACAAACCCGCCCTTCTATCTGGACTTAGCTCCGCCTTCTAGTACTCCCTTTGTGGTACTTATCTGAATCATCGTGTCACCGGGAGGCCGCCGGTGATACTCTCCCCAGCATGCGCAAGATCGGCTCGTGCATTTTGTTTGCCTTCCTGCCTATCTCTTCATTCACGCTGGCACAGTCCGCGCCTGCCTCTTCTCCCGCTCCGGCTGCTGAAACCATCAGGCTTGGCAATTCCGCAGCCACACTGCCCGGGCCGTGGAAGTTCGCTCCTGGCGACTCGCCGTGGCAGAACGGCTCGCCTGCGTGGGCCCAGCCCGGCTTCGACGATGCTGGCTGGGCGTCGGTGAATCTCGCTCCAAAAGAGGGCTCAGTCGATCCCGCCTATGGCACGCCTGGCTTCGTGCCCGGCTGGACGGCGCGTGGCTATCCCAATCTCTACGGCTATGCCTGGTACCGCCTCCGCTTGCGTGTCACTGATCCTGGCCAGCCACTCCAGCTCAAGATGCCGAACGACGTGGACGACGCCTACCAGGTCTACGCCGATGGTCGCTATATCGGCCAGTTCGGCAACTTCTCGCCCGACCACGTTGTGGTGTACTCCGCACGTACCTTTTCCTTCCCTCTGCCCTCGCCCGGGCCGGACGGCGAAATCCTGCTCGCGCTGCGCTTTTATATGACCGGGACCACGCGCTTCCAGTCTACGGATGCTGGCGGGCCGCACCAGCCTCCCGCGCTCGGGCTGGCGTCCACCGTGCATCTGCTCCAGACGGCGGACGATGACGCCAATCAGCATTTCTACTTTGGCAGCCTTCTTCAGTCGCTGCTCTTTCTTCTCGTGGCGCCGCTCGTCCTGTGGGCTTGGCTGCAGAACCGGCAGGATCGGACCTACCTGTGGCTCTTTTTCCCGTTGGTGTGCTCCTTCCTCAGAAATTTCCTGGTTGTCTTCGGAAATCTCTATTCTGTGCTCCCCCTTGGGCCCAACGCGATCCTGTTGGACGTCGTACTCAACCCGTTGACATTGCCCCTGTGGGTCATGTTCTGGTGGCACTGGTTCGCCCTGGAGGGAAAGCGTTGGATTCCCCGCGCCGCCTGGCTGATCACGATGGCCCATATGCTGGCCCAGCTCTTCCTGCGACTGCCGAATTCCGATATCAATCTGGTTCCACGCTCATGGCTGCCTTGGCTCAACAACGTACCCGTCGTATGTTTGGTCGCGTTGGGCGTGCTCCTGCTCGTCATTCTCGTGGAAGGCTTCCGCCGCGAGCGTGCTGAGGCGCTGCTGGCTGCGCTTCCTCTACTGCTGATCGAGTTAGCCAGCTTCAATGTCTTCTTTCTCTCCACCTTCGGTATCCCCACTACGTATTTCTTCTTCGGCCTCGGCATCAGTGTCGGGAATGTTGCGTGGATCCTCATGGTGCTGGTCATCGGTGCGCTGGTCATGCGGCGCTTCCTGCGCACTCGGATGAGCCAGGAGCGTGCCCGCCAGATCGTCGCGCTGGACATGGAGCAGGCGCAGCAATTGCAGCAGCGCGTCCTCGTGCCCGAGGTCATGCAATCGCCTGCCTTCTCTGTCGAAACTGAGTACCGTCCTGCGCAGACTGTCGGCGGCGACTTCTTCCAGACTTTGTCCAAACCCGACGGCAGCTTGCTGGTGGTACTCGGCGACGTCTCCGGCAAAGGCATGAGCGCAGCGATGCTCGTCGCCGTGCTCGTCGGCGCTATCCGCACCCGCGCGGAGGAGAGCTTCGATCCCGTCGCCATGCTCACCATGCTCAATCAGCGCCTTATCGGACGCTCCGGAGGACACCTCGCCACCTGTGTAGCTGCGGAGCTGCGCTCCGACGGATCCATGCGGATCGCCAATGCCGGTCATCTCCCGCCTTACCTCAACGGCGAGGAGCTCGATCTGGAAGGTTCCCTTCCACTCGGCGCCGCCAACCTCGTCGATCCTTCTTCGCGCGTTCTCACGCTTCAGCCTGGCGACCGCCTTACATTCTTAACCGATGGTGTCGTCGAGGCCATGAACTCCGCGAAAGAGCTCTTCGGCTTCGATCGCGCTCGCACCATCAGCAACCAGCCCGCTGCCGCCATCGTGCGGCAGGCACAGGCCTTCGGGCAGAACGACGACATCACTGTCCTTCGCATCGAGTTCATCGGCGTACCCAGCGAAGCGCCGGACGCCGTGCTGGCCACCGTCTGATATCGCACGGCTGGACCGCGGCGGTACCATTTTGTGCAGGTCAACATGACAGACACCAACCAGCGCCCCGTCGAACCCACCATCGTCCGCGACTTCGCGGGAAAGCTCAGTTACTCCAGCTACCTCTCCCTCGAAGGTCTCCTCGCGCAGCAGCGCCCCCTGTCCGATCCGCCGCACCACGACGAGATGCTCTTCATCATTCAGCATCAGGTCGCCGAGCTCTGGATCAAGCTCATCATCCACGAGCTCACCGCTGCCATCGACCACGTCCGCCACGACCGTCTGCCGCCCACGCTCAAAATCCTCTCCCGGGTCAAACTCATCCAGATGCAGCTCTTCGACCAGTGGGCCGTGCTCGAAACCCTCACCCCATCCGAGTACATGGAGTTCCGCGGTGTCCTCGGCAACGCGTCCGGCTTCCAGTCCTTCCAATACCGCAAACTAGAGTTTCTCCTCGGCAATAAGAACGCCGACACCATCCAGGTCTTCGCACACGACCACACCGTCTACGAAGATCTCCTTCGCGCGCTCCACTCACCCAGCCTCTATGACGAATTCCTCCGCTACCTCGCGCGCCGCGGCTACAACATCCCGGCCGCCTGTCTCGACCGCGACTGGTCCGCGCCGCATACCCGCAACGAAGCGCTCGTCGAGATCTTCCGCGAGATCTATCGCAACGCGAAGCAGCACTGGGAAGCCTACGAGATGTGCGAAAAGCTGGTTGACGTGGAGGAGTACTTCCAGCTCTGGCGCTTCCGCCATCTCAAAACCGTGGAGCGCATCATCGGCTTCCGCCGCGGTACTGGCGGATCCTCCGGCGTCGGCTTCCTCCGTCAGGCGCTTGAGCTCACCTTCTTCCCCGAACTGCTCGCCTCCCGGACCGAGGCCCCAAAAGAATGAAGACCCCAAAGAATGAATATCAATGACGCAGTCGCCGCACTCGGTACCGGCGCACTCACGGAAGACGCGCTGCGCCGCCACATCTATCCGCTCTTCTCGCGCACGCTCGCCGGGTCAGGCATCTATCTCGCGAACCACTCCCTTGGCCGACCGCTCGACCAGACCGAAGACGATCTCCGCGAAGGCTTCGCGCATTGGCAAACCAGGCTCCACAACGCATGGGACCCGTGGCAGGAGGAAGAGCAGCAGCACCGCGCGCGCATAGCGCAGCTCATCGGCGCGCCGCGTCCCGACTGCATCATCCCGAAGGGCTCCGCTGGTCAGGGCCTCCGCACCATCCTTAACGCGCTCCCTGGTCGGTCCGCAGATGTCCCGCGCGTCCTCTCCACTACCTCCGAGTTCGACTCAGTCGACATCATCCTCAAGCAATACGCCGCTCTCGGCCGCATCCATCTGGAGTCGGTCTCGTGCCACGCACCCGACGGCACTATCGACCTTGCGCCGCTCTTCGCAGCCGCGCCCCACGCGGAGTTAGTCATCGTCTCGCAAGTCCTCTTCAGCACCGGCCAGGTTCTTCCCGATCTCGATCGCCTCGCCGGCGCATGCCATCAGCACGGCGCGCGCCTCCTCGTCGACGCCTATCACGCCATCGGTGTCATCCCCGTTAATGTCACCGCGATGCGAGCTGATTTTGTAATCGGTGGTAGCTACAAATATCTCCGCGGCGGCCCGGGCGCAGCCTTCCTGTATATCTCGCCCGACGCACTTGACTCCGGCCTCCAGCCCATCGATATCGGCTGGTTCGCCAAGGAAATGCCCTTCCTCTACGATCGTCCCAACCCGCCACGTTTCGCACCCGGCGGCGATGCCTTCCTCGAGTCCACGCCGCCTGTCCTCACGTATTACCAGGCGCGCGCTGGACAGCAGCTCACACTCGCCCTCGGCGTCGACCGCATCCGTGCTTTTTCGCTAGAACGCCTCACTCGCCTCAAGCGTTATCTCGCCGAGGCAGGTATCGCCGCGCAGGGTGCCGACGAGCAGCACGGCGCCTTCCTCACCGTCGAATATCCCGCGGCAGCTTCCCTCGCGCGAGACCTCGAGCAGCGCGGCATCACTACCGACGCACGCGGCCCCTGGCTTCGCCTCTGCCCCGACTACCTCACACCCGACGCGCAGATGCGTGAGGCCGCGGATGGAGTGGCTTTCTCCATGGCTGCTGAGGCGAAAGCCTGAGATGCGGTTGTTTATCGGCATTCCGCTGGCCAGCGTCACAACACGTGACCTTGCCGCCGAGGTGAATCGCCTCCAGTCCACTTCAAGGAATCCCGCACGTACGGACAGCTACCGCTGGTCAGCACGCGAATCCTGGCACATCACGCTGCAATTTCTGGGCAGCACCACGGCCCAACAATTCGAGTGCGTCGTCGCCCGTTTGCGCGCGCTGCACCACATCCCGATCCACATCCAAATCGGCGCGCTCGGCACCTTCGCCCGCGCCGGCATCCTCTTCGTCGACGTCCACGTCACCCCGCAGCTCCTCGCGCTCCAGCAATCCGTCACCGCCGCCACCGCGAACTGCGGCTTCACTCCGGAAGATCGCCCCTACCATCCCCACATCACGCTTGCGCGACGAAAGGGAAGAGGCGGAGATAAACAATTCCGCAATCTGCAGTTACAAACCAATCCTTCTCCGCATTTCTCTAGCTTCACTGCCGAGTCCTTCGTCCTCTACGAAAGCGTCCCCTCACCGGAAGGATCACGCTACGAAATCCGCGAACGCTTTCCGCTGAACGCGTAACCCCGGCTTCGCGCGCGTGCCACGATATCATCGCAGTTCGGGGGAAGGCGCTTGCCGAGAAAATTTGGTATTTGGGCAGGGTCTGCTTTCTGCTGCTGGTGATGGAGGCCGAGGTCGGCTTGTCCACAAAGCAGGAATCGCCCAGTTGGGATTCGGGCGATCACATCTATGCCGGCTACATGGAGCCGACCTCTCAGACCGAATGGCGGCCCATCGTCGAGAAGAAACTGGAGCAGGCGGGTGCGAAGGGACCAGCCTGAGGACCGGGCGCTTCGTCCTGACTGCGAACTTCAGCCCGCAACGGCGTCATGTCGCCCCTTCGGGACCTGGCGCGTCTAAAGCTCAACGAGAAATTTCACATCACGTTCGTCCTGTCGAGCCGGATAATCAGACAATAGGGCGAAAGCGGACACCAGCAGGACGATCCAGACCAGAGGAGTGCACGATGCCGCCGGAACCTGGCACACGATCTCGACGCCTCTCCCCGCACGGCCCTTTGCTCTCCGTCGCTGTCCACGCTGCGATCTTGCTAGCCATCGCCATCTGGCTCCATCGCACACCGCGAATCGCTCCCTTCAAACTTCCGGGCACGGCTCGGGGACTCACCCTCCTCACCTATTACAGTCCGGGCAGCCGCAAGCTCTCGGCGACCGACTCTCCCGTCCGCACCAATCGCACCAGCGAAACCAAGACTGGAAGAAAGCGCGAAATCGTCGACAAAGCCGCACCCCCTCAGCCGCCAAGGGCCGATCCGGGGACCAGCAACACCACCGAGAGTGGTCTGGGTGAAGGCGACATCCGCATCGCATTGCTGCAACGCTTTCCCTATCCGCATCCTGATCTCTCCGCACTCGCTCACGGCACCAAAGGCGACGTCATCCTCGACGCCGTCATTGACGAGCACGGCAAAATCACTCAACTGACCCTGCTCAAAGGCATCGAGCCATCGATCGATCAGGAAGTGATCGCCACCGTGAAGCAGTGGCTCTTCACCCCGGCCACCAAAGATGGCGCGCCCGTCTCGAGCGAGCAGGAATTCCACTTCCACTACGAGCGCAGCTGACCAGCCATCCCCGGGAACGGCGCTCTTCTTTCCCAATCGTTCCGCTTGCCACCTGCCAAGATCCGGGGAGTACCATCACGCCCTGAACTCTCTGCGGAATATCTCTATGCCCAGCCGCCTCTTTCGCAGCATTTTGGTTCGCCGCGCCCTTCTCATCGGCGGACTGCTCTGCATCACGCTGGTCGTCGGCACAACCGGCTTCGTGCTGATCGAAGACTTTTCATGGTTCGAGGGCTTCTACATGACCCTCACCACCATCACCACAATCGGCTATCAGGAGCTGCACCCGCTCAGCCACGCTGGGCGCGTCTTCAATTCGATTCTCATTCTCTTCGGAGTCACTGCGCTGTTCGTCTCGTTTGGCGCGATGACCCAAACTATTATCGAACTCGAATTGCAGGATCCGTTTG
>Ga0310811_10005065_pt1 | contig 16606 bp, 16 predicted proteins | sample YCmetagenome_FD_207642 | JGI IMG/M metagenome (GOLD analysis project Ga0310811, IMG submission 207642) | Soil microbial communities from experimental microcosm in Duke University, North Carolina, United States - YC | ecosystem: Engineered > Artificial ecosystem > Soil microcosm > Unclassified ...
AATTATCTCCAAGCCAAAAAGAAAATGACATGGAGACATATTTCTATATTTTTAAAGCTCGCCCAACATCAACAAAGGATCCTGAAATGGACAACACATCTAAGTCGTCGATGCTGTTTGTGAGTGACGATGACGATGGCTGATGGCGGTGGTACCGGCGCAGGCTCGTGTTTCGGAATACTTGGCATTGGCAATTACGATGGATAAGGTACGAGCAGTACAATACTCCATACAGGAGATGCGTTGAGGCTGGAGACATCGAGATAACCCAATGATGGCGCGGCCGACGTTGCCGGCGAGATGATATTCGCGGAGAGAAGGCGGGCTTTGGCAGAGAACGATGATGGCCATATGAGGGCGTGGGGGCTAAATGTGAACATTAATCGCCGAAGAAGGAACAAGGGCAGCGAAAGTGACGGAAGAGTGGTGTTTGGTGCGGTGGAGGGCGCATGTACTGATGGAACCTTGCGAGTTAGATGAGTATTCTGAACAAGCAAAGATATTGGTAATGAACATCCCAAGTCATAGGTCGAGTTAATTGAAGGTTTATGTGGCGCCTTTCATGTAAGACGAATCGTCGCTGCCATTGGCGAGCGCCAGGAAGTGGTCCTGTTCGTGGTCAAGAGGTCGCGTAAGTCAGGCAAATTTGAAGGTTTTCGAGGTCCTCTATTACGTTCTTACGTTATGCTGCACGCTAGTAGTACTTTGTTCTTGTCAACCGAAGTACCTCGGAAGGCACTCATCACTCGGAATCCGTCGATATCACAATGCACATTCCCAAATTCCAGGACCATCTTTCATAGATAACAAGAATTTGAAATAGGATGTGATCTTGACTACTATGTTGTACAGCCCCCCACTGACTCGGAGCAACATCAGAGCTGCATCATGTTTATGTAAAAAGATGCATCTCCCAGTCTCAACTCGCATAAAAACAACGCATCTCCACTCTTGAAATCTCAACGTTCAATATTCAACCAAAAAACCTTGATGAAGAACATCATGAACATGATTGTGCTTGACAACATCACTGGTAGACTCAGCTTCTACCTCTTGCTCGTTTCCATTGCCTTCGCACAAGTCCTAGCAGTCAATGCTGTCAAAGTTTCAGACTGTACCGACTTGGATGCTAAGAACCCAGATTTCAGTAAGCTGAGTGCGTAGACCCTGCGGTTATCTGAAGCACAACTGACGAAGTTTTACTAGCGGTGGACTGTTATTAAACGCTGGCGCTGCAGAGTCGAAAGTTGATAAAAAGACCATGAATCATCACACAAGATGCACCGTACGCATGGCAGATGTACTACTATGTGAATCGTGAACCTTGTATGTCACATGTAAAAGCACACATGCTTATTGTGTAATCGACATCCCCCACCGTGTGTAATTTAACTTAATCGCAGTGTTTCTAGCTATAGTCTCCGCAACTGCTTTCTCCCCGGACGTAACAGTATTTGCAAGCAAGTAAAGTGCTGGATGGTATATTTAATTCTCGTTTGCTCTGCACTCGTGCCTCCGTAGCTCACAGCGCTTGTAGCCTACAGCTTACAAGTACTCACGCCTGTGTTGGACACCATCATAGTCTGAGTTTTTTGTTTCCCCAAACTCCACGTTGACCAGAAATGTAGATGAGCGGCCTGGGGATGGGGGGCTTGAACGTCACGTAGTGTATAATTAATATAACGATTTGAGGACTCGATCTTCACATGAGTACGGCAGAGGAGTAGGAGTTGGTGCCCAACGAGGCCCAGGGAGTTCCACTATACCAAGCTTCGGCTACAGACTCCACGATTTTTTGTGTCGGGACAGCAAGTATTAATTATACATCACTATATGCTACAAGTCAAATTCAAAATAGATATAAATGAAGGACAGCTGTACTGAAATTGTGACTAGATCTATGCAAAGAAACCCCACAGTGCAAGCCCGCTCAGCGCTACAAGAACACTAAGCACTCTCACCTCGTCCCCTGCTGTACTGCGTTCCAAAATAAGACCTAACCCATTATGCTTGGAAGTGCCTGGACGGAGGTTCAGCAAGAATCGTTGGATTCTCATTCTCCTCTCCTTCGGCGGGAAGGAGGATGTGAAAGGGGAGAAGGACAGTAGCGGCACTGCTAGTGGAATGGGAATGCTTGGAAGTGTGAAGGGCAGGCGGAGCGCAGGTCTTCGCTCGGTGCAACTCAGAGAATGAGGAAGCCCATGTTCGTCGGTGCGAATAACGTAGTTCCCAGTCTCCTCATACAAGCCAAAATCGACGGGGGTAAGAGATAGAGGAAGCGAGGCAGAAATGAACGTCAGTGAAAACGAGTGTAAGCGTGGGATCGCTTGTACGACATGGGATGCGCAAACACGCAATGAGTCCCCTGTGGCTGCCGGAACTAGCGTCAACCGTAGGTGACGCAGCCGAGGGAGGCAGCTGACCGACTTGGCTAGTGTGTCCTGAGAGATATCAAAAACCTTGATATACAGGTGGAAAACAAGAAAAACATACAACTTTAAAGGATGACCTTCTCGCGCACGTTATCTCCAACGTGGTTAGTCCAGGGCAAGTGCTTACAAGGTTTCTAATCAAGTTTCCACTTTCGTATGAAGAATGGAAAATAAAGGCAATGCGAAGTTCAGTGAGGCAGCGCAGGTTCTGCAATACCCCTGCAACTAAAAGGGGTGCAAGATCACGGATAATTAGCGGCTCCTCAATCGCTAAGTGTGTGATTTGTGGATGGGAAGGGGCCAGGGCTTGAAGATGCTCCAACGAACCAGCAAAATGGGTAAGTTGTGGTAATGCGGATGGATCGATTGAAGGGAGTATATGAGGATTCAATGCAGTGCGGGATGTACGAAAAAATCGCAGACGCGGATGAGCCTCCAAAAAAGCTATGAAGGGGCGCTTGGAGGACATGGGTCCTGGTCCTGAAGACCAATCTAACATGAGATCCCCTAGAGATAGGGAATGTAGGAGAGGCCAGCGTGCGTTGCAGAGTGGATGCACTGTTCCGTCTAGAATCAATGGTCCACCAAGGACATGCAGCTCCTCGAGGTCCGGGGAACGCCGGATCAGCATATCCCAAAGGCGACCATCGAAAGGAAGAGCATCTGCAACGCGTCAAAGCACTAGGAAATAAAATGTCAATAACAGCACAGACCTTGAAAATCATCTGAATGATGGGTGTAGTATCCATATTTCAGGGTCAACGAGAACCCGCGGAGGTTCTTGAATTCCAGCAACTGGAAAACATGAATGAATGATACACATTTTTGTCATGCACATACATGACTTCGTTGGCTGGGTATCACAGATCCGTAACATGTGCCAAGTGTGCGCAGCCGTGGGCACCTGTGACAAAATCAAATTACGGGTGATAAATGAATTACCGATCAGACATACGACATCCGTAGGGCGAACCACATATCATCGCATTGCGGTATCTCATCCGCGTCCCAGATGAAAGTATGGAGTGCATCCAGTCTCGGCGCAAGTTCTCTCAGTAGTGCTGAGATTGCAATTCCATTTATATCGACCATGTAGTCAGAGGATGCAGAGGAAAATCGAATGTAGAGTTTCTGGACGTGACGCGCAACATTCGGGCTAGAACGGAGCATCGACAAAGTTCGCTGGCATTGTTCTGCGGTCCCAAGGTGCACGTGGGCATACAAGACAGGGCATGTGCTAGCGAACAGGTGTTTGCTCTTCGTGCGACATATTCAAAAAAGATCAAGTCAGGATTGAGTTCGAGATGCTTACTGAGAGTGCCAGATTGAGGATATCCGTTCTAGAGGATAGGCATGATGTCACCTCCAATAGAAGATCGCCGGGTAGAGTAGAAAAGTTTGAAGAAGACATTTACAACGAGTGTCGGGTGTACGAGCGTCAAGGGTTGTGTCTCTCTACTATCTAGAAATGTAACTTGGTTGCAGTTCTGAGAGAATTCAACTGAGGTCACGGAAGCCGCAGTACTCGTGACTCACGTGGCAACTTTACATCTTTAGGCCAACTTTAACCTATCGTTATCGATTCGAGAAATAGCCAGCTGGCAGGTCACTTGAGCTCAAAAGGTTCATGCATCATCCATGACTCCGACAATGGCCCGGGATATGAACATCTGACCACGAAGTACGTACTCGCGAGTCTCAGCCGAATCGAACTCCGTGCAGGTAAGGTAGCGCATTTATAGCGGTGATCATCGTAAGCTTATCTCTTCTGTTATTCAATCTGTACATCATGGCGAACCAACTAGTCCTCCCTACTCTCGATAACCTCAGAAGTTCAGTCACTCCCGATGTCAATGTTCAAGCGGTAGCGAGTCAATGGTTCTCAGCTTTCACGGAAGCGATGCAGTTAAAGAATATCACGGCGGTCATAGATCTCCTTGTTGACGATGTCTTCTGGCGCGATATGCTCGCCTTAACATGGGACTTCCACACCTTCCAAAGCACCCCTCCCGTGAAGAAATTCCTTGCAGACCAACTCCCGCTATTTACCTTGTCTTCTTTCAAACTCAGGGAAGATCTTGTAGAGCTCCAGAGACCATACCCTGATATCGCGTGGATTCAGGCATTTTTTGACTTCGAAACTACAGTCGGCATTGCATCTGGGGTGTTCAGGCTTGTACCACTCGCGGATGGCTCATGGAAGGCTCATACCGTCTTCACAAACTTGGAGAATCTCAAAGGTTTCCCAGAACAGAATGGGCCTAGACGAGACCATCAGCCAAACCATGGAAAGTGGGCCGCGAAGCGTGCACGTGAGATAGAATGTGTCGACGAGGAGCCCAGCGTCGTAGTGATAGGAGGCGGGCAGAGTGGGCTTGATGTTGCAGCGCGGCTCAAGATGCTTGGCATGAAGGCTCTGGTAGTGGAAAAGAACGAGAGAATTGGTGATAATTGGAGGAAGCGTTATGCAGCGTTGTGTCTCCATGATCCCGTCTGTGAGTCCATCACTTTTTCAGAATATTGTGTGCTTCTTGCTCAATGATCCCCTTCTGTATAGGGTATGATCACATGCCATACATTCCGTGGGTCTTGCAACTCAGTTTGTCAATGCAATGACTGTCTAACAAAAAACCACACAGGTTCCCTACCTCGTGGCCTGTCTATACGCCTGCATTGAAACTCGCAGATTGGCTGGAATCATATGCACACAGTATGGAGCTCGATGTTTGGACCAGCGCTACAGTCATGTCCGTCATTCCGGGTACGAAGGGAAAGAAATGGACTGTGACAGTCCAACGCGCTGATGGAAAGGAGCGTATCTTTGAGGTCAATCATGTCGTATTTGCCTTGGGCTTTGGCAGTGGTGTGGGCCGAATTCCGGATATCCCAGGACAGGTTCGTTCGATCCATGAATGTAGGATCCTTAGGCTGATGTCAAATACCTACATAGGACGACTTCAAGGGACAGATATTGCATTCCAGTAAACACAAACTTGCGACTGATCACGCTGGGAAGAAGGTTGTCGTTGTTGGAGCTTGCACGTCTGGTAGGGGTCGCATCATAAGTGTCGTATTTTCTCTGCTCACTACAAAGTATAGCGCATGACATATGTGCGGACTACGTTGAAAATGGCGTTGGTAAATGATCCTCAAAGTACATTGATGGTATTCAAACAAAAATGGTGCAGATGTAACCATGGTTCAACGCAGCCCGAGTTACATCATGTCTACAAAGGAGGGTATGCCGAGGTTAATGGGTGAGTTGTCCGTTCTTTGTAATTTTGCTATTATAAACGCACCCAGCGATCTTCTGGGAGGGCGGCCCTCCTACCGATGTTGCGGATCGCGTGAACGCGTCTTACCCGAATTCATTGGTCAAATTAATGCATCAACGTGTCACCAAGGACATTGCTGAGGCGGATAAGTGTGTGACTACATATTATATCCTAATTGCCTGATAGAATAGGGATTCAGGGAGCTTCTTGACGGCCTGCGAAAACGAGGTTTCAAGACAACTTTGGGTGACGATGACTCTGGCTTTCTACTTATGGCATGGAATAAGGGAGGAGGATATTATCTTGGTTGGCCTATTTGCAAATTAAAGCGTATCTGAACTGACCATAGTTTTAATATCAAGATGTCGGAGCTTCACAGATGATCATCGATGGGAAGATCAAACTCAAGAGCGATGGGCCAATCTCGCGCTTTACGCAGACAGGTCTACTTTTCGAAGATGGTTCCACTCTCGATGCCGACGTGGTCGTTTTCGCTACTGGGTATGCTTTTCTTACTGACTAGTAGACATCGCGGTTCACATTATCAGTTATGCTGATGCACGTCAACCGTATCGTGCTCTGCTTCCGGAGTCCCTGCGTGACAAATTGTATCCTATCTGGGGTCTTGACAAAGAAGGAGAGCTGAACAGCGTGTGGCGCGAAGTTGGTGGGCGCAGCAAGGACGCGGAACTCAATGGTATATGGTGCATGATGGGGAACTTGGCGCTTTGCAGGTTCCACTCGAAGCATCTCGCATTGCGTAAGTCGGTTTCTCTACTCTTGATTCCCGTCCGATGAGCTTGATGACATTCAGAAATTAAATCATACGAAGAGGGGATTTTCGGGACAAGGTATCAGTGAAGGATGTGAAGCGTCCACAGAATATGTTGTATCTGTTCTTGGAATTCAAATGGATTGTACAAATATGTTTCAACGTGAACTATGTGCATTATTTGCAGGCGCTGATGCGCACCGAGTGATAATCTAGAAACCCTTAGGAATACCCCGTACTAGAATCATACAGTTGTCAGCACGTAAGCCAGGACTCAAATGGCTCATTGACTTGCTGATGCGGCATAAGCCCACGATCTGATCAGTCATCATAAATTCCATTTTCTATCCACAGCCCACAAACCTAGAGCAAACTATAAGCCCTATGCTTGCCGTCGTCTTCTCCTCTTTCTCTCCTCCGAAAAGTGTTCGGATGTATCGACATTGCACTCTTGAAGCAGGTCACAATTGAAACTGTTTGCGATTTACGATCCAGCTTTGCATGTCGCTATAGTCCGTTTTCGACCGATATGTTTCGTTGTATTGCGCATATAGCGTTTACTTTGAGATACAATCGACGGGGAGGCATTTTCGGATAAGTCAACATCTCAGGGTAAAAATAACGAATTCTTGCAGGTTGTTAAGGTATGATGCCATACTGCATAATGTCGACATCGAAAATACACCTGTCCACGAGTTTCGAAGAGCCTCTGGAAACTTTACCGATGACGATGACTATAGGGAGCGCTCTTCCAATATCGGTGAGTTGCATGTCTTGAAGGATAAGCAGAGAGGCATTGTCATATATCGACACAATAAAGTTCTGAAGTGGTTTCTTGGTCTGCAGCGGCAGTCACGGTCATCGCGCGAGCATTAATGAAATAGATGCCATCCTCAGGTGGTGCGTTTCTGCCGGCGAACTGGCAGAAAACCATCCATCCTCCAAAATCTTTTTCTTGGTTCCAAAGTATAAGCAGTAGCGTTTTGGATATCCACGATGCCGTGAAAGAAACAGACGCAAGCCATGGTAGTGAGAGACAGAAGTCCAACTCCAGTTAGAAGATGAGTGATCGCATGTGGAGCTCAGAAGACACGCATTGGAAAGGTGGAGTAGAGACACGGAGATAAACGAGCAACGCACGCAAATAGATGACTGCCGAGCGCACACGGATAACGCTAGAGCATTTCGGACTGCTGCAGGTGGAGCTCAAGTGGAGCACAGACAAGACTCGGAGGAAACTTCACGCGAATTACTTTCGCGGGATCAAACGTCCCGTCCTTACGTATTGATGTTAGATATTGTGATGTGATGAGTCATCATAATTAGTGCTACTCTTTGATGAAAACACGTATTACCGTGACGCTAAATCCATCATGCTATTACTCACCAATGCATTGGCATTTTGGGCATTCTTAAAATCCAAATGTCCGATGCATTGAGGCAGAGAGCAAGAAAGTACGCATGCTTGTTGAAGTCTATAATCTCCGTTGAGTACCTGGATGGAGTTCATCTTTCGTAATACTGACTTCAGGTGAAACAGATGTCATCTCTCGATCTCATTTTGGTCATCCAAGCGCATTATTGTGGTATATCTTGCACGCCATCATCATACACCCACCAAGTCCGCCTTTGACCTTCACCTATTGCCTACCAATATGACCATAATCTCAAATGATTCGACTTTGTGGCCGACCATCAATGTAACTCGCTCTTTCAGCTATTTTGCAGGTTCGTGGAGAGCAGTCGAATGTTGAAGCTGATGTCTCAACCTAAGCTTCACTCTGGTTTTGCAGTTGCCGCCTTCGTTGGAGCTGCGTATGACTGGGGTAAGCATGATAGCATCGAAGAACTGCTAATATCTGACAAATATTTTCAGCACTTACAGTCGGACAAGAGGTATGTTGATACTATGACCAGAGCAACCATCTCGCTAATAATTGTTTTATAGGTGGAATTGGTCTGGGTGAGAAGAGTCTCATGTTAGAAAAACACACATGAAAGTACACTTAATTCCAGAGGCAACGCTGGTCCCTGATGGCAGTTCTGTATGTCGGTGTATGTAGCTTGCCTGTCACGTTTGCCATCTTGTGCTTACTTGAAAGTATCTTAGACGCGCTATCTTGGAATGTTATGTGCTGTGTATGTTTGGAAGGTTCAGAGGACTGTGCTTGTATTAATGAATTATCTCTCACAATCAGATTGGAAATAGTGGGTGTGTCTTCTCATATTCAATGTCTTTACTTCTTCTGATCGGCGGCATGCAGACAGTATTCCTACCATCTCTGTGACAGATACAGTGAGTCTTCTCCACCGATGCCTGCTCTTCCCCTCTTATTAACCTTAGTGCCCTGTAGGGGTGAGTGTGATTCTTTACCAGCTTCTGGGGTCACCCATGACTTCCCCAGATGTGAGTCTCCTTGTAGCGCGTGAGACGAGGTTGATCATTGACTGGATTCCTCAGGCTGGACTATTTACATCTTACGGAATTGGATGAGTTTTTTGGTATTTACAATGCTGTCGGGTAAGCTTGGCACTTACAAGACTTCCATGATATTGACTTGACTTAAACGTCTTGCAAGCCATCATCATTACTCGGTTGCATGCCATGTATCAACGATCCAGAAAGATCTTGATCTTTCTCATTGTCTCCTTCCTGGCTGTCAACATTTTCGACGGATTTGTCGCCGTATTTATAACGATGCATGCCTCCGGCGGTACGCTTAATTGTGGATGACAAAAAAAGTCCATGGGGCTTATTGATGGATACCAGAGGAATATGTCCTCTCCGGCACTTATCAGTGCTCGATCAGCTTTCCGGGCGAGAGCCCACGTTTGGATTCCATTACTTGGATACTCGGCACTGTGTGGGAAGTCCTCGCACTATGTCTCGCAGTCTGGATTGCTGTCAAACACTTCCTTGAACTGCGACAATATTCGACAGGGAAGATCATGGAGAATTGTTTCGCAGTATTGATCAAAACTCACGTGCTTTACTTTGCAAGGTGAGCTCATATTGTGATAATTGTCCCCCTTTTCCACTGAAGGGTCGGACGTGGTAGCTCTGTGGCTGTTTCTTGCTTCAACCTGATTATTTATTTCTGTCCAACAATCTCAGTGGTATGTCAATCTTTCACTTACTTCCGCATGTGACCCATGGTCCATCATTTATATAGCACCGATCTTCCCCGGAACTTCCGATTTATTATGGTATTCTTCAAATTTTAGCGGTCGGGCAGATGTGTGTGCTGGGACCACGCCTGATCCTTGCCGTTCGAGAATTTCACGCTGAGCTCGTGGCCAACTCTGACACAGCAACTTGTATGGATTCAATCGCCTTCCAGGAGCGTGTGCATATATCGACTGGCAGTGGTGTATAGCACGGGATATACTTGGTGGAGCTAACCCTCATCCGGGGAGCAGAAGTTTATGTTTTCTTGATCTCAGAAATCCTCGTGGTACTTATTTAGTCATTTGGTGTTGCGAAGTGGATTTGAAGGAGACTCAGACAGAGCAAGTTTCCCTCACACTGGATTATATACTACAAGGACTCCCCTTCGCTCGGCTCTCCGACAATATGCTGTGTTTACAATAGCAACTCAGGAAATAAAGTATTAGCATGGTCGTGTCCCTCGTTCGCCTCTGCTAATAGACATATCATGTCCCTTCATGTTCTTACCCTTTTAGATTGTACGACAAGGTTCATCAAAGAATCTTGATTGCAGGAAGTCAGTCCGTCCTAAATGATTGCAGTGGCATTTTGAATGAGATCTGCGAAAGGTGAATGAGGGTGGATGGATCTATGTAAACAGACATTACTGGAGACGTCCACCAGTGAACGTTCACCGACTTTTACGAACTTCCAGTGACAGGCAGAATACTACCGTCATAAAAACCATACGGAGAGGGCCCTTTTTGGGTGCTGGAAAATGTATACAACATATATTCGCCAAGTTTGCCACTTACTCCGACACACCCATCTCTCCAATATGACATCGGATTAGATTGAGTATCACCCACACTGTCTGACCAGCTGTTCACAAACCTATAAAATAACTACGACTATGATTCGAATTGATTAGCGTCCACCAAATAGGATCATCTGAAACCGTCCGCGGTTTTGTAGCTGCCTCTCCTGTCGTGGTTGCATATGACCGGGGTGAGCAGTGTTGAGCAGTACAACCTTGAAGAACAGGAAAAAATGACTGAAAGATATCCTTATGATATCTCCAGCTTTCTCACTAGTAGAAATAGCTTGACACTAGATTGAACTGGTCTGAGACTGCGTGGGACTGATATGGTGTTCCGAAGTATTAGGTCGAAAAGAAAGATAGGTCTGGGCACACTAATATCATATTGCATCAGTCCATACCCACGTCTCCGCAGTGGAGAATGGACAAGAACGTCTCGCATAATATCGATGGAGCATTCCTGCAGCAACTAGTGCTCACTGCTAATCGCTAACCAGGGAGCGGTGGACACCCTAGATCTGACTGCCACCTTCAATCAGGAGCCTATCAGAGTTAACACACAAGTGATGGGCAACTTTGATAGATCGCAAGTCCAGGCCCCATTCATGTCATTTTTCATTTGGTGGTGAGTCCCGATAGTTTTGATCAGTCTGTCGAGAATCTAGGTTGGCATGTACGCACCTCGGAGATACATGTCATGTCTCTAAGACGAGCCTCGCGAAGCGCGAAGGCAAATACTTTTTCATGGACAGACTATCACATAAAAAGGAGGTTTTAGCGCAATGACTGGGCCCAGTTAAGGTGGAACTCCGAGGATCTATACATCACAAAAATGTTATCAGCAGGTTTCGAACCGACTCCAAGAGGAACAGATTTCCACTCTGTTGTGGTAACAACTGAGTTAAGACCACTTAGAGAGACCCCTGAGGAAACCATCTATGAGTCGATGTCAGGATATGTTCCGATAGAAAAAAAACCTGTCTTTGGCTGGTTGCAAACCTGTACAGGCCAAGAGAACAGATTTCGATTCTGTTCCGGTGACCACTTGCCTAGGACAACTTAAGATGGACACCCAATGCAACCATCCATGAGACAGGTTCAACAGATTTTAATTCTGTTATGGTAACCACCTGGCTAAGACCAGTTAATATTAACCTCCAAGGAAACTACCCATGAGTGAATTCAAGACGTGTTCTGATAGAAAAATTGTTGTTCGGCAGGTTTCAAACCTGCGCAGTCGAAGAGAAACAGATTTTGATTCTGTTCCAGTAACCACTTGGCCAGGACCATTTCAGATGAACATGCGACGAAAGCATCCATGAATGAATCTTCAAGGTGTGTTTTAACGGAAAAAGTATTGTTCGGCAGGTTTCAAACCTGCGCAGTCGAAGAGAAACAGATTTTGATTCTGTTCACGTAACCACTTTGGCAGTGACGAAGTTGTCATGAATCTCTGAGGAAGCCATCCATGAGTGAATCTTCAAGGCGTGCTCTGATAGAAAAACTATCGTTCGGCAGGTTTCAAACCTGCGCAGCCCAAGAGAAACAGATTTTGATTCTGTTTGTGATAGCCACTTAGCTAAGACCGGTTGAGATGAACCTTCGGTGAAACCATCCATGAGTGAATGTCAAGGTGTGTTCCGATAGAAAAAGTTTCGTTCTGGAGGTTTCAAACCTGCGCAGGCCAAGATAAACAGATTTTGATTCTGTTGTGGTAACCACTTAGCTAAGGCCAGTCATGATGAACATTCGATAAAACCATCCATGAGTAAACGTCAAGGTGTAGTTCTGAGAGAAAAAATGTCGTTCGGCAGGTTTCAAACCTGCGTAGTCCAAGAGAAACGGATTTTTATTCTGTTGCGGTAAACACTTAGCTAAGTGCAATTGAGACGAACCCTCGATGAAACCATCCATGAGTGAATGTCAAGGCGTGTTGCGATAGAAAAATTGGCTTTGGGCAGGTTTCAAACCCGCGTAGTCCAAGAGATGCAGATTTTGATTCTGTTGTAGTAATCTCTTAGCTAAGACTAGTTAAGATGAACCTTCGAAAAAACCGTCCATGAGGGAATTTCAAGGCATGTTCCGATAGAAAACTGTCGTTCGGCAAGTTGCAAACCTGCGCAATAGACTTTGATTCTCTTGTGGGAACCACTTTGTCTAGGATGAAGTTATGATGAGCCTCCAAGGAAACCATCCATGAGTGAGTCTTGAAGGCGTGTTCCGATAGAAAGATTGTCGTTCCACAGGTTTCAAACCCGCGCAATCCAAGAGAAACAGATTTTGATTCTGTTGTGGTAACCACTTTGGCAAGAACTAAGTTGATGTGAAGCTCCAAGGAACTCATCCATGAGTGTATCTTCAAGGCGCATTTTGATATAAAAAAAACTATCATGCGGTAGGTTTGAAACCTGCGCTATCCAATAGAAACAGATTTTGATTCTGTTATGGTAACCACTTTGGCAAGGACGAAGTTGATATGAACGTTCGATGAAACCACCCGTGAGTGAATGTCAAGGCGTGTTCCGAGAGAAAAACACCTTGTCGTCTACAGGTTTCGAACCTACAGTGCCAGAGAAACAGATTTCAATTCTGTTGTTGTGAACACCTTGCCCAGGATGCTTTGGGATGCACCTCCTAGGAACAGACGGAAAATCATTTTGTCGGCAGGTCTCGAATCCGCACCACCCTGAGAGCATATTTCTGATTTGTTCTGGTGTCAGTCGGTTATGATTAGTATACCTCAAACATGCCTTGAAGGATTCACACATGAGTGAATATAATCAAGGCGTTGTCGAAGGAAAAGAGATTTCAAGTTCGACAGGTTTTGATGCTATTATGGTGACCACCTGGCTAAGATGAACCTCCAAGAAAACCACCCATGCATGAATATGAGACGTGTTCCGATAGAAAAATACTCTTCGTTCGGCAGGTTTCAAACCTGCGCAGTCCAAGAGAAACAGATTTTGATTCTGTTGAGGTAACCACTTGGCGAGGACCATTTCAGATAGAGCTTTGATGAAAGCATGCATGAATGAATCTTCAAGGAGTGCTCTGATAGAAAACTATCGTTCAGCAGGTTTCAAACATGCTCAGTCCAAGAGAAACGGGTTTTGAGTCTGTTGTAGTAATCACTTAGCTAAGACCAGTTAAGATGAACCTTGGATAAAATCATCCACGAGCCAATCTTCAAGCTCAAGGCGTGTTCCGATGGAAAATTGTTGTTCGGCAAGTTTCAAACTTACGCAGTCCAAGAGAAACAGATTTGAATTCTGTTGTAGTAACCACTGAGCGAAGACCAGTTGGAACGAACCTTCGATAAAACCGTCCATGAGTGAATGTCAAGGCATGTTCTGATACAAAAAACTATCTTTCGGCAGGTTTCAAACCGGCGGAGACCAACAGCAACAGATTTTGATTCTGTTGTGGCAGCCACTTTGGCAAGGAAGAAGTTGATATCGCTCTCCGAGGAAACCATCCAAGAGTGAATCTTCAAGGCATGTTCCGATAGAAAAATTGTCGTTCGGCAGGTTTTAAGCCTGCGCAATCCAAGAGAAACAGATTTTGATTCTGTTGTGGTAACCACTTAGCTAAGACTAGTTAAGATGAACCTTCGATGAAACCATCCATGAGTGAATGCCAAGGCATGTTCCGATGGAAAAACTATCGTTCGGCAGGTTTCAAACCTGCGCTTTTGAATAGAGCCAGATTTTGATTCTGTTGTGGTAACCACTTAACTAAGACGAGTTAAGGTGAATCCTCGATGAAACCATCCATGAGTGAATGTCAAGGCATGTTCCTATGGAAAAACTATCGTTCGACAGGTTTCAAACCCGCGCTATCCAGTAGAAACAGATTTTGATTCTGTTGTGGTAACCACTTTGGCAAGGACGAAGTTGAGATGCACCTTCGATGAAACCATCCATGAGTGAATGTCAAGGTGTGTTCCGAGAGAAAAACACCTTTTCGTCTGCAGGTTTCGAACTTGCACAGACCAAGAGAAACAGATTTCGATTCTGTGCCAATTGGCTATGGCTAGTATAAAGTCTTAAAATAGGCCTTGAAGAATCCATCTATGAGTGGATGTTGAAGGCATCGCAAGCTGAAGGAAAAAAGATATCGATAGTTGAGCAGGAAGACTCGTCAAGATGGACGCCTACAAGGAAAGTTTTCCTGAAAGAGCAACAACACAGCATGATGACGCATTGGACGGAAAGAGCCGCGAAGAGAAAACAACACAGCTGGACAGCATGTTTATTACTCATTAACCTCGCCGCCCATTACCGGTTACCCCCAGGACAACATACAGTTTCGCCCAATGTAAAGCACCTTAACCTCATCCAGAATAGCTTGAGGTATTAATAACAATGGCATCATTACCTCGTCACCCTCGTCATTGTAACCACCTTAACCTCATCCAGCCTGCAGTATCATTCTTTGTTCGACCGGACCTAACTCGTCAAAATCAAAAAGAATAATTTCGTTCTCTGTGTTGTGTCGAGATCCAAGAATGTGTGTTCCACTTTGCCTTCATGCCCCACAATTGAGAGGATTGTTGCAGCAAAGACCTTGAGTGGGTAGATTCCAAAATTGATAGGAAGGTTTTCCCACCAAGAAAGACCGTCCGCTTGGCCGCCAGCGAATGGAGCAGCGACTGATTACAAGCCTGCAGGTCATCTGAGAGTTTTTGCAATCTCGCTTGTAGTCAAAAGTCAACAAGGTAGTCCTGTTCGCAAGTCAACTGGGACATCTTCTTGGCGCAGCGAAGAAGTTCTAGTATGCGTGTGACTGAAAATCACTCTCAGATGCCCAACCAGTTTTTCCAAATCGATTTGCAAAATTCCCTGGTTTTGCCCACAACACTAGGCCGCGTCGATTTCACTTGTCCTCGCAACTTCCTTTTGCAAGTTACATCTTTAGGCTAACTTTAGCCTATCGTTATGAAACACTCAGCTGACAGATTACTTGAGCTTCGAAGGTTCATGCACACTCTATGACCTATCATGACTCCAACAATGGCCCCGGATATGAACGAAGTACATACTCAGGAGTCTCAGCTAAACGATGGAATTCCGTCCTGGTTAAAGGTCGTGCATCTATAGCGGTAATTATCACAAGATTGTCTCTTCTGTTTAATCTGTGCATCATGGCGAACCAACCAGTCCTCCCTACTCTCGATAACCTCAAAAGCTCATTTACTCCCGATGTCAATGTTCAAGCGGTAGCGGGTCAATGGTTCTTAGCTTTCACGGAAGCGATGCAGTCAAAGAATATCACGGCAGTCATAAATCTCCTTGTCGATGATGTCTTCTGGCGTGATATGCTCGCCTTAACATGGGACTTCCACACCTTCCAAAGCACCCCTTCCGTGAAGAAATTCCTCGCAGACCAACTCCCGCTATTTACCTTGTCTGCTTTCAAACTCAGGGAAGATCTTGTAGAGCTCCAGAGACCATACCTTGATATCGCGTGGATTCAGGCATTTTTTGACTTCGAAACTACAGTCGGCATTGCATCTGGGGTATTCCGGCTTGTACCACTCGCGGATGGCTCATGGAAGGCTCATACGGTCTTCACAAACTTGGAGAATCTCAAAGGTTTCCCAGAACAGAATGGGCCTAGACGAGACCACCAGCCAAATCATGGAAAGTGGGCCGCGAAGCGTGCACGTGAAATCGAATGTGTCGACGAGGAGCCCAGCGTCGTAGTGATAGGAGGCGGGCAGAGTGGGCTCGATGTTGCAGCGCGGCTCAAGATGCTTGGCATGAAGACTCTGGTAGTGGAAAAGAACGAGAGAATTGGTGATAATTGGAGGAAGCGTTATGCAGCGTTGTGTCTCCATGATCCCGTCTGTGAGCCCATTACTTTTTCAGAATATTGTGTGATTCTTGCTCAATGATCTCCTGTGTAGGGTTTGACCACATGCCATACATTCCGTGGGTGTCACACCTCAGTTCGTCTATGACTGTCTTACCAAAATCTACACAGGTTCCCTACTTCGTGGCCTGTCTATACGCCTGCATTGAAACTTGCAGATTGGCTGGAATCATATGCACACAGTATGGAGCTTGATGTTTGGACCAGCGCTACAGTCGTGTCCGTCATTCCGGGTACAAAGGGAAAGAAATGGACTGTCACAGTCCAACGTGCTGATGGAAAGGA
>Ga0310811_10005066_pt1 | contig 16605 bp, 15 predicted proteins | sample YCmetagenome_FD_207642 | JGI IMG/M metagenome (GOLD analysis project Ga0310811, IMG submission 207642) | Soil microbial communities from experimental microcosm in Duke University, North Carolina, United States - YC | ecosystem: Engineered > Artificial ecosystem > Soil microcosm > Unclassified ...
CGGCGATCCAGTCGCCGTTCGGCACGCGCACGCCGGACGTAGTGCCGTTCCAGGTGAACACCACGTCGGAATTGAAATCGACCTTGGCGAGATCGGGCAACTCGCCATACGGCGCCTTCAGCACCGTGACGTCCTTGAGCTTCAGCTGCTTCTCGACGTCGGTGACCCAGCCTTCACCGAAGGATTCCCAGGTGAGCATGGTGACGGGTCGAGCGCCGAGCAGCGACCACAGCGCCATTTCGACGGCGCCGGTGTCCGAGGCGGGGACGATGCCGATACGGTAATCGGCGGGAACTTCGAGCACCTCACGCGTGAGATCGATGGCGCGCTTGAGCTTCGCCTTGCCGATCTTGGCACGGTGTGAGCGCCCGAGGTTCGCGTCTGTAAGGGCTTGGAGGGTCCAGCCGGGGCGCTTGGCGCAAGGGCCGGAGGAGAAATGCGGAATAACCGGCCGCATGCCGGGCTTCGTCACTGTCATAACCTATCCTTCCAGATAGAAGCCCCTCGTTGGGGAGGGGTGTCCCATTGGCGGGAATAGTTGAGTTGGGCCGCGCGGTCAACAGTTTTGCGGGATCGGACATTTTTGCGAGTCTTTTTAAAGTCTTTGACGATTCATCCCGATGAGCGCGCGTTGCATTTGCCTACTAACAATCCGGGTCGTCCCCGCCGAAGCGGGGACGTAGCTCTTGAAGCCCGGTTTTCCGGCGGATCATTTTGCGCTCACGCGATGCCTCTGATCTGCCGTGCCGCCGCGACCATGTTGATGAGCGCGGGCCGCACCTCTTCCCAGCGCCGTGTCTTCAGTCCGCAGTCGGGATTGATCCAGAGTTGTTCGTCCGCAAGCCGCGCGCGCGCGTGCGCGAGCAAGTCGGTCATTTCCGCGGCGTCGGGGATGCGCGGCGAATGAATGTCGTAGACACCTGGCCCGATCTCGTTCGGATAACGATAGCTGCGGAAAGCATCGAGCAGCTCCATCTTGGAACGCGACGTCTCGATCGAGATGACGTCGGCATCCATCTTCGCAATGGCGGCGATGATGTCGTTGAATTCGGAATAGCACATGTGGGTGTGAATCTGCGTCGCATCGGCCACGCCGGATGAGCACAGCCCGAAAGACGTGACCGCCCAGTCGAGATATACGCTCCAGCGCGCGCGGCGCAGCGGCAAGCCTTCGCGCAGCGCCGCTTCGTCGATCTGGATCACGCGCGCGCCGGCCCCTTCGAGGTCCGCAACTTCGTCGCGAATGGCGAGCGCGATCTGCATGCAGGCGATGCTGCGCGGAACATCGTCACGCACGAACGACCAGTTCAGGATCGTCACTGGGCCGGTTAGCATCGCCTTCATCGGCTTCTCGGTCAGCGATTGCGCATAAGTCCACCAGCCCACCGTCATCGGTTTCGGGCGTGAGACATCGCCGAACAGGATTGGCGGGCGTACGCAGCGCGAGCCGTAGGACTGCACCCAGCCGTGCTTGCTGAAGGCGAAGCCGGCGAGTTGCTCGCCGAAGTACTGCACCATGTCGTTGCGTTCGAACTCGCCATGCACCAGCACATCGAGCCCGATCTCGTCCTGCCAGCGCACAGCGCGGGCCGTCTCCTCCTTCAGGAAGCGCTCATATTCGTCATCGCCGATCCGCCCTTTCGCATGCGCGGCGCGCGCCTTGCGCACGTCCGCGGTTTGCGGAAACGAGCCGATGGTGGTGGTCGGGAAGGCCGGCAGCTTGAACTGCTCGCGCTGCACCGCCGCCCGCACGGCGAATGCGTTGCGCCGCCGGGCCATATCCGCCGTCACGCTCTCCATGCGTGCGGCGACCCCGGCATCATGCACTTTGAGCGACGCCTTGCGCGCGGCCGCAGCCGCGGCCGATGCGTCGATCGCGCGCGCCGTCGAGACTCGATCGCCCGCAAGCGCTCTGCCGAGCGTGGCGACTTCGTCCATCTTCTGCACCGCGAAGGCGAGCCAGGATTTGACGTCAGGATCGAGATCGTCCTCCTGCTCGAGATCGATCGGAACGTGCAGCAACGAGCATGATGGCGCGATCTGAATGTGGTCGGTGCCGCGCTTCGCCACGGCCGGCGCCAGCCGGTCGACCAGTTTGGGAAGATTCGCCCGCCAGACATTGCGTCCGTCGATGACGCCGAGCGAAAGGACAAGGCCGGCAGGCGCGCGCGCGAGCACCTGTTCAAGCTGTTCGGGCGCACGCACGAGATCGAGATGAAGTCCTGCCACCGGCAGCGCCAACGCCGTTTCGAGATTGTCGTCAAGAGCGCCGAAGTAAGTCGTGAGCATGATGTTCAGGTTCGGCAGAGCATAAGCGAGACGTTCGTAGGTCCTGCGCAATGCGGCCCGGGTTGCATCGTCGAGATCGAGGACGAGGCACGGCTCGTCGATCTGCACCCACGCGGCGCCATGCGCCGACAGCCGGCGCAACACCTCGATATAGACCGGCAACAAGCCGTCGATGAGCGACAGCGGATCGAGGGACGCATCCTTGCTCTTGCCGAGCTTGAGATAGGTGACAGGGCCGAGGAGAACCGGGCGCGTGTCGTAACCGAGCGCCTTGGCCTCGCGATATTCATCGACGGGCTTCTGGCTCGAGAGCGCGAATGTCTGCTGTCGTGAGAACTCCGGCACCATGTAGTGGTAGTTGGTGTCGAACCACTTGGTCATCTCTTGCGCCGGCGCACCCTGCCCGTGCCCGTGATGACCATGGGCACACGCGTGGTCGCCCGCCGACGCCTGTGCGCCGCGCGCCATGGCGAAATAGGTTGCGAGCGAGACTTTGCCGCCGTCCCAGCTGTAGACGTCGGGAATTGCGCCGACCATGACGCTCGTGTCGAGCACGTGGTCATAGAGCGAGAAGTCATTCGACGGGATGATCGATATGCCGCGCGCATGTTGACGCGCCCAGTTCGCAGCCCGAAGCGCCGCGGCCTGCTCCAGCAAAGCCGTCTCGTCGATTTTGTTGGACCAGTAGCTTTCCAGCACGGTCTTGAGTTCGCGGCGCGGACCGATCCGCGGCGCGCCAAGCGTGCTGACAGGAAGAGAACCAGAAGACATGGCTTAGACCCCAATAGGTTTTGGGGCAAAGGCCGAGCGGACGTTTTGTGTTTCCTCCGGCACACGCCCGGCGGAAACGCAAAGCGCACCACCGGGACACCCCGCCCGAGGACGATCATGTTGCCAAGGCAGGTCTCCTGGCTCGCGGTTCAGCGCCTCGTCAGCCTTCCCGGGGCACATCCCCAGTGGCCTCAATTGACGTCGACTCACCGCTCACAGTTGCGGGGGCAGCGACGGCATCGCCGAAAACATGACTCACCGTCTTCCCTCTTAGCTCCGGGCTCATCGCCCGAAGAACCATGGCCCAGACGTTATGGGCTACTGCCCACCGCAAGTCAACTTAGACATAAGGACATCTTTATGTCCTTATCAATGTCAGTGACAGGGGAAAACACACTGATTCTGGCCGACGCGGTCGTTCCGAACGACGCGGACACGGCCTCCTCCGACCGGCGAGCACGGCAACCCGAGCCGTGAGCGCCCGTGTCGATGCGGGCCTCGGCGTGATGCTCTTCAAAAATCGGGATGCGGACACAGGCCACACCCTGCTGCCGCAAGCCTGGCAGCAGGGCCGGAGATTTGTCGTCAACGACGCGCGCGGCTTGGGTGTTCGCGTCCTTACTGAACCCAGGCCTTCGCGTGATCCTCGATCATCTTGCCCTTCACCATCTGATTTTTCATGGAGTAGAGCTTGTTGTTGTGACGATAGAGAACCGATCCCGGCGGCAGTTCGCTTCCATACTCCATCGCCATGGCATGGGCCGCATCATTAACGGTACCCGTCTTGCCACCGACGCGCATCGTGCTGCCATCCGGCTGCACCATGTAGGCGATACCAACATTCGCACCGCCATATTCCGGATCGAAGGATTGCGCGAATGAACTGGTCATGACGCCGAGCGCGATGCCGGCACCCAAAATCGCCAGCGTCGAGAACGACACGCGACCAAATGAAAGTGCGGACGCAATACCAACTTTCTTCATAACAACCTCCCGTTCAGGCGAGGCTCTCGCAAGCGACCGCTTGCAGGAGCTCGCGCATACACAGCGACGGCTGTGCTCCGGTGTGGAACGTGCAGGAAGGCATGCATGGCGCGCTATGCAGATTCGGCATCACGATCACAAAATACATCGGGATACCGACGACGTTTGAATGGAGCGTGGATGCGCACGCGGTCACGCCAGCCGACGTCGACGATCAAGCCGGATCACTCAGCGGCCGGCGCAGCGATTCCGAAGGCGACTCTCCGAAAAGCGTCCGATACGCAACGGAAAAACGTCCTAGCTCCCAGAACCCGTGACCCGTTGCAATGTCCGTGACGGTTGCGGATGCCGGATCGGCGCGCATCAATGCGGCACGCGCGAGCTGCATACGACGCAGCCACAGATAACGCATCGGCGCCATCCCGAGATGTTTCTTACAAAAGTGCCGGAGCGTTCTTTCCGATATGCCCGTTGCCGCGCAGATTTCCGGCATGTGAACGGGCCGGTCGCGGCTCGCCGCCAGCATTTGTTCGAGTTGTTCGATGACATCCGCCGGGCGTCCACGCGTTGCGCGCAGATCGATCAGCAACGGATTACCAGCGTGGCGGAGGAGAGATCGGCGGGAACGAGGGACCGGCCTGTAGTCTTGACTGAGACTCATCGACATCGCTCGGGATGAACTCTACCCCCCGGACGAATTCTGTCACCCAATCGACTGCGGCGATATCATCTACAGGTACACTTGCGCGTGATCTTTTCAGACACACGTCCACACGTGTCTGTGTTTCGCGCGTGTTTGACGGTTAGAACCGAAGGCCGGCGCCGACGCGGCCTGTGTTGAGCGTCGCACGAATCCCGTCCACCGGTGCGAACGCGACATATTCCCATTCCGCACGCAAGAACACGTTCGGCAGCACCGCAACATCCACGCCCAAGCCGGCGACAAAGCCCGCGGCGTAGGCGTTGTTCTTGCTGTCGGTCAGCGAATTCGTGTTGTCGAACGGCTGACCACCGCCGCCTGAAACGTCTTGGCCGCTCGCGTGCACGGTGGACGTTGTCGAATAATTAAAGCGGCCAACGGCCGCGCCGATCATCGCATAAGGCAGGAACTGGCCGAAAGCGTAGCCCGCGCGGCCGCGGAACGTCGCGTAGTCGATCAGCTTTATCGACGACTGCGCGGATACCGTGACCTGGTTTTGGAAACCGTCAGACGTCGAGCCTTGGCGACTGAGTGAATCGGATGCGGAAGCTTCCGCCGATGCCATCCGGTTGTAGCCAACATCGAAACCAAGAACGAGTTCGTCCCATTGGACGTTGTAACCGATGAAGGCGCCGAATTGGCTGCTGTTGGTCGTATCCGACGGCAACGTTGTCCAGTCGGAAGGATGCATCTCGTTTTCGATCGTCGTATTGCGCAGAATGTACGAGACTTGGCCGCTGCTGCTGTTGCCGAAATCCGCGTTCATGTTCGAGTAGCCGGCGTGCACGCCGACCTGCAGACCATCCCAGCGCACGTAACCGGGTGACGGATCGGCGATGAACGAGCCGCGCAAGATATCATCGTCCGAGAGGTCGGCGGCGCGCGCATGATCGCAGAAGGCCACAGCCAGAAGCACACTCAGGACGCCGGCGTGCTGCCAAGCGGCACGCTTACGCGCATCAATGCGGGATAGGGAAATCATCGAAACTCCACCGGACGCCGACTCGCACTTCATGCGCAGCCAGATTCTTCAGGGTCATCGCCCCGGCATCGCTGCCGAGCGTCGTGTCGCCGAAATTCATGTAGCGATAGCCGACATCGACCATGAGATTGGGCGCGACCGCGTAGCCGAGGCCGCCCATCAGCGCCCAGGCCAGTTGCCACTGCGTGTTCGAGGCGCCGGATGCGAAAGGCGCGGCGTAGTCGGTCGCATGCAATCGCGCGGCACCGACGCCGGCGCCGACATAAGGCGTCGCGCCATACCAGGTGCCGAGATCGAGATAGCCGTTGAACAGTGCGGTGATGGCATCGACCTTGGCGCTGGTGTCGCCGGACGAGATCACCGAACCCTGGTATTTCAGCGGTGCCGTGTAATCGAGCGTGACATCGGTGCGAAGCCATCGTGTCTTGATGCCGGCGCCGATGCCACCGACGAATCCGTTGCCGAACGAATTGTCACTTGGATCCGGGAACGGCGCCGGCGACTGCGCGCCGCCGATCGTGCCCCACCCGTAGCCGATGTCGCCGCGCAGATACCACCCGACATTGGCGTCGATGAGCGGCGGAGGCAGCAAAGGCGGTGGCGGCGGCAGGCCGGGCATGTCGGCGGCGCTAGCGGAGGCTGTTCCCGCCGCGAGGATGCCGACCAGAAGCAACAGCCGCGAGCACCTCATGACCCCAGTCCCTTCGCGGGACACCGCAGACGAGCGATGTCCCTTGCCTTTGGCGCGCAGGTCAGCATCGCCCAGAGAGGTAAAGGGCTGCTTAACCATGACTGTTCACCACGCTTGTTAAGCTTTGGCCGCGCGCCGGACGGCGCGCGGTGCGCCATCAGCCTCTGCTGCGCAGCGGCGGCGGGGGTGCGTAGACCGGCGGCTGATAGACGTAGCGCGGCTCAGGCGACGGCAGATCGCAGCAGAACGTCCAGCGGAAGCTGAGCATGATGTCCTGCGCCGTCAGCTTGTCGAACTTGAACTGGTCGTGCGTGCAAGTGACGTTGCAATCGACCGTGTCGGTGATCGAGCCGTAGTTGAGGTAGCGATAGGCGAGCTCGAGCTTGACGTTCTTGTTGACGTTATAGGCGACACCGGCGTGCAGCGCCCAGGCGAAATGCCATTCGCTCGGATTGCGGCCGAAGCCGAAGCCGCCATTCGGATTGACGTCGGTGAAATCGGACAGCGTGTTGTACGCGCCGCCGACGCCGAAGCCGACGAAGGGCGTGAAGCATTCCCAGGTGCCGAGATCGACATAGGCGTTGGCCAGAAACACCCAGGATTTCAGGTATCCTTGATATTCGTCGAGACCGCCCGGCGGATACGTCACGAACGCATATTGTCGCGACTTGGCGCGATATTCGGCCGTCGCGTCGAAGCGCAGCCAATTGTTCCACTCGTAGCCGACGCCGCCGCCGACGAAGAAGCTGTCGGCGCTGTCGTTGTGTTGCAACGTCGCATCGGTTTCGGTCGTGTAATTGAGGCTCGCCGTGCTCGCGATACCGACACCGACCTGGCCGCGCAGATACCAGTTGCCGCCGAATTCGGGCGGCGGCGGCGGAGCATAGACCGGCGGCGGTGGCGGCAACGGTTGCGAATAGTCGGCGGCCTGCGCGGCGCCCGTTCCGAGCGCGCCCATCATGCCCAGCGTCAAAAGTGTCAAACGCGCACGAACCATGCCTTGTCCCTTCCAGCCCCACCGATGCCCCCGAGCGATGGGATGAACGAACGATGGCAGTAAATCCTTAAGTGGCTCTTAACCTTGTTTTTTAACCACACGCCTTAATTGGATAAGGTGGACGCGGCGCGCCGCGAAGGGTCCTAATCGCGCGGTATTTCGATGCGCTTTAGCAAAGCATTAACGCATGCGACGCGAGCGGGCCGGGAAAAAGCAAATGGCCGGGATGAGCCCGGCCACGCACGACGCGAATCATTTGGAACTTGGTCCGCCATCCTGACGTGCTCGGCCGAAGGCCGAGCCTCGAAGGATGACGGGCACTGAGTCAGGGACCGTTCACCCTTCGAGGACCGCCTTCGGCGGCCACCTCAGGGTGACGGAGCCGCTTCAGAATGTGCTTCGATTAATCCTTGTCGCCCTCGCCCATTTCGCCGATGTGGTGCTGCGCGTAGAGCTGGACGCCGAGCTTGTCGACGAGATCGAGCTGCGTCTCGAGGAAGTCGATGTGGTGCTCCTCGTCCGACATCAGCTTCTCGAACAGATCGCGCGTGACGTAATCCTTCGCCGCGTGGCAATGCGTCGCCGCTTCCTGATAGAGCTCTCGCGCGTGCATCTCGGCGGCGAGATCGCAATCGAGCACTTCCTTCACGTTCTGCCCGATGTGCAGCGGATCGAGCACCTGCATGTTGGGGAAGCCATCGAGGAAAATAATGCGATCGACCAGCATGTCGGCGTGTTCCATCTCCTCGATGGATTCCTTACGCCACTGCTTGGCCAGATCCTTGTAACCCCAATTGTCGAGCAGACGGTAATGCAGCCAGTACTGGTTGATCGCGGTGAGCTCGTGGCGCAGCGCCTTGTTGAGGTATTCGATAACTCGTGGCTCACCTTGCATGGCGGGCTCCCCTAAAAATGTAACGACGTGAGCGCGCGACTGTGCGCCCCCGGTTCGGGTTTAGCAAAATTCAAAAGAGACAGGAAAGCCTGCAAGGCCGGCGCGCGTGGGCAAAGTTCGCGCTCAGCGTTTGGCGGCGTGCGCGGCGCAGGCGCAGCCCGTAGGACAACTCGTCGTCCCGAGCGCCTCGTCCATGATCTTGCGGATGGTGCGGGCGCAACGGCCGCACTTGGCGCTGCAGCCGTGGCAGCCATACACCTGGCCCGCGGTCCGCGCGCTCGCCGTGTTCACGGCGCTGCGCACATCGTGGTCGGTCAAAACGTTGCAGGAGCAGACAATCATCTCAAACCCGGCAATGCGGCTGGCTTCCCCCTGGCTCACTTGTTGGCCGGCCAACCGTAAGATGGGGATTTGGTAGCCGAGTTCATTGCGGTGAGTCAAAGAAAAACGCACTTTAAAATGGTTCTAAACTATTGATTTATAACAACTATTTGAGATGAAGCCGGGAATGAAAGCATGCAACTAACAATTCCCAGCACGCAGAAGGGGTTAGCGGGAAGAGCCAGCGACGTCCTGGGATCGCCGGCCACGGTAACGACCTGACCGACCGAAACTGCCAACGGCAGTCTCCAGCGAAGAGGTGGAACACCGGCCGCATTGGAAAGCCGCTTGAAGCTGGGCAGGCTAAATCGCGTACAAATGCGTCTCGCGACCGTCCTTGACTTTGCGCACGAGGCCTTGGCGGATGAGTGCAGCACGCAATGAGTCCGACTGTTCTCTGTTCAGACGGCGGTTGAGCTCAGAAGGCCTGATGCCGGGATGACTCTTGATGATCGCCAGCATCGTCGCGAGCACGTCATCGGTCTTTCCCTTGGACGCGCTTGACGGTTTTCGTGCGCGCGTGGACTTGGCTGCGGCTTTCATTCGTACCTCCAGTCGCGAACAACATCTCAGCGCGCGGCGTCGCCGGTGTCAGCGGAGCCGCATTGCCGCCGCAATGGAGGGACGTTGACAGGAGACCGCTAGGCCGCGACCTGGGTCAGTGCCTCGATCACGTCGTCGACCGCGGCCTCGACCAGACGCTTGTCATCGCCCTCGCCCATCACCCGGATCACCGGTTCGGTGCCGGACGGGCGCACAAGGAGCCGGCCGCCACGGCCGAGCTTCTGCTCGGCGCTGGCAATCGCCGAGCGCACACCCGCATCGTCGAGCGGCGTGCCGCTCTTGTAGCGGACGTTCTTGAGCACCTGCGGCAACGGATCGAAGCGGTGACACAGCTCCGAGACCGGCTTGCCGGCGCGTTTGATGACAGAGAGTACCTGCAGGGCCGCGACGAAGCCATCGCCGGTGGTGGTGTAGTCGGTCAAGATAATGTGGCCAGACTGCTCGCCACCGATATTGTAGCCATCGGCGCGCATGCGCTCGAGCACGTAGCGGTCGCCGACCGGCGTGCGCACGAGTTCGAGGCCGATGCCCGACAGATGCCGCTCGAGGCCGAGATTGGACATCACCGTCGAGACGATCCCGGGACGCTGGAGCCGGCCGTCGTCCTTCCAGCTCTCGGCGATGATCGCCAGCAACTGATCGCCGTCCACGACATGGCCGAGTTCGTCGACGATGAGCACGCGGTCGGCGTCGCCGTCGAGCGCGATGCCGATGTCGGCGCGCACCTCGCGCACCTTGCGCTGGAGCGCCGCGAGATCGGTGGAGCCGCAGTCTTTGTTGATGTTGAAACCGTCCGGATCGACGCCGATGGCGATTACGTCGGCGCCCATTTCCCACAACGCGCCGGGCGCGACCTTGTAGGCGGCACCGTTGGCGCAGTCGATCACAACGCGCAGGCCTTCGAGAGACATCTGGCGCGGCAATGTGCGCTTGGCAAATTCGATGTAGCGATCCTGCACGCCGTCGATGCGGCGGGCGCGGCCGAGATCGGCGCTCTTGGCCAGTTGATTCGACAGATCGCCATCGAGCAGCTCTTCGATCTTGAGCTCGACCTCATCGCTGAGCTTGAAGCCATCGGGACCGAATAGCTTGATGCCGTTGTCGTCGAACGGATTGTGCGAGGCCGAGATCATCACGCCGAGATCGGCGCGCATCGAGCGCGACAGCATGCCCACCGCCGGCGTCGGGATGGGGCCGGTGAGCAGCACGTCCATGCCGACCGAGGTGAAGCCGGCGACCATCGCGTTCTCGATCATGTAGCCGGACAGACGTGTGTCTTTGCCGATGAGCACACGATGACGATGCTCGCCGTTGCGAAAGATGAGGCCGGCGGCTTGACCGACCTTGAGCGCGAGCTCCGGTGTGATGACGCGATTGGCGCGCCCACGAATGCCGTCGGTGCCGAAATAACGCCTAACCATAGAATGCCCCCTCAACGGCCACGATGCGGTCGCAAAGTCACTGAGTACTGCCTGCTTAATGGCGGGCCGCTCCGCGGCGCCCCCCGAGGAACCTTATACTAGGTTCAAGTACATGGTCTTACTTCAAAAATTGTGAGGAATCATTACCGATGGGGGTTAACCATCGGTGTTAGGTCTTTCCCGTCGCGCCGGCCGCAAAAGCGCCCCATTTCAAGCGCGCTGGCCCTGTGCTACCGGGTGGGAGACCCCCAGTGCCGGGATTTGCCCATGAAAACCTTGACCTGCATCGAGGACCTGCGCCTTCAGCACCGCCGCAAGGTGCCGCGCGCCTTCTACGATTACGCGGACGCCGGTTCCTATAGCGAGCAAACCTACCGGGCCAACAGCACCGACCTCGCCAAGATCATGCTGCGCCAACGCGTGCTTGTGGATGTCTCGGCGCGCACCTTGGCGACGACGATTCTGGGCGAGCCCGTTTCCGCACCTTTCGCGCTGGCGCCGATCGGCCTGTGCGGCATGCAGCACGGTAACGGGGAGATTCTCTCCGCTAATGCCGCCAACGCCGCTGGTATCCCCTTCACGCTGTCGACCATGTCGATCTGCTCGATCGAGGACGTGGCGGAGGCGACCGGGAAGCCGTTCTGGTTTCAGCTCTACGTGATGCGCGACCGCGGCTTCTCCAAGGAGATCCTGCAGCGCGCGATCGCCGCCAAATGCAGCGCTCTGGTGCTCACCGTCGACCTGCAGGTGCTCGGCCAGCGCCATCGCGACATCAGGAATGGCATGACCGTGCCGCCGGAGCTTCGGCTGTCGAACATCATCGACGTCGCCACCAAGCCGGCCTGGGTCTGGAGCATCCTGAAGGGCAAGCGCAAGACCTTCGGCAATCTCGCCGGCCACGTGAAAGGCATGGAGAACGTCAACTCGTTGTCGCAATGGATCAGCGGCCAATTCGATCCGGCGCTGAACTGGCGCGACGTCGAGTGGATCAAGAGCATCTGGCCCGGCAAGCTGATCATCAAAGGCATTCTCGATCCCGAGGACGCCAAGACAGCCGTGAAGGTCGGCGCCGACGCGATCGTGGTTTCGAACCACGGCGGCCGCCAGCTCGACGGCGCGCCTTCCTCGATTACCGCGCTGCCGAAAATCGCCGAGACCGTCGGCCACCAGACCGAGGTGCTGTTCGACGGCGGTATCCGCACCGGCGCCGACCTGATGCGCGCGCTGGCGCTCGGCGCGCATGCGTGCCTGGTCGGGCGTGCCTATATCCACGGGCTCGGCGCCGCAGGCGGCCCGGGCGTGACCAAGGCGATCGACATCCTCAAGAAAGAGCTCGACGTGACCATGGCGCTGTGCGGCATCAACACGATCGACGAGATCGGTCCGCAGGTTCTCGCCGATTGGGAGGACCGCATGAAGTCCGCCGCCGCCCACGCGGGAACCATGGCCGCCGAGTAAGTTCAAAACAGAGGTTCCGCGCGTGGCGGGCCGCGCGCGCATCTCTCAGCCCGCGGCAGGAACTGCGTCCGGCACGAGGCGTTCACCGGTCAAACGTCACGGAGACCGGGCATGGCCACCACCGGCTTGGACGTGTTCGACCACACGTTACAGACGACCAATATCTGGCTCGACGAAATCATGGAGACGGTCGGACCCGACCGCCAGGTGGCGTGGCATGCGCTCGGCGCGGTGCTGCGCACGATCCGCGACCGCCTGCCGCTCGGACTTGCCGTGCATCTGGGCGCGCAACTGCCGCTGCTCGTGCGCGGCCTCTATTACGATCAGTGGCACGCGCATGAGCAGCCGCTCAAGTTTCGCTCGCTGGAGGAATTCCTCGATCACATAGCGAAGGAATTGAGCGGCGTCCGCACGGTCGGCGCCGAGGACGCGGCGCGCGCGGTGTTTCAGGTGCTCGAGCACCATGTCGATCCGAACCAGCTCGCGCATGTGCGCGAGGCATTGCCGGAACACATCCGCGCGTTTTGGGACAGTATCAGCACCGATTATTCGATCTGAACCACAAGGGACGCGAGCAAGCACCAGGAGGTGGATCATGAACGTGCACAGCATCATGTGCGACAACGTGAAGATCGCCAATCCGAAGCAGTCGATCCAGGAGGCGGCGAAGCTCATGGCCGAGATCGACGCCGGCGCTCTGCCAGTCGGCGACAATGACCGGCTCGTCGGCGTCATCACGGACCGCGACATTGCCATTCGCGCCGTGGCCGCGGGCAAGTCACCGGACACGCCGGTGAGCGAGGTTATGAGCCGCGAGGTGATGTACTGCTTCGAGGACGACGACATTGACGATGTCGCCGTCAATATGGCCGGGATTCAAGTCAGGCGGCTGCCGGTGCTGAATGCCCAGAAACGGCTGGTCGGCATCGTATCGCTGGCCGACCTCGCGCTGCATGCGGGCACCGGCAATGCCGGCACCGCGCTCAGCGGCATTGCGCAGCCGGGCGGCCTGCACACGCAATCGGCTGACCAGGGCGCGGCCGCGGCGCGCTAGTGCTCTTCTTTGCTGCCGCGGGCCGTCAGGCGATTGCCATGACTAGGCGGGGACGTAGGTCAGCCTGACCGTGTCCTCGCCTATCCGGTCGCTCGCCACGAGGCGGAGCGGCGCGCGGGGGCCGGTGAAGAAAGGCTTGCCGCGACCAAGCACGATGGGGCGGAGGTAGAGTCGATACTCATCAATCAGGCCAAGCTCGGTCAGACTCCCCGCCAGCTCCGGCCCGGCGACTTCGATCTCCCCGTCGAGCCGGGCCTTCAGTCCGCGGACCGCTGTCTCGAGGTCCCCGTCAACGAGTGTTGCGTTGGGTCCGACCGACTTCAACGAGCGTGACACGACCCACTTTGGCTGGCTCCGCCACACTGCCGCGAAGTCGCGCTCCTCCGCATCCCAATCAGGAAGGTCTTCGTCCCAATAGCGCATTACCTCGTACATACCGCGTCCGTACACCATGCCGCTCAAGCCGCGCACTTGCTCGATGAAATGACGAAAGAGACCGGGCTCTGGCGCCATGACCTGATGATCTACATAGCCATCAAGCGACTGGTTCAATCCGAAGACAAGCTTCGCCATGGTGTAATACTTTCGACTCCAGGTTTTCAGATCAGCCCGGGTCAGCATAGCCTAAGAGCCATGTCGAAGAGATGCATCCGCGCCCGTCTTCCCGGTGCGGCAACTCACCGGACGTCCGTTCTTCATCCGAAGCGGTCATCACCGGGCGTGCAGTCCAACGGCGGCTTCTGGCCCGAAGCGGACTCTTGCATTGCCCACTAGTTAGCTTCAACGTAGCGAATGATGCTCTGATTTTGAACGTTTGCAACCAATTCATCCGCGCGGGACAAAAGCCGGCAGAGCAAAGGAGAGGAATTTGTCTGGTTGTAGCCGAGAGCGAGATCGACGGTGGGTGGGATGCCCTCGAGCGCTCTGGCAACAACGTTTGGCGCCAGCATATTTTGCGCATAGAGCGGAACGAGAGTCATTCCGCCCGTGGATGCGACCAGCGACATGGCCGACGATATGTTCTCGCCTTCATACTTTGCCTTGAGTACGATCCCAACCTTCGATGCATAATCCTGAATTACAGCGTGCAATACCGGAGACGTTCTCGCCGAGCTGACATAGATCTCGCGGACAAGATCCTGTGGCCGAATCCTTTTGCGCGACGCCAAGCGGTGGTCTGCTGGCAGCACTACGATCAAGGGCTCCTTTGCCAACAACTTGAAGGTCAGGCCTGCGTTCTGTTTCTCAGGGCGGAGAAAGGCTAAGTCCAGCTTCCCGCACGTTAATGCGAGGGCGAGTTCTGGCGAGGACTGACTACACAGGGTGACTTCGATCTCCGGCTCTTCCTCGCGGAGGATACGCAATAAGTGGGGGAGCCACATCACCTCCAGTCCGACCATGAACCCCATGGAAAGTGCGGGCTTTTGCGGCTGTGCGGTCCGTCGCGCACCATCTGTCGCCGCTTCGACTTGCAACAGCGCCAGCCGCGCGTGATCGAGAAAAACTCTTCCGGCATCGGTAAGCGCCACACCACGCGCCTGGCGTTCCAGCAACTGCACGCCCACTTCGGATTCCAAATCACGAATCTGCCGGCTCAGCGACGGCTGCGAAGTGTTCAGGCGCCGTTGGGCAGCGGTCAAAAAGCTACCTTCCTCTGCGACTGCAATGAAATAGCGCAAATGCCGAAATTCCATCCGTCCTCGATATACTTCCAAGGCATACATCGCAGCCTACAAGGTCTTTGTATTAGGCGGAAGCGAGAGATTTACCGTCGCAGCGGTTCAACCAAAAGGGATATCGACCATGCCTTCAACGTCCAAGCCGGCAATCGTTTTTTGCCATGGCCTTTGGGCCGACGGATCATGCTTCAGCAAAGTCATTCCGGCCTTGCAAGCGGATGGGCACGAAGTGATCGCCGTCCAGTACGGGCTCAACAACTACGCGGATGACGTGGCCACAGTGAAGCGTACGCTGGGTCGGGTCAACAGCCCCGCGATCCTTGTCGGTCACTCCTACGGCGGAGCCACCATCACGGGCGCGGGGACCGACGAGCGCGTCGCGGGACTGGTTTACATCGCCGCCGTTGCCCCGGATGTGCAGGAGACCGTGCAAAGCGAACTGAACAAATACCCCACCGAAATCTTCTCCCAGATCGAGGTCGCCGGCGGACGTGTCTGGATCAAGCCGGAAGGCATCAAATATTTTGCGGGGGACCTTTCTGAGCAGGAGCAGAAGCTGGTCTGGGCGACCCACTACCCGCCCGCTGCCGACCTGCTTGAGCAGCAGAAGCTCGACGAGGTTGCCTGGAAGTCGAAGCCGAGCTGGTTCATCCTCGCTCAGAAGGACCAGACGGTGCATCCGGAACTTCAGCGTTTTCTGGCGAAGCGTATGAACGCGACGACAATCGAGGCCAGTAGCAGCCACGTCATCATGCTCTCACAGCCTGATCTCGTTATCGAGGTCATCCGCAAAGCCGTGGCCGCGGTTTAAGAAGGTCAGTTGAAGTAAGTTTACGTTTCCCGCGAGAAGGAGATGCCGCTTGCAAGGCGGCCTCTCCAGTTCAAGAGGCGGATTGCGACGGCCGCTTTTGGCCCGAAGCGGCCTAAGCGGTTACTGCCTATAATGTCTGCTACGTGGGCAGAACGGACGCCGTCGGCCGGCCATAGACGCTACCGGAGCATCGCTAATACAATCAAGAACGTTGCTCACGCATGACCAACGCGACAAGCGCGCCTGATAGGAACGTCAGGGCGCCTGTGAGACCAATTGCCCAGGCCATGCCGAAGAGGTCTGCGATGATGCCGGCCGACAGCGCCCCGATGGCGTAGCCGAGATCACGCCAGAACCGGTAGACGCTGAGCGAGCGGGCCCGCCAGCTTGGATGCGAGGCATCGGACACTGCCGCAATCAGGCTCGGATAGACCATCGCGGTTCCGATGCCCAGCATCAGGCTTCCGATCAGCCAATACTGGAATTCATGCGTCAGGGCCGTGAGCAGCAGGCCCGCCGCCTGCACCCACATGCCGGTGACGATCAGCCCTTTTCGGCCCAAGCGGTCGCTTAAAGGGCCGGTCGCGACCTGTAGAATTCCCCAGGTTGCCGGATACACCGCTTTGAGAATTCCGATCCGTTCGACACCGAGCCCGAACGCCGAAAAGAACAGCGGGAAGATGCCCCAGCTCATGCCGTCGTTGAGATTGTTGACGAGGCCGGCTTGCGAGGCCGCGAACAGATTGCGGTTTTGGAACGAGGTAAGCATAAAGATCTGCCAAAATCGCATCGCATCCGCGCTCTCCGCGTGACCGGCGACCTCAGTGCGCACATGGTGCCGCGTGTCGCGGACCAGAAAGATCGACAGCACAGCGCCCAGCACCGCGTATATGGCCCCGAGATAGATGGGGACCGGACGCAGTCCGTA
>Ga0310811_10005068_pt1 | contig 16602 bp, 12 predicted proteins | sample YCmetagenome_FD_207642 | JGI IMG/M metagenome (GOLD analysis project Ga0310811, IMG submission 207642) | Soil microbial communities from experimental microcosm in Duke University, North Carolina, United States - YC | ecosystem: Engineered > Artificial ecosystem > Soil microcosm > Unclassified ...
CCTTATATTAAAATCTAGCAAAATAGATAAAATAAATAACAAACCAAATTACTCAATGAAAAATATTAATTTAATAATCATAATCATAATCTTTTTTTTTATTTTAGGTTTATTTAAAAATAAAATAGTTTTTATATTTAATAAATTATTGTCATTCCTATTTAAGAATAATTTACCTAGTAATTTTAATAATATTATTACTATATTTTTATTATTATATCTAAATCTTTATTTTCATATGTAATTTCTTGTACATAAGAAATAGATCTATAATTATTGTTTTGATCTTTAAATTTTAATTGAACTAATATAATTCGATTTTCTGTTATATTATTAATAATTTCGAACCAAAATTTTCTTAATGAATATTCTAAAGATTTAAAGGTTAATATATTAGAATTTATATCTATTGGATAATCTAACCAAGAAGAAATAATAGCTTTGTTAATGTTTTTCATGTTTAAATATTTTTTATTAAAAAATTGAAGAGGCTAAAAATAATATAATATACCTCTGAACTTATTACACTTTAATATAATTATATAATAATATAATATAATTTTTTTAATATTAATAAAAAGGATATAGGCTAATAACTAATATATATAAAATATTGATTTTAGTAAATTCCTTTATTAATTTAAGATGTAACAAGTACTGATTTGTAATTATATTAAGAAGATCTAAGTTTAAATTTATTATCATCATATTCATATTTATTTAAACTGAAGAGGCAAATAATTTAATATAATATACCTCTGAATTTTTTATACAATCTGTTAATATAATTATAAAATAATAATATAATTATTAAAAAAAAAAAAGTTATATGGAGATTTGTTTTTGTTTAATATATAATCTTGTTTATAATAAATTTCTATTTTAATTTAAAATGTCACAAGTATTGTTTAAGATGTCGTAACTATTTTTTTTAAATAAAGATATGCAGTTATAATTAAAAATAATAAAATACAAATACAAAATAGTGATTCATAAATAATAAATATTAATGTAGTATTTTGATAATATGTTTTAATTTTACTTAATTTAGGAAATCTAGTTTCTATATTATATTTATCTAATATATAAAAAGATATGAAATAACCTAAAACATTTATAAAACATAATAATGCAACTAAAGACATAAGCATAACTCCGAAAGCATAATTAGTTAAGGCTTCACTACCTTCAGGTATATTAATATCTATAGTATTTAGAATGAAAGTTAATATAAAACTGTGTCTAATTTTTATATTTTCTTTCTTGGATTTTAAAGAATTTATGAAAATAGAAAAAAGAATACTTTTTGATGCATTACTTTCTGACTTATTTCCTTTATTATCATTATTGTATTTATTATATGTACCTTTAGTATCTTTATTGTCTTTATTATCTGTACCTTTATTTTCTGATCCTAAATTAGGTACTGTTATAGGTATTCCTAAATAATAATTTATATAAAAACCTACAGCTGCAACTGGAACTAATCGTTCAACACCATTTACTATAATTTTTATCCATTTTCTACTATAATATATTAAAATAGTTAATATCATAATAATAATACTACAATATATAAAATCTAGTGAACTAGGTAAAATTGAACTACAATAAGTAATAATATTTCTAAGATCTAAATCTAAATTTATTATCATAATATTCATTTTTATTGAGTTAATAAACTCTCATAATCGGCTCTTTAATTATAATAATGTATAATTATTAAATATTAATCTCAACTAAACACCTAACTATTTTAATATGTTATCAAGAATATTAATTTTTTTATATTATAATAATATAAAGGTAAGGAATTTAAATAAAAATAACTAAAAATATATTATTTAGTTATTTTACTAACTATGTATTATTATTATTACATATAAAACTAATATAATGTATGATAATATCATAAATACTAAAAGCTTCATTCTTAATTTTAATATTTAGTGTTTATTTTAATATTCTGTGATTTAAATATTTAGTGTTTATTTAAATATTCTGTGTTAGCGTATTATTTTTAATCATCAAACATATATATTATATTTTATTATAAATTATTTATATATTTAGGTATATACTATTATATATTTAGATATATATTTAGGTAATTTAATTTATATATTATCAACTATAAAACTAACAAATATCATACTTGCTAATAAATTATCTAACAATTCAATTAAAAATAAAAATAATAAAATAAAAATAATCTGTACCATAATTGTCTCTTTACATATAATATATAAAAAAATTAATATAAATCATTAATTTATAACTATAAACTAATCTCAATTAAACATTTATATATTTTAATATGTTATAAAAAATATTAATCTTAAAAAAGGTAGTTTTAAATATTATTTTAATATTAATTATATGTTATTATAATTACATAAATACAAGTAAAATATATGTATTAAATTTGTATATTTTGTAAATTTTTATTTTATTTTTAATATTTATTAATTAACTATTTCGGGCACTGTCGGATTTGAACCGACGACTCTTTAAAGGAGTGCTCGTTTTCAAGACGAGTGCCATAAACCAGACTCGACCAAGTGTCCTATTATTATAATTAATTAACATGTTATTATTACTTCTTTTATAAATTATATGGAGTTGAAGAAGATAATGATGAAATGATATTCTGTAATTTATTAATTATTATAAGACCGAAGGGAATTGAACCCTTATAAAATCCATTATGAGCGAACTGCATTAACCAATTATGCTACAGTCTTCATTATATAAATTATTCTTATCATTAAATACTTTTTTTAGTTTAAAGATTGTATTATTTACTAATAAATTTTAGTATTTTAAATAATTTAACTATAACTAAAATAAAATAAAAATAGATCTAAGTAAAAATAAAATAGTAATAGTTGTAGATTAAAAATATTATTATTTATTTAAAAATATAATTAAATTTATTAATAACATTAACAATTCTAATTTATAATTAATAGTTATATATTTAAATATTTATACATCTACATTTTATTTTTATATTTAAGCTAAATTTAATAATCATCTATAAAAAGAAATAATTTATTATTATATTATTATTTAAGTAGATTAAATTTAATTTATATTAATAAAAAGAACTAATTATTTTAAACTTTATTTTTTATTAGGCAGTAAAGGAATCGAACCTTTTACGGTCAAAGACCAATTCTTTTACAGAGAACCACTATTACCAATCAGATCAACTACCTTAATATATTTTTAAATTTATTTACGTAATGAATTATTAAATTAAATTTATTACAACATTACATTCTTTTATAAATGTATAAAAATACTTAATCCAAATTAAAACTAATCTAATACAAATTAATTCTAAATCATTTATAATACATAGAATATATTGAAAAATAAAGAGGGGTATTAAAATAATAAATATTAATAAAATTATAAATTTATTTTATAATACATACTTTCAATTTTATATGGATAAATAATAAAACTTAATAAACTAGAATCTTTTTTTGAAATATAAAGTCTAAAATAATTTTTATTATATTTAATATTATTATGAGATTGATATTATTATGAGATTGTATTTTACTGTTTATTGAAAATTTAATTAATAATTATTTTTGTATAATTTATATATCTGTAATAGTGAAACCTTCAGTAGAAAAAACTATTGTTTTATTAGTTTTATTAGTTTTATTAGTTTTATTAGTTTTATTAGTTTTATTTGTTTTATTTGTTTTATTTTAAGAACCATCACCCCTTAACCAATATGCTATAACTCGAGGAATTAAAATTATATCTTTTGTTACTATACTATTAAAATTTTTTATTATTAATAATAGTCTACCATTGATGGTAAATTTAAGTAAAATAAGAAAATGTTAATATATTAAATCTATATGCTTCTCGTGTTTAATTATTTTTATCTTACTGTTTACTAACGTATGGTTTACTACCTACTAAATTATTAATACTTAGTTTATAATATAAATGATATGATATGATAAATAAAACTTTTATCTTTTTGAGCAAATTTAATTCTAACATTTTTAGATTTAGGATTAGAAAAGTCTAACCATCCATCACTTTATAACATATCAGTAATTAATTATTTGGTTTCATTACTAAAAATAACTAAATATTTTTTAATCTTTTCTTTTCCATTTTTATTATATATATTTTTAAAGACAGTTGAAGTTGCAGTTCTCTTAATATATATATATCTCTTTTGTAAATTAAATATATTTGAAGAACTATCTCTATTAAATATAAAAATATTAAATATAAAATAATTTATTACTATAAACTATCATTAAATAAGATAATGAGAATGATAATATCTAATATCTATTTTAAAAATATTAGAATTTGTATAATTATAAAGAAAATATATTGTAATTATATTATTTATTATTTAATTGTACTATTTGAATCTGTTAATAATCTGTTAATAATCTGTTAATAATCTGTTAATAATCTGTTAATAATCTGTTAAGAATATGTTAAGAATATGTTAAGAATATGTTAAGAATATGTTAAGAATATGTTAAGAATATGTTAAGAATATGTTAAGAATATGTTAAGAATATGTTAAGTCTGTAGGTGATATAGAAATTTTTAAATAATTATTTTATTTTATAGTTTGATTTAAATCTACTGAATTTATTCGTGAAATAAAGTTAAAAAATCATTCATTTAAATAGCTAAAATATAAATAAATAATAACTAAACTTGATATTACCACCATTTAAATAGCTAAAATAAAAATAAAAATAATAAACTTACATAATTAATCGGATTAATTCAGATATAATATATTTTATTAAATAAAATTTAGATTAATATTTAATGCCCTTAATTAAAGTATTATTAAATTAAAACTTAATTATTATATAAATTAAAAATATTTTATAGATATAAATATAATATTAAATATTAGATATAAAAAATAAAATTTAATATAAATAAATAAAAATAAAACATATGAAGGGTGAATTAAGAAATATAAATAAATATAAATAAATATAAATAAAACATATGAAGGGTGAATTAAGAAATATAAATAAATTAATTATTTATTATTAGATAAAGGTCTATCATAGTTAGTTAATGAGATAGCTCCAGATCCAATTTCTAACACGAATCCTATAGTTAATACAAAAAAGAAAACTAAAGCTATTATAAATCCATAAGTACTTACTTGATAAAGAGTTACTGCTAATGGAAATAATAATAATATTTCTAAATCAAAAACTAAGAATAACATAGCTACAATATAGAAATGAATTTGGAAAGTTGATCTAGTTTGACCTTCAATAGCTAAGAATCCACATTCATAAGCAGAAACTTTAGATTCATAAGGATTTCTAGGAGCTAATAAAACATTTAAAGCTAATAAAGCAAAAGCTACAATAGGAACAAAAATAAATAACATTAATAAATTATTCATTAGAAATTAAATAAAGATAATGATAGCAATTGTATACTATTTAAAATTATAGATGGTTTAAGAACAAACAATAAAATTGATAAAGTTAATATTGATATTAAGAAACTATGTAAATTACTTAATACTGATTCATTTGTTTCATTACTATTTGTTATTTTATTTGTAGAAATATTTTCTTCTGTATGAAGTACTCTAATAATTTTTAAATAATAAGAAGCACTAATTACACTTACTAATATTGCTACTATAGACATAAAATAATAGCCACTTTGAACTGCGGAATATAAGACAAATTGTTTTGAAAAGAATCCTATTAATGGAGGAACACCAGCCATAGAAAACAAACAAATACTTAAACTAATACTTAATACAGGATTTAAGAAGAATTGACCTTTAAGATCAGAAATAAATCTAATATCTGTATTAGAACCATAATAATTACCATTAATAAATTTATTATTATTAATTAAATAACCTAAAGCAATAATAATTAAAAATACATTTAAATTAGTTAAAGAATATTGAATAATATAAAATATTAAAGATTCAGTAGATTGTTCACTATTAATAGCTAATGCTAATAAAATAAAACCTATATGAGATATTGTACTATATGCTAATAATCTTTTTATTTTAGTTTGAGCTAAACCTACTACTGTACCTATTATTAATGATAATAATGAACTAATAAGTAATAAATTTTTTAAAACATAAATTATATTTTCAGATAATAAATCACTTAAAATATTTATTGATTTAAATGATTCTACTAATTCTATTTCTGATGATAATGAAATTCCACTTTGTAATTCTAATAATAATATTAATATTGAAATTTTTGGCATTATTGTTAACCATATTGTTACTATGGTTGGACTATCATCATAGACATCTGGAGCCCAATTATGTAATGGAGCTGCAGCTATTTTAAATAATAAACCAATAATAATTAAGATAAATCCTAATGTTAAACCATGAATAATTTGATTACTGTAAGATACAGAAACTAAACTATAAATAGATTCAAAATTAGTTAAACCAGTATAAGAATATATTAAACCTGATCCTAATAAGATTATACATGAAGATAATCCACCTAATAGGAAATATTTTAAACCAGCTGAAGTAGCAGATTCTGAATCTCTATATAATGTAGATAAAATATAAACTCCAAAAGATTGTAATTCAATACTTAAATACATAGAAACTAAATCTGCACAAGATATTAATAAAGAAGCACCCAATGTACTAAAAATTACTATTAAAGAATATTCAGTAGATGGATTAATGGTTTTACCTACTTTATGTTGAGGTAAATTATTTGTTTTGTTAACTGTATTATTTTTAACTGTTAATAGAGAATTATTAATTATAGGCCAAGCTATTAATATTAAAGATGCTATTAATAATAAAAATGTATCCATTATTTGTGAAGTTACAGTAACATGGAATAATCCACTATATATACCTACACCTGAACCAATTGATTCAATATATAAAGCATTAAAAGATAATGCTCCAGCATAAATAAATATGATAGAAGATAACCGTGTGAATAAGATAGGAGAAAAATTCTTTTGAAATGAAGGTATGGCAATAGCCACTATTAAAATTAATAAACTGATAAAAATCATTGCTCATCTTAAATATAATAAAAATAATTTAACTTAAGAATTAATTCAAAATTATGACATAAAACATAAATTTTTATTTAATTTATTTCTTTTTTTATCTTTTCTTTTTAATTTATCTTTATTAGATTGTTTTATTTTTTTGTTTTTTTTTAATTTTATTTTTATTTTTATTTTTATAATTTGGGTTATACGAGTCCTACCAGATTCGAACTGGTACCGTCCTAATTGACAATTAGGTGCCCTAACCTATTAAACTAAGGACTCAATTAATTTATAATTATTATTATAACATTTATATTTCCTTTTAAATAAAATTTGTAATCTTAATTTATTTTTACTTGTATTAAAAATTATATAGTTAAAAATAACAAAGATTAAAAAATATTGAGTAAAATATAATAATATTAATTAAAAAATATTAATTTAAAAATTTTAGTGTAAATTTTTATAATATAACAAGAGTTTTATTTTATTTTTTATTATCATATTCTTTTTTTGTAAGAGTATAATTTTTTATATTATATTATAATAAAATATTTAATAATCTAATTTATACAGCATACAATATATAGAATAATAATTAATTATAGAATATTTAAGTATAAGTTTCTATTCTTGATATATAAATTATCTGTTAATTTTCAGGATATTCTTATTATTACCATTTCCAACAATGTGTCTTTTACTTACTGTTATATTTTATTACTTAAAATTATCATAGTTTATCTACTTCATCAATAGTTAATAATTGAGTATAAATTTTATTTCTTTATGATAATTTTCATCACTGATTAACCAATATTTTTTACCATTAACCTATATTATTTTTTTATCAATATTATTCTAATTTGGTTTAAATATTTTTATAATATGAAACTACTCCAATCAAATATTAAAAATAAATAAATTAATATTTTATAATTTATTAATAAATATGCTATAGTATGAGGAGTTAATAACAATAATTCAAATATCTTTACAGATATGTCAATATATAATAATTATAAGAATTATATGTTTTTATCTAATTATTTATTTAAATAAATAGTTTAATTTATTTTCATTATTACTAAATTATACACTTGCATTTTATTATATAAATGATTTATAAAAAAATTCAATTGATTGATAATATTTCATTCTAACATTTTTATTAGGTTTTATTTATTTATTTTATTTATTTATTTATTTATTAATATTTAAATAACTATCACTAAATAACATTTCAATAATTAATTCATTTGTTTCATTAAAAAATATAAATATAATATTAGAATAAATATTTTTTTTTTCTTATTATTAAATTAAAAATTTTATATTAATAATGTTAACCTGTTAAAAATTAATGTACGTGATTTAGTATTATATCACTATTGGGATTGAAAAAGATAGTAATTAATACATTTTTATTAGTACATATTTCTACATCTACTGTTATTTATTATTATTTTTAATTAATATTTAATATTTTTATTACATATTTAAATATTATTATACATTTTTATATTTTTATAATACTTAAAGTCAAGAGCGAGGTGATTCGAACACCTACCAATGATTTTGGAGATCGCCATACTAACCAATTAATACTACGCTCTTTAAAGTTAAAAATAATATATTGAATTTAATATAAGTTTATTATTTTATTATTTGTGAAAATTTTTTTTTAATTATAAGATTAATTTTATTAAGAATTAAATAAGGGGGGTTATTATTATAATAATTATGATTTATTACTTAATTTAGTTATATACATTCTTATTACTTGTTGGAATGTAAATAAAGGTAAAATATATTTAGAAAAAATATAAATTAACGCAATTAAAGTTAAAAATGAAAATGATAGTTGATTTACAAAATAAAAAGGTATTAATTGAGGCATTATTTGTATTAATATAATATATTTAGGCTCTTATATATATAATTATTATTATTTATATATTGAAGAACTATCTCTGCTTAATAATTAAAAATAATTTAAATAATCAAACATAAGAAAAATTATGAATATAATCACAAACTTTTCAATAAATGAGATAATGAGGGTATCTAATATCTATTTTTAAGATATAAGAATTTGTAATTTAAAATAATAAATTATAATAAGTATGTACTTTTTAATTACGATTTTTACTTATTAATAATAAATATATAATTGTTATATTATTATTCTTTATTTTTTAATTTAATTTATTAAACTGTTAATTTACTTTGGAATTAAAAATATTGATAGCTTTTAAAATTAGTTTAATATTTTTAATTTACGAGTAATCAGATTCGAACTGATGATATCTACTTGGAAGGTAGAGGCTATACCAACTTAACTATACTCGCTATAATATTATTTTAATTACATTATCTTCTTTTACCACATATTTAATAATATAATTATATATAATAATATATAATAATATATAATAATATCCTAGTTAATAGTAAATTTTTCAAGTATATAATATATCTAATTAAAATTATTTAATTTAACGTTATATCACTATGAAATTTAATTTAGACAATATTTATTAAAATTATGATAATCTCAAAAATATTAATTATAATTTATAAATCAGAATTTATAATTGACTTAGTTTTTTAATAATTGATTGAATTATAAAATAATTTTTTTTTTATTTTTTTATATTATATAGAAACTCAAACTATTAATAATGTAATGAGTCCATATTGTATATGTTTTTAGGATGGTAATAATAAATTATCCTTTTATTTAACTGATTATAATTCACCAGAAGAAATGATTAAAGAAGCATTATTATCTTTATTAAAAAAAAATATAATGGTTATAAAGTATATGTACATAATCTATCTAATTATTGATGGTATATTTATTTTAAAAAATATTATATTCAATAGAAGATATTTACTTAAACCTATAATTAAAAACGGTAAATTTATTGAATTAAAAATTATGTTTAATAAATATAATATTATATTTAGAGATTCATATTTAATGTTGAGTTTAAAATCTCTAGCTAAACAATTTAATGTTGATAATAAAACTTTATTTACATATAATTTTGTTAATTTTGTTAATGAGTAAATCAATAAGAATATTTATTTAATTTAAATTATATAAGCAAAGTACCTGATTATAAATATTTTAATAATATAAGTGTAACTCAATATTTAGAATATAAAATTAATTATTCAAACTAAAATTGATACTGGTAATGGAATTAGAACTATTTCACCATTAGTAACATAGAATGATGTAATTTTAAGTGATGAAATGTTTAATGCTATGAAATATGGTTATAGTTTTAAAATATTATCTGGATATATTTTTTTTATAAAGAATATATTTTTAATGATTATATTACAGATTTATATGAAATAAAAAAATCTAATAAAGATGATCATATGTATTTAATTAGTAAATTATTAATGAATAATTTATATGGTAGATTCGATATGGATTATAAATTACTTTCTCATAATATTATAGATAATGAAGAATTATATGATTATATTGATCATTATGATATATCAAATATTATTGAATTAGATAATAATAAATCATTAATTTCTTATTTAAATCAAAATAAAATTAACTATATGTTATTAAATAATGATACTAAAAATAATATTTATATTGCTATAGCTTCAGCTATCACTGCATATTCAAGATTTAATATGACTCTATTCAAAAATAATCCTAATTATGAATTATATTATTCAGATACAGATTCTATTTATATTAATAAGCGGTAATCCAATAATTTAGTAGGTAAATATTTAGGAAAAATTAAATTAGAATATAATTTATCTGAAGCTATATTTCTTGGACCTAAAATTTATGGAGGTATGGTATTTATTTTGATAATAATAATCAAATTAAGTCTATAACAAAAATTAAAGTAAATTTCCAACTTTACCTTCATTAGCTTTAATTAAAAATTAAATAAATATTAAATTAACAACATTTTTAAACTTCTTTTACAAGAAGGGGTGATCTTATTAAATTAATAACAATATTAGCTGTAAAGTAATAAGAAAGCAATCATTAATGAGAATAATCCTGTAGCTTCAGCTAAAGCGAATCCTAAGATTGCGTAACCGAATAATTGTCCTCTTAATTGAGGATTTCTAGCTGTTGATGCGATTAATGCTGAGAAGATTAAACCGATTCCGGCTCCAGCTCCGATTAAACCTGAGCAAGCTAATCCTGCTCCAATGTATTTTGCAGCTGCTAACATATTAAATATATTTAATTATAAGTGATAGCGTCTAACATATATTATAATTCAAATAATACACTCTTTTAAATTATTTATTACAAATTATTTTTGTTTTTTATTGTTTACTGAAAAAGGTTAAAAATTAACTAAATAATAAAATTATTTTAACAATTATAATAAAGAAAATTTTAATAATATAATAATTATTTATTTTAACCTAAACAAATTTTAGAAATTAAACTCTAAATTTAAGATATAGGCTGAGAATAAATAAATTGACATTAGATTAGAAAATATTATAACTAATATTTTAAATATGATATGAATTGTGGTAAATATACTAGATTTAGACATTATCTTATTAATATAGTATTTTACTTTAGTACTATAATTTGCAGACATTATTTTTTTTTTATCAATAAATTTTAATTCTAATGTTGATTTAGAAAAAAAGTTATATAATAACGAAATTGAAAAAATAAGTATTAAAAATAAGGATACAAAGTTAAAAATTAATATTGAATAAACTAACGAATCAACTGGATGATTGTCAATGAAGTTATACAAATTATTTTTTGCTGTAGAAATACTTTCATTTGGTGATTAAAAATTATTTTGATTTTTGTTAATTTCATATTTGAGTTGAAGATTTCTAATTGAGTTGAATATAATTGTTATTGATTTGAAAATGACTCTGAGTTGTTATATATTTTGTCATATCTAATTTATTCTTCTTTGAACATATTGAAGCCCAACTCATTAATATTAAAAAAGTTATTAATAATAAAAATATATTCAATATTCCTGAGATTTAAGTTAAAGAAAAATAAATCACTATATATCTTTACACTTGAATCGAGAGATTCAATATCAATATATAAAGCATTAAAAAAAAATACTCCAGCATAAATAAATATGATAGATGATAATCGATAGAATAGTACAGTAGAAAACTTCTTTTTGAATGAAGGTATGTCAAACTATAAAAATATAATAAAAATAATATTAAATTTACATAGATTATATATATTCTTATATAAAATAAATTTAAAAATTTATATAGATTATATATAATATTTTATAAAATAAACTTTATTTATTTTATTTTAGTTATTTTACTAAATATGATAGATAGGTTATACATTATAAAATATATAAAATATAAATTAATTTAAATAAATCATAATCACTTTAATTATTAGTTATTAAATAAATAATATTAAATAATTTTATATAATTTTCAGTATTGTTTTCTATATTTAATTATTACCTAGAAAAATGTAAATTTAAATTATCTAAAACTAAAATTATTCTAATTAAAGAATAAAAAGACTCTTAAGATTAATAATTTAATTAATTATAGGGGATCATTAAAACAAAACAAAACAAAAAAGATTATATTTATTAATTTATTACTGTAAAATTTCTAGAAATTTCTACTCTTAGAAATGAAAATAGGAGCAGTCATAGAAAGTAATAAAATTACACTACAAATAATTAATAAAGATGCACCGTAAGTATATAGTCCATGTCCTATAGCTTCAATATGTAAGAAACTAGTTATAGTTGTATCAGCTACATTAGGATTAAATGTATTAACAATATTAATAAATGAAGAAGTATCCGAATTCAATAATAAACTATTTAAGTTAGTTAATAATTCTAAGAAAGAAGATAATGCAGAAACATTATTAAATGTAAATGGCGTTATAGTAAAGATTTCATAAATAAATAATGATCCTATAGCTAATGCCAATGGAAAATTTTTAGTATATTGAGAACCAGTTTCTAATATATCTGTTAATTTAATATTGATCATCATAATTACAAAAAGGAATAAAACTGTAATAGCACCAACGTAAAGTAAAATATAAGATATTCCTATAAATCCTACTCCTAATAAGATTAAATAACCTGCAGCATTAAAAAATACTGAGATTAAAAATATTACAGCAATAACTGGATTTTTAGAAGTAATAACTAAAATACTAGATAAAAGTGTACCGAAAGCTAATATATTAATAAGAATATTTTTCATAATTTTTAGTAAATTATTATTTTTTAGCCTACGTAATAACGCTCGAATTATTATATTTTATAAAAATAAATTTTAATATATATTATTAATAAATATATATTATATTTTATATATTTTAATATAATACGACTAAAGGCTGGAAACAAGAGACTTATTAATCTTATTATTAATTAATTAAATATAAATTAATAAACTCAAGTAGGTTTTACCTTGAATATGTGACCTTTAATTAAAAATAAAATTAAAATTAAAAGCAGAGTTCAATTGAACATTAATCTAAATCTAAAAAAAATTTATACTAAAAAAATATAAATTTATTATTAAAAATATAATTTTATATAATTATATAAAAATATAAATCGCTATAACTCTAAAAATAAAATTTAAATGAGTTGCGAAGAACCCAAGAGGATTTGAACCTCTATAATAGAATTATTTTATAATTAATATATTTTTTTTTATTAAAAATTTAATAATCTTACTGCCAAAAATGAGTTCATTTATTTTTACAAATATTAAAATTATATTAAATTTAATAATATTCTAATATTTAAAATTTTAAGTATAACTCATTTAAAAATTTTATTAAGCATAAATTAATCATAAATTAGTCATAAATTAGTCATAAATTAGTCATAAATTATTATATATTAAAAATTAAATATTTTATTAAGTGAAAGGGTGATCTAAATAAAAAAATAAATAAAAATTTAAAAATATTATTATATTAATTAAACTAAATAATAAATAAATTATAATAAGTAACATGATAAAAAAATATAAGTAATCTGATGTACTACTGTATCCTTACTTTAATTATACCTACTTTTATAGTATTATACTTACATTTAATTTAAATAATAATAATAATATTAATAATAATTTTAATAATAATAATTTAAATAATAATAATAATTTAAATAATAATAATAATATTAATAATAATAATAATTTTAATAATAATAATTTAAATAATAATATAAAAATAAACCTAATTTATATTGTATAAACTGTAGTATAATAGGATTAAACAATTAAAAATAAATTATTAAAGTCAATTCTAGATATATATTATATATTGATTCTCCTTTTGTTCGAAATATATATAATTATTTATACAATATTTATCAAGTAATATTTTTTAGTAATAATTATACTTCGTTTGAAATTATAAATAAAATTATAAATTAAATTATAAATTATAAGTACAGAAAACAAATCTTTGCTTTGAAAATAATCGTCATGACTCAAACATTAATCAACACAACCATTAATCAATTCAACCATTAATCAATTCAACCATTAATCTTTAAAAATTTATATCAATAATATATATTATATATAATATTATAATTTATATTCTTAATTTAATTAAGTATGTTAAATTTTAAATATAATAAGAATATTATTATTAATTATTTTAATATTTCTCCCATTAACTTATTTATAGTTAACTTATTTATAGAATTGATAATGTAATTCAGTTATAAATGTAAAACTTAATATATAAAAATAATAAGATGTATAAGTTTTATTAGTGCTTATAAGTAAATGGTTTATTTGTTTATTTTCTTAGCTCCTGTTCTAACTAAAACAGATCATTTATTTAATAAATTGTAAATAAGTTTTTTTTATTTAAGTGACCACAGGATAATCTTGCATTTTACAATATTTATTCTTATTAATACAAGCATTACTTAATAACAATACCAATGATTATTTTATTATATTATATTTTATATTATTTTATTATATTATATTTTATATTATATAATATTATATTAAATAAAATATATTAGATAATTAGAGTGTAAATAAAATTAGTTATATAAAAATTTAAAATATTCTTTATGCTTAATTAAGTTAAGTAATTAATATTTATAAAATCATAATTTAAGTTACTTTATTTATTTTTTAATTATTACATTCAGAATTTATATTATTACATCATATTATTTATTACCTCAATTTTACAATAAAAATTATTAATTTAACTTAAAGATCTAAAAAGAATAAAGAGTAAAAATAAATATAAAAATAAATATAATTTTATAAGAAGTAACCAGATGATACAGTAATACTAAATGATCCTCTTTTATTTTTATTAGTAAATCTAGCATTTTCAACAAAGACAGATTTAGTTCTAGATAAACTTCCTTTTTGAGTAAATTTTACTGTTTTTCTAGGTACTACTCTTTGAGTCATAACTCTACCTGCAACTTTAACACTAAGTCCAGATAAAATGCAAGGAACAACAGAGAATCTTTTTCTATTAATCATTCTAGTAGGATTTTTAATAACAACAGCTTTAAATAATTTATTTAAAATTTTTCTTAATTTAATTCTATTAACAATTGATCCTAAAGCATTAACTAAAATATTAGGTTCATGATAAGGACGATGTAACTGAGTTAATTCTAATTCAACTGATTTATTAAATATTTTACTTAACAATGCACATAAATTTTCTAATTTAGTTTTATTTAAAGTTAAGAATGGTAATTTTTGATTAGATTTTATTTCTTTAATATTCCACTGATTTTTTTTATATAAATTAAAATTAGGTATAACCTTTTTGTAAAAAAATAAATGAATAATAATTTTATCTTGATTAATATATAAATAAGGTTTACTAATTAAACTAGACATTGATTTAAAGGAATATTCTAAAATAGTATAAACATTTTTTAATATTTTATTATTTGTTAAATTAAAATTAAATAAAGTATTTTTAACTTTAGCTACTTCTGGATTAAATTTAGTAATTAAACTTAAATAATTTATATTACTTTCATTAAGAGCTGGTTTACCTATAATATTTAAAGGTAAATTTATATTATTTTTTAAATTAGTATCAATATTATTTATTCTAGTTATTAAATTTTTATTAATTTGACTATTTATAATTTCTTTATTTCTAGGTATCATTATATTATTTTTATTTATTAAATCTTTTTTAATATTAATTAATATTTTGTCATTAGAACTAATTATAGAATTATTACTTATAGAACTTTTATTTAATAATAATGAATTTGTTATATTATTATTTGAATTTTGTATATTTCTTTCAATTTTCTTTAATACATTTAATTTAGTATTTAATTTAGTATTAAATGGAACATATTTTTTAAATTCAGAAAAATTAGTTATTATATCTAAAGAAGTTTTACCTTTATATTCATTATTTAATTTAGAATTAAAAGCACTTTCGAAATAATTTAACATTTTATTATTTTTCATTGAGTAATTTGGTTTTTGTTATTTATTTTATCTATTTTGCTAGATTTTAATATAAGA
>Ga0310811_10005069_pt1 | contig 16602 bp, 20 predicted proteins | sample YCmetagenome_FD_207642 | JGI IMG/M metagenome (GOLD analysis project Ga0310811, IMG submission 207642) | Soil microbial communities from experimental microcosm in Duke University, North Carolina, United States - YC | ecosystem: Engineered > Artificial ecosystem > Soil microcosm > Unclassified ...
TTGACCGGGAGGATGATCCGCAACCGCGCGTCCTCGGGGTGCTCGAGATGGCGCCCGCGCCCGACGGTGAGCGCGACCGTGCCCTCGAAGCCCGCCACCGCGCGCGCGGCCCGCGGGTGGAATCCGCTCTTGGCTGTCGCGGTCTTGTCCTCGCCGAGAATGAGCATGTCGTAGCCCTTGCGGGCTTCCTCGGCGATGACGTCGCGCTCCGGCGCATCGTGCTCGACGGTTGTGACGGGCACCGGCTCCGGTTTCGGATTGCCCTTTGCCGTATCCTCGCCGGCGTCTTGCCGCGCGGCCTCGGCCGCCGATTTCACCGCCTCCTCGGGAGTTTCGGGCGGCTCGGGCTCTGCGCCCTTTCCATCGCCATTGCCGATGCCGATGCGCAGCACGGTGGTGGGAATGCCGCGGCTGCCGGCGATCAGCCCGGTGAGGTGCGCGGCGAACGCGCCATTGGAACTGTCGTCGACCGCGAGCAGCAGCCGCTCGACGTTGGGCAGGAAGCCTTTGGACTCGATCTCCTCGCGCTCGAGGCGGGCCTTTTCCTCGGCGCCGAGCGGCAGGCGCCCGAGCGACCAGCGCAGCATCGGCGGCATCGCCAGCGTGGTGATCACCGCCATCGCGACGATCATCGTGAACAGATCCTGCGACAGCACGCCCATCGAAAGGCCGATGGTGGCGACGATGACCTCAGTCGAGCCGCGCGCGTTCATGCCGCTCGCGAGCGCCAGCGATTCGCTGCGCGTCAGCCCGCCGATTTCGCCGCCGGCGAACGCGCCCGCGAACTTGCCGATGCTGGCGATCGCAACCAGCCCGGCGGTGAGGCCGAGGAGCCGCATGTCACCGAGGATCGTCAGGTCCGCAGAGAGCCCGGCGGTGCCGAAGAACACCGGCGCGAACAGGCCGACGATGACGCCGCGCAACTGATAGTCGATGCGCCGGGTCAGGATCGGCGATTCGCCGACGAGGATGCCGGCGATGAAGGCGCCGAGAACGGTGTGCACGCCGATCGCCTGAGTGATCAGCGCCATGCCGATCATCAGGAGGAGGATCAGCGAGATCACCGGCACCTCGCTGACGAAGCTGTCGTTGACCCACCGGATCATCCAGAAGACTAGGCGTCGGCCGATGGTCAGGCTGATCGCGATGAACGCCAGCGTGCCGATAATGCTGCGCGCGAGCGAGGCCGCGTCGATGCTGCCCGACTCGGCGAGGCTGAACGTAATGGCGATGATGATCCAGCCGACGGTGTCGTCGATGACCGCCGAGGCGAGGATCACCTGGCCGACGTTGCGGCGCAGGAATTCCATTTCGCGCACCACCATCGCGACGATCTTGACCGAGGAGATCGACAGCGCCGTGCCGAGGAACAGCGCCGCGATCAGCCGCTCGTCGGGTTTCGGCAGCAGCCAGTCGGGAAGGAATTCGCCGAGGATGAAGCCGCAGCCGAACGGCAGCACGATGCCGGTGAGCGAGACGCTGAACGCCGCGCGGCCGATGCGCCGCACGAGCTGGAGATCGGTCTCCATCCCTGCCAGCAGCAGCAGCATGAGGACGCCGAACTGCGACACGCCGTCGAGCATTGCCTTTTGTCCGGCGCTGGACGGGAACAACGCGTGCTGTGCGTCGGGCCACAACAGGCCAAGCACCGACGGGCCGAGCAGCAGACCGCCGACCAATTGTCCCATGACGGTCGGCTGGCCGATGCGCTGCATCGCCTCGCCGAGCACGCGTCCGAAGAAGATCAGCACGGCAAGCTGGACGAGAAAGACGACCTCCGAGGCCTTGTCGGAGCCGCCGCCTTCGGCGGCCCATGCGGTCGCCGCGCAGGCGAGCACGGCCGCCGCCGTCAGCGTCCATCGAGTCGATTTCGCCAAGTTCATACGAGGGGCCGCGTGCCATGGGCCGGAAGGCGGAGGCTTTCAGGCTGCCAGATCGCCCGGCCCGCGCCCGTGGGAAAATTCGGCCCGCGATGTGTTCGGGCGGGCAGGGCGTTTCAGCGCCGGCGGGTCAACCAGGCAAAGGCGAACACCGCGGCGACGATGAGGAGGACCGCAATGACGCCCTCGATCACCGGGAAGTTGAGCGCGTCGCGCTCCACGATCAGCGCGGCGATGACCCCGGCGGCGGCGACGATGACTCTGACGAGCAACCCCATGGGACCCCTCCCGGCCTGGGGCGTCAGGTTAGCAGATTTCGTGCCTGCTCCGGTTCGCGCGCCGAGGAACCGGACCGCCGCGGTTGTCGTTCACTCCCCACAGCCACGGAGACGAGGAATGAAACGCACCGTTTCGACGATCATGCTGATCATGGCCGTGCTCGCGCCGCTGGTGGCGGCTGGGTGCACCGGGGGGCCGCGCGCGTGTCCGTACGCCGGCGCGTGGGACAACGACGAATGCCCGGCGTCTAGCGCCAACGATCAGACCGATTACCGGAAGGATCACTGATCCGCAGGGACACCACCGACCGGTTTCGCCGCAGTTCCCGCGGCGATTCCGTCGGCGGAATCCGTCCCAAACCCCTGTGGCCTAGCTCCGCAAGACAGCGTATCGTCCCCGAGTGAATTCCGCTCGGAGAACGTAATGACTCGTTGGTTGGGACTGGCGGTCGCGGTGGCGACGGTCGGAAGCATGCTGGTTGCGACGGGTTGCTCGCCGAGGCCCGGCTATAACGCCTACGGCCGCTATCAGAATCAGAACAGCAACTCGAGCCAGGCGGTGTACGACCGCCTCAAGAGCACCGACAAGGACGACTGGTTCAAGGACCGCCCGATGTAGCGGGCGGCGGCGGCGTTCGTCGCCGGCTCCCAGTCTGGCCGGGATCCAAGGAGGACGATATGAAGCGTTGGCTCACGATGGTCGGCACGGTGGGACTGCTGGCCTCGCTCGCGGTGTCGGTCACGGCATGCGGGAATTACCAGAACTACAAGTCCAGCCATTCTCAGCAGTCCATCTTGGACGGCCCGGACCGTAGCAACGACTGGTGGAAGACCAACGACGACGGCAAATAGCCGCGTCCGCTGCCCGACGTGCGGCCGCCGTACGAATGTGACGGTCGCACGTTATCTTTTTCGCGGGTGAGTCTTGCGCGACCGCGGCGCCATTACGCAGGAGGTCCGCCATGGCGAGTTCCGATGCGTTCCATCACCCGCTGTCCGTCATCGCCGCCGTGCTGATCGCCGCCGCTCCGCTTGCGGCCTGTGATGGATCGACCCGCATCAATTCCGATCCCACCCCCGCCGCGCGGTCCTACGATTGCGACACGCGCGGTGCTTGCGGCACGTTCCGGCTGGGCGCCCCCAACACCGACACGCGCAGCGTACCCGGACCGAGCGGCGAGGAATTCCGCCGCGATTCAGCGACCATGCGCTGATCGGCCGGCGCCCGCACCCCGTTCCGGCCGCCCCGTGGCCGCTTCCTCCGTGGTCGGTTATGCTTGGGCCCCGCCCGTTAACGGGCTAGGCATAAGCAAATAATCAAGAGGAGGCCCCCTGTGCTGAACTTCCATCGGTACGCCGGATTATCCGTTATCGCCACGGCTGCGACGGTCGTCGCGGTGGTGACCTGCATGGCAATGTCGGCGCGTGCTGAGACGATCATCGACGAATGGTCGAGCGTTAAGATGCCGCCGGCGCCGCAGCTCAAGCCCGCCAAGATCGACCCGAAGACTACCGCGTTCCTGTCGCTCGATCTCGTCAAGGGCACCTGCAACAACGAGCGTCGGCCTCGCTGCTTGCAGACGATTCCCGTGGTCGCGAAGCTCTTGGACGAGGCGCGAGCCAAGGGCGTGGCGGTGGTGCACAGTCTGCCGTCGAGCGCGACGCCCGAGGACTTCGTGTCGCAGGTCGCGCCGAAAAGCGGCGAGCCGATCGTCAAGGCGTCGGTCGACAAGTTCCTCAACACCGACCTCGATAAGATCCTGAAGGAAAAAGGGATCAAGACGGTGATCATCGTCGGCACGACCGCCGAGGGTGCGGTGCTCTTCACGGCGACCGAGGCCGCCGTGCGCGGTTACAACGTCGTCGTGCCTGTCGAAGGGTCGACTGCGGCTTCGACCTACGCCGAGTCGGCGGTCGCGTGGATGATCGCCAATGCTCCGGGAATCTCCCAGAAAGCGACGCTCACCAAGGCAGATATGATTACCTACTGAGGTGCTTACGCGCCGGGGCGTCAGGGTGACGCCCCGGCGATTTCGAGTGATGTCTTCGTATGAGTATGAGTTGGACGGACGATTTTGCGTTGCTGATAGTTCGTTGTGCGTCGCGGCGCTGTTCATCCCCGATGGCTTCGGCAAGCTGATGAACTTCTCGCGCTTCACTGCCTCCCTTGCCCAGCATCAACTGCCGTTTCCCGAGCTGTGGGCAGCCGCCGGGATCGTCATCGCCCTCGGCGGCGGGATCGCTGTGCTGCTCGGCATCCAGGTGCGCTGGGCGGCGCGTCTGCTGCTTGCTTTCGTGATCATCGCGACCGCGCTCAGCCACCGCTACCGGGAGATCGCCGAGGAGGTGCGGCGGCGGCGAACGCCGGCCAGTTCTGGAAGAACGTCTCGCTGATCGGCGGACTGTTTTTTCTCCACGCCGCCGGCGCCGGCCGCTATCGGCTCGGCATCGGACGAAGATAGGCGCTGCGCCGGGGCAAGCCGGTCATCCGTGCCTCACTCACCGCGGTGGCCGGTACCCGCTCATGTCGGCGCCGACGTTCGGGTGCAGGCGCACGAAGTAGAGCACCGACAGCAGGCCCAGGGCTGCGATGATCACATAGGCGACGACGATGTCGGTCGTGGTCATCGCCGTCCCGCCGCGCGCTCGCTCGCTGACGTGCAGGATCAGCGCCGCGAGCCCGACTCCGAGACTCAGGAACAGCTGCTGGGCCATGGTCGCCAGCGTGTTGGCGCGGCTCATCATCGCGGGCGGCACCTCGGCGTAACCCAGCGTCCCGATGCAGGTGAACTGGAGCGATCGGAAAAACCCGCCGACGAACAGAATCGCCAGCATGACGATGTGCGGTGTCTCGGCGGAGAATAATGCGCATGCGAACAGGAAGATCGCGCCGATCACGCCGTTCGCGATCATCACCCGGCGGAAGCCGAGGTTCCGGATGGTCGGTGGGGCCGCGAACTTGGTGAACAGCGCGCCGACGGCGCCGATGAATGTGATCAGGCCCGAGGCGAACGGCGTGAGGCCGAACGCGACCTGAAGTTGCATCGCGAGCAGGAACGGAAGCGCGCCGACGCCGATGCGGAAAAGGCCGCCGCCCAGCACCGACGCCGAGACCGTCGGCAGCCGCAGGAGCTCAGGGTCGACGATCGGCTCGGGCGTGAGCCGGGCGTGGATGGCGAACAGCGCCAGACACGCGGCACCAACCCCGAGCAGACCGATCACTGCCCACAGCGGCAGGAAGTCGCGCCCCATGGTCTCGAAGCCGTACAGCAGCGCCGCGAGGCCGACCCCGGTGAGGACGAAGCCGCGGAGATCGAGCGGCGGCACGTGCTCTTCGCGCACGTTGGCGATGAAGCGCATAACGAGCAGGACGCCGACGATGCCGATCGGCACGTTGATGAAGAAGATCCAGCGCCACGAGCCGTAGGTGGCGATGAAGCCGCCGATCGGCGGGCCGAGCGCCGGGCCCATCACGGCGGGGACAGTGAGATAGCTCATCGCCTGGACGAGATCGGCCTTGGGCATTGTGCGGAGAATGATGAGCCGGCCGACGGGCACCATCATCGCGCCGCCGAAACCCTGGACTATGCGCGCCCCGACGAGCTCGGGGATCGACTGGGAGATCCCGCACAGCACCGATGCCGCGGCAAAGATGCCGATCGCCAGCACCAGGATCGTTCGTCCGCCGAATCGGTCGGCGAGCCATCCGCTGATCGGGATGAACACGGCGAGACTGAGAAGGTACGACGTGATCGCGACGTTGAGGCGCACGGGATCCTCACCGAAGGTCTTGCCGATCTCGGGCAGGGCCGTGGCGATGACGGTGGAGTCGAGCGACTGCATCAGATAAGCGCAGCCGACGATGACGGGAACGAGGTAGGGGGAACGCATGGGGAGAATGTAACCGGGTGAGATCGCGGGTGCGACACTGCGCGCGCGACGGTGCGATAGCAACTATCCTTCGAGAAAGTGCCCGAACACGGCGAGCGGGCGGATGCGGTCGCAGATAATCTTGATCACGGCGAGAATCGGCACGGCGAGAATCGCGCCCGGCACGTTCCACATCCAGAACCAGAACACCAGCGAGAGGATTACGAGCACCGGGTTGAGAGTAAAGCGTCGAGCGAGCAGCATCGGCGTGATGAACTCGCCTTCGGCCATGTGGATGCAGAAATAGAGCGTCGCCGGAAGCGCCGCCATGCCGAGGCTGTCGAAGCTCAGCGTGCCGACGAAGAAGAACAGCACGACGCCGAGCAGCGGACCCAGGAACATGATGTAGTTGAGCAGGAACGCGACAGCGCCCCACAGCAGCGGATCGCCGAGCCCGATCGCCCACGCCATCAGGCCGGTCGCGGTGCCGACGGCGGCATTCATCGCCGAGATCGTCACCAGATAGATCGACATGTCGTGCTCGACCTGCTGTGCGATCTCGACGGCCTGGCGCTTGTCGGAAAATCGCGGCAGCACTTCGACCATGCGCCGCAGGAACGTCTCGCCCGCAATCAGTAGGAAAAACAGAAGTATGATCGTCGTGAACAGAGTCGATAGCGCGACGCGCGTGCTTTCCACCAAGGCACCGGTGAGGCCCGGTCCCCTGAGCGTGACGACGCTGGAGCCATCGCCCGGCGCCTGGGTCGCCTCCTCGGCCTTCTGCAGGGCCGCGCGCGCCTCGTTGAGACGCGCGGTAATCGGGGCGAGGTGCTGCTCGAGGCGCGGCAGGCTCTCGGGAAGCTTCTCGGCCCAGTTCGACGCCGGTCCCGAGATCATCGCGGTGAAGCCGATGATCACGGCGAACAGGACGGCGATGCTGGCGACCGCGCCAATCGGTCTCGGGACGTAGAGCGTGTGAAGCCCGCGCACCGCCGGCTGCAGCAGCAGCTTCAATATTACCGCGAGGATGATCGGCAGGATGATATCGCGCGCGACATAGACGGCGGCAAACAGCGCGAGAAAAAAGATTCCACCGAGAAACACAGTCTGGGGATTCGCCGGATGGACGAGCTGTGGCCGCTCCTCCTCCGGGTTACCGATGGAGATATCGTCGCCGCCGTTCACTTGGTCGCATACTTGAATTCGGGAAGCGCCTTGAGCTGCTCCTTGGACCCGCCGGGCAGCACGATGCGCTCGTCGGTGATCTTCAGACTCTCATAGGGCAGCGCCACGAGGTGATCGCCGAGCCCGAGAAAACCACCGACCGACAGGATCGCGAACGAACTCCGCCCATCGGCGCTGAGGATGATGTCGTCGACCTTGCCGATCGATTCGTTCGAGTCGTTGTAGACGGTGGCGCCGCGCACCTTCGACAGGCGATAGCCGGTGGCGGCGGCCATCGGATCGACCCGCACCAGCACGACCGACTGCTGCGCGCCTTGCGCGGACGCAGGGTGATCGACCGGCACGGCGGCCAGGATCGCGGGCGCGAACGCCGCGAAAAACAGCGCTTTTGTGGACATATTTGCCTCCGTCCCGAGGGCAATTGGGGGGCGCTTGGACTCGCAGAGAGAACGAAGCGGCACTGAAACAGTTCCGGCGTCCGGTCGCGGCGGAACGGAGCGCCGCGAGGGCTGGCCCCGCGCGTGTTGCGTGACGCTCAGGCCTTTGCCGTGCGTGCTCTCAAGTGTCCGACACGCAGGAGATTAAGATCGGGCCGATACGGATCGACGGCGACATCGATCGTTCAGCCCACCAGTGCATGTCTCGGTGTTGCGCGACATGCTTCGACGCGCGCTCGAAAACGGTGGAATGAAGTGGAATGAAGGGGCAACGTCGACGACGTCGCCAACGCTGCGTATGAGGCGATGGTCGCCGAGAGCTCGACGCGACCCTATCGCGGACTGAGGTGGTGGCGGTCTCCGCGAAGGCCATCGATCGTGTGCTGACATTCGGCTCAGACCGCGGCCTGCTGGATCAGAGCGCGAAAAGCAGGGACGTGATCGAAATCGAGCGGGCGCACGGGACGATTCGCGGCGACAGCGCAACGTCAAGTTGCGCTTCGATTCGTGATGTCGAGCGACATGGGGTGGCGGCGGGGGCGCTCTGAGGATGCAGTTCAGGACCGACGCGCGTCGCTCCCCGGACGCGTGCGCCGTACCGCGTGAACCCTCAGTTCTGGCCGCTCTCGGGCTTGCCGGGCTCGCCCGAGGGTTTCTCGGCATCGCCGGTCGACGGACGCTCCAGGCGGTTGCCGTCGTGCTCGCGACGGGTGCGGCTTTCCTCGAGATTCTGGCGCGTGCGTTCGTCGCGCGTGCGTCCGAATCGTGCGCGATTTTCGGATGCCTTGGCCTCGGCGAGGGCACGCGCCCGGGCCTTGCGGACGTCCTTCAGGTTGATGATGTCGGCCATACTGTCCTCGTTTGTAGGCAATTTCCGGTCAACGGGCCGGGCGGCCATCATCAAAAGGCCATTTTCCTCGATGATAAGCTTAGCGCGATCCTAGGCGGCTGCAAGTCGCAACGGCGACGAATTCATCATTTTCCTGTCGCGAGGTTACGTGAGGACGTTTTTCACCGCGCTCGGGATAACCGGTGTTCTGATCGTAACGGCGTTGCTCGTCGCGCCGTCGGTCGTCGACTGGAATTCCTATCGCGGCGCTCTCTCCGAGGAACTGTCTCGCGCGACCGGCCGCACAGTGTCGCTCAACGGTCCGATCGAGGCGTCGTTCCTGCCCGCGCCGCGCATTCTCGCGAACGACGTTCGCCTGTCGGCGGACGCGCCGGCGAAGCGCGCCGGCGACGGCGAGGATTTCCTCCGGCTCAGGGCGGTGGAGTTGCGGGTCGGACTGCTGCCGCTGCTCACCGGGCATATCGTGGTGGAGCGGCTGACGCTGGTGCGGCCCGAGTTCCTGGTGGAAACCGAGAAGGACGGGCGGCTGCACTGGGTGCTCGATGGCGCAGGCGGCGATCTTCTGCCCGCCGTGGATTTGCAGCGCCTGGCGATCAGCGATGGTACGCTGGTCTGGCGCGACCGGCGCAACAACGCGCAGACTCGAATCGAGAACATCTTCCTGAGCCTTGCCGCCGGCTCGCTGTCGGGACCGGCAAAGGCCCAGGGGACGGCGCGGCTCGGCGATGTGCCGGTCAAGTTCACGGCGAGCGTCGGCGCCTTCCACAAAAAGGCGGCCGTTCCCCTCAACATCTCGGCGGAGATGAGCTCGCTCAAGAGCAAAGCCGAGTTCGCCGGCCAGCTCACGCCTGCGGATGGCCGTGTCACCGGTCGTTTGAAGGCGAGCGGCAGTGACGGACGCGCGCTGATTGCCGGACTTGCCGGAGGGCCCGCCGCGTCCGGCGTCGGCCCCGCCTTGCTCGCGCACCGCTTCGCCGTCGATGCGCGCGTCAGCGCCGCGGTCGATTCGATCGAGGCCAATGATGTCGTGCTCGATCTTGCGGATCAGCATGCGACAGGCACCGTTCGCGCCCATATTCCGGACTCTGGAGCGACGGTTGTCGACGTCGCGCTGCGCGCTCCGCGTCTCAACCTCGATTCGCTCGCGACCGTGCCGCCGATCGCGTCCGGAGGTTCATCGGCGCTGCCGCGCGACATCAAGCTGGGGATGACGCTCCAGGCCGACGCGGTGCTCGCCGCCGGGCGCGCCGTCCAGGGGTTCGCCGTCGACGCCGCGCTCGATCAAGGGCGCGTTGAGGTCAAGCGGCTGGAAGGTCAATTGCCGGGTGCGGGATCGGTGCGGCTGAGTGGTGTCGTGGCACCGGAGGGAAACAGCTATCGCTTCGACGGTGCCGTCGAGACCGCCGCCGCCAATCTGCGCGATCTCCTCTCCTGGCTGGATGTCGACACCAGCACGGTGCCGGGCGGGCGCCTCGGACGCGCGACTCTTAAGGCGAAAGTCTCGGCGGACCGGGACAGCGCCGAGCTCAAGGACGTAGATCTCCACATCGACTCGACGCGCGCGCACGGCTCGCTGCGGGTCGACTACCGCGACAAGCCCACGCTCGCGCTCGACCTCGCGGCCGACCAGCTCGACGCCGACGCCTACCTCGGCGATTCGGACGCGGGTGGCGCTTCGGCGGTGCCGCCGGCGCTCGCCGATCTCGCCGGTGAGGCGCGCCTCAGCATTGGGCAGCTCACGTATCGCGACGTCGACATGCGCGACGTCGACCTCACCGCGGCGATCGATGGCGGCGACGTGAACGTGTCCTATTTCTCCGGCGGGCCGCCTGAAATCGAGAAGATGTTCGGGCAGAAGGATGCCGCACCGGCGGTCGCCGAGGATCCGCGCACCGACTCGCGCGCGCCGATCGTGGCCGTGCAGGCTCCGGCGCTGGCGCTCGATTCCGGCGCCATGGCGATTCCGGCTCCGCCTCCGCCGGCCAAGGATCCCGCTCCCGAGGCGCGCCCCGATCCCGCTCCGGAGCCGGCCGAGCCCAGCCGGGACGATTTCGTGCGCGACCTTCTCGGCCGGCTCGCGCGTTGATCTCCGTTTCGTTCTGTTCGCTACCACCGGCTGCCGCTCCCGGCGTAGAGTCGCTCGGCAGGGTTTGGGAGCGAGCAGCATCGTGGCCACCATCGACGCCGACGCCCACGTCATCGAGTCCGATCGCACCTGGAGCTATCTCTCGGCCGACGAGCGCCGGTTCGCGCCGTTGGTGCTCAAGCAGATCGCCGGCGAGGGACGCGTCGACAGCGGCCCGCGCGCCGCGAGCGCCTTCTGGTACTCGGGCGGCCTGATTCAGCCGGCGGACGACAACGCCGACACCGCCGGAATGAGTACCGAGGCGCGCGAACTCGCCGACGTCGGCGCGCGGCTCAAGCATATGGACGAGCTCAACATCGACGTCCAGGTGCTGTACCCGACGATCTTCCTGCAGCCGACCGCACGCGACGCGGCCCAGGAGCGCGCGCAGTTCCACTCCTACAACCGCTGGCTGGCCGACATCTGGAAGTTCGCCGGCGATCGTCTGCGTTGGGCAGCATGCGCGCCGATGAGCTCGCCCCATCTGATCCGCGATGAGCTCGCCTTCGCCAAGGACCACGGCGCCTGCGCGATCTTTGTCCGCCCGTTCGAGTGCGACCGCTACGTGGGCGAGTCCTATTTCGAGCCGCTGTTCGCCGCCGCCCAGGAGCTCGAGCTGGCGATCACGTTCCATTCCGGCAATGCGAGCCCCGCCGCGAACGCGTTCCACGAGGGCCACAACTTCGGCCGCTTCAAGCTGGCGATGATCGCGCAGTTCCACTGGCTGCTCGAGTACGAGATGCCGAAGAAGCATCCGGGAATCCGCTGGGCGTTCGTCGAGGCTGCGGCCAATTGGGTTCCCTACGCGCTGGTCGACGTCGAGAAGCGGCTCAAGCGCAAGGGCCGGAGGCTCGCCGCCGAGCCGCTCAAGGACAACAATATCTGGGTCACCGTCGAGACCACCGACGACATCGCCTACATCGTCGACCGGGTCGGCGACGACAACCTGATCATCGGCACCGACTACGGCCACACCGACACCTCGGCGCAGATCGAGGCGCTGCGCCTGCTGCGCGAGAGCGGGCGGCTGCCGGCGGCGAGCGTCGACAAGATTCTGGATCGCAATCCGAGGGCGCTCTACGGCCTTTAGGCGGTACGCCTTCGGGCGGTCCTTCACACCGCGTCGAACCGAACGCGGACAGGGAGACAGCAATGACGGCAAAGTGGACAGGTGCAATCTGCGGCGTGCTGCTGCTCGCGGCCGCGCCGGTGTCGGCTGACGACTTCTACAAGGGCAAGCAGATCAATTTCCTGGTCGGCGCCGGTTCGGGCGGGGGCTACGACCTTTACGCGCGCCTCCTCGTTCGCCACTGGCCGAAGCAGATTCCCGGCGAGCCGGTGTTCGTCGTGCAGAACCTGCCCGCGGCGGCGAGCCTCGCCGCCATGAACACGCTGGCTAATACCTCGCCGCGCGACGGCACCACGATCGCCGCGGTGCAGAATCACATCGGCGTCGAGCCGATTCTCGGCCTGACCGGTGCGCGCGACAACGTCAAGTACGACGCCCGCGCCGCCAACTGGATTGGCAGCGCCACCAAGGAGGTGCCGGTGGTGGCGCTGTGGCACACCGTGCCGTTCCAGAAGTTCGAGGACATCATCGGCAAGGAGGTGCTGGTGGGCTCGAGCGGCGTCGCCACCTCGGACAGCGTCTATCCGCGCGTGATGAACAAGCTGATCGGAACCAACTTCCACATCATCGAGGGTTACTCGACCAACCCGGAGCTCGCGACCGCGATCGAGCAGGGCGAGATCCAGGGGCGCGCCGGCTGGTTCGTGTCGAGCTTGATGTCGTCGAAGCCCGACTGGGTCGCGAATAAACAGATTCGTCTTCTCGTTCAGGTGGCGCTCGAGCCTTACGCGGGGTTACCCGATGTCCCGCTGGTTACCAGCTTTACCAAGAGCCAGGCCAATCGCGACCAGCTCGAGTTCGCGTTGAGCTGGCTGTTGATGGGACGACCGTACGTGGCGCCGCCGGGTGTTCCGGCCGATCGCGTGAAGCTCTTGCGCGATTCGTTCATGCGCACGATGAAAGACGCAGCGTTTCTCGCCGAGGCGAAAAAACTTAACCTTGATATCACCCCCATGTCGGGTGAGGAGATTCATGCTCTTCTAGAAAAGCAGTATGCGACGCCGAAAGACGTCGTCGACAGTGTGCGATCAATGATGGCGCCGACTGGAAAATAGGTTCCAAAGTAAATTGGTCGTGTGACGAAAGCCCCTGAGGGAATCTTCTCAGGGGCTTTTCATTTTTTTAAGAACTTTGCGCAACGCTGTGTCTGCTACCGGACAGTCCGGCTGCTGCGAACCGCGTCAATGTTCGAGATGGGTTGAGACCCGGGTGTCGCGACGAGGCAAAATCGCGCGACGCTTTCAGGTGATGCATCGAAGAAAATGAAGCGAACCGTCTATCAACTGCTGATGAGCGTGTCCGCGGGTGCGGTCATTGGCATCATCGTAGTGAACTTCGTCAAGATCATGGATCCGGAGATCGAGATCGACTACGAGGTTTCGATCACGTTCTTCTCCGTGCTCACCTGGGGCGCACTGTCGGTGCTCGACACGCTGTTCCGGAAGCCGGAGCCGCCCGCGTCGGCATCCGTCGCCACCACACCCGCGCAGCCCTCGCGTCGCTAGGTCGCGGCGCGGATCGGACACGACACGCCGGTACCGGCGAGCCCGCAGTAGCCGTGGGGATTCTTCCCGAGGTACTGCTGATGGTAGTCCTCGGCGTAATAGAACGGCCCGGCATCGGCGATTTCGGTGGTCACCGGCGTGAAGCCGCGCGCTTGCAGCGCGGCGTCGTAGTCGCGCTTCGACTCTTCTGCGGCCACGCGCTGCGCCGGCGTGACGGCGTAGATCGCCGAGCGGTACTGCGTGCCGACGTCGTTCCCCTGGCGCATGCCCTGGGTCGGGTCGTGGGCCTCCCAGAACGCGCGCAGCAGATCGCCGTAGGAGATCACCTGCGGGTCGAAGGCCACCAGCACCGCCTCGGCGTGGCCGGTGCGCCCGGAGCAGACCTCCTCGTAGGTCGGATTCCTGGTATAGCCGCCGGTGTAGCCGACTGCCGTCGAGTAGACGCCCGGCAGTTCCCAGAAGAGGCGCTCGGCGCCCCAGAAGCAGCCCAGTGCGAAGATCGCCGTCTCGAGGCCCGCCGGAAACGGCGGCTTCAGCGCGTGGCCGTTGACGAAGTGACGCGGCGGTACCGCCATCGCGGCATCGCGGCCGGTCAGGGCCTCCTCGGGGCTCACCATCTTCGCCTTCTGGGACAGCATCGACCGCATCGCTTGGCTCCCGTTCCTGATTGGTCCTGGCCCTTTCCGTTCGCTGCCGGGGCGGGAAAGGTTACGCGCTCATAAATGGTGTCTCGCCTTGAGGTCCGCCAGCACGAACAGCCGGATTGCGCTCGACAGGTTTCCGCTTCGCTCGCGGTCGATTTCGGCGATCAGCCGGTCGAGCGAGAGGCCCCGGGTCTTGGCGATGCCCGCCAGCTCCGCCCAGAATGGTTCCTCGATCGAGACCGACGTGCGGTGACCGGCGAGGCGGACGGAACGCTTGCGAATACGGGAGTCTCCTTCGCTCATCCGCCGCCTCCCGACGCTCGGCCGGGGCCGAGCATCTTTTTCGGATCGACCCAGCGCTCGAAATCCTCGGCCGAGACCCAGCCGGACTCGATTGCAGCCTCGCGCAGCGTCATATCCTTGTGCAGGGCGGCGTGGGCGATCTTCGCCGCCTTGTCGTAGCCGATGTGCGGCGCGAGCGCGGTGACCAGCATCAGGGAGAGGTCGACGAGCTCCTGCATCCGCTTGGAATCGGCCTCGATGCCGCTCACCGCCTTGTCGGCGAAGCTGACCGACGCGTCGGCGAGCAGTCGGATCGACTGCAGAAGCGCGTTCGCCATCAGCGGCTTGTAGGTGTTGAGATCGAGGTGGCCCTGGCTGCCGGCCATGGTAATCGCGACGTGGTTCGCCATCACCTGGATGCAGACCTGCGCGAGCGCTTCGTTCTGTGTGGGGTTCACCTTGCCCGGCATGATCGACGAGCCGGGCTCGTTCTCCGGCAGGCGGATCTCGGCGAGGCCCGCGCGCGGGCCGGAGGCGAGCAGGCGAATGTCGTTGGCGATCTTCATCAGCGACGCGGCGACGGTGTTGAGCGCGCCTGAGACCTCGACCAGCGCGTCGTGCGATGCGATGCCCTCGGCGAGATCGTCCGCACTCACGAACGGCAGGCCGGTGATGTTGGCGGCTTCGGCTGCGAACCGCTCGGCGAATCCTTGCGCCGCATTGAGCCCGGTGCCGAGCGCGGTGCCGCCCTGCGCGAGATGGAACAGCGCCTTCTCGGCGTGGGCGACGCGAGCGATGCCGCGCGATACCTGCTTGGTCCAGGTCGCGAACTCGCGGCCGAGCGTGGTCGGCACCGCGTCCATCAGGTGCGTGCGGCCGATCTTCACCGTGTCGGCGAACGCGTGCGCCTTGGTGTGCAGCGCGTCGTGAAGCCGATGCAGTCCCGGCAGAAGACGGTTGCGGATAAGGAGCGCGGCGGCGATGTGGATCGCCGTCGGCACCGAATCGTTCGACGACTGGCCGAGGTTGGCGTGATCGTTGGGATGCACCGGCGACTTCGCGCCGAGCGGCTGGCCGAGCCGCTGGTTGGCGCGATTGGCGAGCACCTCGTTGACGTTCATGTTGGTCTGGGTGCCCGAGCCGGTCTGCCACACGGGGAGGGGAAAGTGCTCCGACAACTTGCCGTCGGCGAGTTCCTGGGCCGCGTCGCCGATCGCCCAGCCGAGGTCGGCCTTGAGCGCGCCCAGCGCCACATTGGCGCGCGCCGCCGCGAGTTTCTGGATGCCGAAGGCTCGGATCAGCTCCTCGGGCATGCGCTCGGTGCCGATCTCGAAGTTGCGGCGCGCGCGCTCGGTGACAGCGCCCCACAGCTTGTCGGCGGGAACCTCGATCGGCCCGAAGGAGTCGGATTCGGTGCGTGTCTCACTCATCGCGTGCCTCGCTTGCGCCGCTGTTGTCGCGCGACGGATGCGGCGCGCTCGCCCCACGACAGGAATGCATCGCCGTCGTCGATCACCGCCGGCGGCGGCATGCGGTAGCCGGGCAGAGCGACGCGCTTGCCCTGACGCATGTAGGTGAAGGTCCTGGCACCGGGCTCGATGTCCGAGTCGGGGTCGACCCGGAAATAGACACGCCTGCCGTCGACGATCGCGATGTGGTCGCTGTCGAGATAGAGGCCATGGCTGCCGAACATCGCGCGCGACCGCACCGGTCCGAGGGCAGCCAGGCGGACGAGCAGTCGGGAGACGAAGGGATCGGGGGATGACGGCATAGGGCCCTCCGGCGCGGATTATACCGCGCCGGTCCGGCAGTCACATCCGGTCAGATGCCCCACATGTGCTGAACGAAGATGCGGACGCCGAGCAGGATCAGCGCGATCCCGCCGATCAGCTCGGCCCATTTGCCGAGTTTCGCTCCTGCGTAGCGGCCGACCATCACACCGGTCGTCGTCATGGTGAAGGTGGCGCATCCGATCGCCAGCGCGACCACGACGATGCTCGCTTCGAGGAAGGCGAGGGTCACCCCGACCGCCATGGCGTCGATGCTGGTGCCGATGGCGGTGACGATAAGCGTCATCAGCGAGTGGCGCTTAGGCTTCTCGATCTCGGCGTCGCGGCAGAACGATTCATAGATCATCTTTGCACCGATACCGCCCAGGAAGAGCAGCGCGATCCAGTGATCGATTTCGTCGACGAAGCTCGCCGCGGCGAGGCCGGCGGCCCAGCCGATCACCGGGGTGATGGCCTCGACGGTGCCGAAGATGGCACCGGTGCGCAGCGCTTCGCTGAACTGGGGGCGGTGCAGCGCGGCGCCTTTGGCGAGTGCCGCCGCGAAGGCGTCGACCGACATACTCAAGGAAATGATGACGATGGCGAGGGGGCTCATGACAGTTCCGCCGGGCGATGACACAAGACGAC
>Ga0310811_10005070_pt1 | contig 16600 bp, 24 predicted proteins | sample YCmetagenome_FD_207642 | JGI IMG/M metagenome (GOLD analysis project Ga0310811, IMG submission 207642) | Soil microbial communities from experimental microcosm in Duke University, North Carolina, United States - YC | ecosystem: Engineered > Artificial ecosystem > Soil microcosm > Unclassified ...
TCGCAACCCTTGTTTCGGAAGGGACACGACTATGGTCCGCAATACCACAAAGCCGCCGCGCGCCGCATGGAATATCGCGATGGCGCTTTATCGCCAGCTCGACGAAATGAGCGAGACTGCCAGCGCCGCCTATGGCGCTGCCTACCAAGCCTACGACGCGGAGAGACCGAAGGAGGATATGATCCCCTTCCACAAGTTCCACTTTCAGCGCCGGAACTGGGTCGCTCGCGTCATGGACGTGGATTTCGTCCAGCAAGAATATCTCGACAACATGGCGCGGAAGGGTGTGGCGACGCCAGAGGCGCGCGCCGAAATGATCGCGGCGTTCGACCGCGTGCGCGAATATCGTCGGCTGGATACCGAATGCGAGCGGCGCCACAATCTTCCCGAACTGGGGGAGCGTTCCGATCACCTGTGCGATTCGCTCAATGACGCTCTAAACGTGCTGGTCGGACTTCCGGCGCCGGATGCCGACGCCTTGCTTTGGAAGCTTGAACAGACCTTCATCGAGAATCCAGAGCAGCAATCCACGCCGCCGATCGCGATGGCCTATGCCCAGCCGATTTTCGATGACGCACGGCGTTTCCTCGCCAGCGGCGATCGGACGAACTGGGACGCCGGCGTCGCCGATCTAGAAGCGAAGGCTGTCCGCAGCAGTTCAATCGATCCTAGCAGCCCCGAAGCCGACCGCGCCACCGAGGCGGAATGTCAGGCCATGGATCATTTGGTCGAAAACATCCCCTCACCGGACATTCTGGCGCTCGCCTACAAGATCGAATTGACGAAAGAGCGCTGGGCAGGGTGCGGCGCGCCCGACCTCTGGCTGGATATCTTCGCCAGCGAAGCGCGCCGCTTCGGCGGGGAGGCGTGAGCATGTACGCCCTTCGCTCCAATGGTGCCGCTCGTTCGGTCGCGCCCGCTTCGCCTTACAAGCCCAGCCTGCTCGAACACGAGCGCCGGTACAGCTCGCCTTGCCATCTCGGCCTGATCGAGCGCCACTTGCGTGAAACCGGGATCAGCCCGACGCGGCTCGGCAGGATCATCGCCAATGATCCCCGCCTTGTCCTGGATATGCGCGCCGGACGGGCGATCGGGGAGCGTACCGCCGAAAAGGTCGACGCTTACTTCCGGGGTTACATTCGCGGCCTGGTTGCACAGATCAAGCAAGGGGAGGTCCGCCATGGCGACGGTCATACCCTTTGATACACTTGCTCCCATGCTTCGCGTCATTCCGAGCCTGCCCCGGCCTGTGCTGGCGCGCCTTACAGAAAAGATGATCGAGCGCATGGACGAGTTGGACGGCGACCCCGACCTAGAGGACGGGAACGTGGATAGCTGCGATGCTGGCGATGACGGTTGCGGCCCTATCTATCGCTACGGCCAAAAGCATTGGGGCGCCCGGGACGACGAGGTAGCTTAGAACTTCCCGACGTCAGGAATTTGGGCGCTCTGGCTATGGTCCGGGCGCCCTATTCGCGTCTTCGAGACATCGCCAACGTTTCCCCGCGCCGAGACAGCAGCTACCATGCTGCAATGGTCGCCGCTCCCGCCCGGATTCGCATTGCAGACGTTTGCCAGCGGACGGGTCTAACGCCCAGAACGGTGCAATCACTGGCGCTTCGAGGGGAAATCCCAGGGGCCGCAAAGCTCGGTCGCTCGTGGACATTCGACGCAGCAAAACTGGCGCACTGGCTTGCGGACGCTGAAATCGCGGTGATCGTTCGCGCTCGCGCGGCGCGAGTTGCCGAACCAACGCATTGGCGCCTCGCCGCCCCGGAGCGTAACGGCACGCGCCTCCAGGCAATCATCGCAGAGAGGCTGAAAGGGACTGGCGAATTGAGGGGCCGACCTCCTTTGAACAACCGCTTCCTGCCTAACGCTGGGTGCTTAGGCTACGATTGCACCAATCCGCCAATAGGTGAAGCGCTTGCCCTCAAGAGCATTGCGGGCAAGCGGACTTGTTCAAGCTCTACGTTCGCAGCACAAAGCGGCCATGTGCGATCTCTACGGCGTCAAGGTTTTCTGGCAGTAGTTCTGCGGAAACAACTTGGCGAAGTTTGGTCGACAGGCTAATTTCATCGCGGCCCTCTTGTTCGTAAAAGTTGCGAGAAGCCTCGCGGGCGTATATGCTTGTCCAGCGAGATACCCAGCGCTCAAGTAATTTAATTGTGGGCAAAATATCGTATCATGTTGGGAGAGTCCGAATGGTGCGGCGCGCGACTGCGATAGCTCTTGCACTTTGTATTATGCTCGTTGGATTGTTTTGGGACCGTCCCCTTGAGGCTGGCCAAACTAAACCGGGCCTTGTTCTCACAAATTGCTGGGTTATGCTCGCCGACAAATCGAACGTGGCACTTCCTTACGTGACGACCCAGGAGGCTTGCGTTCGTGTAGCGCCGCTTTGCCCGATTGCGTCACCGATCGCCACAACGGTTTGGCAGTCCTCTGCGCAGTACCTTGAAACCAATCAAGAATGCGAAGCGCGAGACTGGTCTAAGCCCACGGCGTCTGCGCCCAAACAACCCAGGCCGAAGGCGGTCGAACTCGTGGACCCAGATAGCAAGCCGGAGGCGCCTCCGACTGTGCCCCCCGGGCACCAGCAAATCAGCTATGTTAAGCGGTCCGGGGCCAAGGTGAGCGGGCCCAGCTCGCAGTGGTCTGATTGGTATGAACTTTGTAGCGACCCCCTCCCTGCTGGATATGAGATCATCATGGAGGATTTTGACCTTTCAGGTGATCGAACCTGCGGATCATGGGCTGAATGCTACAAGTCAAAAAGTGGCCCCGATAAAGTTTGCTATAGTTTTCGTATGCAGGGGCACGATGAAAATTGCCTTGGCCGGAGTTCTGATAGCATATGCGCCGGGAACAAAAATGAGGGAAGGCGAGACAGCGAAGGTTATCTTCGAATTGCTGCCCGCTACGCGTATGTCAGAGGTCCCAACGGCAAGCCTATTTACTACAAGGACAGTCAGCGCTCGAACGGCGCGTATCCACCCGGTGACATCCCGAATATTGATCGTAGTTTGTTGACCACGAGCAAAGAACTGAAAGAGCAGTTCTGTAGGTCTACCTTGGTCCCTCAGGGTGAGTATCGAACGGTTGAAGAATGCGTCGCTGCGGGTGCGGAAACTAAACCGCGCCGCCAGCCTAGGACTCGCGGCTAATTTGACCCTCTAGGTGGAGATTTATCATGGCAAAAGAAAATGACGCTGGCTCAAGTGATCGCGATGACGAGCCCACTGAGCCAAGCTGTCACGACTGCTCTTGCACGAAATATGTGCCGATGCCGAACTTGATTGGAATTTGTGGCCGACCCACTTGTGGACATGGGATTGAGCGTCATGACGTATAGGCTATTACCTAGTCATTGATGATTACGAACGCTATCGCTCACAACGTCAGCCTAACTCCGCAGTCTGCTTAAAGCCCGCCTCCACTGCTGCTGGCTCGGCATCGGCAAATCGACTGTGGGCTCCCGATCCTTCGACCAGGACACGAACGCACCGGCACCACACCGCTTGCAGCGCAAGCGCCAGGTGACACCCTGCATCCCGACATCCCATCCGCGACGCTCGAAGAGGTACCATAAAGCGTGCGGATCGAATACGCCCCACGCATGTGGCACCGCCGGCAGGTCGCGACGATCGCGAAATGCCAAGCGGCAGCTTCAAGAAGATTGGTCGGCAGCGGTGAACCATCAGACCCGTACCGCGCCATTTCATGCGACCCGATCAAGTCGAGGCGCGAACGGTTGCCAGCGTCGCTCGGTTGCCCCAACGGGCGGGCTACGGAGTTATCCCCGGCATAGAGTTGCCGAAGTCTGGTGCCCGTTCCGGCGACTGCTCGCCCGGCTTCCACCACAATTTGGTTCGCTGGTCCTTTGCGCGCTGTGCCATGCGGCGCCAGGAATCCCTGTAGTTGGGATCGATCGCCTCTTGCACTTGGTCGGTGACGTTCCGGTCAAATGCCGTCCTGGCGAACCATAGCGATCCTCCAGGAAGGAATTGGCGTGCCGCGCGGGCAGCTAACCAAGCGGGATGCTTGCTTTCGGCAGCTCGCTTGAGGCTCGACGCATCCTCGATAAGCGGCCCCGCGAGTGTACCAGCAAAGCCGCCCCCAAAGCGGTTCTCCTGGCTTTGCAGGAAATCTCCAAAGATGCCCCAGCCGCCGCCCTGGAGCGTCGCCGCGCCCCAGAAGGGGGCGTCATCCATCGGGCGTGGGTCACGGCCACCCGCCAGCGCCTTCATCTGTAGGGCCATGGCGCCGCCCAGCGTCGTCAGGATCGCGAGGCCGCCGGCATAATTGATGGCGGACCAAGGCGAGCGATTGCCCAATTCCATGATCCGGCGCGACTGCATCAACAGGGTGGATATCCCGAAACCCTTGAACAGAAGCCCTGAGCGAACAACCTCACCCATTAGTGTGCCTTTCGGCGCCACAGAATTGACGAGCGTCCGCGTACGCAAGTCCATCTCGGGGACTGCGTAAAGCATCTCGCTATGGATCGCCTCCATCAGCCGATCCCCAAGCTCGCGGTCGCGCACATTCACCGGTTTCAGCCAAGGGGCGCCACCGTCCATTTCAAGCGGGGTGTGGCGGATCGACTCCCACCCGGCCTCGTCTATGCCGTGGCGTTGCAGCATCTCGCGGAATAGCGGGTCGAGCCCCCCTTTCCCACTCCACGGCTTTACGCTCTCACTGGTGAGGTGCGAGACGAACTCCATGCCGAACGCCCAGCGGCCGGCTTGCGTGTAACGTTGGAGCCCTGAGACACGGAGCACGCCTTCGGCCAGACGGGATGCAAGCTCGCCGCTCAATTCCTCGCCTAGCGCCCGGCTCTGCCCCGCTGTGCGGCGCGACCACTCTTCAGCGATCATGCCTTGGCGGATGGCCAGTTGCTTATCGGACAGACCCGGCCCGAACAGCTTTACATAGTCACCGATCATGCGGGCCGCCGGCAGGCCGTTCACTTTGCGCGCCATCACGCCGAACATGGGGTCGGTCGGGACGGCGGACAGGAACGCACTGCCCAGCTTTGCGGCGGTCTGTAGCGACCGAAGCGACGAGAATATGAGCGCGATCGTCCTGTTCTCGGGCCGTCCAGCAGCGCCGCTCAATTCGTCGTACAGACGGTCGATTTGCTTGGACGCGGCGTGCGCCCGATCGATCCCCTTGGCACCCGGATCAGCGTCTAGGGCCGCTGCGCGCTGGATCGTATCCTTCAGCCACTTAACGGACGACGCCGGATTTGGTCCGAGCACTTCCATCAAAGCGATGTCACGCGCCATTCCGCGGACATGGCTCATCATTGCGTCATAGGCGTTGCCGCTGCCGAATTGGTCGGCATAAGCGGCCCAATCGTCCGCCGTCTTGAACTGAAGAAAGCGCGGGTCCTGGTGCCGGTTCGCGAGCGCCTTGCCGGAAGGCGATCCGGCTTCGCGTTTCGACCACCCATCGGAGCGGATCGTTTCCCAGACGTTGCGCAGTGCCTCGTTTAGCTGGCTATCGGTCAACGGCCGGTCGCTGTTTGGATCGGTCATTCGCTCGCGGTCGAGCTTGTTCCAGATGAAGTCTCGCCATGTGTCGAACCCTGCCTTGCGAACCGCAAGGGTGTTGTGGCTCTGCGGCAGGCCCCAGCGATCCATCTTGCCAATATCGCCCCCGGCAGCGTTGAAGCGGCGACGGAGCATTTCCGCCGTGTCCATCCACGCTCTTGCGAGTTCACGCGCCGGGGCGTTACCCGTCTCCTCGCCGAACGTCTCCCGCACAAGGTCTGCAAAGTCCGCCCTGTGACCCACAGCGCCTGTTACGCCCGGGTGAAAGCGCGCCAGAATACCGTCCATCATGGCATGCGAGCGGGCGATGATAGCCATCCGGCGCCCATTTACATTGGGATAAGTCGCCCCAGGGACGCTGTCGAAAAACGCAACCCCCGCCTTGGGATCGATCGGGCCACCACCGTTGCCACCCAGAAATCCTTCCATCTTTTTGAGCATGTCGCGCTGAGCGAGAAACGCGCCCGCCTCCAAACGACGGCGCCTGACAAGTGCCCGCTCCATCGCATCGACGGTCGCCTTGGACGCCATCGCATCTGCCGCAGCGGCAGACATTTCGCCGTCGTATTGCTGGCGGATGCCATCATAGGTAGCGGCGATCTCGTCGGCCTGAGACTGATCAAGCTCGCCCTTTTCGACAAGGCCGGGGAGGCATGCACGAATTGTCATAAGCAGCCCACTAGGCGTTGCCGCTCTTGTATTTAGCGAATTGAGTGGCTCCGCCTAGAATGGTGCTCGTAACATCGAATGCACCCTTAACGAGCGCGCCTGCCGCCGCCTGCCGGGATGCGCTGGCCTGGGCGCGGTCATTGAACACCTTGATGTCCGATGTCCGCTGATCCTGATAGGCCTGCCGGTAGATTTGCCCGACATCATCGGCTGTGATCATCGCGGTATCGCTCTGGAGGTTCAGGGCGTTTCCGAAGCCTAGATCGACCCCATTGGCAGCCATTGCCGCGACCTGCTGCCCCTCCACCTGAGCGCCCTGGCGATACCGGCGTTGTGCTTCGAGCTTGGCGTTGTCCTGCGCCATGCGCCCTGCCTCGATATCGGACTGCGCATTGCGGTCAGCGATCTTGGCTTGGTACCGATAGGTGGCAGCCTGCTGCATGGCGTTCATGCCCTGCCCTATGGCGGTAACGGCGGTAGACGCCGCGATCAGGGCTGCTGCCGGAAGGCACATGTGCATCTCTCCTATTGATCGCGGCGGGGAACGGAGGGTGGCGGGGCCGGCTCTCGGCGTGGCTCACGAGGTACAGGATCGTGCTTGGGGCGCCCGTCGCTGCCGGTTGGCTGGCTTTCTGCCCCGCCAAGGACCGTTTCCGGGCTCACAGATCGCATCCCACAGCGGCCAACTTCGACCGAATTTCGCCATCGAACTTGGGGCCAAATTTGCGCCTCAAGGCGCACAGCCGTTCCAGCGCGTCCTGCATGTAAGCGCCGTTCGCCTCAGCCTCTCCGGCGCGTCGCTCGTCTTCGCCTTCGCGACGTTCAGCCTCGGCGACCTCAATGCGCAAGTCATCCAAGCGGCGTTCGACTTTGTGGACCGCATCGAGCGGTCCGGTTCCAGCCCAATAGGCGTTCTGCGCCATGGCTAGTTCGCGCTCGGCCGCACGCAGAGTCGCAACGGCTTCTTCGATTGACGGGTGTTCTGTCATGATTCCCTCACTTCGTCGTCGATCGCGACGATGGCGCGCGGCGCAGAGAGGTTGAATCGAAGCTAGGCACGCAGGTAGGCGTCGATCTCTGCATACCTGTCGAAATTCTTCCGCGACGAAGGCGGGCTAACGTCGCACATGTTGTAAAACCCATCGACAAAATCGGGCAACACCGGCTCGGCGAACGTGCACGCCAAGGCGTCCGCGTCATCGGGAGAAGCAAGCCCGCGCGACTTCATGTCGGATTTCTTCTCGAGAAGGATCGACACCTGGTCGGCCGCATATCCGTACATCGGACCCGTCAAGTCCGTCTCCAGATCGGCGTCATCGGGGATCGCGCCGTGCGCCAGCCACGCGCGCATGTTCGTCCACATTTCAGAGCGCTTGTTGGCGGTTTTTACCCGATGATCGCCGCCCCACTCGGCATCACGGCCCTTGCCGCCGAACCACACCTCCGCAACCATCTGATGATTGGGCATGAGCTGGCGTAACCGGTCCACGACCGCAGCGCCGATATTACCGGCATCAACGAAAATAGCTGCGGGCTTCCATCGCTGCGCCTCAAGCACGATATCGCCAGCCAGCGTCATTGCGTCCTGATCTTGCCAACGCTTCCACTCGATAGACCGAGCGTCACGACCGCAGCGGATTGCCAGCGTCGAATGGTCGTCACCAAAGCGGGCGCAATCCACGCCAAAAATGATGGGCTCGTACTGGAGCTTCGGGACGATCTGCCGGGTTCGTGCGCCCTGCACCAAATCCGTGCCGATGAACTGCGTTGACGCCGCGCGGGGAAACTTCCCCATGACGCGGACGCGGACATAATCGCTGTCGAGCCCATAGAGATCGATCCACGATTGCAGCAGCGCCTTGTTGGTCCTCTTGACCGTGCGACCGTCGATCAGCCGGTGTGTCCAATGCGACCGGAACCGGCCTGCCACACACTCCCTGAAGCGCCCCGTGTTCCGGGTCGGGTTGCCGAATGCCAGCCAGATGATCTGTGTACCGGAGTCAGTCAGCGCGCCGCTCGCCGTGTCCCAGATCAAGGCCGGGATGGTTGACGCCTCATCGAACAACAGGATGACCCGCTTGCCAGCGTTGTGCAGGCCCGCGAATGCCTCAGGGTTACGCTCGGACCAGGGAATAGCATCAATGCGCCATGTGCGTTCGTGCCCGGGGTCGGTCGAATGGATGCTGGTTGCCTCCATCTCGAACATGTTGCGCAGATGGTCGAACTGGAGCAGCCGATACCACTTCGCCACCTCAGGCCATGTCTTGGTCCGAAGCTGGCTTTCGGTGTTCGCGGTGACGATGCCGCGCGTGTCCTCGAACGTCATGATCGCCCAGAGGATCAGCCAAGCCACCTCAGTGCTCTTGCCGATGCCATGGCCCGACGCGGTGGCGTCCTGTATCAGCTTGAACGGGTCGTCGGTGAGACTATCCCCGATCGCCATCAACTGTTCTCGCTGCCATTCGTCGGGGCCGGTTTCGTCGGCTAGCTCCGTCCCCTCCACGCCCCACGGAAAGGCCCAGCATACGAAGCCGAACGGATCGCGCTCGAACCGGGCAAGGTCTGTCAGTATCTCGCGGCGGGGATCGACCGGCTTGGTCACTTCGCTGCGTCCCCAACCAGCTTCAGGGGGGCGCGGTCGGGCAGCATGTCGACCACCCGTTTTCGGGCATCCCGTAGAAGCTCTGCCACGGATTCATCCGCGCTGAGGTCCAGTTCGATCGCCTGTTGCGGCCTGCCGAATGCACGATCGTGAATCGCTATAGCGGCCTGCACACGGGCTTGGTGCGGAGCCTCACTGTCATTCATCACCGCCAACAGCGCCTCAAAGGCCGCTGGGGCATACTCCCGCGCCCATTCGGCCACAGAGCGCCCATCCGGCATCATGTGGCGAGCACGGCCCGCCGGGTTGCCAGACTGGCCCTTGCGCCAGGTCATAGGACTGCACCGGAAAGGTTGGCGGACGCTGCCCATGCCCCGACGAGTTGGGAATCAAGAGGGGATGGCTGGATTGCAGCGCCCGCCGCCATGACACCGCGAGAAGACGGCGCGGCGCCTGGGGTTCGTGATTGGTGAATTGATCCTGACATTCCCAACTCCGTCACGGAGGGATTGCCACGACAGGGTGGGCTGGTTGAATCGAAGGTGTATGTCTCCCAACGCAGGAGCCGCGACGTTTCAACCATCGTGCTGAGATTGCGCAATTTTAGATCAGCATTAGCGCAATCGTTCCCACAATGGCTCCCACAAGGATGGGGTTGTGGGCAGATTGCCTTCAATTCGCCGGTCAGCCTCGCGGGTGCGCGCGCGGGCGTTGCCAGCAACAGCGCAGGCATCTGCGAATCCGAACAACCACTGGGTTACACCACCCGGGACAACGGGACAGGTCTTAAGACCTGTGTCCCGGCATGTCCCGTGTCCCGGCGCTTGTCCTATGCCGATGTCCTGGCGTGTCCCGGCGATTACCATGCCCGCCAAGCATATTCCCCCCAAACCCGCACAATTCCGTCCTTTTGCAGCCTTAAGAGTGCACGGTTGAACCCACGCCTTGCGGTGTCCCGGTCCTTGTCCCGCTCTGTCCCACCGCCCATCAGAACCTTTTCGCGCCATGTCCCGGTCTTCGCGACTTTCCCAACGCGAAGCCGCTCGATCTCGCTGTCTGGAATGGTGTCCGGCGGCGGGAAGCCCTCCGCTTCGATTACCTCCATCAGTTGATTGAGGATAACCCGCGATCCATCAGGCAAGCGCGCCAATGCCTTCGCCGACAAATCGTTCGCCGTCGTGACTTCCTGGCTTGCGGGTTCGACAACGCAAGACGTGACCGTTTCACCGTCTTCGTCCTGCCCCAGGTCGACCGGCTTCAATTGGAAAGGGAAGACCTCCCCATCCTCGCCGTCCTTTTGCTTTGTGACGCGGGCGCGTTTTGTCTGGCCGGCTTCGATCAGGACGACCGTATCGACCCCGCCCTTCAATGAGCCGTGGCCTCGTGGCTCCTGGCTTTCCGAGTCTTTCGGGCGGTGATGCACCGGCATGACGCAGCACTTGAATTCGGCCGAAATGCGCCCGCAATTCTTCACATAGAGCGCCATGTCATCGGTGTTTTCCTTCCCCGCTCCAAAGGTCTTGCTGAGCGTGTCGATCACGATGAGGGCGGGCCGCATGCCGAAATGCGCCTGCTCGTGTCGAATAGCTGCCGCCAAGGCTTCCACATCTGCGTCAGGCGCCTGCATGTCGATCGGCGACGGAATAAGCGTGAAAGCCGCGCTGTCGACACTATTTGCCGAACGGAAGGCACTCACCCGGTTGCGAATGCCGGCAAGCCCCTCGGCTCCGACGTAGATGACGAAGCCCGGGTTCACTTTGCGCCCGAACCAATCCCATCCCAAAGCGACATGGAAGGCCATGTCGAGCGCGATGAACGATTTACCTGACCCAGGGTGTCCGTAGAGTAACGCGATCCCCTCTACCGGTAGGAGTCGCTTTATCAGCCATAGGCCGGTTAGCTGGGGCGTAATATTGTCGAACCGCTCAAGCGGAAGGGTCAATTCCCTCCTGATGCGGGTCATCAGGGCGGCGTATTCGCTCTCCCGGTCTATACCGATCCCCTGCCATTCGTAGCTCTCCGGCACCGATACCGCTCTATTGGGTTGCGTCATTGACCGCCTCCCCCAATCGATCGAGGGCCTTGCCGCACATCATCAGCCGCCGGCATATGAGGACGGCGGTTCCGAGATCCTCGGCGCTACCGTAACAATAGCTCGCGGCCACGGTGCTCATGACGCGGGACAGGGTGACAGCGTCGGCGACGTGCTGATCGGGATGGCTCAACGTATCCGCCGCAACATCTCGCATGAACATCAGGCGACAGCGGTTGAGCCGCGTTTCTTCGCTTTCCGCGAGCGCATACTCTGGGACGAACGCGGTGATCGCGCGGTCATACCTCTCTTGAAGAAGCATAGTCATACCGCGCCCCCGCTATCTACGTCGGTCAGGTCTTGCAGCGGCAAGTGATAGAACCGGCTAACAAGGCGTCCCGCCCGAAGCGCCGATTCCGCGTCGTCGTGCCCCGATATGATCCTGAGCCCGCCTGGCTCCCGGAAGATTATCCCCACGTTGAAATATGGCGGAATATCCGGCCAGACTGATCCGGCATCACCGATGACGACGCACTCACGAAGCGCCGGATCGATATCCATGACGCGATCGGCCATCAACGTGAGGTATTTTCGCTCCTCAAAGGTGAGCCCGCCGCGCGGCTTTAACTGGATGACATCAGCCATGATGCGCCGCCTCCTCTCGCAGCCAATGCGTGCGAATGATCCTCGGGCATTGCACTGAGGCGAGGCAGAGATTACCATAGCTAGGTTGTAGAACGTTGTTAGCGGAGGTCGGCATGCCAGTGCCGGCCTTTCGCGTTTTTAGGGCGCCCCCATCAGTGTTGAGCACCGCTGTTCAAGCCTGCACCAGGGCGCGGATGCTTTCGGTTGTCACAAGCGTGCGGCGACCCACTTTGACCGCTTTGAGCTTACCAATCTTGATCAGGTCATAAATTTTAGTGTTGCCTAGGCCAGTGGCTTGTTTGGCGCCCTCGATCGTAACGGTGATCGGTTCCATGATGATTCTCCTTCATCCCGTGCACAAGTTGTGCGGACGAGGGCGAACATCATTTCATTCGCGCTTGAGTTGAATCGAAGAACGGTTTGCCGAACCGTTTAAGCACCGCGCCTATACCAGCTGGCGATAAAGCGCCATCGCGATATTCCATGCGGCGCGCGGCGGCTTTGTGGTATTGCGGACCATAGTCGTGTCCCTTCCGAAACAAGGGTTGCGATCAGAGCCGGGGTGAAGGTTGCAGCCTTTCCCTGGCTCGCCCGTTACGTAACGGGCGCATGGTTAACTTGTCAACGGCGTTACGTAACGCATTGCATTGTTGGGCCGGCGCACCTATCCGCCCAGTATGGTTTTATCGAACGCCGCACTGACGCTGAGTTAGGCCTGGCTTTTCCCTCTCGATTTGCTCAAGCAACGGTCTAACCTTGCCCTCCATCTCGGACCTAGGGGCGTGCGCCTCTGGCTTGGGTGCCCACACTTTCTCAAAGCCGCGCCGCTCAACACGGAAGGCGACATAGGCGCGATGCGGCAGGTCTATTTCAAAAGCGCTGGCTGCGTTTTCGCCCCAATATGGTGCTTCGATCCGCTCATAACCGCCATCACGTCGCCGCCCCCAGGCCGACAAACTCTCGGCAGCGAGCGCGTCCGTAAGGGACTGCTCCGCCGACCAGTCGTCTTGATCGCCTATCCGCTGCTTCCGAGTGGGGTCGATCCGGTCAAGCGCTTCAGCAAAGGTCAGCCATTCCGTGGAAACGGGTTCAGCAAGCCCCAGCGCTGCTCGGAGGTCCTGGGTTGGCACTCTAGGCATTTGCGCTAACCACGTAAGCGCCCCAGGCCGCGAGCAGTTTACGCCGCATATCTAAGAAGGTGGTGCGCTTATACGCAGCAACCACCTTTTCCGGTACGACATGCGACAGGGCCGCCTCTGCGACAGGGTCTGGAATTTTAGACATCTTCTCGGCCGCCCAATCCCGGAAAGACGAACGAAACCCATGTGGGACGCTGTCTAGCCCCGCGTCACGCATGACGCTCGATAGCGCCATGTCCGAGAGTTGGCCGCCCTTAGGGCCCGGAAAGATAAAATCGTCCGGTCGCGTCTTGCCGGTGAACTCGCGAATGCGCTCAAGCACGGCAATCGCCTGTGAGTTCAAAGTTACGGTGTGCGGCTTCCGTTTCGCTATGGGCCCCTTCATCAACTCCTTGGGCCGGCGCCATTCGCGCGCAGCAAAATCGATCTGTGACCAGCGAGCTCCACGCACTTCGCCGCTGCGAGCGGCCGTGAGTATCTGGAACAACAAAGCGGCACGGCTCACGGCGGTGCCCTTCGCGCTCTGCTCCGCGAAAAACTTCGGCACGTCAGCGTAAGGCATCGCTTCCATCGCGCCAGCGGCGGGTTGAGCCGAAAGGATCGTCGACAAGGATCGGCGCGGCGCCTCCGTTTCCCGCCAACCCTTCGCCTTGGAGTAGTCTAGAACCTGCCCAATCCGCGCTCGAACCTTTACGGCCTGGGCCGGTTTGCTCTGCCAGATAGGGGCAAGTGCTAGCCTGATATCCTCCGCCGATATGTCTGCGACATAGCGGGAACCAAGCTTGGGGAATGCGTGAGTTTTGAGCGCCGAGAGAAATTGCGTTGCCGTCTTTTCCGACCAGCCGGTGGACTTATCAGAATGCATCTCCGTCGCCGCCACGGCAAAGGTCACATCACTACGTCGATCGCGATCCCGTTCGGCCACTGGGTCGCGGCCAGCCTTCGCCATTGCCCGCAACAGGGCCGCCTTTTCGCGAGCTTCCGCGAGCGTGAGTGATGGGCGCTGAAGGATGGGAATTTCGCGGAGAGGGGAAACCACCCCAAGCTCATCAATACGAAGCGCGCCCAGCCCGATATCCCGGCGGCGGCCTTGAACCATAACGCGCAAAAGCCAAGATCGACCGCCAGTCGGTTTGACGAGTAGGCACAGTCCGTCGCGATCAGTGTGGCGCCCCGGCTTCGTCGGGAGTTTCGCAGTTAGCGGCATAGCGGTTCGTTCCCTCAAACGTTCCCACAATATGACGCGAATGCCAGCGAACGTCAACGGAGGATGACGAAGAAAGTTCTAGCTACGTTCCACCCATTTCTCTCCTGCGCCATGATGATTGGCGGCGAACGGCGAACAATTGCGTAGCTCGAATATGGTTCCTACTCAGGGAGCCACCGGATTTAGCGTGAAATACTGATTTTATTGCTAAAATTAGCAAGGCATCTTTTCGCGTTCCCACAAACCACCCCACAACATGACAGAGCGTCCGCGCGCGAGTTGGCCAGGTCCTAACGACCGGGAACCGACAGCATGGCTGCGTATGCGCTGATGCAAGCGGCTATCGCACCCACCACAGCCGCGAGCGCCACGACCACTGCTCCGATTGTTTGCCATCGAGAGAGGTCAATGGCTTTGCGAATCTCGATGGGTTTGCCGTCCCAAAACAGTCGCCCCTGGGAATCGACGCCCAGAAAATCGAGCCCTTCGAGGGCGATCGGATAAACGTCCTGCGGCCAATGCTCGGGCGGTTTGGATGCACTTTGCGCCGGGTGCGGATTGTCCATGCCCAAAAGCTCCGAGCTGGCCTTCAGTAGTTGGTCGTTTCAAACTCTTGAACCGGCGCCCTGGCTTTACCGGTGCTGGCCGCCCGCTTGTGTGCGGGCGACGAATAGGGGCCGACCGCGAACTCACATTCGACGTTGACCTCAGCCTTGCCCACCGGCTCCTTACCCGCCTCATGAGAGAAGCGGCCATCATCCGGACATTTGCAAAACCACCAAACCCGTCGAACCAGGAAGTCTTCACTGCCGACGTAGTCAGGGCCGCGGTCTGGACCTCCCTCGCGCATGACCGAGATGTAATCCCCTTCTCGTGGCAACGCTGGCATGTCGATCGTTAGGCCGTAGTCCACTTCTCCGCCACCCGGAGGCACAAAGCTGAGTTTGACACGGATCATCGAACCACCCCTGCTAGTTGCCCGCATAACGGGCAGCATCTTTCCACCGCAGCAACGCGCTGCCAGCACTCCTGTCCTTGGTTTCTATATGCTTGCCCATGTAGGCGCCACTAGCGATCCAGACCGATTTGGACTTTTGATAGACATCGACTGGGACGCTCACGCCCCAAACCTCGACGTGATGTTGACGTGACATAGTCCCCCCCAACAATCGGCACGGCAGCTAGTACCCGCCTTTAACCTCTCTAAGAAATTCGTCCGACTTCTCTTTGTAGCCGTCCGCGATCACCTCAAGCGCATTGTCCTGATCGGCCTTCGCCGCGTCGCTCATGCACTCGATGTATGCCTTGGCCTGAATGAGGTAGGTTTCGCGCTCGTACTTATCCATTTCGTACGGCCGATAGGGCTTCACGCAGTAGCGGGACGGATCGTATTCCAGTCCAAGGCGTGTGGTCGAGAATTCACCTTTCGGCCCGAGCAGGGAAGATGACCATCACGCCATGTAATCGGGGTGTAATGCTCACAAAGCCCAAGCTGTATTGGTGCGAGGAATCGGCGTAGGGCGTTCGACATTGGTGTGCCCCGGCTGCGCCAACAGGACAGAGAACTGAACCCTGCTGACGGTTTCGCTTCGCTGCGAACCGCTCGACTGCTCCGCCATCGCCGCGCCGAGTTTCACGCCGACGACCGACAAGACCTGTAGCCCGCCGCCAACCTTGCTTTCGCTGCCTTCCCGATCCTCGTTCGCCACGGTCACAGCGATGTCGAACTCGACAGGCCTGGCTTCGTGTAGCCCTCTCTCGATGTTGGCGCTGTGGGTTTGACGCGGGTTCAGCTTTGCCCCGCTCCCGCCTTCATCAACACGACGTTGCGCGTCCGCGACGCCCTCCACGATTTGCGTCAGCATTTCGCTCACGAACGTCCTGATATCCATTTAGCTATTTGCCTCCCATGCGGACCTTGAGCACGCCAGCCAGCAATTGTGGGCGCCACTCGCTTTTCAGCCGCACCATCATGGCATCGACCTCGGCAGGCTTGAACAGCTTCCCGCCGTCCGCTCCCGCCATCTGTCTCTTTACTGCTACGAATTCATCATGACATGCCCCGATGGCCGCATCAGCCACCGTCTCGGCGGGCTCTTTGCTCCCCAAAGCGAACTGTCGCGCTTGGGCGGCGGTACAGATTTTCCATTTGTCCATAAGCGAACCGATCGCTGTCACGTCGGTGACTGTCGTGTCAGTGCTGGCCTGAAACGCAACGACGACAATCAATGCTAACATGGGCTGCCCTCCAGCGCCGACGATAGCCGCGCGGCAGAGGAACTCCAAGCCACTCTATTGCTTACTCGGCGGCGTCAGGCACGCCGCCGACAATACGCAACATGCTAATTCTATCGCTGATCGCTCCACTTCGCTTGGCTGATGCAACTCAGGATCGAGGAACGACAACAGGTATTCCCGCGCTCCCTTCGGATTGCCGCGAAAGGACGCTGCCAGCGCCGCCGCATCGGCGTAATCCTCTGCGTCCGCCCAGGGCCGCCCATCCACCGTTGGCCGGGACAATTCGGCCCAAGCCGCCTTGAATGCTGCATCCAGCGCTACGGCGATTTGTTGCGGCAGCAAGTCGCCACGCGCGGCGCGCTTAAGGCGTTCGCGATACCGTTGCTGCCGTGCGGCGTTCGATAAAACCATACTGGGCGGATAGGTGCGCCGGCCCAACAATGCAATGCGTTACGTAACGCCGTTGACAAGTTAACCATGCGCCCGTTACGTAACGGGCGAGCCAGGGAA
>Ga0310811_10005071_pt1 | contig 16600 bp, 11 predicted proteins | sample YCmetagenome_FD_207642 | JGI IMG/M metagenome (GOLD analysis project Ga0310811, IMG submission 207642) | Soil microbial communities from experimental microcosm in Duke University, North Carolina, United States - YC | ecosystem: Engineered > Artificial ecosystem > Soil microcosm > Unclassified ...
GTTCGTAACCGCATCAGCATTCGGCGTCTTCGGCTCCGCGCGCACGTCGGTCGGGCCGTGCGACGGAGTCGCCGTCTCGACGCCGGTCGTGGAGCACGGATTACCGGTTGTCAATGCAATGCCGCGGTTTTGGAGCTTTGTCGATTCCGCACGCGGGATGAATCGCGATCGCGAACGGGCTCTCTTTCGCCGACTTGTCGTGTGTCCCGACAGTGCGGTGTACGCCGGCCTGACTGGCGGTCCGACGGATCGCGAGCTCGACGACTATCTCGACCACTACCGTGCGGATACCACGTCGATGCGACTCATCGATTCCTGGGTCAGCCGAAACTTTTCACAAGAGCGTGCGCGCTTCGACACGATTCTTCCCGACGCGAAGTGGGATGGCGTGCGAGTCTATTTCCTACCGCTGTTATACAGCGCCGCGGGTGGTGGGAGATCTCCCGATGGGACGCAGGTCCTCGCCTTCGGCATCAACACACTCGCGCGAGCGCATTTCGAGCGCTGGAACGCGGCCGTCCTGTTCGACCATGAACTCTTTCATCAATACTTCGCGCGCATTCAGGCCCTGCCGGGTGTGCCGAGGCTCGGGCAGGTTCCGTTGTATCGCTCCGTTTGGTCCGAGGGTCTCGCGAGCTATGCGAGTCTGCAGATGAACCCGGCGGCGTCACTCGCAGACATGAACATGGATGCGGACTCGGGAAAACAGGCGTTCGCCCAGCTTCCGGAGCTTGCGCACCAGATCCGGGATCGACTCGACTCAACGTCCGTGCGAATCCACAACGACTACGTTTCAGGGCGACCAGGCGCAGGGCTCGTTCGTTTCGGCGGCTACTATGTCGGATACGTGATCGCCCAGCGACTCGGTCAACATCTTTCGCTTCCCGAATTGGCACGGTTGAGGGATCCGCAACTCCGGCAGGCAATTGATTCCCTCCTTCGCGTTATCGAGACGGAGCCGCCTCGCAAGGTGCCGTGACCATTGCGCAACGCCAGCTCGCGCTCACGTTCGGACGGCAGGTTGGGCGTCGGCGCACATGCTGCCTAACGAGGCGTTGGAGCAGTCGAGCGATTTACTGATGGCTCGCTTCGCGAGCACTTTTATATGATTCCCTTGCAGGTGAGCTCAGGCGTTGATATGACTGGGCTGTTGTCAAGAGAGAACTGGAATGGCGTGGATCTGCGGTAGCATCGACGGTTAATCCTGCTGATATACGCCGATTACCAGATCGCTCTGACAGCGCGGCAAGAAATGGATTCGTCGGGAGCTAGCGCATTCTAGGCACGGGGATATCGCTCCTGGTTGGACTGCTGGCGATCCGCATAACGCCCTCGCGAGTGCTCGCACCTCGAGCCGCAGATCACACGCCACGATTCCAGGGACACCTCTACGCCGGTGTGGCCACCGAGTCCACGTCCTGCATCGCCGCCCAGAGAAAGCCGACGAGCTCACGCGCCACGGCCACCGCCGCGATCTGCGGTTGCTTCCGATACGCGAGATGCGTGTACCGCTGAAGCAATCGCTGTTGCGCCTTCCGCGCGTGGGCGATCACGGCCGGCGGTTGCCCCACCTGGCGTCGTTTCAGGTCCGCGCTCACCGCGGGACGGTGGTGGTAACTCCATGCCGCCTGAATCAGCACATGACGACAATGGCTTTGCCGGCCTTCGTGATGGACCCCTTTCGCTCGTGAGGGCCGCTCGAGTCTTCGCGCGACACCACGCCGAGGTACGCCGCCAGTTGAGTCGGGCGGTGGAAGCGACGCCAATCGACGATCTCCGTCGCCAGCACCATCGCGCCTTGCAACGCGATCCCGCGGAAGCACTGCAGCCGACGGACCATCGGCGCGAGCGTCGGCAGCTCGGCGAGCCGCTCGATCTCTCGATCGAGCTCGGCGCGCCGCTGCAGCTTGTACGTCAACAACGCATGGTATTCGCGGCACACCAGCCGATCGGCCGGAGCGAGCGGGGACTGCTCGGTCGTGAGCTGTTGGAGCCAGCGTAGGTGGGTGTGCACCAGTTGGTTCCCTCGCGGAACACGAAGCCCCGCCGCGCGAGGAACTTGAGGATATAGTGACGCGACTTGAGAATCTCGCGTTGAAACGTCTCGCGACACCGAACGACATCCCGCACCCGCTCCTCGGCTTCGCTCGGGATGCGCACCGCCGTCAGTTCGCCGGCGCGATAGAGCCGCGCCAACTCGCTCGCGTCGTACTTGTCGTGCTTCCGCTGAACGCCGGGGCGCTTGGGGATGAGCGACGGCGCGATCACCTCGCAGGCATCGCCCCACTCCCGCAGCGCGCGATGCAGCACCTAGCCGGCGCCACTCGCCTCGTCGCACGCCTGCACCTCGCCGCGCTGTGCGAGCCGGTCGAGATATCGCTTCAGCTTCGGCAGCTCATTCGGGAGCCGATCGACGTGTGTCGCCGTCTTTGCCCCGGCCGGAAGGACCGCGATCGTGATCGAGTCCTTGTGCACATCCATCCCGAGATAGATGATTGAGCGGGTAGTAGTAGACTGTGATGACATGGGTTGGTCTCCGTGGGCGACAGAACGACCGTCGCATGTGGCTCTGGTGACTCCGGTTCGCGCCGAGGAACTAACCCACACGAAACTCGGAGGCCAGCCCAGTCATATTTTCTAGACAGACACATCACTTCGTGTTACATCGAGCCGCGCAGCACAACTCCGGAGACCCGATGCCCACCCGTCGTAGCGTTCGCCCTCTAATCGCCGCGCTGTGCCTTGCGCTGCCGACTGCAGACGCGTTGGGCCAGCGCCGTTCTTGTGGCGCACCCTCGCTTGCACAAGTGGCCGCGCGGCCAGGTGCCTTTCGGTTCAACATGATTCGACCTGGTGTGTACCAAGCTGTCAGCACGGGCGTCCCTGGACCCGTCACTCGACCGGTCGTGATTGTCAATGATTCCGATGTTGTCGTTATCGATCCGACGGCGTCCGCCGCCGAAGCGTGCGCCTTGATCGCGGATATTAGGACTCTCACGCCAAAACCGATTCGAACAGTTATCAACACGCATTTTCATTTCGACCACTCCGACGGGAATGAGGTATTTCCCGCGGATGTGGAGATCATCGCGCACGAGTATACGCGGCAGATGATCGCCTCTGGCGCGTCAATCTCCGGGAGATCCCTTGAATTCATCGGCAGCGCCATTAATCCGGTCGTTGCCTCGCTCATGCGTCAAACCGACACCGTGGGTAACCCGGCTCGGCGAGATTCACTGAGGCAGCCGGCAGTCAAACTGCAACAGATGTTAGCGGCTATCCCTCAGACGGTGCCGACGCCACCGACCAAGACCGTCGTTCATGAACTGAATCTTGTCCATTCACCGCGTCAGATTCGCCTGCTCCACGTCGGACGAGGCCACACGGCCGGCGATCTTGTGGTGCTTCTGCCGTCGGAGCGCATCCTCGTCACTGGCGACCTGCTTCAGTCGGACATTCCCTACATGGGCGATGGTTACTTTCCGGAATGGATCGCGTCGTTGGACAGTCTAAAGAAACTCGACTTCGACATCGTTCTCCCGGGGCATCAGGAGCCATTCACGCAACGGGAACGCATCGACTTTCTCCAGGACTACCTTCGCGACCTGTGGTCGCAAGCCAGCGTTCTCCATTCCGCTGGCGTCTCGGCGGCCGACGCGGCCCAACGAATCGACTTACGACGGCATACACCGCACTTCCCGTCCGTCGCGAAGGTTGGCGTTAATCCCTACGCAACGCGACGCATCTGGGAAATCCTCGATGGGAAGCAGTAGCCCGGAGGCGAGTTCCGATTGCCCGGCGAGGTGGGTCCGTGCTGCACCCCGCCGGCGACCTTGACGCGGCATGCCGTAGGAGGTCGCTTGTCTCGCATTCCCATTTCGATCAGAGGCCTCCGTGCGCGTACCCATGGCCGCGACTGCAGGCGCAATCAGTCTGCTGGTTGCTTCGGCAGCGCCGACCGCTGCCCAGGACACGCTCTACTTTCCGCGCGCCGATCACGTTGCCGTTCGCGACCTTCGCACGCTCCCCCCGGTTGCGCTGAGCGACCAATTGCGCATTCGCACGATCGTGGGTCCCACCGGGTCAGTCTCGTATGGTGAGCTCGATAGCGGTGCCGTGGCGCCGCTCCATCACCACACGCGGGAGCAAGGCGATCTGACGCTCACGGGCCAACTCAACGTCCTGCTCGACGGCCGCGCGCATTCGCTCGGGCCTGGCGAGGGGGTCATTATCCCGATCGACGTCACTCATTCCGTGCTCAATCCAGGCCCGGGGCGGACGACCGCGCTCGAGTTTCACACGGTGCCGCGCGCCGATCTCGTGCCCCCGCGTCCGTCGATCGCGTTCCCCGTGGCGGCGACGCCGGTTGCGTATGCCGACGCGGGCGCCGGTGTCATCCGGCTGGACGCGGCAGCGGGGGCGGTGCTACAGGGCGCAACCTGCAGCGTGCGATGGCGCTGGGTTGATACACCCGTCGATGTCCATCCCGCGTCAACACCGACGGAGCTGTTTATCTATATCGCTCGCGGCGCTGGTGAGCTGGCCACGGACGGGCGAACGATACCCCTCCGTGAGGGCGTACTTGTCGTGCTTCCCGCACGGCTCACGCACGCACGCGTGACCGCGGTGGGAGGGCGGCCGGTAGCGTTGATCGAGTTTCACCCCGGGAAGCCGTAGTGGGGACTGTGCGCCGAGCAATCGCGTCAACCGCGTTCGCGTTGCTGCTGTCTAACGAACGCTGCACCTGTCGGAGCGTGAGGCATCAGGTGGTGCGCCCGTGGAGCGCACTTTATCATCTGCTCATCGTCGCCCGCGCGCGCGGGCTCCGCAGCTGAGCTAAAGCGTTAGATAGCAATAGACATCGCGTTTCCTTCATGCCATTGACCGCTCTCAAGATCGGCGAGGCACTCGCCCGTCGTCTGAACGCGAATCGCCATGTCGCACGCCACATCGCCAAGCGAGACATCGCTTGGCGCCTTCAAATCGGGATTCAAGAATCCTTGGCCGCTCCCACGGCTCGTGGCCGTTGGCGACACGGACGAAGACATCGGCATCACCCGTCGCGGTCGAGGGTAACTCGGCCGAGACGTGAATTGAATTCGGTACGAATCGCGATGCTGAACGGGATCCAGGACGGCGTCATTCGCCTTCTCCGAGAGCGCTGGGCGCGTATGCCAACGGGGCGAACTCGTCCTCCCGGATGGGCGCGCCGATTCAGAACGCGTCTATCTCTGGTATGGCGCGCCTGAGGATCGCGCAGTTGTGACTCTCGCGCCGATTGAGTTGCGCGAGATCTTGCTCTAGCTCAGAGGGACCGAGGTCTCGTCGCACCTGCTATCTAACGATCGTTGAAGCTGACTGGAGCAGCATGTGGGCGTCGATCTCGATCGGGATGGTCGTATCGGTTGACGCTCTAATGGCTGAACAGCCGGGATGATGGGTAACACAGGTGTCCGGCAACATGGGTAACACTTTGTGTTAGCCCGTGATGATGTCATCGCGTTCGTCGAATGTCGCTAGCAGCACCGTGTTGAAGTGAATCGCCCAGATCCCATCGTCGGTTTTCTCGAGGCCGATGTGTTGATCGACCATCGCATTCGCTAAGTACAGCAGCTTGTGCTGAAAGCGGAATGTCCCGCCGGTGGTGATCTTCTTCACCAGGAAGTGCCGCGGATGCTCGAGCGGCGCGAGGCGCTCCGGATACGGTCGCGGTGACACGGTTGAGATACGACAGGCAGGTTAGAGTGTTACCCATGTTCCCGGACTACTCTGTTACCTATGTACCCGGGCTATACCAGCGGCCATCTAACGAACGCTGAAGCTGTCAAAGCATCCGCCCGTCCCTGGACCTTGAGGTCTGCGTGGTCGAGACGGTTCGGCGTCAAGCAACTCGCCCATTGACGATTCGCCGGTCGTCCGCCCGCGAGGAAGCGAACGACGCGCGTCCCGGGCAAGTCCAAAGCCGCACGAAGACAGCGGGCCATTCGCACGTACGCAGCGCTTGTTGGCGCGATGGTCATGGCACGCGCCGTCGATGATCGTGCGCTGTCGCAGGAAATCCTCGATGCCGGGCAGTCGTGTAGCAAGGACTGACGCTCCGGCCAGCGGTTCTGTTTCGCCGCTTCGGCCGCGCGAAGATCACGTTGCACCAGTGCTCGTGAGCGACTGCCCGGAAATCTCGAACGTGTACACGTAGTTTCCGCGTCGCTGCTGCGGCAGCGTGATCTCGAGGCCTTGCGCGGTCTGCGCATACTCGAGCGCTCCCGGTGCTCCCACCAGTTCCACCCGTTCCACCTGGCCGGTCGCGCGGGAAGCCGCCGAGAGCGACTTGATGGTCAGCTTGCCGCTCTCGGGCCACCCCAGCGCGAATGCGTAGACCTTGCCGTTTTTCTGGACGAAGCGGATGTCCTCCGCAGTGTAGGGCTTGTTGCGTCCCTCATTGAATCCCTGGTCGCGCAGTGGTGCCTGGCCCTGCGTGGAGGGACCTTCGCCGTATACCGTCCACGGCCGGCTGCCGTAGATCGCGCCGCCATTCGTTCGCATCCACCGCCCGAAGTCGGCGACGAAGGAGAGCTCGTCGTCGTCCGGCGTGCCCGACCCAGGCAGCGGGATGTTGAGCATGAGATTGCCGTTCTTGCTCACGACGTCCGCCAGCATCTGCGCGACCATCGCCGCGGTCTTGTAGCCGCGGCGCGCGAACAGGGGGCGCGAATAGTGCCATTCGCCGATGCAGGTATCTGTCTGCCACGGGAGCGGCACGATGTCGGTGGCCGCGCCGCGCTCGATGTCCCATACCATGCACCGACGCTGTTCCTCATTGAGCACCTTTCCCGTGAGGACGGCCTCGAGCCTGCCGCCGTTTCGCTTGACGCTGCGGTTGTAGAAGTTCGCGGCGATGCGCAGCCCCACGTCGCTGATGGGATGCAGTGGCAGGACGGTGTCGTCGAAGTAGACGAGGTCGGGATCGTGCTGCTCGATCAGGTCCATGGTGCGTGCGTAGAAACGCTCGCAGTAGGCCTTGTCGGGGACGCTGCTGCCGCGGGCGGCGTTCCAGTCCCACACCAACCCCTGCCCCGGCGTGTGTCGCTGCTCGTAGAGATCCTGCGGATCGAAGCCGTCCCACCATGTGCCTTTCCCCTGCGCGCGCGTGAGCTTCCCGTCATAGGAAACGCCCGCCAACGGCCCTGCCGTGTCCGCGCCCTGCGACACCTCGTACCAGCTCCACGCGTGCGCAGCGTGGACGGACACGCCGAAGCGCATGCCGGCACGCCGTGTGGCCTTGGCCCATCCGCCGACAAGGTCCTTCTTGGGCCCGACGCGTGTGGAGTTCCACGGTTGGTGCTTGGAATTCCAGAGGTCCATGTTGTCATGGTGGTTTGCCAGCGCCATGAAGTACTGTGCGCCCGCCTGCTTGTAGAGGGCGACCAGATCGTCCGGCCGCCACTCCTCGGCGCGCCATTGGCGGATGATGTCCTTGAATCCCGACCGGGATGGATGCCCATAGCGAGCGGCGTGGGACACGTAGCCGTTATCTCCTTCCTGGTACATGCGACGGGCATACCAATCGCCCTGTTCGGGCACGCACTGCGGACCCCAGTGCGCCCACATGCCGAACTTTGCGTCACGAAACCAGTCGGGTGTCTGGTACTGTGCGAGCGAGGCGAAGGTCGGCTGGAAGTCGGCGGACAATCCGGCATCCCGCACGCGGGACGGCATCTTCGGCAACCAGAGGCCAGCGGCCGCCAGGGCGCTGGTCCGGACGAACTCGCGGCGTGTCGGTGGCATGTCGATCCAGGGATGCGGGACTGGGGAGATCGGGCGTGGAATCGATCGGGCAGAATGTGTTGCCGCGCCTCGTGTTTTCGCCACCTCCGACGCGGCGTTCATTCGCACCGCGTGTGAGTGAGTCGCAAATGACGTTTGCCGCTGTCCCTGCGACACCGATCACGCTAAGGGAGATTGCGGCCGGGCGATTGAAGGGATTTCTTGTAACTCCAGCGCCGTCTTCGGCGCGCTCACCGAGGCCTCATTTGCCGCGACGCAACTTCTCAATGACGAGTCGACTCATGTCGGTGTCGATCGCGCTCGCCTTCGCCGCGATGTCACTGCCGGCACAAGGCATCACCGCGACGATCGACGCCGGAGCCAGGGGCGCACCGATCCAGCCGCTCCTCTACGGCATGTTCATCGAACATGCTGGCAGCCTCCTCGAGCAAGGGTATCGGGCCGAGATGCTGGAGGATCGCAAATTCTACTTTGCGGTGGGTGCGGAAGCGCCCGCGAACGCGCGGGGGAATCGGTTTGGCGTGCGGCGTGGATGGAGCCCGCTCGGCAATTCCAGCGCGGTGCGAATGGATAGCGTGCACGCCTACGCGTCGGACCATGTTCCCGTCGTCGCGGTTGCGGGAGAAGAGCGACACGGCTTCGCCCAGCGTGGCGTGGCGATCAGAGCGGGCATCGGTTACGCGGGGCGCATCGTAGTTGCCGGTGATCGTGCGGCAGTTGTGTCGGTCAGTCTCGTGTGGGGCGAAGGCGCATCGGAGCGCCAAACAGTTCGACTTGCACCGCTCACAGCGGAATGGAAGACGCAACACTTTCGATTCGCTCCGCCGCCATCCTCGAGTGACTCAGCGCGCGTGGAGATTGCAGGAACCGGGCGCGGGGAGTTTCGCGTCGGCGCGGTGTCGCTCATGCCGGCCGACAACATTGAAGGCTTTCGTCGCGAGGTCGTGACCGCGCTGGCCAGCCTCCACTCAGGCATCTATCGCTTTCCGGGCGGCAACTTCGTCTCGGGTCCGTTCGATTGGCGCGACGCGATTGGCGACGCCGACAAACGACCCCCGCGCTGGGATCCGGTGTGGCGTGCGCTCCAACCCAATGATTTCGGCCTCGATGAATTCATGACGCTCTGCACGTTGCTGGACGTCAAGCCGTACATCACGGTGAATGGCGGGTTCGGAGATGCCGCGTCGGCGGCCGCGCAGGTGGAGTATGCCAATGGCGCCGTGACAACACCCATGGGGAAAGCTCGGGCCGCCAACGGTCATGCCAAGGCATACGGCATCAAGTACTGGGGAATCGGGAACGAGATGTGGGGGGACTGGCAGTTCGGGTACATGGCGCTCGACCAATGGATCTCGAAGCAGGGCCAGTTCGCGCGCGCGATGCGGAAAGCCGATCCTAGCATTGTGCTCGTTGCTCCAGGAGCGATGCCGGATGCGATGACGGGATCAGGAATGGCGAAGAAGTTGACGGGACAGGCTGTGGCGGAAGAGATGGGACCGGCGGACTTCAGTGCCGCGCTGCTCTCGCGGTCGATCGGCGATTTCGAAATACTCAGCCAGCACTTTTACGTCTACGGTGGCACGCATTACGACCTGGAGCAGGGGAAACAGGTGCCGGACGACGCGAACATCTCGATGCTGGATTGGTCGCGCAAGCCGGCGAACATGGTGCGCGTCGCATACGAGCACTACCAGACGTACATGCAGAAGATTCCAGCAATGCAGCGCAAGCACATCACTATCGCGCTCGATGAATGGGCGTACAGCGGAGCACCCGCAGGCTCCTTCAAGCCGGTACCGGCGTATGCGTGGGCACTGAACGAGTTGTTTCGCCATAGCGATGTGTTTAGCATGGCGGGGTTCACCTTCGGCGGGTCGACGCTGAGTGCATCGCGCACCGATGCCGTGCTGAATCCGATCGGCCTGCTGTTCAAGATGTATCACGATCACTTCGGAACGATTCCGCTGACCGTGACCGGGAACTCGCCGCAGCCGGAACACAGCGGACGCGCAGGCGGCGAGATCCCGAATGTGAACTCCGGCAGTCCCACGTTTCCCCTCGACGTCGCGGCGGCGCTCTCTTCGGATGGGAAGACGCTGACGGTGTCAGTGGTGAATCCAACCGACAGCGAGCACCAACTCACGCTGGATGTCCGAGGGCTTCAGCTCACCGGCGGAGACAAGGTGTGGAGAATGGCGCCCGGAAGCACGCTCGCCGCCAACGTCGTGGGGCGCGAACCACAGGTGCGCGTGGGGGAAATGTCGGCGGATGCCTCACGCGCGATGTTGATCCCGGCGCTCAGCGTTGCGGTCTACAGCCTTCCAGTGAGGTAGCGACGCCGATTCGTTGCTCGACGACAGTCGGCGACTTTCAATTGGGAAGTGAGGCAGCGCTCGTGATCTGGAATTGCGCCGACACGCCCGAAGCTTGCGGCAGGCCCTTTCGCGTTGCCTGCTGACCGCCACCGATCCAGAGTTGCACCACTCCCGGAACAATCCGGCGAACACCGTCCGGATCGACGATGCTGAGGTCGCGATCCCGCAGCGTGAATTGGACGCGTTGCGTTTGGCCGCGAGCAAGGTGAACGCGCTGGAAACCGGCGAGCGCGCGCGCCGGCGCGCCTGACACGTTCGGATGCGTCGCGTAGAGTTGCACGACCTCATCGCCGTCCATGGCGCCACGGTTCGTGACATCGACAGAGACGATCAACGAGTCGCGCGCGCTGACGCGCGAACTCGAGACTCGTGGATTGGCATATGAGAATGTCGTATAGGAGAGGCCATAGCCGAACGGGTACAACACCTCGCCGTTGAAATAGCGATACGTGCGATGCGCCATCGAATAGTCGCCGAACTCCGGCAATTGCTTGACCGATTGGTAGAACGTCACGGGCAGCCGCCCGGCGGGGCTGTAGTCGCCGGCGATGAGACGGGCGACAGCTTCCCCGCCCTGGCCACCCGGATACCATGCTTCGATCATGGCCGGCACGTGAGCATCGGCCCAGTTCACGCTCATGGCGCTGCCGTTCATGAGTATTAACACAGTGGGCTTGCCGAGGGCCGCGACGCTTTCGAGCAGCGCCTCTTGTCGCGCGGGCAGGTCGAGGCTGGTGCGATCGCCGCCGGAGAAGCCGGGCGCGTCGACGCGCATTTCTTCACCTTCCACACGCGACGAAAGTCCGGCGACGAACACCACGAGGTCAGCGTTTCGGGCGGCGGCAAGCGCTGCTTGCGCGCCATGATCGCTGGGTACGCTCCAGACCAACCGCTCATCGCCTTCGGCCTGACGCTGGAACGCTTCCACCTTGATCGGATACGTTCGCCCGGCCTTGAGCATGATCGACCCGCTGGCAATGGACGGACGCCAATCGACATTCCACGCGTCCACGACGAGCGAGTCATTCACCCAGATGCGGTAGCCGCCGTTAGCGTCATAACGGAAATGATATTGTCCGTCTTCCGGTGCGGTGAGAAATCCCGTCCACCGCATTGCGCCGCTGCGCTGCTCGCCGTTCCACGAGAGGTGCGCGTTGGTCTCCACTTGCGTGGAGATGGCGGCCGACGCGAACGACGGAGTAGCGAAAGCAGCGGCGGTGAGTCCGTGCGTGCGACACTGCACATCGACGCACAACACACCGTCCGGCACGCCGGCCAACACTGGGTCGATTAGGCCGGTGCCTGATGCATACACGATCCTGGTTTCCGGGAAACGAGCACGCAGCCCTTCGAGCACCGTTACCGGATGGGAGGGCGTGCCGTTGTAATTCCCGACGAGGGCGTCCTGGCTGTCTGCGTTGGGACCGATCACCGCGATGGAACCCGGCACCGTGCGCAGCGGCAGCAGTGCGTTCTCATTCTTGAGCAGGACCATGCTGCCTTCGGCCATGCGCAGCGCCATGGCGCGGTGCGCTTCCGTGTCGTTATCGCGCGCGGTGATTTTCGGAAACACGTGAGCCGGCGGGTCGAACTGCCCCAGTCGCATGCGGGCGGTGAATAGGCGGCGCAACGCTGTGTCGAGTGCGGTCTCGGGGAGCACACCGGTTCGCACCGCGCTCAGAATATGTTCGATCTCGAAGGCATCGCCGCAGATCAGGTCCATGCCTGCATTGAAGGCAGCAGCGACGCCCTGTTCGGGCGTGCTCGTGAAATGGTGCTCGTTTTTTCGATAGATGTTGCCGACTGCGTCACAGTCGGACACGACATAGCCCTGGAACCCCCAATCCTTGCGCAGGTGGGTGATGAGCAAATCCTCATTCGCGCAAGCCGGCTGGCCGTTGATCGCGTTGTAGGCACACATGATGGACTGGGCTCGGCCGCCCATCACGGTGGCGCGGAACGCAGGCAGATAGGTGTCTTCCAGATCGTGCGTCGACGGCCGAATGTCGTCGACGTGACGGCTGGGCTCAGGCCCGCTATGCACAGCGTAGTGCTTGGGGGTGGAGACCACGCGCAGATACCGCGGATCGTCACCTTGGAGCCCGGTGACGAACGCCACGCCGAGTCGCGCAGTGAGATACGGGTCTTCGCCGTAGGTTTCCTGGCCGCGACCCCAGCGTGGATCACGAAAGATGTTGATGTTGGGCGACCACACGGTGAGGCCAGTGAACCAGTCGGAGCCGCCGAAACGGTGCTGGTACGCCAGGTTGCGCGCGCGAAACTCGATGCCGATGACGTCGGCGACATCGTGCAGCAGCGGCGCGTTCCAACTCGCAGCCATCCCGATGGCCTGGGGAAATACCGTCGCATAGCCAGGGCCGGCCGCAACTCCGTGCAGGCCTTCATTCCACCAGTTGTATTCGCGCACGCCGAGGCGCGGGATGGCCGGAGCGTCGTTGAGCAGCTGCGGCACCTTTTCTTCGAGCGTCATGCGCGAGACGAGGTCGGCCGCGCGCGCCTCAGCCGTCAAGCTCGCGTCGCGATACGGCACGGTGCCGCGGACGCCTTGCGCGGCGGCCGTTGCACCGAGGGCGGCGAGCGCAATGATTACGGCTGACGGCACACACAATCTCGGCATGACCTTCCTCCGACCGAATGGCTCAGGGCTAGTTGGATCGCCGCATCGAGATCCATCGGCAGGCGATCGATAAAGTTGTCCGCGACCGTCAGGAAAGCAACGCGTGGCCGGGGGCCCGCCTCGCGGGTGGAAGAGTCCACGACCTGAATAGGAGGATGCCTGCCATGCAACTCGGCCGCATAGCGCGCTGCGTTACCGCTATCGCTATCTATCGGCTAGCGCCTCGTCCCGCCTCCTGTTCGGCGGCGACCCGAAGCATCGCGGCGGCGCTCCGCTCCACGTCGTCGTCGGTCGTGTTCCACCCGATGACGCTGATCCGCATCGCCGTTCGGCCCTGCCACACCGTGCCGCCGCACCAGCACGTGCCGTCTTCCTGGATGCCGGCGATCACCCGATGCGTGGTCTCCGGATCGCCGAATGAAACCAGGACTTGATTGAGCACGACGTCATTCAAGATCTCATAGCCAGCCGCGGAGAGCAGCTCCGCGAACCGGCGGGCGTGGCGACACGTGCGTTCGATCATCTCGGTGACGCCGCTGCGCCCGAGTGAGCGCAGTGCCGCCCAGATGTCCACGCCGCGCGCTCGGCGCGACAGCTCGGGCGTGAAGTCCGATGGGTTGCGATGCCCCGTCTCGGTCGGGAGGTATTCGGCAGTCACGGCCATCGACGCGCGCAGCGCATCGCCGTCGCGAACGAACGCGATGCCGCTGTCGTAGGGGACGTTCAGCCATTTGTGTCCGTCGGTCGCCCAGGAGTCTGCTCGCTCGATTCCCTTTGCGTAGTCGGCGCGGGTCGGGGCGACACGCGCCCACAGCCCGAAGGCGCCGTCGACGTGGACCCACGCGCCCGTGCCAGCGAGTCGATCGCAGATCTCGTCGACGGGGTCGAACGCGCCGGTGTTCAGGTTTCCCGACTGCACGCAAACGATCGTCGGCCCGCTCACTGGTGGTAGCGCATCGGCGCGCATCCGACCCTGATCGTCGACTGGAATCTTCACGACGCGGTTGCGGCCCATGCCGATTACACCCAGCGCCTTGAACAGCGTCGGATGCGCCTCGGCGCCGGCGATGACGGTGATCGGCGGCGCGCCGAACAATCCATCCGCCTCGACGTTCCAATCCGCGCGTTTCAGCACCGCATGCCGAGCGGCGGCGAGCGCCGTGATGTGCGCGACGGTGGTACCCGTGACGAACGCGCCGGCACAACCCGACGGCAGCCCCAACAGCTCGATCAGCCAGCGAAGCGCGACCGTCTCGAGGACTGCCGTGCCGGGCGTGATGTTGTACAGCCCGGTGTTCTGATCCCACGCCGATGCCAGCCAATTCGCCGCGAGCGCGGCCGGCAGTGATCCGCCGATGACGAATCCGAAAAAGCGTGGTCCAGCAATGCCCATCGTCGCCGGCGAACCGATGCGATCGAGCTCCTCGAGCACCTGCTCGGCGGCAATCGGCTCCTGCTGCAGCGCGATATCGAACGCGTTGAGCCGCGCCACCGCTTCGGGGCTCGGCCGCACGCTTCGTTCGCGGATGTCGTCGAGGTATCGAGCCGCGCGGGTCGCGGTCGACGAGAGAAGGTCGGTCATTCCTGAGGAGGTGTGCGGTGGGTGTACCAGTCCCGGTGTGGCGACGCCTGTCCGCACCACGGGCACCAGGTGATGGAAAACTGTGCTTCGCACCGAGGACAGCGACCACGCGTCGCGAAGGTGTCAAACGGAAATCCGCAGCCATCGGGTCCACACGTCCATCGTACGCCAGGCGTGTAGTCCCAGTTGCACCTTGGACAACGAATGTCGCTCAAGCGAGCCCCCTGCGTCCATCGGTCCAAAACCAAACTGCGAGACGGTCAGACCGTCCGGCAAGTTTGAAGTTCGCATGGGCCGCAAGGTGGCAACGCCGTCGAGGCAGAAACAGATCAACAACAACAACAACAACAACAACAACTACTACTACGACTAATTTGAACCGCAGAGGACGCGGAGGACGCGGAGGTAGTCCTCTTGCGTCCTCCGGTCCTCTGTGGTCAATGCTGTTCTTGGATTTGCGCTGAGCTAGAGTCTCGATCGAAAAATCAGAACCGAACGGCGAGGCTCAACCCCGCTTTCCGATCCGTCGTGACGATCGGGGTCAGCGCCACCTCACGCTTTTTCGCGGCCTCGCGCTCGGCACTCACGATCGCTCGGTGCCGGTGGATCGCGCTCGCGGAAAGCGCAACGCTGAGCGCTCCTATTCCCGCGCTGGCGATACCGATCGGCTGCGCCCCTTCCGGCAGATCGGACTTGCCGACGAGAATCGCACCAGCGGCAATCGCGGTGGCACCGGAAATGGCACCCGTCCAGCTGACGACGCGCGAATGCCCATCGCGATTGGCGACCGCATTCCACACACTCGTCGTGAGCGCGGCGCCTACCGCGAGAGGTGCCGTCACGCCAAACGCCACCTGCCGCGCCTGCTGCGCCGGTGTCACCGGCTGGACGTAGGGGACCTGGATTCGCGCCGCTTCGGCGAGCGTCAGGCCATGGGCGTCGAGCCAGGTGCCGAATGCGGTGTCGCCCGCCAGCTGGGCGACCCACACGTTGTTGTTCATCGCCGCAACACGGTCCACGATGTCGCGCCGACCCGTCTTCTCGAGAAGGTTCGCAACGGCGCAGAGCGTTCCTGTCTTCCGATCGATGAAGTACGGGACAGCCTGACCCGGAAAGTCATAGTTATGCGGAAACACCCCTCGGTCGCGATATGCGCTGAGCGTTTTCGTAAGCTCGGCGCGGCGCGCACGCTGCTCCGTCGTCAACGCCCCGATGTCGCGCTGGGACAGTTCCGTCAACACCGAATCGAAGTGGGCGCGGATCCGCCGGACCTCGGCGCCGCCATCACCAGCCTGGACCGTGGTCGCGGCGAAGCCAATTGGAGCGGCGACCAGCACGGCAACAGCCAACCAACGTGACAGACGCATGGAGCACCTGACCTGTGAAGGGTTGTCGGCTGAACCACGGTCGCCGACCGTCGGTCACCGGGGATTCATTGGTTTACGCGTGTCGGGCTGATACGCTTCAGCGATGTCTCGGCTTCGCCCCCATTCGGTCGCATTCACCCTCCTGCTCGGATCCCTCGTCACGTTGGCGTCCTTCGCCACGGACATGGGCCTCCCCGTACTCGCCGCCACCGCGGCGTCGCTCGGCGTCACCGCGGGACGGGCAGCACTCACGCTCAGCATTTTCATGGCGGGGTTTGCGCTCGGTCCCCTGCTCTTCGCCCCGCTTTCCGACGCGCGCGGCCGGCGCCCGATCCTGCTCCTCGGGAGCAGCATGTTCGCCCTATTCGGCGGACTCGCGGCGCTGTCGCAGTCGCTGACCACGCTACTCCTTTTCCGCCTGCTCATGGGGATGGGCGCGGGTGCGTGCCAGGTGACCGTGATCGCGATGATTCGAGATCTCTTCTCGGGCACTGAGGCGCGCGTCAAACAGTCGTACGTGAACCTTGCAGCCGGCGTCGCCCCGGTCATCGCGCCGACGATCGGCGTCGGGATCGCGGCGCTCGGTGGCTGGCGTGCGATCTACGGCGTTCTCGGGGTCGGGGGCACGCTGCTGTTCTCCATGGTCGCGACGCAGATCCCCGAGTCACTCTCGGCGCGTGCGCCCCGCGGCGCGCTGTCGGCACTCCTGAGCTACGTCGATGTGGTGCGGCATCGCGTCACCCTCGGCTACATCCTGATCATCGCCCTCAATTTTGGTTGCCTCTTCGCCTACATCACCGGGTCGTCGCTCGTGTTGATCGGGCTGCTCGGCGTGTCCCGTCGCGTGTATGGC